>RRZU013102492.1_pt1 | contig 12913 bp, 8 predicted proteins | sample 2165561 | NCBI WGS metagenome assembly RRZU01 (sample SAMN10456909, study PRJNA506462) | wastewater metagenome | isolation source: wastewater sludge | place: USA: Moscow, Idaho
ATGCCAGTGACGCCGATGTCTGCGACGCCCTTGGCTGGGGTGGGGATGGACATGCTCTCTCCTTAAAGTCGGTACCTCCCCATGTTATGCGTCTGGGACGGAGGTCCGCAGTCACGTCCCGTGATTTCCTCCCGCTGATGGCGGAATCAAGCGCTGAGCAGGGCCTCAACGATGCCAGTTCCAAAGCTCACCTCGATGCCCGCTTGAAAGTTCGGCTAGCCGAAAACTATTATCTTGAACTACGAAACACGGCAAGTCGACGTCGCCCATGACGGCGCCACGAAGGAGCGCATTGGTGATGTCGCGGACCAATGGCTGGGCCCCCGCACGATCCGAGGCACCAGTGTGCCGCAAGGCCGTTCGCTCGGCCGGGAGCGCATCGCTGGGGGAAATCAACGGGACGGTCAAGGTCGCTCCGCGGGGCGCGGGTTTCTTCCGGAGCCTGCTCTCCTTCTCCGGCCCCGGGGCTCTGGTGGCGGTCGGCTACATGGACCCGGGCAACTGGGTGACCTCCATCGGCGGTGGCCAGCGCTTCGGCTACCTGTTGCTGAACGTCATCCTGGTGTCAAGCCTCGTGGCCATGATGCTGCAATACATGGCGGCGAAGCTCGGAATCGTCACCGGCATGGATCTGGCCCAAGCCACCCGCGCGCACACCGGGCGGAAGCTCGGATTCGTTCTGTGGATCACCACCGAGCTGGCCGTCATGGCAACGGACGTTGCGGAGGTCATCGGCGCCGCGATCGCCCTGCACCTGTTGTTCGGCATGCCGCTGATCACGGGTGTGTGCCTGACGGTGCTGGACGTGTTGCTGCTCCTGCTCCTGACGAAGCTCGGCTTCCGGAAGATCGAGGCCATCGTGGCGACCCTCATCATCACCATCGTGGGCGTATTCGTCTACGAAGTTGCGCTCGCCCAGCCGGACATGAGCCGAGTGGCGGTGGGATTCCTGCCGTCCTCGCAGATGCTGCACCACGAAGAGCTCATCATGGCGCTGGGAATCGTTGGCGCCACGGTGATGCCGCACAACCTGTACCTGCATTCGGCGCTCGTGCAGTCGCGCGCCTTCGAGCGCACCGAGGAGGGCCGTGCCCATGCCCTCCGTTTCGCGACGTGGGACTCGAACATTCAGCTCGGCGCCGCCTTCTTCGTCAACTGCCTGCTGCTTCTGCTGGGTGGGGCGTTGTTCTTCGGCAAGCCGGGTGACCTGACCACCTTCGGCTCGCTCCACGCCGCTCTTCAGGACCCCGGGCTGGCCGGCAGCGTGGCGAGCCCGGTGCTCTCCACCCTGTTCGCCGTGGCCCTTCTCGCCTCCGGCCAGAACTCGACGATCACCGGAACCCTCACCGGCCAAGTGGTGATGGAGGGATTCATCCATCTACGGGTTCCGCTGTGGTTGCGCCGCCTCGTGACGCGCCTCGTCGCCGTCATCCCGGTGGTGATCTGTACCGTCGCCTTCGACGGCTCCGAGGCGGCGCTGGAGCAACTGCTCGTGTATTCGCAGGTCTTCCTGTGCGTGGCGTTGCCGATCTCCATGATCCCGCTCATGTCGTTCACCTCGTCGAAGGCGATCATGGGGGAGCGCTTCGTCAACGCGCGGTGGATTCGCGTGCTGGGATGGCTGGCTACGGGCGTGCTCACCGCGCTCAACCTTCAGCTCGTGTGGAGCCTGATCGGGGATCTGCTGTAGTTCGTTGGTGTGCGTGGCAAAGCGGGGCCCGAAACCATCCGTGGACGGTCCCGGGCCCCGCGAGGCTCACGAGATTGGTCAGCCGTTCAATGCGGCGGAGACCACGGCCTTGGCCGCCTCCTGGACTTCGGCCAGATGCTCGGCTCCCTTGAAGGACTCCCCGTAGATCTTGTAGACGTCCTCCGTACCGGAGGGGCGGGCGGCGAACCAGGCATTCTCCGTCACGACCTTCAGCCCGCCGATCTTGGCGCCGTTTCCGGGGGCGGCAACGAGCTTGGCGATGATGGGCTCGCCGGCCAGCTCGGTTGCCGTGACATCCTCCGCGGCCAGTGCTGCGAGCTTCGCCTTCTCCGCCTTGGAGGCGGCGGCATCGATGCGGGCGTAGGCGGAGGCGCCGTACTTGGCAACCTGCTCGTCATGCAGTTGGGATGGGGACTTGCCAGTCACCGCGATGATCTCGGCGGCCAGAAGGTCCATGATGAGGCCGTCCTTGTCCGTGGTCCACACGGTTCCGTTCTTGCGAAGGAAGGAGGCTCCTGCGGATTCCTCGCCGCCGAAGCCCAGCGTGCCGCCCAGCAGTCCGGGCACGAACCACTTGAAGCCCACGGGCACCTCGATCAAGTCGCGGCCGATGCCGTCGACCACACGGTTGATGAGCGAGGAGGAAACCAGAGTCTTTCCCACACCGGTGCCCGCGCCCCAGCCCGGGCGGTGCGTGAACAGGTACTCGATGGCAACGGCGAGGTAGTGATTGGGGTTCATGAGCCCGCCGTCCGGGGTCACGATGCCGTGGCGATCGGAGTCGGCGTCGTTGCCAGTCGCCACGTCGAAGGGGGCGTTGCCATCGGCATCCGGAGTCATGCGTTCGCGCAGCGATGCCATCGAGTACGGGGAGGAACAATCCATGCGGATCTTGCCGTCCCAGTCCAGCGTCATGAACGGCCAACGCGGATCGGCCACGGGGTTCACCACGGTCAGGTTGATGCCGTACTTCTTGGCGATCTCGCCCCAGTACTCGACCGAGGCACCGCCCATCGGATCTGCGCCGATGCGTACGCCGGCCTCGCGGATTGCATCGAAATCGATCATCGATTCGAGCGAGTCCACGTACAGCTCGCGGAAGTCGAAGCCCGTGACCTGCTTGACGGCCTCCTCGTAGGGAACCCTCTTGATGTTTTTCCATCCGGCGGCGATGAGCTCGTTCGCGCGAGCCGCGATCACCGAGGTGGCGTCCGTATCGGCCGGGCCGCCCGTGGGCGGGTTGTACTTGAAGCCGCCGTCGCGCGGCGGGTTGTGCGACGGGGTGATGACGATTCCGTCGGCGAGCCCGGAACCCGTTTGGCGCAGTCCGGATTCGGACCCCACACCATTGGCCACGAGGATTGCGAGGGAGACTGCAGGCGTTGGCGTGTAGGATCCGCGCGAGTCGATGCGCACATCGGCGCCATTGGCCACGAGGACCTCAACGGCGGTCTTCTCCGCGGGGTCGGAGAGGGCGTGGGTGTCGCGGCCGATGAAGATCGGCCCGTTGTAACCCTGGGAGTCGCGGTACTCAACGATGGCCTGAGTGGTGGCGGCGATGTGTGCCTCGTTGAATGCACCGTCGAGGGAGGATCCACGGTGGCCCGAGGTGCCGAAAACAACGGCCTGCAGCGGGTTTGCGGGGTCCGGCTCAATGTCATGATAGGCGGCAAGAAGCTCATCGACGTCGATGAGATCTTCGGGCAGTGCGGGAAGTCCAGCGCGTTCGTTCATGGTTTCGATTGTCGCACGTCACATCTCTTTCCGCAGGAAACTTCCTGCGGAATTCGCGTCAGTCTCGCTTCGTGAACGCGCGCGTCTTTGCTTGCTCCGGCTTGATGGCTGCACAGCGTTGAGCGCTGCCCAATAAGGCGCCGCTCAACGCTGTGCAGCCATGTAGTTATTCCACCGCGGAGTCATCGCTGGAATTGGGTCCGTGAATCACTGGGTCAGCGAGTCGACATACTCCTGGTTGTCCGCGGCCCACTGGTCGATGATTTCCGGGTACTTGTTGGTGTCCTCATTCTCGTTGAAGAGCTTGTTCTCCAGATCGGCGAGCTGATCGGGAGACATGGTGAAGTTGCTCAGCCACTCCGCCACCTCGGGCTGATCGTCCTCGAAGGTGGATGAGCCGTAGGAATACAGCGTCTCGGCCGCTCCCAGCGTGCCCTCGGGATCCTCAAGATCCTTGATCGGGAAGGCTTCGTATGCCCAGTGCGGGCTCCACAGAGTGACAACGATGTTCTCGCCGTTGGTAGTGGCTGTCTTCAGCTCGGAGAGCATGGCTGGCGTGGAGGAGGTCATGAAGTTGAATCCCTGAAGGGCGTAGGTGGGAATGACGTCCTGCTCGGTCACTCCGGTGAGCCCGGCGCCGGGCTCGATTCCCACGATGCGGCTGCCGAACAGATCGGCGTTGTCCGCGAGTTCGGTCAGCGAATCGATCGGGGCGTCCTCGTTGACGGCAATGGCAAGCTTGGCATCCTCGTACCAGGCACCCAGCTTGACGATCTCGTCGCCATAGGAGTCGAGGTACTCGGCGTGGGTGACGGGCTCCCAGACGTCGAGCAGAAGGTCGACATCGCCGGTGCTCAAAGCGAGGAAGGCGGCGCCGGGATCGGCGTTTTGGAGCGTGACCTCGTAGCCCTGCTCCTCAAGGACGTGCTCCCACAGGTAGGAGATCGCAATGGCCTCGTCCCAGTTGAACATGCCGATGGTGATCTCCTTCGACGGCTCGCCGCCGGTGTCGGAGCCTTCGCCGCCGCAGCCGGACAGCACAAGAGCTGCCGCCGCTCCAATCGCGAGAGTTCCGGTTCGGGTGGACTTCTTCATGATGTTTCCTTTCCTTCTGCGAGTGGACGCAGTTGTTCTGGATGTGGGCTGAGTGAACGTGCCCGGCGGTTGAACGCGCCCGGCAGTTGAACTTTGCTCAGGTGGCCTCCACGGTTTCGGGCTCTGCGCTGTCCACCGGCTCCGCGCTGTCCACCGGCTCCCCAGGCTCCGCGCTGTCCGCCTGCTTCGGCTTCTTGCGCGACGATCGGTACTTGTCCCTGCTGCCGAAGCCACCGGTGATCCGATCCAGGATCATGGCCAGGATCACCACAGAGGTGCCCGCCTCGAACCCGAGACCAACGTTGATGCGGTTGAGGCTGGCATAGACCTGATCTCCAAGTCCGCCCGCACCGACCATGCCGGCGATGACAACCATGGACAGTGAAAGCATGATGACCTGATTGATGCCGGCCATGATCGAGGGCATGGCGAGCGGCAGCTGAATCTGGCGCAGCACGCGGCCCGGCGAGGAACCGAAGGCGTAGCCCGCCTCGACAACTTCTTTGTCCACGCCGCGGATGCCGAGCTCCGTGAGGCGGACTCCCGGTGCCAGCGCGAACAGGATGGTCGCCACCATTCCGGGGGTGACGCCGAGCCGGAAGAGCATGAGCGCGGGGATGAGGTACACCATGGCGGGCATGGTCTGCAGGAAATCGAGAATGGGCCGAATGATCGCGGATGCGGTGTCATTGCGCGCCGCCAGAATTCCCAGCGGAATGGCGATGATGAGGGCGATCGCACTGGCGAGCAACACCAGCGCGAGGGTCTGCATGGCATAGTCCCACTGCGCGAATCCGGTGATGAGAACGAGTCCGATCGCCGAACCCACGGCGAGTTTCCAGCCCTTGGCCAGGAACGCCAAGATGACGACGGCGGCGATGACCACCCAGAACGGGACCGACGTCAGGAGGTCCTCCAGGCCGTCGTAAGCGCCTTGCAGCATCTTGCGAATCAAGGTGAAGAGCCAGCCCAGAGAGCGGATGAGCCAGTCGATGCCGGCTTCCACCCAATCGCCGAAGGGAATGCGGAAGTCGCTCATGCGTGGGCCCTCTCGTCGTTGGTGGTCGTGCCATTCAGGGTGGCGTCGATGACCTCGGCCGGGACCATGGGGATCGGGCTCAGGGTGGTGCCCGCGTCCGCCGGAGCATTGGCAAACGCGGCGCGCAGAGTGATGCGCGGGACCACGCCAAGAAGTCTGTCTCTGGGGTCGACGACGGCGATGGGTAGCGGACTCTCGATCGTCAGCCCGAACAGCTCGGCGATGTACTGATCCGGGTTCACCTTGGAGGGGAGGGGCTGAATGATCGATTCCAGATCGGAGTGACCGGCCCGGACGTGGGCCAGAACTTCCGTGTCGCGGACGTATCCGACGACCCTCCGCGACGCCGTCGTCACGAAAACGGTGGGAGTCTGCAGGTCGCGCATGATGCGCAGGGCGGTCCGGGGGCCGGCCGCGGCACGAACGACGGCGCGGGGTGGTTCCATGACGTCGTTGGCGGTCAGCACTTTCGCGCGATCGACGTCCTGAACGAACTTGGCCACGTAATCGTTGGCCGGGTCGGTGAGGATGTCGTTGGGAGTTCCCACCTGCACCACGCGGCCGTCGCGCATCACGGCGATGCGATCGCCAAGGAACATGGCCTCGTTGAGATCGTGGGTGATGAAGACGATGGTCTTGCCCAGTTCGTCCTGGAGTTCGCGCAGGAGTTCCTGCATCTCGCGGCGGATGAGCGGGTCGAGGGCGGAGAACGCCTCGTCCATGAGGAGGATCTCGGTGTCCGCGGCGAAGGCGCGGGCAAGGCCCACGCGCTGCTGCATTCCTCCCGAGAGCTCGCTCGGCAGGTTGTCCTCCCAGCCCACGAGGCCCACGCGCTCCAGCCAGCGCTTGGCTCGCTCCGACCGCTCGGCCTTGCCGACGCCCTGAATCTCGAGGCCGTAGGCCACATTCTCCAGGACGGTGCGGTGTGGAAGCAGGGCAAAGTGTTGGAAGACCATGGACATCTTCTCGCGGCGCAGTTCGCGCAGCTTGTCTCCCTGCAGCCCGTTGACCTCGGTTCCTGCCACTTCAACGGTACCGCGGGTGATGGGATTCAATCCATTGAGCATGCGGATGAGTGTGGATTTTCCGGAGCCGGACAGTCCCATCACCACGAAGATCTCGCCGAACCTGACCTCGAAACCGGCGTCGATGACGGCGGCCGTGCCGTATTCCTGCAACTCTTCGCGGGATTTTCCTCTGTCCAGACCCTTGAGAACTTCCTTGGGTCTGCGACCGAAGACCTTGTACAGGCCTGAGACCTTGACGGCGGGCGAGCTCCCTGATTTCGCCCCGGATTGAACACTACTCACATGTACTCCTTGCAAGTGCAAGTTACGTATTTCAGGCTCGGGTTTGAGCGGCTGGGCCCTTGCCGTCGCGAGCGGCAAAGGAAGCGTGAGCCGGATACTCACTCCCATGCGGGCAACCATCGGGGTTGCCACGAGCACCAGAACAAACCGTACGATCGCCGGAGGCAGTCAAGAAGTGGCTTTCCCAAGCCAAAATGTGGGAACCGGCGTGCGCGGGCCAAATGGTGACGCGATGAACGCATCTCAGTGACGCTAACAACCTTTTGCGAGACGTTTCAACCTTTGGCGCTGCTTTTGTGCAACTGCCCTCAGAATCGAAAATTGTATTCATGGAGGGTGTGAAGCACATTTCTTGCCTGTTCCGACCGCGAGAAATTCCCATGGTGATGGGGATTACTCTGTGATTCAGGAAACTGTCCAGTTGTCAAGTTTCCCAGCGATTTCCGGGGTGGGGACCAGAGAATTCCCCGCCTCGGCCGCGCCCGTCAAGTCCTCGGCCGCACCGCGCCAGTCAACTCGCCGGGTGTGAACCGCCGGAGGCGAACACTTCAAGGGAGGACCTCAGATTCCCCCGCAAGACCTTTTCCAGCTTCGGCACCAGGACATCGGGATCCTGGATCATGCCGCCAACAAGCCAGTGCAGCAGATGGCCCAGCACGATCATGGTGAAATGATCGATGACGAAGGACCGATCGGTTTCCGTCAGGTCCACGTCGCCTTGCAGCTCCTCCACGATGGCAGTTGTCATTGCGCGGAACTGGTGGAAGAAGAACCGTTCGAACTCACGGTGACTCAATGAGTTGATGACCGCGTATGTCTGCTCCCGATTCTGCCGCATGTAGAGGAGCATCCTCCGGAAGCCCTCCGCCCATTGGGCATGGCTCGCGTGCCTCATGATGTGATCGGCCACGTCGCGTTCGAACACCCACACGGCCAGCGCGTACACATCCTCGAAATGGTAGTAGAAGGCTTGGCGGCTCACACCCGCGGCGTGTGCCAATCCGGCAACCGTGATCTTCGAGAGCGGACGGTGTTGCAGCTGGTCCTTCAGCAGTGCGCCGAGCGCTTCCTGAGTGGTCCTGCCCCGTGCCATGGCGTCCCCTTCTCCTGTGTGTCACAGTCCGTCTGGTTGAGCCCAAGGTCCCAATCCGGATCCGCGGCGACATCGCCCATCTCCTCATGCCGGATCCCATCTTCACACATCCGAGGATCTGTCCATCGCACCGGTGGGTGCGAAGCCTCTACGTTGACATCAGGAGAATTGATGGAGATTCTCGCGAGAATGCAAAAGGAACTGACATGTTTTTGTTCGACTCGATTCCGTGGTATTCGTGGATCGCCTGGTTTGTTGTCCTGGCGGCCTTGGTGGCTCTCAATGAAGTGACTCGGCGTTGGAAGGCCGGTGCCGTCACGTTCTTCATTGTCCTTCCTCTTGTTCTGACGCTCTTCGTGTGGCCGACGACGGCCGGTGCCGATTCCTCCACCGGAACATGGTTCCATTGGGTCAAGGTCTATTCGGCGCTTGCGGGCTGCTTGGGATTCATGGCGATCAGATATGTTCCGCGCCTTGCCGCAAAGAAGTGGATGCTCTGGTTTCCCCCTGCCATTCTGGCGATCAACATCATCGAGGCCTGCATACGTGACTTCCAAGTGGGCGCGATGCAGGTGGACGGCATGGTCGACGGAGTGCACATGGTATCCGGCCCCTGGAACTGGATGAACGGCGCCGCGGGACTCATCAACCTGATGACGATCTGCGGCTGGGTCGGAATCATTGTGTCTCGTGACAAATCGAAGGACATGATTTGGCCGGACATGCTCTGGTTCTGGATCATCGCCTACGATCTGTGGAACTTCGCTTACGTCTACAACTGCGTGGGGGATCACTCGTTCTATGCCGGAGCCGCTCTCCTCATCTCGTGCACAATTCCTGCGTTCTTCATCAAGAAGGGAGCGTGGCTGCAGCATCGAGCGCACACCTTGGCACTATGGATGATGTTCACGATGGCCGTGCCAGCCTTTGTGACGGATTCACAATTCGCCGTGGAGGCGTCCGGGCGGCCGGCAGCATTGTTCACGGTTGCCGCACTTTCCCTCGCCGCAAACGTGGCCGTGCTCGTGTACCAGGTGCGGACGCTGTACCGCCGCCGCCTCAATCCGTTGACGGACGAACTGTACACGCACCTGTCGCAGTATCAGGAGGTTCTGGAGGCAAACGTTCGGGACGACGCCTTGAACGACACATCGGATGACGCCTTGGACGAGACCATGGGCGAGCAACACTCCCGCTCAACAGACGGTCCCACCCGCTCACCGGGCACACTTCTGCCCACCCCAAGGTGACGAGCCGTAGGCCCCGGATCGCGCGGGTTTGGGAATTGCTCAGGCCCGCTTGAGGACCAGGAAACCGTTGTGAGAGAACGCGGTGGTCCACTGCCCGCCGAATCGGCCGCTTGCCCAGGCCTCAGGGCCGGCGGGGGAGCTGAGTGCCTCGTGCCCGGGCCCCACAACGATGGTGTCAACGAATGCGCTGCCTGCGGTGCCCTCCCAGTAGGCCGTGTTTCCTGGCACCACGTAGGCCAGCATCCGAATGTCGGCGACGACGGCGCGCCCGGTCCCGACCGCGTCGATTGCGGCGTGCCCGGCGTCACGGTCCGAGGAATGGAAGTCATTGGTACCGCGCAAGAAGGATCCCATGGGACCGTTCCACGCCATGGCGAGGCTGGGCACAACGGAGCAGAGAACGGCGATCGGGACAATCCTTCGCCGCCAGGATTCGCGCAGGCGTTCGGACTTCTTCGTGCGTTCGACGCCGTCGATGAGGGCGGCCGCGGCGATGGGAACGAGTATCGCCGAATAGTGCCAGTCCCAGCCCCAGTAATAGGAGACGTTGCCGATGAATCGCCACGCCAGAGTGGGTACCATCAGCCACACGAGTGGGCTGCGCAGGCCCACGAGTCCCGCGCTGAGTGCCAAGAGCATCAACGTGACGATTTTTTCGCCCGGCCCCAGGAGACCGGTGAGGAAGCCCAGAAGTCCCGAAACGGAGTCCTGGGTGTCCGACAGGCGATTGGTGTAGTCCCATCCCCCGTTCGGGTTGAGCAGGGGGAGGATGACGGCGATCGAGGCCACGAACCAGAACAGCCCCCACATGAAGAGGCGAGCGCTGGGGGTCTGATGCCAGGAGGAGAGTGTGGTGCGCAGGCTGGCCCAGGTGCGAACGGGGAATGGGCGAATATTGTGCGCGGGCACGCCGGTGCCCGCGGTGCGAGTCTCGTTCGTGGCCGATACGTTCAGCGCGCGGGTGGCGATGCTCGCGGAGGCTGTGCGGCCCCATTCGATCCACAGGAGCATCACTCCGAAAGCGGCCACCGTGAGCCCGAGGTCCTCCTTGACAAAGACGAGCAGGCCGATCTCCATGTACGCGCGCCTTGACTTGCCTTCGATCCAGTGGACCAATCCGAAGGCCAGCAGCGGCACCGCGAAAGCAATCTCATGGAACTGGGCGGCGACGGCTCCCGCCAGACCCCAGCTGAGAATGTATCCAACTCCCAACAGGGCGCCCCACACCTTTCCCAGCCGTTTGCGTGCCAGCCGTGTGATCGGAACGCTGGACCATGCGAAGAGCAATCCCTGCGCAACGAGCAAGGAAAGCCCGGAGGGAAAGAGCCGGAACACCGGACCCAACGCCACGAGGATCGGATGGAAGTGATCTCCGAGCAGGTTGTATCCCGGACCCTTGATGTCCACGATCGGGGCGCTCAGGTGTGCGTACTGCTGCGCCAGCTGGGTGAAGATTCCCAGATCCCATGAGGGTGAGACGAAGCCACGCCATTGCGAGACGGAGAAGGCCGTGAAGAGTGCCGCGCCGAGGGTCGCGATGGTCCAGGCAACGGGATCGGGCCGCCAAGAACGCGCGATGCGGCGCCACATGGGAGCGGGAGACGGCCGCTCTGCCCGAGCAGAGGCTGGTGAACTCGACCTCACACGAGGTCCCGCTTCTGGCAGTGGCGCAGTGCGAGCCAGCCGAGAGGCACGCGGCCCCAGAAGGTGAAGAGACGGTAGAGGATCGCCGTGGAGAACGCAATGGAGGCCGGCACGCCCGCCAGGGTCAGGCCACCGGTCAGGGCCGCCTCCACCGGCCCGATGCCGCCCGGCGAGGGGACGAGCGAACCGACGGAATTGGAGACCAGATAGGTCACCGCGAGGGTCACCACGGGCAGGCTGTAGCCGAAGGCCGCGAGAGATCCTCCGAAGGCCGCCACAAAGGCGACGGTCTGCAGCGTGGACCCGAGGAACCCGTAGAAGACCCTGCTCGGATGAGTGCCGAGCCAGACCAACCGGGGCCAGATCTGATCAATGGTGGGCCGGACTTTCTCCAAGATCCAACGCCGGACAGGCTTGATGAGGAACACGATTCCAAGAGCGGTGGCGATGCCCAGGAACGCGATGACCACGCTTCCCGTGGGCACGGAGAATGAACCGATATCGCCTGTCAGGAGGCCGAGAATGACCAACATGAGGACCGTGGTGACGAACTGGGCGACCTGAACAACGGAGACCGTGGCGATGGCCACCGGTGTAGGAACCTTGTTCTTCTGCAGGAACCGAAGGTTCAGTGCAGCCGGACCGATGCCAGCCGGGGCCACCAGATTGACCACCGACGCTGCGACTTGGACGAATGTTGCGTCCTTCAGCGAGAGCGTCTCCGCCGTGTAGGCCTTCAGTATGACGGCAGCTCCCAAGTAGGTGAAGAGCCCCGCCATGAAGCCGAAGACCATCCACCCGGGAACGGCTTGGGAGATGGTGTCCTTGAGCTGTTCGAAGTTGACCGAGCCGAGCAGCAGGTACACGGCCACCAGACCGATGGACACGGTGATGACCGTCTTGGGCGAGAACCGGCGCAGTTGCATCGGTTGGACATCACTGACCTCGGGGATGACCTCGAGAAGGGCATCGCGCAGGGCCTGCAGCTGCTTCCTGTCCGAGAGGATCTGGAGGGTCTCGTGGGGAAGGATCGCCTTCTGGATGATCGGTGCCATGGTGATGAGCTGGTCCAGCGGCAAGCGGCGCTGCGCGGAGGCCAACGCGCGCTCCACACCGACGTGCGCCGCGAGGGCCGCCACGGCCTGCGCCATGTCAATGCGCCGGGCCACCTCGCTCGATGCGATTGAGCCATTGTGCCAATGAAGCAGTTCGACGTGTTCGTTGAGTACCGTGACCGTGCCGGTGTGGATGTCACCGTGTGACAACCCGCGGGCGTGGGCCTCCTGCAGGAGATCCCAGAGTTCGTCGAGCACCGAATCGGGGACCTCCTCAGGGTCAAGATCCTGCAGTGCCGTGGTGCCGTTGAGCTCGAAGGACGCCAACATCGACTTGTCGGACGAGGAGATCCGCAACGAGCGATCCGGACACACATGGGCATTGGCGGCGGCGAGCTCCATGAGTGCCCAGCGCTCCGAGGAGGCCCCGATGGTCCTCTCCGAGCGGCGTGTGGTGGTGGTCAGCGTGATGCGGTTCCACATCGAGGAGAGCATGCCCACGATGTGCTGGTCGGCGTCCAGAAGAGATAGATGGTGCACCTGCCCGCCTTCGGCCATCGCAAGATAATTGCGGGAGGCATCAGAGCCCAGCGGCGGGTGGTGGTCGCGAATGAGCTGCGCCCGCAGCAGTTCCGGGTCGATGCTTGGGTCGATTGTCAGACTGCTGACGTTCTCCTGTTCGCCAGCTGCTGGTTCAGCGTTCTGCTGTTCGCCGGCGGCTTGGGTGGCGCCTTGCCGACCGCTGGTGGGTTCAGCGTTCTGCTGTTCGCCGGCAGCTTGGGTGGCGCCTTCCTGAATGATGTGGACCCCAGTGGCGGAATCACCGGCGGATACCAGCGCGGTGGGTGAGTCCAGAGAAACCGCATCACCCGATCCGCCCGATTCCGAACGCGCCTCCCTTGAATTTCTGCCGCTCAATGTGGCGCCAGCATTGTCCAGAATGGCGCGGATCTGGGAGAGCCCATACCGATCCACATAGCCG
>RRZU010059704.1_pt1 | contig 12910 bp, 15 predicted proteins | sample 2165561 | NCBI WGS metagenome assembly RRZU01 (sample SAMN10456909, study PRJNA506462) | wastewater metagenome | isolation source: wastewater sludge | place: USA: Moscow, Idaho
ACGCCGCGCGTCTGGTCGCCCTCCGGACAGCCCTCAGTAGCACGGGCCCCGCCACCAGGGTCAGGGCTGCGGTGAGGATCGCGCGCGGGATGTCCCAGCCCAACGACGTGGCCACCGTGAAGGCCAACCAGCGGCCCAGGTTTTCGCTCAAGGGTGCCCCTGCGACGAACGACAACTCGCTCTGCCCGCCCAACGCCCAAGGCCAGAACGACAGATTCATGAGCAGTCCATACAGCAGCGAGCCGACTGCGCCATAGCCCATGAGCATCACGATCTCGGCCCGGCCCCGGATCTGGGGGAGGCGCCCGGCACCCATGGCGAACCAGCCAGCGGCAACCATCTGGAATGGCAGCCACGGGCCGACCCCGGCAGTGAGCAGTGCGGATGTGAACAGGGCCAGGCTGCCCAGTGCAAACCCGAACGCCGGCCCCAGCGCCCGGCCGCCCAGCAGCAGCACCACGAACATCGGCTCGAGACCCGCGACACCGGCCCCGAGCGGGCGCAATGCGGTGGCCACGGCGGCCAGCACGGCCAGCATGGCAATGCCCTTCGCGTCGAGACCGCCGCTGCTGACGTCGGCGAACAGCACGGCCACCACCAGGGGCAGCAGGAGGGCGAAGAACCACGGCGCGTCGGTCGCGTGATCGGCCGCCAGGCTGGCTGGTGTGACGACGAATGGCCAAAAGAATGCGATCAGTCCCACGAGGCTCACGCCCGCGAGGGCTGCAACGGTGCGCGGCCGCGGTGCGATGGCGTGCAGTTGTGTCATAGCGAACACGCTTCTTCGACCGTCAGCACGGGCAGCGGACTGAGCACCTTCTGGATTTGCGGGGCGAAAGCCGGGGAGGATGTGAGGGCCGTCCGCACGTCGGCATCTGTGACCACCTCCCCGTCGGCCAGCACGATCACCCGATCGCCGACCAGGGCCACGAACTCCACATCGTGGGTAGCCACAAGGACGCTGGCACCCAGGTTCGCCAACCGATCGAGCCACCGAGAAAAGGCGACTTTGCCTGGGTAGTCCAGGCCTCGGGTCGGCTCGTCGAGAAGCACGATCCGAGGGGTTGCTGCGAGTTGGATCGCCAGCGCGAGCGCGAGTTGCTGCCCCGCGCTGAGATCACGGGGGTGGGTGTCCACGGCCACCGTGTCCACCAGATCTTGTAGTCGGTTCAGTGCTGACCCGGCGGGCTGGCCGGCGTCCCGGTCGGTGGCCGCACACTCGGCGGCCACCGAATCGGTGTAGAAGAGGTCAGTCGGATCCTGCGGAACGTAGGCGATGCGGCTGATCAGGTCGCCACCCTGCAGGGTCGCTGGATCGCGGCCGTCCACAGCCACCCGGCCAAGGTCGGGTCGGCGAGTGCCTGCCAGCACGTTCATGAGTGTGGACTTGCCAGCCCCGTTGCGGCCCATCAGTGCGGTCACCTGTCCGGCTCGCAGGTCCACCTCAACATCACGCAGTGCGTCCTCACGGCCGTATCGGACGCCGGTGTGAGCCAGGCTCGCCAGCACAGCAGCACCGGTGCGACGCGCAGGAGCGCTGAAAGGCAGAGACCGCAGGTCAGCGGCACGGCGGCGGGCCGCCCGCACGCTCAGCGGCAGCGGATCCCAGCCGAGGGCGTGGCCCAGTCTCACCACCGGGGGCTGCAAGCCGTGGCCGGCCATGGCATCGGCCGGGTCCTGCAGCGTTGCGATGGGAGCGTCGAGCCGGATGACGTGATCGGCGAACTCGATGACCCGTTCCAAGCGATGTTCAGCCATGACTACCGTGATGGCTAGGTCGTGCACGAGGCGCTGGATTGCGGCCAGCACCTCTTCGGCGGCCGTGGGGTCCAGGGCGCTTGTTGGTTCATCGAGGACGAGCACCGCAGGCCCGCTGGTCAGCGCGGCTCCGATGGCCACCCGCTGCTGCTCACCTCCGGAGAGCGTGTCCAACGGCCGTTGCCGTAGTGCCACCAGACCGAGCATGTCCAGGGTCTCCTCGACCCGTCGGCGCATCACATCGGGGGCGTATCCCAGGGACTCCATGGTGTAGGCCAACTCGTCCTCCACGGTGTCCGTGGTGAATCCCGCCCGCGGGTTCTGACCCACGGTGCCCACCACCCCCGCCAGATCACGGGGGGCGTGCGTGCGCGTGTCCATGCCCGCTACCTCTACTCGGCCGGCCAAGGTACCTCCGGTGAAGTGCGGCACCAGCCCGTTGAGCAGATTCAGGAACGTTGACTTGCCACACCCCGTGCGGCCGATGACCAGGACGAGGTCGCCCTCGGGAATCTGCAGGTTCAGCCCGTCCAGCACTGGTCCGGCAGCCCCGTCGTGGGTGAAGGTGACGTCTTCGACCTTGATCACGCTGTGCTCCACGGCATTGGTGGTGGCGGAGTGAAGGTGGCAGGCAGGGCGGCGGCGAGGACGGCGGTTGTCGCCAGCAGAGGTAGCGTCGGCCACGTCAACGGCACAGTGATCGTCCCGGTAGCGCTGAGCAGAACGGCGGCACCCGCCAGTACTCCGGTGCCGGCAGCCAACGTCTCCGGCCAGCGCCACGGATCGGGTCGATAGCGGGTGCGAGCCGTCCAGCGACCAGCGACCAGGATGCCGCCCACCGCCAGGGCCATCCCGATGACGAGCAGGGCCCAGCCCCAACCGCTGGCGCCGAGTACGGCGAACAGGCCAAGTGCGATGCCGACCAGGCCTGCCAGGACCAGCGTGGCCTGCAGCGCCCGTTCACCGGGACGCACCGCAGTGGTGCGACCGTACCCGCGGGTGTCCATCGCGGCCGCCAGGTTGATCGCGTCATCCAGGGACGACTCCAGCACGGGAACCGCCGCCTCGGACATCGCGCGCAGCCCGCGCGTCGGCCGTCCCCGCAGGCGGCGGGCCTGCATGACGCGGCGGACATTGATCATGATGCGAGGGGCCAACGAGAGGGCCACCACTGCTGCCACCCCTACGTGATACAGCCCGGCGGGCAGCGCCTTCAGCAGTCGCACGGGACTGGCCAGGGAATTGGCAGCACCCACGCAGATGAGCAGCACAGCCAGTTGCGCGCCCTGAATGAACGCGATGGCCACCATTTCAGCGGTCACGACACCCCCGATCGTCACCCCGGCCATCCATTCCGGCAGTCCGATGCTTGGCAGGGTGAACAGCGTCGTCGTCCCCACCCGCAGACCGAAGACGATTCCGAAGAGGATCCGGATGACGATTGCGAACAGGGCCAGGCGCACAAAGACACTGAACGCCCGGGCCCACTGGGCCTGCGGCCGCCGGGCCATCACGACCAGGGTCGCGACAGCGGCGATGAGACCGAGCAGCAACGGATTTGTGGTTCTGGTGGCGGCCGCACCAAGCCCCAAGGCCCAGACCCACCAGGCCCCCGGATGCAGCCACCGCGAACTCACTCTCGCCCCCGCCTGGCGAGCAGGGCCAGTCCGAGTAGGGCCGCGATCATGGCGGCGCCGATCGCGGCGATCCAGGCCGGCGTCTGGGGTGTCGAATCCTTCGGGGTGGCCGACTCCACGGCCAACGCCACGGGGGAGGGGGCGGTCGCGGTCGTCGTCGCCGAGGGCGACGCGCTGGCTGGTGCGGTCGGGCTGGCAGAGGGACTGCTCGGATCGGCCAATTCAGGGATGGCCGGCGCTGGAACGACCGGTGCCACTGGTGTGGTCGCGGGCACGCTCGGTTTCGCCGAGGGGGGCTTGGGCGACGCCGAGCGAACCGACTGGCCAGGGCACTCCGTGGCGGGGAAGCCGGCGATGCCGCAGATCAACCCGCTGCTGTGGAAACGCAGTTCGGCGACCTGCTGCAGCACCTGCAGACCCGTAGCGCTCTCGGGGGCGGTGAGGCACTGCACGGAAGTGGCTGGAGGAGTCTCACCCACCGGAGCGATACCCGCAGGGCCATAGTCGAGGACCAGCGCGACCCGTTTTTGACCCACCGGAGCGGCCGGCTGTCCGGGGCACAGTGCTTCATAGGAACTGGCCGTACCCGGCGCGGTGGCCTGGGATCCGTCCTGCGGCGAGACGACGAACCGGTAGCCTTCGACGCCGGCGTCGGGCGGCACGCGGAAACCCGAGCCGCGCGAGGAGTACGTCCACGTGTCACCCCCGACCCAGTAGGACCAGTACCGGTAGGTGGTCTCGGCCTGGGCGGCGCCCGGGAGCAGCGCGGGGGCCAGGAGCACCGCCACGCCGATCCCGAACGCCAGCCGTCGGATCATCGCTTGGTCGCCGCCAACCGTTTCACGAGGTTCATGTCACCGAAGTCTTTCGGATTCTCGCCTGTGGCGTTGGCCAGCAGGATCAACAGCGCCAGAGAGCCCGGCGCGTCATCCCCGGCGCCTGAGATCCACGAATCCGCGTCCTTCTTGAGGAATCTCACGGTCGTCTGGACGGCCTTGCGACCGGATCCAGCGTTTGCCAGGGCCAGCGCAGCCGAGGCAGTGCCGGCGTAGTCCGTACCGGGGTACCCCCCGCCGTAGGGCAGAGCGCCATCGAGTTTCTGCAGGCGTTTGTGGAGGTAGCCCAGAGCGGCTCCGTCCGCGCTTGCCTTGTCGTTGGCCTTTCCCGAGCACTTCAGAGACGGTGCCGATGGCCGGATGCGCACTGGTGCCGGCAGCGTCATACCGCCGCCCAGCCACAGGGCCGCCTGTGCGGTGGCCCCGTCATTGGGTGCCGGCAGGCTGGTGTCGAATTGCATCGCACCTCGCTTGGCCTTGGGCGCCGCGCAGCGCAACTGCACCTCGCGCAGGTAGGACTGCTGTGGTGAGCGGGTCACCAGGCTCATCGCAGCGATGGCCAGAGCCGTGGAGGCCGTGTCGGAGGTGGCGCCGGCTTCGGGGAAGTAGGCGAAGCCATTGTCCGGGTTCTGCTTGGTGGCGATCCAGCGGGCGGCCCGCTTGGCCTGTTTGCGGTTGCCGGTCTGCGCCAGAGCGGCAACCGCGAGTGCGGTGCCGTTGAGTTCCTGACCCGTCAGGTTCGCTGCGTCGGCCGGCTGGCAGGGCACCGACAGGTCGGTGCGGTACTCCATGAAGCCGCCGTCAGCACACTGCTGCTTCTTCAACCAGCGCACGGCATCGCCGGGCACCTTCTGACCGGCGGCAGTCAACGCCAGGATCGACAGCGACTGCCGGTACACGCCGTCGTAGGTGGGGTCGCCGGCGCCGTACAGGCCGGAGTCGGCAGCTTGGGCCGGGACGGCTGACAGTAGAACTCCGCCAGCGGCGGCTATTGTCACGAGGGATTTGATGAACACGCGTTGCTCCTTAACAGCGGTCGCAACGACCGTCAGGCACGCGTGAACGTGACCGGGCCGTCTGTAACCTCGACAGAAATCGGGCCGTTTCCGTAGATGCCAGGTGCTCCGACTGTGACGGTTGCGGGTCAGTGCCGGGTTTCCACCGGTCTTCCCCTGGACTCATCCGGTAACGCGCCTCCAGTTAAGCAGGTTCCCTCACGTCTGTGTGACAGCGGTGTCCGTGATCTTGCTGCGGGTGGCGCGGAACCCTCAGTCGTCGGTCAGATTCCTCATGGCATTCAGGGCGGTGACGGCCATCTTGTGTTTGGTCTTGGCGGCCTCGAGTTTCGCGCTGATCTCGTCCACGTCGGCTCGGGCTGCCGAGACAGCAGCCTCCGTGCGCTGACGCACGAAGCCGGCATGGTCGGCGATCGGGCGGGTGAGGGTGTCCACCGTCTTGTCGCCGGTCTCGACGAGGCGCAACTTCGTTTGGGCGCCGCTCAGATCCGCTTCGAGTTCATCCACATCGGCCTTGGTCTTGGACACTGCCGCTTGAGCCCTGCTCAGGGCACTACTGGTGATCCCCATGACGCCATGATCTCACCGGCTTTCAGGCGGGTTGCAGGCTCATGGGTCCGTAGACGACGCGTCCCTCCTGGAAGAGCGAAACGCTCTCCACCCCGCCAGCGAGCAGATCCCGCCACACCTCACCCAGCCAGGTCTCCGCATCCGCCTGGGAGGGGAAGGTGGCCGAGGTCTCGCCCGTGGAGTAGATCCAGCGCCACGTCACGGGCGCTCCTGCGGGGATCGGGTGAAGCTCGGATCGCGCGTGACGACGTCACCGAGCGCCTCGTCGATGGCCGCCATGGTGTCCGCATCGAGGCGAACCCCGCTGGCCTTGACGTTGTCGGCGATCTGCTCCGGGCGGGTGGCTCCGATGATCGCCGCGCTGACATTCGGATTCTGCAGGACCCAGGCCAACGCCAATTGCGCCATGTTCATCCCGTTCTCGGCAGCGATTGGCTCCAAAGCAGCCACGGCGGTCAGGATCTCGTCGCTGAGCAGGCGTTTGATGAAACTGGACCCCTGGGTGTCGGTGGCGCGAGAGCCCTCCGGCGGTGGTTGGCCGGGCTTGTACTTGCCGCTGAGCACCCCTTGCGCCATGGGCGACCAGACGATCTGCCCGATGCCGTGAGTCTCACAGGTCGGCACCACTTCACCTTCGATGACCCGCCACAGCATGCTGTACTGCGGCTGGTTGCTCACGATCCGGTCGAAACCCATCTCGGCGGCGAGGTCCACGGCCGCCTGGATCTCCTCGGCGCGCCACTCCGACACGCCCACGTAGAGAACCTTGCCCTGCCGAACGAGGCCGTCGAACGCCCGCAAAGTCTCCTCCAGCGGCGTCGCATAGTCGTATCGGTGGGCCTGGTAGAGGTCGATGTAGTCGACGCCGAGGCGGCGCAGGGAGCCATTGCAGCTCTCCATGATGTGCTTTCGGGACAACCCGCGATCGTTGCGGCCCGGACCGGTGGGCCAGTAGACCTTCGTGAAGATCTCCAGGCCCTCGCGCCGCTGGCCGTGCAGGGCTTTGCCCATCACCTCTTCGGCCTTGGTCGCCGCGTAGACGTCGGCGGTGTCGAAGGTGGTTATGCCAGCGTCGAGGGCGGCGTGCACGCACTCCACAGCGCGGTCCTCCTCGATCTGATTGGCATGGGTGATCCAGTTGCCGTAAGCCATCTCGCTGACCAGTAGGCCGCTGTTGCCGAGGTGCCGATGCTCCATGCGGGGGTCCTTTCGTTCGCGGCGGTACTGGTACCCGCCGCCCGTGCCCCTAGGCCTTCTTCTTGGGCTGTACCGGCTTGCCGCCTGCCTTGACCTTAGGCGGTGGTAGCCGCAGCCGCCGGATCTGCAGCGCCCGCATCCCTGCGTAGAACATGGTGCCCTTGCGTTCAGCGGGGTCCGGGAAGGCGACGGCCAGCTGCTTGCGAAGGCGCAGCAGCAGGATGGTCATGTCCACCACAAGCAGTAGCAGCATGAGGAACCAGACGTAAGACACGATGGTCTGCACCGTGGAATTGCGGAAAAGGCCCACCAGGAGCACTACGACGGCCAACGGGATGAAGAACTCACCGAGCGTCCAGCGGCTGTCCACGTAGTCGCGCACGAACTTGCGCACCGGTCCCGCGTCGCGAGCCGGGAGAGCTCGCTCATCCCCGGCCATCAGCGCTGCTCGGGCCTCGTTGCGCTGGTCGCGGGCCTGCTCGCGCTCGATCTTGCGGCGAGCTTTGGGGTCGGTGGGACCCTTCAACGCCCGCTTGCGGGCCTCCTCAGCCTCCTTGCGCGTGGGCGTCGGGCGACCCTTGCCCACCGGGGCGCCATCGCTATCTGTCTGCGGTGGTGGCGCGGGGGCTTGCGCGTCCTTCTTGCCCAGTCCGAACATGCAAGCACTGTACGACGCGTGCGCTGCGTCGCGATTACCCCCTAGGCTTGCGTTGACGAGCGTTTTCCACCGAAAGGACGATACGCGCATGGGGATGTGGCAGCGGTTCACGATGATCTTCAAGTCGAAGGCGAACAAGGCGCTGGATCGCGCCGAGGATCCGCGCGAGACCCTCGACTACTCCTACGAGAAGCAGTTGGAGTTGCTGCAAAAGGTTCGCCGGGGTGTCGCTGACGTCGCGACCTCGCGCAAACGCCTGGAACTGCAGATCGGCCAGTTGGACCAGCAGTCGGCCAAGCTCGAGTCGCAGGCCAAGGCGGCACTGTCGCAGGGCCGCGAGGACCTGGCGCGGGAAGCGTTGACCCGGCGCAGTGCGCTGACAGTCCAGCTGCAGGATCTGCACGCTCAGTTGGCTGGGCTGCAGGACCAGGAGGAGAAGCTCACCCAGGCGTCGCAGAGGTTGCAGGCCAAGGTCGAGTCCTTCCGCACCAAGAAGCAGACCATCAAGGCGACGTCCTCCGCAGCCGAGGCCCAGACGAAGATCAACGAGGCTTGCTCCGGCATCTCGGAGGAGCTCGGGGATGTGGGGCTGGCCATCCAACGGGCTGAGGACAAGACCCAGGCCATGCAGGCGCGTGCTGGCGCGATCGACGAACTGCTCGCTTCCGGGGCCCTCGACGATGCCACCGGCACGACCAAGGATTCCATCACCGCGGAGCTGGAGCGGATGTCCAGCAACAGCGAGGTGGAGGACACGTTGGCTGCCATGAAGGCCGAGATCGGCGGCGGCACGGCCAGTCCCGCAGTGGAGGCGGCAGGTGCACCGGCCGTGGAGGCCCCCGCCCCCAAGCCGGCCCAGGAGTCCTGATGATCGTTCGCATCATGGGGGAGGGTCAGTACCGCGTCGATGATGTCGTGATCGAACGGCTCAATGAACTCGACGATGCCCTCGAGGAGGCACTGGCCGACGAGGCGGCCTTCCCCGCGGCACTGTCGGCGTTGCTCAGCGCCGTTCGCATGGAAGGTGAGCAGTTGGCCGATGATGAGCTGGTCACGTCCGACGTGGTGCTGCCGTCGGGGGATGCGACTGTTGACGAGGTGCGGGCACTACTGACCGATGAGGGTCTGATTCCCGACTGAGGAGCACACGGGAACCAGTTTCCTTACCGACTGTTAACGCCGATTCCGCAGAGGGCGAACTGGCAGGCACTAGTCGTTGTCGTAACCGTGGGAGACTTGAGTCATGAAGTCGCGGTACGCATCGGACGCAGGTCTGACAGCTCGCATGACAGGCACTATGTTCATGCTGGGTCTGCTGTACGTCGTTTTCATCGGTCTGCTGATCGCCGTCGGGCTGAATGCGGGTTTCGTCCTCATCCTGGCGATCGGACTCCTGTTCGCGCAGTGGTACTTCTCCGACACGGTCGCACTGCACTCCATGGGCGCCCGTGAGGTCACCCCGGATCAGGCACCGCAGTTGCACGGCGTCATCGACAGGCTGTGTGCCATGGCCGACATGCCCAAGCCACGGGCGGCCATCGCCGACACCGACATGCCTAACGCCTTTGCCACGGGGCGTAGCCCGAATCGCTCGGTGGTGTGTGTCACCACCGGCCTGCTGCGCCGCCTCGATGAGGAAGAACTCGAAGGGGTTCTGTCGCACGAACTCTCCCATGTCGCCCACCGCGACGTCCTGGTCATGACGCTTGCCAGCGTCTCGGGTGTGGCGGCAGGGTTCCTGACCCGATTCGCCTTGTGGGGCGGCCTGAGCCGGGGTCGAGACCAGAACACGGCGCTGATGGGCGTGCTCGTCCTCGCCGTCTCGGCGCTGGTCTATGCGGTCTCCTTCGTCCTGACCCGCACGCTGTCGCGATATCGCGAACTGTCAGCTGATCGGGCCGGCGCCCTGCTGACGGGCCGGCCCAGTGCCCTGGCCAGCGCCCTGCAGAAGGTCACTGGGGAGATGGCCGCGATCCCGACCCGCGACCTGCGCCAGGCTGAGCCCCTGAACGCCTTCTTCTTCGCCCCCGCGTTCACGAACCGGAAGAGTCTCGCCAGCCTCTTCGCGAGCCATCCCCCGCTGGAGAAACGCCTGGAGCAGCTCGCAAAGATCTCCACCCAACTCGGAAGCAACTGACGATGGGTCTGTTCGACTCCCTGATGGGCCGCAGTCAACCTGCGAAGCCGAACCTAGACCAGTTGTTCGCCATCCCCTCGGCCGCCATCACGCTGCAGGTCAGTCTCGACGCCCTGCCCACCGGCACAGGTACGGTGGCGTTCCGGGCCCCGGAGGGCAAAGCGTTCGCTGATGTCATCGCGGATGTTGAGCAATTGTTGACGGCGACCTCGAACCCGGAGCTACAAGCCACGCAGGACACGTACGGATACACCTGGCTGACCATTCGCAATGCTGACATCTCCGACTTGGTCAACGGTCTGCATGCTGTCAATGTCTCGTTGCAGGATGCCGGGTTCGGCCCTCAGCTGCTGTGTTCGCTGGTGAGCTTTCAACGCGGGGATCAGCCGTTTGCGCTGGTGTACCTCTACAAGCGGGGCACTTTCTATCCCTTCGCGCCCAAGGGGGAGCCGCGCCGCGACAACATCCTCGAACTGCAGTTGCGGGACCTGCTGGCCTCAGACCTCCCGCTGGAGGCCGACATGACTCGATGGTTCCCCGTCTGGGGAGCGCCGGGTCTCTGACCTACTTCAGTCGCCGCGGATGGCACCCACCCCAGGGAGCGCCAGCATCCGGTCCAGCGCAACACGGGCCCAATGGGCGGTGTCCGGGTCGACGCTGATCTGGTTGACCACGCGATCCTCGGCCAGACTCTCCAAAGCCCACACCAGGTGGGGCAGATCGATGCGGTTCATGGTCGAGCAGTAGCAGATCGTGCGATCCAGGAACATCACCTGCTTGTCCGGGTGCTGATTGGCCAGGCGGCGCACGAGGTTCAACTCGGTGCCGATGGCCCATGCGCTGCCGGGTTCGGCGGCCTCCAAGGTCTTGATGATGAACTCCGTGGAGCCCACATAGTCGGCCTTCTGGACCACCTCGTGACGACACTCAGGGTGAACAAGAACATTAACGTTGGGGACTTTTGCCCTGATTTCGTCCACGCTCTCCTCGGTGAAACGGCCGTGCACGCTGCAGTGGCCCCGCCACAGAATCATGCTGGCGTCGCGGATCTGCGCTGTGCTGAGACCGCCATTGGGCTTGTGCGGGTCGAAGACTACGCAGTCATCGAGGGTCAGCCCCATATCGAGGATGGCGGTGTTGCGTCCGAGGTGCTGATCGGGCAGGAACAGCACTTTCTCGCCCTTCTTGAATGCCCATTCCAGTGACTGCTTGGCATTGCTCGATGTGCAGATGGTGCCGCCATTGCGACCGGTGAACGACTTGATGGCGGCGGTGGAGGTCATGTAGGTCACCGGCACGGTGAGGTCGGCGACGCCGGCGGCCTGCAGACAACGCCAGGCGGAGTCGACCTGGTCGGCGGCTGCCATGTCGGCCATCGAGCACCCAGCTGCCATGTCCGGCAGCACGACGATCTGCTGATCACCGGTCAGGATGTCGGCGCTCTCGGCCATGAAGTGCACACCGCAGAAGACGATGAACTCGCTGTCGGGCTTCGCGGCGGCCTTCTGGGCCAGTTTGAAGGAGTCCCCTGTCACATCGGCGAATTCGATGACCTCGTCGCGCTGGTAGTGGTGCCCGAGGATGAATGCGCGCTCACCCAGCGTCTGCTTGGCGACGCGGGCCCGCTGGACAAGGTCAGGGTCACTGGGGGCGGGCAGATCCCCGGGGCAGTCGACCCCGCGCTCGCTGAGGGTGTCCGTCGCCTGCCCGAGCAGCAACAGCAGGGCAGACGGCTCCGGTTCGACAAACGTTTTCGTCACGTTCCCATGCTCTCAGGTGGGCACCCCGGTTGCCCAGAGCGTTTGCGAGCGGCGAACGCCGCGGCCGATCGCAGGCAGGGGTTCAGGTTCGCCCCTTTCGTTCAGATGCGCCGGATCGGAATGGGCGATCCTGAACGGTTGGGGCGTAGCTGGCCGCAAACTGCGACGCACGTGCCCTTCGAGCGGAGAGCCGCGAACGCGGCGATGATCCCACGATTGTCCGGTGACAAGGCCGATAGAGCTTGTCCGGATCCTGTGGCACTATTGGAATACGTGGCAGGGATACCGGCGTTACCCGTCATGTAACGCCTTCGAAAGGACCATTTGGATGAGCACTGAGACCCAGAGCGGCGTCGTTCTTACTGATGCTGCGTCGAGCAAGGTTGCGACTCTGCTGCAGCAGGAGGGCCGAGATGATCTGGCTCTGCGGATCGCCGTTCAGCCCGGCGGCTGCTCCGGACTGCGCTACCAACTCTTCTTTGACGAGCGCACTCTTGATGGCGACACCCGCCTCGACTTCGACGGCGTGACCGTAGTGGTTGATCGCATGAGCGGACCGTACTTGGGTGGGGCGACCATCGACTTCGTGGACCAGATCGACAAGCAAGGGTTCACCATCGACAACCCCAACGCCACCGGCTCCTGCGCCTGCGGGGATTCGTTCCACTAGGTCTTGGCTGATCAACTCGACGACACCGTCTGGATCGGCAGCAACGTCACCGTCGAGCAGATGCTCGACGGCTACCGGCGGGGACGTTTCGCGATGCCCTACATCGTGGATGACATCTACTTGTGGATGTCACCGAAACAGCGCGCCATCCTGCCTTTGGACCGCCTGCGGGTGACGCGCAGCCTGCGTCAGTCGACGAAGCGCTACACGGTCACTTTCGATCGGGATTTCGATGTGGTCCTTGAGCACTGCGCGAACCCTGACAGGCGAGGCGGCTGGATCACGGACTTGCTGGCTGCAAACTATCGGACGATGTTCAACAGCGGCTACGCGCACAGTGTCGAGGTCTGGGACGACCAAGGGCAGATCGCCGGAGGTCTGTTCCTCGTGAATGTGGGCGGTCTGGTCTCGGGGGAGTCCATGTTCCACGTGGGCCGCGATGCCTCAAAAGTCGCCTTGGTGGCTCTCGTGCAGCGACTGCGCCAGGCTGCGGACCCCGTAGTGCTGGACACGCAGTGGCGCACGGATCATCTGGTGACGCTTGGCGTGCTCGATGTGCCGCGAAAGACGTTCTTGACGATGTTGGCGGCGCTAGTCAACCGTCCGAAAGTGGTGTGAGGACGGGGAACTCCCAGTACTCTTCGTGGTGGACGATGTCGTCCAAGCGCGCC
>RRZU010132775.1_pt1 | contig 12910 bp, 12 predicted proteins | sample 2165561 | NCBI WGS metagenome assembly RRZU01 (sample SAMN10456909, study PRJNA506462) | wastewater metagenome | isolation source: wastewater sludge | place: USA: Moscow, Idaho
GGAAGATAGCCGATAGATGGCCCTAATCGGTTTTTATCCCATTGGTGTAGGTCAGCGCCATCGATACGAATAGTGCCTTGTGTCGGCTTTAAAATGCCCACAATAGCTCTTGCTAGGGTCGACTTACCCGATGCCGAAGGCCCTACAATCGCTAACGCATCACCCGGCTGAACATTGATATTGATCCCTTTCAAGATAAGCTTATTCGAACCCTCTCTGGCCACGCCCATTTGCTCGATGGATAGATAGCCTTTTGGCTGATCGAGGGCCATTTTTTTCGCTCTTTGTGGAAATGCCGTGAGCAATTGAGTTAATCGGTTATAACTGTTTCGCACACTCGACAGCTGCTTCCATGTGCCGATCAATTGTTTTACGGGGGATAAGGCTCTTCCTAAGAGAATTGAGCAAGCAATCATCATTCCGGGTGATATTTGATTTTCTATCACCAGCAACGCCCCTACAGCCAACGCTAATGATTGCCATAACACTCGAATGAATTTCGTGATCGCATTGATTTTTGCGTTACGAGCACTGGCGATGCCCTGTTGGTAAATCACCTGTTCTTGTAGATTGCCCCATTTCTGATAGAGATTGTTTAGCATCCCCATAGACTCAATGACATCAGCATTGACCAGCGCGTTATTAGCAAACGTAGAGGCCGCCACGGCCATTTTACTGGCTTCATTCAGTTGGCTCTTGGTTGATATCTCATTCCAATATGCCAATCCCAGTAGAATGATGATCCCCGCAGTCGCGAACAGTCCAAGGATGGGATGAAAACAAAATGCAACGAATAAGTAGATCGGTAGCCACGGCACATCGAACAAAGCAAAAAGACCGTTTCCAGTCACAAACTGCCGGATAGTGGCTAGATCGGCCATGACTTGAGATGGGTTTGCATTGCCTTTACGAAGGGTATTTTCGAATGAAACATTAAATATTCTATAATTAAGTTTCATGTCTAAGCCCGTGCTTATTTTCACTAACACCATGGAGCGCACCCACTCCAATACATGCATGAATGAATATAAAACGGCGGTAATAAGCGTGATCATGAGCAATGTTGTTTCACTTTTACTGGAAAGAACACGGTCATAGACCTGCATCATGTAAATTGAAGGTATAAGCATCATGAAATTAATGACACCACTAAACACCGCAAGCGCACAAAAAGCACTCTTGTAGTCCATCAGCGTCTTGATAATTTCACTATTTTTATCGAATTTGATCATATTGTTTTTCCGCGCTTAATTTTTAAAGTCTTATTTTTTTGTTTTCGAGGGGGTTGTCGATGTGCGATATACATCCATATAGCCATCCCCGTGTAAATGAACCCGGTCATCGCACCATTTAGACTTTTGCAATAAATGCCTGCTGCGCTAAAAACAAAGCCAGCGGCACATAAAACGAGAAACAAGTGTGAGCGTGTCATGGTATGCATGCCGGAATCTCTACAACGGAGAATGGCAGTTAAGAGCGCCTGAAAAGGCGCATCTTAGTGAGTTGAGAGTGTCATTATTTAAAGGGGAGTGAAGTAGATTGAAGATAAAGAACATAGTGTGATGATCCCATAATGATATTGTGACCATAATATCATTACATATCCCATCGGGATACATCATTTACTTTAAGTTGTGTTGTTGTCTTCTTTAACTCGCTTTACCCTGCTTGAAAGAGAGGACGTTGTTGTCATTCGGTAGCAGGATGCATTTTATTATCGCACGGTAAATATTGGCTGATCTTTCTTGTTCTACGGGAGCAGTTTGATTTCTTTGAAATGGTGCCAATTCACTGAGAAAACGATCCGTACTTTCGAGCACATGAAGTATGGTTGCTTCTTTGATTAATAACGTTGGCTCAGCATGAAAAAGAGTCATAGCCACTTCACGACACTCTTTAATTTTCCGTTGAATACCGCCATCGTAGTAATCAATGACTGTTTGAAAATCTTTTATCTTTTGAACATGAGATTGATGCTCCTCTACAGCAGATGCATATTGTAAGTCACTCAGCTTTTTCCCTTGTTTCTTACCCATTTGATAAAACAAAAATGGCAGCAGGACGAGGAATACCACCATCACGACTAAAAGAATAATAAATAATGAGTTCATTATGAAATCCAATTGTCATTAGAAAGCCCTGCGTTAACAGGGCTTGAGTGGGATTACAGAATAAGATCGGTTGCAGCCAACGTGGTGACGCCTGTTAGCGCAATTTCATATTCAGCCGTGATGTCATTATCGGTGTTGATTTGCAAAACACCGTTGCTAAACATGACCTGATAGTTGTCGTGGCTGGTGGTGAACTCTTTCACAAAGCTAAATGCTTGGTCCCCAGTTGCTTTGAGGTTTGCATCAATCCCGGCTAAAGAGATCTTGTCGCCTTCGGTTGTTTTGAAGTCAGTGATAACGTCACGCGATGAACCAGTACCACCAAAATCGTTGATGTTTTCAAAGCCGAAAACATCGGCACCGACTCCACCGCTTACTGTATCAGTACCAACAGAGCCATAGAGTTGGTCGTTGCCTGCGCCGCCATTCAACCGATCGCTGCCTTCGCCGCCATCCATGATGTTATTGCCGCTGTTGCCATTGAGGATGTTAGCTAATGCGTTGCCATAGCCATTGATGTTTGCTGTGCCAGCTAGCGTTAAGTTTTCAACAAGCCCGCTGATGTCATAAGATGATGCTGTCGAATAAACAGTATCAATATCCGTCCCAATTTCGCTAATAACATCATTCGTGTCATTAACGTAATAAGTGTCAGCACCCGCGCCGCCAAATAACTTATCAGCCCCTTTGCCACCATCTAAAGTGTCGTTGCCTGCACCACCTTCCAGTGTATTAGCCACGTCATTACCAATTAACACATTCGCCAGCTCATTACCTGCACCAGAGGTAGCGGTGCCTGTCAATGTGAGATTCTCAACACCGGATTTTAATGAATATGCCACCGATGAAATAACGGTATCAATATCGGTATCAGTGGAGGATTCAATCACTGAATCGGCGGTGGCATCGACATAGTAAGTATCAGCACCTTCTCCACCACTCATAACGTCAGCGCCAGTGCCGCCAGTTAACTTGTCATCACCACTGCCACCGTACAATGTATCGTTGCCAGCACCACCAAGCAGCGAGTTATTCATGGCATTGCCGGTAATGACGTTATTTAAGTCATTACCAATACCTAATAATGCTTTTGAGCCAGTCGCAAGGGTTAAATTCTCAACATTAGTTGCAAGGGTATAATTAACGGTTGAAATAACTTCGTCAGTGCCATTGCCATAAGACTCAACGGTTTTATCTTTGGCATTATCAACATAATAGGTATCGTTACCGATGCCACCATCCAGTTCATCAATACCAATGCCGCCATCTAGCTTGTCATTGCCAGCACCAGCGCTGATGTAATCTTTGCCTGCGCCACCAGCAATCGTATTGTCAGCCTCATTGCCGTACAGAATGTTGTCCGCTTTGTTTGCAATTAAAGATTTTGCGGTGTCATTGAGATGTGCTTCTTCAATACCTTCAGCAAGCTCAATATCCACATAAGATTGGACAACATCAAAACCACCAGCATCTTTAATGGTATCAGTGCTTGAAGTGATGATATAAGTGTCATCACCTAACCCGCCATCTAAGGTATTTTTCCCGGCACCACCGACCAACGTATCATCGCCATCCTTGCCTTGTAATGTGTCATCACCAGCTTCACCCTTCAAGATATTATCGAAATCGTTACCCGTGATCGTATTGTTAAGTTCGTTGCCTGTGCCATCAATACTGCCAGCGTCTTCATCAAGAACGAGTTTTTCAATACCATGATCCATTACATATGAAACGCTCGCATTCACGATGTCGATATCCTTTGCGCCGGTGCCATTATCGACAACGTTATCGCCGCGAGAATCAACAAAAAAGGTATCACTCCCTTCTCCGCCATTCATTAGGTCATCACCAAGACCACCATTCAAAATGTCATTGCCACCACCACCGAGCAACTGATCACGACCGGCACCGCCGTTTAACGTGTTTTTCAGATCATTCCCCGTAATGATGTTATCCATTGCATTACCGGAGCCATTGATAGAGCCAGTGCCAGATAATGTCAGATTTTCTACATTTGAAGAGAGGGTGTAAGAAACTGAAGAAATAACATTATCTGTGCCTTCAGAACGATACTCTTTAATGGTGTCAGAGGTGCTATCAACGTAATACGTGTCGTTACCAGCGCCACCAATCATTAAATCAGCACCTTTACCACCATCAAGAATATTGGCTGCTGTGTTACCGACTAACGTATTGGCAGTGGCATTACCTGTTGCTTGTATCGCGGTAGTTTTTTCATCGAGGATCAGTTTTTCTACGTTATCTGCCAATGCATAGCTAATGGTGGATAAAATGGTGTCGGCTCCACCGCCACTTAGTTCAATGACCTTATCAGCAGCATTGTCAACGTAGTACATATCGTCACCAGCACCACCAGTCATCGTGTCGGCACCGACCCCACCATCTAAAATGTCATTCGCTTTATCGATACCGCCATTCAACGTATCGTTACCTGCGCCACCATAAAGACTATCTTCACCACCAGCGCCATCAAGTACGTTGTTACTGTCATTACCTTTGATGGTGTTATCCAGTGCATTACCAGTGCCGGTAATTGCAGTTTTGGTCAGTGTCAGGTTTTCAACACCTTCCGATAACGTGTAGTTCACCGAGCTCACTATCGTATCAATAGCGCCATCATCCAAGTCGCTTTGAAATGATAAAACCGTGGAATTAGACTCTGCCTGCCAGACCCCGTCTTGAACAATATCACCCACATTATCGACATAGTACGTATCAGCACCATAGCCACCAGCCATCACATCACTACCCGCTAACCCGTCAATTTCATCAGCGAAGTCGGTGCCCACCAGATTATCTGAATTTACAGTACCTAAAATATTGCTCATTACGCGCTCCGATTTTAAAAGTTAATTATCAATCCCAATAGGATTGTATATTGATATTAAATCATTATCCGATTGGAAAAAAGGTAAAAAAAACCCACACATTGCTGTGTGGGAGAGTCACCAGGAGGAACAAGCTTGAGATTAATTGTTGAGTAATTGAGGAATGTCGATCATAAAGTCGGCAGTACCTTTGACACCAGCAACGGCAGGATAGATTGGCAATGATGCCTTACCCTGTGCATCGAGAACAACTTGAAACATTTTTGTCTCGCCAGGTGCCACTTTAACGCCTGCGACCATCACCGCGAATGGCGCGTTGGCTTTCAGTGTAAAGTACGCTTCTTGTGCCCCTTTTGCTATTTCACCTTGGGATGTTAGTGCCGTGGTAATTTTTGCATAGGTAATAGGCTTGTTAGCACTATCGAGCAGATTCTGATTTGCCCCAAGACCTTTGATAACACCCAGCGCAACTAAGTTTTCAGGTTTTAAGAGGAAACTGACAGAGCCAGAACCCGTGTTATTGCGAGCATCCTTGGCTGTCACCGTTAATGTGTACTTCTGCGTTTCATCCAATGATGGAAACATACGCGGGCTTTCGAGACGATATTTACCATTAGTTTGTTTATTGAACCCAAGGGTAATAGTCTCGGTCAACTGTGAGCCTGTCAGCACAGCAGATACAACCGCTGGAGATGGATCGGTGTTATCAGTAACTGAAATAATCAGATCACCAATTTTCTTAACGCTTTCATTATCCAAACCACTAAACGACAACTGAGGTGGTGTGCCATCGGCCTCTACGTTGAAAAGTGGTTTCGTGACCTTATTGTTGTAGTTATCCATCGCCCATGCGCTAATCGAATAACTACCTTCAGGTAAGGACGAATAAGATGCCGTGAATGTGGATAAATTACCGGTAGTCACCATATTTGCTGGAATATCAGTTTCAGCCCCTGTCTGGGTGTTTGTCACGGTTAGACCACCACTTTTCATTTTGACACGATTCCAGATCGAGCCCGAGTGATACTCTGTTGCCGTAAACGTGACAGTTTTGGTGTTCGTGTCGTGAGATAACAATGCGGTAAATTCAGGTGATTCAGCATCATATTCATATAACAGTACCGTGCTGACACTCACAGCCCCTGTTGCTGTATTTTTGATGCTGGCTATAGGGTTACTCAAACCAATCTGACCTGTTGTTTTATATGCCACATTGACATCGACAGTACATGATGTTGCGCCGATCGGGATCTCACAAGAGCCAAATCCAGATGCGGTCTGTTTGTATTGCCTTGCCTCTGCCGTGAATTCAGCTTTGGTTATTTTTGTATTAAACGGCGCAACAGGGGATAAACCGTTATACGAGTTTGGCACCCAGCCAACCCCTTCAATATAAACCTTTGCGGATAAAATTTTGGGTGGTATGGCATTAGGCGAGAAAGTCGCATTAGCTATACTTAGCGGCCCACAGCGCCAGGTGGCATCATTTGTCCACCCCATAGTTGGATATTCAAAGTACCCTTTATCAGTGGCGGTGCCGGTTACGATGGTATAAGCATAATCCGCATCCGAATACGTTAAGCCACTATTTGTCCCGATTGGATAACCACCATAGATATTGCCCTCACTCATCCAGATTGATTGTGAGCGTTTAAACCGATATACCGCTTTGAGTGGGTTGATATTGATAGGTGTAGGACCAGCACCGGGTACGGCTCTAAAACCTTGAAACGCAGCCACACCCAAATACTTACCCGTATAAGTCGGATCTTGAATGGCCACCAGCACGGGCGCTTCGCTGCACTTCGAGTTATCGTAAAAAACCAGATCTTTCGTGGCAAGGTTTCCGGCCTTGTCGCTCATTTTGAAGGTCATTTTCATCTTGTTATTGACGTTGCTCGGGAAATGAGCGCCGGTAACAGTTCCCATGCCACCGGTGCCGATCTGAGCAATTTTAGTCAGTGCGTCATAACTGACTGCGCCTGAGGAATAAGTCTTCCCCTGATTCACCCCATCCAACCAAGACGTTTCGAACGTAACTTTATCCATCCCAGACAAAGCATCATTTACATCACTGAGCGCAATGAGTTTCGCTTCCACAGTTGAGAATTTTGGAATGCTATCCGGTGCCAACCCGCGACCATAATTCATAGCCCATGAATACTCACCGAACGTTGGTGCTGTTTTATCGATCACAACGCTGTAATCATTTGAAGAAGATACGGCGTTGTTAGAATCTAAAACTTTGGAGGTGAATTTATATGAGCCTTCTGGCAGAGACGGTACAGCGAATTTGATCCCGTAAAAAACGGTGGAGTTATACGCGGTTATCTTATTAGCAATCGTAATGAATGATGACGTTTTATCAAACACGGTTTGGTTTGACGCATTCTTAACGATCAGCTGGATCTTTTTGTCTAATCCACCCAACGTTGCAACTTCAATACCGGCGGAATTTGGATTAAAGAAATTGGCGCTGGCAGATGCCTTTATTTGCGCGGTGTTATTGGTATCAGTAAAGTTGAATTGCACAATCTGAGCCGATACGCTCGACACGGCAAGCACAGACATTGCCGCCAAACTTAGTCTGAAAGACCTCAGTTTTCCATTAGATCGCATGATTACCCCGTTAAACAAAATTATTAAGCCCATCGGGATAGTAAGTTAACACATTCACACAGGTCAGTTAACTCTTCATGCATGATCTTGCTGTTATTGATGCGTGATATTTTCAATACACAGCCATCACGGGCAATGAGTGTATTCGCTACACCCCCTTCAAATGAGATGCTTAAGCTGGTGGATCGGTGAAAATTGAGGATGACACAATAGGACGCGTGGTAAACGTTGAGATCTGAATAATGAGGGCTGTTACGGTTTTAAAGGGCCAGCTGAGCATGCTGCTCCAGCTGGCGTCGTTGTGTCATTAAGCAGGAAGTTGAATCGCTGAAATGACGGCAAGTTGCTCTTCATGATGAGGCAGAGCACCCCACATGGTGCTTTTGTACGTATCCAGTTGCGCTTTGGTTGATATGGGCGACAAAATGCCATGCATGAAATTGTAATGGTAGACATACAAGTTAGTTGCTAACGCTCTTGTTAAGCAGTAACCCCAAAATCTACTGCCATCAACGGTCTGTTGTGAATCGCTGACAACAACATAGTAGCACTTCAGCAAATAATCAAAGAACACGCTCTTAGGTAGGTCACTTAACACGGATGAGTATTCATAATCCGCTGAACGCCAGACCAAAACCTGCGTTGCTCTTCGTAAATCGCTAGTCTGAAACAGCGCAACATCCTTAAGGATATTGACCTTGTTGTAGTAAACGATCTTGCTTTCTGATTCGCTCATTAACGCAATTTCGAAGCAATCTTCGAAACGAGCATTGATCCGAATTAATTTGAAACCAGGAGGCACAGGAACAGACACAAAGCCACTGACATCCTCAATAAAAGGATGGCGAGAAAGCTCGGCATACAAGTTCGTATTCTCTTCTGCGTTTTCAAGATGCTGGAAGATTTCGCGAACCTTAGAGTCAGCAATCAGCATGGGCATATTTTTTTTGAGTCCAACTTAATGTCAGTATAGGCGAGACATAAGGCAAAATTGGCTTATGTCTAAGCAATATATCAATAATGATAAACATCTATCAACATGTGAATGTAATGTTTGGTGCTAATAGCCAGCATCAATAGATCTTACTCTGGTAGAGCGGCACTCAAAATACGCTTTACAGCACCATAAATTTGAGTGGCATCATCACCTTCATACCCAAACTCGGCACGATTGACAAAGGTTGAGAATGTTAGTCCACCTCCAGTTTGGTTTGACCAATTAACAAAATCCAGTGTCGTGGCAATAGAGCGACGTTGAAACAACCCTTTCTTTTCGTTCTCGGCCTTTTCTTTACGGTAATTCAGAACGAGAGCTTGTTCATCGGAAGATAAAATTAAATTATTCATCGGATCCCTATATTCGGAAAGCCAGTTGTAATGAGCAACAACAGAGTGGTTTAAAGGTTAAGTTTTATCCACAGAATCGGTGCATAACCACGGTATAAGTTCTTGAGTTCCGATTATTGTTGATATGCCTGACTTAACACACATCAATTTCGTGACGGTCCCTCATCAAAAACGTCAACTTACAACCCCATTAGGATAGCATTAATCAATCACATACGATATTGTAACAGCGTATCAATGCTACACTGTTATCAATGATCTTTTTAAGGTGCCTATGAAAAAGACTAATATTATTTACCCACTCATCAGCTTGGTAGTGGGTTTGGGCGTTGGTTTTGGATGGGGTAATGCGACCCCCAAAGAATCCCCCACTAAAACCGCATCAACGCCAGTTTCAATTGTTGAATTGGGTGAGCTGTCAGATCTCCGGGATGCCAGTACACTGATGCTGCCTGCTGGCACCGTTATTCATGGTGAATGGGATAAAAGTGGGAACGTTTTGCACACCAGCGTCGTCGTTAGCTATGAAATGAACAACAAAGCCATAAAGCAAGAGTGGGAAGTAATTCCATCAAGTAAGAAACAGAATTTGATCCTATCGCAAGCAACCGCGTTGGATGCAATCAAACCGATACAGGATAAATAGCCATGAGCCAGCGACTGAATGAACAAGATACAAGTCGAGGATGGACTCAAATCTTAGGTTCCACTAAGGGATCAGATGAGAGTCTTTATGTCTATGTGTTCGATTTCCGAGATGGACAACGAAAAAGCTTTGCCTGCCGGGTTCCCAGTAGTTTGATTGAGTTAAGCGTCAGTGCAGAGATAAAAGATAAAGTGTTCAAATCAACACTACCTTCGTTGATCGGGAAAGTAGCCGATACAATGCAAACACCTCAGGATGAATCAGATTTGATTTGTTTGCTGGCGGTTTACATCCAATCATCCGTTATTGAGCAAATTGATGATATCAAGACGAATGCATCCGGGATCCATCCTGCGGTGATCATCAACGTGCATACATCGCAATATGGTGATTTCATGTTCCCGTTGTGCGTCCCCCATGAAGATCCATTTTTGGATTTTGCACAAGCCAATGAGTTTTCGGATGGATTGTATTCGCTATCTCAGCATGCATCTCCTCAATTATTCCAACCGGCGGACGTAAAGGTGCTTCAATGACATTTAATCAACAAATTAAGGCTCTACTCGACGATCCAAGTGTATCGGTATGGTTAAAATCGGCAGTTCGCGCACTGATAGAACGCGACCCTCTGGATGCCATTAAAGACACGGAATTATTGCACCATTTGATGGATCTGCGATTGAACGAAGTGTTTAAACACGCTGAACAGGAATTAGTGACAAATGGATAACAAAATATCGGAAGACGATGTCCTTGCCGCGATCAGCTCGTTAAAAGCCAAGGGTCTTAAAATCAACATTCGAAGTGTCCGGCAAGAGATCGGCTCCGGCTCCTTTGCAACAATCTCTCCGTTATACAAAAAATGGCGAGATAGCCAAACCAAATCGGAATCATCACGCCCAGAAATGCCGGAACCATTACGCAAAGCGGCTTTGCAGTCGGCTGATGCATTATGGGTGATGGCTTGGGATCAATTGGCTGATACACAATCATCGGAGCTCAGCGCCCTGCAGTTGGCTTTTCAGCAAAGTGAAATTGACCAAGAGGTGCTTGAAAATGAACTTTGGAATGCCCAGCAACAGCACGATGAGTTACATGTTTTATTATCAGAAGCCAAAAATAATGAAAAAGAGTTATATGACAAACTGGTTGTAGCGAAAGAACAATGCGCTCATTACACCGCTGAGTTGAAATATGCAAATGAACACAGCCAGCAGCTACAATCCGACCTATCTGCGTTGAAAGAACAGCATGGCCAGCAAACAGAACATTTGAGTGCAGCCCAGCAGCAACTCAAAGAGTTAAACGCGGATTTCGATGGCCTGCAGCGACAAATGTCAAACATGGACATTCAGTTAGCTGAGGTTTCTTCTCAACTGATATTGGAAAAAGACACAAACCAAACGTTATTGAAGCAGTTAGAAGACACCCAACTTCAACTGAGCCAACAACAAGAAAAAGTGCAAGCTCAAAACGAGTTATTGGAAAGCCAGACCAGCCAAATGACCACCCTAAATAAAGAGCTGACTGATGCATTACAAGATAAAAAAGAGGCAAAAATCGCACTGCGAGAATCTAAAAATCTGTTGTTGATTGAACAGGAATCAAACCGTCTGGCCCAACAATCCATTGAGCGTATGTGGCAGGGGCAGATCAATGATTTACGAGAGCAGCTCGCAAAACTTAACGCGCTCAATCAAGCCAGTGCAACACCTGAAGGTTCAGTATGACGGTTGACGATAATACATCATTGGTGATCCCCGATCGGTTGCCGGGAGGATTGGTGTCTTTGGCTGCCCAGTCAGAACATCTGATCCAAACGCCATATGTTCGTTATTTATTAAGTCAGAACACCAGTAGTCATTACACGCTGAAAAGTACGCTCAAACGATTGAGTGAAATATTATTTAACAGCGCGTCACCGGAGAGTGCTCCTTGGGAGTCAGTTCAGGCTTACACCGTTGAATTGCTGGTATTTGAGCTCAAAAAACTTAAATACACGCCTAAAACATGTAATCGATATTTATCCGTTTTGAGAGGCATTGTTAGTAAGGCTCGCGAGTTGGGCCTGATAACGGCAGATGAATACCAAAATATCAAACTGGTTAAGGGACGCTTCGGTTCAATACAAACCAAAGGCAGAGCGTTGTCAGACGACGAAGTCGATACGATTTTTGATGATCTCTCATCTGACAAATCCATGCTGGGGGTCCGCGATATGGCGATCATTGCCACTTACATTGCATGCGGAATTCGGCGAGCTGAGCTGGTCTCCATTGACCTTCATCATATCAATTTCAGAGATCAAAGCTTTGTCGTGTGCGGAAAAGGTTCGAAAGAACGAATTGTTCCGATGATCCAAGGCTTAGACAAATTGATTCTGGAGTGGGTGGATGGGTATCGAGGGGAAGAACCTGGGCCCTTGTTTTGCGCGATCCAGAATACGGCAGAACAAATCAGACGCGATGTCGACGGATCACTAAAACGCTTAAGTCCCAGAACAATCAATGACATTGTCTATAAACGCTTGCTTTGCCTGAGCGAACCGGCAACACCGCATGACTTTAGAAGAACGTTTGCAGAGCGACGCATCAACAATAAAGTGGACATCAAAACCCTTCAGGACCTATTAGGCCACAGCACAATCACAACCACTTCGCTTTATCTAAAAGATAAGAAGCGAATGTTTGAATCAGCCAATCAAGATCAATTATTAAATAAGCGAGCAATAAAATAATGAACATAAAGAGCATGGGTTGTTTAATGTCTGTTTTAATTTTAAGTGCGTGTGGTGAACCGCCTTCGCCCTTAGAAGGGAAATGGGTTATTGATTTAGCACCAATGATTGAACAAGCCAAAGCACTGCATGCAACCGACCGACAGATAAACCAAATCAAAGAGACCTTTATCAATGGTGAGCTAGACATCAACGCAGATCAGATCAAACTGACAGTGCCTGAGTCTGATCAAGAGGTTTCCTACAAGTATCGAATACACTCGAATCAGGGTGATTGCTATCAACTGGAAATTGAAGAAAAACTGCATGAATATTGTGTCACTGGGGATAAGATGAAAATTAATGACCCCGATGCAAAGATCACAATACGCTATACCAAGTCTTGAAATCGGGGGTTCAAGATATAATGAGTATATTTAACGAGCTAAAAGCCTCCCTTGAGGAAGCGGTGAATATTCAGACTGGAAGCATAGACGCTGCCTGTGTGACACGCTATGCCGTCGAATACATCAAGGCGATCCGAACTCAATTGCAAGTCTGCCAAGTAGAGCTTGCAGCCGCATTAGGAACCAGCGTAGATACAATCAAAAGCTAGGAGAAA
>RRZU013210668.1_pt1 | contig 12910 bp, 14 predicted proteins | sample 2165561 | NCBI WGS metagenome assembly RRZU01 (sample SAMN10456909, study PRJNA506462) | wastewater metagenome | isolation source: wastewater sludge | place: USA: Moscow, Idaho
CAGAACATTCCTCATATCAAAAATAATGCGCTGTCTTTCCAGCAGCCAGCCCGTAAGGGCCTTGTAACGCGCACCTCGCGGTGCGTCTCCCCTCGACCATGTTGAGCAGCAGCGTGGTGGTTTTTTATACCACCCGTTGCAGACCGTTTCGTACTTTCCCTGTCGCTTGTCTGCATCTGCAACTTCCAGAGCCAGGAACTGAGGAAGCATTCCTGGGTGGGTCTTCTGACTCCTGCTCAACCTAGATTGGTATTTCCTTTCTTGGTCTGGTCAACCTGAGCTTTCGGTATTGCTACTTCAAGCTCCGGGGGTTAGCCCGGGGTAGTTGACAGTCTGTTTCTCCGACAAAATACTGAAACTATCATATCCCAAAAAAATACCCTAAGCATCTATTAAGGTGCAAAAAGAACTTGCGTGGTCATACAGAAGAAGATATAATTTACAAACACAGGAACCCAAATGAGCAACATTCTTGAACAACGCATGTTGGTACTGACCGACGCAGTAGCCAATAACAACAAATTCTGGGAAGCAACCCTCTACGACAACCACGACGTGCACTGCCGCTGGGGCCGTGTTGGAGCCGATGGCCAGTCCAAGACTTTCCCAGGTATTGGCAAGGGTGGTATGGAGTCAAAGATTCGCGAAAAAACCGGCAAGGGCTACCGCGAGATTGCCGTGATTGGCAAAGCAAGCTCCGGACCAGCTGTGGCCAACAACCAAGTGCATGCCGTTGCAACCAACGAAATCGCAGGGAATAACCCCGTGCTCAAGGACCTCGTCAAGCGCTTGGCCGAGGCCAACCGCCATCAGATCTTGGCCGCCTCCGGTGGTCAAATGGATCTGGACCTCTCCACTGGTATCATCAGCACACCTCTGGGTGTTGTAACCCTGGAGAATATCACGGCCGCGCGCCAGCTGCTCGGCAAGTTTCACACTTTCGTCAAGAAGCGCGATTACGACAACCCCAAGTTCGTGTCCAGCTTGAACGACTACATGATGTACGTTCCACAAAAAGTCGGCTCGGCCCGTGGTTGGCACCATGCCCTCTTCCAAGACGATGCGGCCATCGTTCGCCAATCCAACCTGCTGGACCAACTGGAATCGTCCGTGGATATGGCCGGCAAACAAATCCAGGCTGCCAAAGATGCCGCCTCTGGCACGGCTCCTCCTCCCACGTTCGCTGTCAAGCTCTCTGTGCTGGAAGACAAGAAGGTCATCGCTGATATCATCAAGTTCTACGAGGGCGGTGTGAACGCACGCCACCAGTCGCGGCACTTGAAGCCTGTTCGTTTTTACGAAATCGAAATCGGCGCCATGAACGAAGGCTTCCAAAAAGACGGTGCCAAAATGTCCAACATCCAACGCCTGTGGCACGGCACACGCGTGCACAACGTGCTCAGTATTTTCAAGAGCGGAAAAAAAAAAAAAAAAAGCAACGGCTCCATTCAAATCACTGGGCGTATGTTCGGAGATGGGTTATACTTCAGTGATCAGGCAACGAAGTCACTGAATTATTCCTACGGATACTGGGACGGCGGCTCCAAGGACAACAACTGCTTTATGTTCTTGGCAGACGTCGCAATGGGCAACGCCCATGTGCCCAAAGGACCGTCGTCCGCATTTCCTGTCAAGGGAAGCGATTCGACGTTCGCCAAGGCAGACCACAGTGGTGTGATGAACAACGAAATGATTGTTTACCGCACTTCGCAGGCGAATCTTCGTTACCTGGTGGAATTTGCTTAACCCTTAACCAACTGAAAGACTGATCATGGCATACACTCTTTACGCTCCCCAAAACGTCGTCATTCGCACGAACGATCTCGACGACCTCAACATTCTGCTGCAACTGCCCAAGCTTGCGCGTTTCTCGCCAGGCCAAGTGCTGGCAACTCCCGGCCTGAACGTCAAGCGCCGTGACAGCGCTCAATCCGATTCGCCCGTATTTACACAGCTCGTACTCGAGTTCGATTCCGATGATGTGGATGACATCGACGCCCTGGAAGAAAACGTAACGACCTGGGCTCAGCGCTGCCGCTTGCCCGGCGTTCGTGGCCAACGCCTAGCCGTTGTGGGCGAAGCAGACGACGATGGCGACACCATCACCATTACCGTGTTGATTGGCTCCGTGGTTTTCTACAACGATCGCCATGTTACCGTTGATGTTTCCCTGACCGACGATGAACTGCGAGCCGACCTGGAAAACCTGACCCCCTACGTGCCCACCGAACCTACCGTGTCCCGCGTTTTGGCCGACGGTTCCAGCGAACAAGTGCAGCCCATCCCTGCTCCTGTGGCTGCATTTTCCATCGATCCCGCTCAAAACCTGCCGGTTGTGTCTTTGGATCAAGTCGTGCTGTCGCTGATTCGCATCGGCACCGAAGCCGCTCCGCTGCTTGTCGCGCGTGACCAGTTCGATGCACAAGCCCTGCGCGACCGCCTGGACAATCTCCAGCTCGAACTGGCCGCTGTTCGCGCCAACCTCGGCTAATCTAGCCCGTCCCGCAATCGGTGTTATGCATCGATTGCTATATTGAAAAAAGCCTCCTATCATCGAAAGATGTCAGGAGGCTTTATGCATAATCAACGCGGTATGTCGCTACTGTCCATCGTGTTTTTGGGCATTGCAGTTGTTCTTGTCTTGGCCTATGGCCGAGAATTTTTCACCATTCCCTATACAGGATACAAGGTGGGAAGCATCATGTCTGGACTCATCAGAGAAGGAAATACCAAGGACTACGAAATCAAGAAAATTTTCGATGAGCGTGTCCAATTCGAACGCATGCTCGATGTGGTATCTTCCAAAAACTTGACCGTTACTCAAGCCGACACCGGGCTGAAACTCAAGGCTGAATACGAGCACTGCGCAGCCCTTTGGACCAATTGGACCGTTTGTGCACAGATGACTGTCGAAAAATAAGTCTTTTCAGGACGTTTCAAGCCAAAGCTAGTAGTTTCGCCCGGGATAACGAGGGAGACCACCAATTGGGTTTTGACGTGGAACATGCTGGGGCGAGAACACGGGATCCCGAAACGTGATTGCTGGTAATCCGTCGTTGGCCGCCGCTGGTCGAGTTGGTTGAGGCGCCTGCATGTATGGAAATCCAGAGCCTGGTTGATAACCGGAGGCGCCATAACCTTGACCTTGCGGATAAGTATTGTACGCCCGTGCCTGTGCAGCAGCTCTCGCGCGTTCTTGGGCGTCGGCGTCCCCGCCCAAACCAACCTGCTGGGGCGTCAAATTTGGAATGCGATACAAGCTTGCCGGATCGTTGGCTTGGTAAGCGTAGACCTGTCCGTCAATGACACGGTATTGGAGGCCATCGTCGCCAGTACTTTGCGCTTGCGCCGCCCCAAAGACAAAGAGTCCGAGAAGAAACCCCAAACCAACCCCTCTCACGCCGTTGTTAAGTCCAATTTGTCGCATAGCAATCCTTAAATTCTTGTTCAATTGTGAAACAATATATAGCATAGCATAAGCACATTAGGAAATGTATGTCAAAAGCCCTGAGCCTTAAATCCCAACAAGCCCTCGACCAATATCTGGCCCTCCTGCATAATCTTGCGGCGGATGATTCGAACTTGTTGCGCCGCAAAACCTTCATCACTGCGTTGATGCGCGAACTGGAGAAAATTCCCCATGATGGTCGGGTGTACGGCACTTTGGTGGATGAAAAACTCAATATGTTCACGCAACCAGAATTGCGTCATTTCTACCAAGTAACTGCACGTGAGTTCTACTGGTTTTGGTCTGAAGACGAACAGAAGATTGACGCCATGTACAAAGGCGAGTTGATATCCGTCAACCCCTTCACCATTGTCGCAAGCTTGCCTCTGGATGACCAACTCAGGGCAGCCCAAGCTTATTACAGCGACCATCCAAGCAAAGCGCTCGATGCCTACCGTTCCCATTTGACAAACAGCAGCGAAGCGGCTATTCGCACGCAGTGGGCAAGAACATTGCTCTTCACCTTCAAAGATTTTGAACAAGAAGACTTTACCTACCGTGCTGCTGTGGACACTCTCTTGGGACTGATCGATAATCGCACAATGAAGCAAAGCTTCTTGGTTGTGGTTCGCGATTTCCATCCAGTTTGGCAAAAAAACCGCTGAACAAAAAACCCGGCGCTGCCGGGAGTCTTTTCATGGTGTCTCGAACAATGGTTTGTGCTCAATCGCGTTGCGCCAAACCCACCAGAACTCATTGGCCGAGGAGTAGCGTTGCGTAGGCCCCGCTTGCCCTGTGCTGGATACAACACAAACGCAATAGGTATCGCCTTCTTTGGCCACAGTCAAGCTTCCACCCTCGGCAAGTGCGAAACTTGACGGCACCGCAATGTCAATATCCTGCGCCAGACCATTTTGGAAACTAGGCGCATTGAATTCAACCCGTGTATCCATCAAAACAGCCATATGTTTCTGAAAATAGTTCCAAAACTGCAAGGTTATGGCGGGTGCATCCGTATGCACTCTTGGAATTTGGTTGGTGTAGGCTGCTCCATTTTTTAGAGCAAACTGACCTTTGTCGATTTCCAATTGATAAGGATGCCATGCCGGCAAGCAAGACATGCAAACCACGTACAAGCACCACCGATCGTCTTCACCCCATGTCTTGGGCAGCGTACCCGTCAGCTCCCAGCGAAAAGTGTATGGATTGGTAAAGTGATCCGTTACACCAACCCAACGTGACCCTCCAATGAGTGCCAAAACGTCGCTTCGCCAAGTAGCGTTTGCCATACGGGATTCAAACAATCCTACGAAATCTTGCTCGCTCATACGTTCATGAAGATTGCTACCGTCCCATGCAATGCGGAGCCCTCTTTCTTTGAGTGCACCATGCTGCTGTAACTGAATATTGCGCGCGCTGCGCACGACCCAGGCCACCGATGCAAGTGCGGCACTGCATGCGACTGCATAGCTCCACCATGGTGCCTCAGCCAAATAGCAAGCCAGGACGCCTCCAACGGACAGTGTTGCGTAAAGCGACCAATTGAGCTGAGGAAAACGAGGTTTGAACATTGACACCATCTTACCCCCAAAAGCAAAATGCAGGCAAGAGCGCTTGCCTTATTCAACAATGATATGTAGTATGGCCATGATACCCGGAACCAACCCAATGACTTATACGTGGCATATTCAAATTGACTCGGAGGTCCATGCTGTCTGCAAGAACGACACACAGGTGTTGCACGATCTCGTCATAAATGATCAGCCCACCCCCGAGGAAGAAGCAAAAGAACAAGCCAAAACGATCGTGAAAATGCGCGCGCTCAAAGATGTTCTAAACCCAGCCTGGGCAGCCAACCAAGCAGCCCAATACGCTATTGCAAACGCCGTTTGGCTCGACAACAAATTGCTCGATTCTGCAAGGAAACGTTGGGGCGCAGCAGATTATTTGGCTGAAAAATGGCTTTTGGTTGGGGCCTATCTGGAAAAGAAAAATATCCAACAGTGGGCAGCCTCACTCTCAGTTACAGAAAACCTGGCAGACTTCGTAGGGCAATTGGACAACGATGTCCATGCCTTTGGTCAAATCAACCAATTGGCCGTACAAACACGTGGAGCAGAATGCAAACGCCACGGTTTGCTTCGAGCAGGCGAGTGGCAATACTGCAGTGGTGTCATGCTACAAACCCAATCTTCTGAGCACGCCCATGTAGCCGTAGTTCTTTCCGATGAAGGTTTATGGCAATTCATGATTGTGGAGAACAATCGGCCCAATCAAGCTCGAATCGAAAGCTGGCAGTCGCCTCCAAGTCTTGAAGAAGCAAAAGCTTTTTTCTCCGACACCCCCGACACCGAAATTGAGCAACTCATCGAACTGAAATGACACTGTCTTCCACCATGGCGTGGCTGCGCTATGCATTGGATTTTTACTCCCGCCACGATATTCTGGCCAATGCAACACTAACGTTCGTTATCATCATGGGCGCCTTCGCCGTGCGCAGGTTGTGGATTTCCATCCTGCCACCCGCACTGAGTTTGGAAGCCAAACGCAAAAAAGTAGTTGCTATTCGCAACGGTGTGGGTGCCGCTGCCATGGTACTTATCATCATGGTGTGGAGCACCGAACTCAAAACGTTCATCGTCTCGCTTATTGCCATTGCGGCAGCAGTAGTCCTTGCCACCAAAGAAGTGATCATGTCAATGATTGGGGGGATGGTCCGCGCAACTACGCAACGCTACCAAATCGGAGACCGCATTGAAATAAAGGATTTTCGTGGAGATGTCATCGATATCTCCTTGCTCAGCACTACCCTGATGGAACTCAATCCTACCCAGGGCATCCAAATGTACACGGGCAAAGTGGTCTTCGTCCCCCATAGTCTAATTCTCACGGAGTCATTGCGTGTGCACCACAGCACTTCCGCATTCAGCGTCCACACGTTTTCGATTCCGGTGGCGTCGGGTCAAAACATAGCCACGGAGCAGATTAGGCTCCAAGCCATCTGCATGAACGCTTGCGCACCCTACATGCCCGACGCTGAGAAGAATTTTCAACTCATTCAAGACCACACGTCCATTGACATGCCATCGGCAACACCAAAAACGTTGATGCACAGCGATAGCAAAGGTTCTTGGTGGCTCACATCAAGAATTGTAGTGCCCTTGAAAAAAGTGCAAGCCGTTGAGCAAGAAATCATAGCGACATTTCTTCTAGAAACACCACCGCTAGCTTCTGGCGTGGTCGTTATTGACAAGAAGTCTGAAACTTGATAACTTATGCTGCGCTGCAACATTTTTTTAAGGACATATCATGAACTTCACCAATATTCAAACCCTACAAGCTTCTTTGGAAGCCGCAACACGTGAACTGGCTGCCAAACAAATGGCGTTGGTCCAATCTTTTGCGGAAAAGCAAAAAGACGCATTCGCCAATCCACAAGCCTTGGTTTCACCACAAGCCTTCACCGAAGGCCAGCAGCTCGTGCAAGAGTTTGTCAGCGCCAATCAAGCGTTCATCGCAACCAGCGTTTCGGCCACTCAGACCTTTTGGCGTGACCAGCTGGCGGAAAACCAAACTGCCATGAAAGCGGCGGGCCTCCCCGGCGTGGACGAAGTGGTCGAGCGTGTCCAAGAAGCCGTCCAGAAGGCAACTGCCAAAACAACGCGTTCGAAACGCTAATGTGGGCCCGCGAGGGCCTTTTCATTTGACACATACGCCCCAAGGTTTATATAATAAAGGTTATATCTTGGGTAGATACCCCGAAAGTGCGTATGAAATTTTTAAAAGTAGCGTTGGTGGCTGGCCTTGTAATCACCGCATACAGCCTTGGTTCCAACCCGAACCCGTCGCCAGGCACCGCCTACTTGTCGCAAACGAGTTTTTACAACGAAACGGCAACCGCCCCACTGCCGCTTGGCGAACCGAAAATTACGAATTACCCGGATTTCACAAAGTTGATGGCCAGCGAAGGCATCAAAGTGGTCCACATCAATGCGGTGCAGAAGGCCAATCCTGCCGCTCTCAATCCACTGGAACTGCTCAAGCGTTTGCTTCCCCCAGAAGAAGCCGAAGAAGCTGAAAAAGAATTCAAGAAGGATATGCGCAAAGAAAAACCACAAACCGGTATCGGATCAGGGTTTTTCATTTCCAACGATGGCTATATCCTAACAAATGCGCACGTGGTCAATAAAGCCGAGGCCATCACGGTGAAAACCACCGATCGCAAAGAGTTCAAAGCCAAACTCGTGGGCCTCGATGTACGCACGGATATTGCGCTGCTCAAAATCGAGTCCCCCGCAGCGACACCCCTGGTGCGCACAGGCAAACCAAGCCAGCTCCAAGCTGGCGAATGGGTGGCGGCCATCGGTTCGCCTTTCGGTTTTGAAAACACCGTCACCGCCGGCATTGTGAGCGCCTTCAATCGCCATCTTCCCGATGACAACTATCTACCATTCATTCAAACCGACGTCGCCATCAACCCGGGCAACTCGGGCGGACCCTTGTTCAATGTCCGAGGCGAAGTCGTCGGCATCAATACCCAAATTTACACCCGCAGCGGTGGCTACATGGGCATGTCTTTTTCGATCCCCATCGATGCAGCCCTCAAAATTGCCGATCAACTACGGCAAAAAGGCAAACTAGAACGAAGCCGCATGGGGGTGCGCATTGAAAGTTTGCACACCGAACTGGCCAAGGCCCTTGGTATCAGCATTACGCAAGGCGTAGCTGTGATGTACGTAGAACCCAACGGACCTGCCGCAAAAGCGGGTCTGACACAAGGCGATGTCATCGTGGCATACAAGGACAAAACGGTGGATACACCTCAGGAAATCACGCGGTTGATTTCCGAAACACCGGCCGGTACAACCATTCCATTGAAAATTGTCCGAGGTCAAGAAGAAAAGACTCTTCAAGTGACCGTTTTGAGTAGCGAGGCGGTCATGACCGCCGACGCCAATGCTACCCCCACGCCCGATGCTCAGGTAGAGCAAACTACGGGGCCTTTGGGCTTTTTGCTCGAAGGAAACAAGGTGACCGCCGTCAGCGACACGGCCAAACAAGCTGGCCTCGCCATCGGTGACAATGTGGTACAAATTCAGCAAACCAAAATCGAAAATGCATCGGATGCCCAAAAGTGGTTGGATAAAAACAAAGAATTCGAAAACGTGGCTATTTTTGTGCGACGCAAGACAGAACCCAAATTCGTGATTCTTCCTCGTTCGGATAGCAACTAAGTTCAAGCTTTTAATTGATCTTGCTTCACCAGAGCGCTATGCTCAGAGCATGCAGATTCACGGCTTGACCACTCTTGATTTTGAAAAAGCTAGCGCCGCAAACATCGGACATGCCCAAGTCCCAAATGTGGACTGGGCGTCTCGTCAGCATGCTTGGAGCGGTCGTTCCGGCCTTGGTGGAGTTGCGCGATATCGGCTACTTCTCGCTGGATAAGGATAAGTTGTTCGAATACCTGAACCTGAACAATGTTGTTGGGCTTTCCCAAAATCCTCTTCTTCGCGATGAAACCCGCGCTCGTTTGAATGCCTACCTGACATCCTTGCCCAACTTTTCGTTGGAAGGCCAATCGCCAGCAACCGAAATGCATCACGGTTTCTTAACGATGCAAGTGTCCGCCATTTTGAAGTAACCCGGACAAAAGGCCCAACTCTCCCAAGGCAGTGCCTTTTTTTTATTGAGGGCCCTAGGCGAATCCAGTACAGTGACTGGATATGGCAACTACCGATACAACCAAGAATCGCGATAAAGTCATTCGCGAAGACTTATCGTTTAGCGAAAGCCTGCGAAAGAATATCTACGAGGCAGGCCACATCATCCTGGCTTCCTTGGTGGGATTAACGCTCCTTGTCCCGCAACTATTTGAAATCATAGCTCTCGTCTTTGTAGGGGTCTACCTGGTGCATCGCAAGATGCCTTTCCCAGAGGGCCGCTCTTCTTTCGGCCCTGCGCAGAATGGTAGCACACCGCTATACTGCATGGGGTTGGATATGTCCATGAAACAACCCGTGTGGTTCTCCGACTCCCAGATGCGAACGCACATGCTGGTGATGGGAACCACCGGTGCTGGTAAGACCGAGTTTTTGCTGTATTTGTCGGCTCAAGCCATGGCCCAGGGCTCGGGCGTAATCTTCGTTGACGGTAAAGGTGACATCAAGACATGGTTCCGACTGTTCTCCATTGCCCGGCGCTTTGGCATGGAGGAAAATTTACGCGTGTTGAACTTCGGTACCAACCGAAAAGTTGGGGATATCAAGTACGACTTGTCCAACACCATCAACCCGTTCACGTTGGGGGATGCCGGCCAACTGGCCGAAATGATGTCCGCCTTGATGGCTGAGGCCGGCGGGGATGGTGGTATGTGGAAAGGCCGAGCCGAGTCCATGATGCGCGCGTTGCTGACGGCTCTTGTCGACTTGCGCGATTTGGGCTTGCTCCCACTAGGACCCGGCACGCTGTCCGATTATATGCCACTCGACAAAATGGGTGCATTTGAGAACGATGCCCGCATTTCCGATTTGGGTCGATTGGAAATCAAACGTTATCTGGATTCGTTGCCTGGGTTCCGAGCTGGCGGTCAAGGCAAAGCCGAAGCCGATAAGCAGCACGGGTTCCTGACCATGCAGTTTACGGAAATTTTGGGCATGTTCAACAACGCTTATGGCCACATCATGGCCTTCAAGCTTGGCGAAATCGACATGTACGACGTCATCGTGAATCGCCGTTCATTGTACGTAATGTTGCCGTCCATGGAAAAATCGGGCAACTCGGTGAAAAACCTCGGTAAGATCGTGGTTAACCAGATTCGAGCCGCATTATCGCGAACCCTGGGCTCGGGTATTAAAGGCTCACGCGCCGAAAAACTTGAAGCACGTCCAACAAACTCCAAGACCCCGATGCTTTGCATTTTGGACGAATACGGGTCCTATGCCGTTGAAGGATTCGGAGAAGTTGCAGCTCAAGCCCGAAGCATCGGTTTTTCGACGGTTTTTGCAGTGCAGGACTGGGCCTCACTGGAAAAAGCCGATTCAAAAGGAAACGAAGCCCAACGTATTTGGGCCAACACCAACATCAAGGTCATCATGAAGGTGGAAGACTCCAAATCCACCATGCCCATTGTTTTGGACCGTATTAAAGAAGGCTACGTTCTATCGGACCAAGGCAAGGAATACAGCGACGCTGGCTTTGGAGGGCTTAAAAACCAACGCAGTCTGGGTTACAAGGAAATCAAACGCTTGGACCCCTTGAAGCTCTTTACGCTCAAAAACGGTCGAATGTATATTCTGTACGAAAATAGGTTCCACGAAGTTCAATCGTCGTTCCTTCCAGACGATAAAGGCGCATGGGCCAACGTTCAATCCATTCGTCCGGGTCGACTGCTTCCACTGCAGCCCCCCAATATGGAGCAAATAGGCCAGGAAGTGGCCATGAGCAGAAACTGGGGCAAGTTCCAAACAGAGAGCCAGGCCGGCAAAGTTCTCGACTCCGATATTCCAGACGAATCGAGTTTCTTTCGTGAAGCCATGAAGCTCATGAACGAATATCCCGACAGCGATCCTGCCCGCCAAGGCCTTGAGTTTGTCCGTGTCTACATGCGTACGGCATTGCAGGCTGCTGCCCGTGAAGCCCACAAATTGTTCACCAATGCTGCCTCCGGCGGCGCCGATAGTGGCGGTGGTGCGGGCAACTCGCCATACGGGCCCAGCACGCCCAAATCAACGCCACCAACGGCCAATGCAACCGTGCCATGGCAGTCGCCCGCCGAAGATGGTGAGGAAGATTTTGACCACATGGTCGATGATTCGTACCAAGAACCGGATGAAGGCGACCCGTACGTTGTGCAAGACTTTGATGACGACGATGATGGTGCCACCAACTACCCCGAATCGCACAACGCCAACATGTCTGCACTGCAGACCAAGGAATACGTCAAAGGCGCCGTCGAAATTTCCGAAGACCCCGACGGCGATTACACCAAAAATATTGTCTCCCGGGTATCGGACGGTCGTTTCGACGACGATGATGACGGTGCTACCGCAACCGGCACCGGTGAAGATGACGATGAAAATTACTAGCGAACGATGACGAACAGTCTCTTGCAACGTTGATACTTTTAATGCTATAATCAAGAATCTACCCGCGTGGCAGCGTTCGCCTGCCTGCCACACTCCTTTACCCCAAGACAAGGATTTTAATGGCTACACCCCAAGTCACAGACCCTGTGGAGGGGCGGCATGCCCCAGAAGCTGCCCAAAATGCACCGTCCGCAAAACATATCCCGGAGCAGCTCCTTGACAAAGCGGCATATGCCAAGAAAGCCACGTCCTGGAACGACCAGCCGCTGCAAGCTTGGCGAATCGCTGCGTTGATTCAAACCGACAAAGTCTACGCTGTTCTTGCGAAGAAAGAGCTCCAGTACGAGTTGCTCGATTGGTTTGAAGATGCCCGTGTGGGCGCCGTGATGCGTGGCGAGAAGATTGTCTCCGAAGGCGAATTCTGGAACACGCTGTATCGACAAAGCATTGGAGCTATTCAGCAGCATTTTGGGGCTTTAAGTGTCCGTATCATTGACAGCCTCCCCCAAGGCAAGCAAACGCTCTTGTTCGGCGAAAAACCCAATCGCCAAACCTCGCCCCCACCCATGCCGTCGCCTGTTGCAACGAAACAACCGGGCAGACAAAAAAAACGTGCCTTCAAGCCGCGTGCTTGACAATACTATAAAAATATAATCTAATACGACTATATTTTTGGAGAACATCAATGAGCAACACCCCCAGCGTATTCCACAAGCCCCTTGGCGATGGCGCCAATGCAAATTCAAGCTTCAACCCCAACCCACAGGCCCCCGTGACCCAACCCTCCACTCCTACCCCATCCGACCGCCATCCTGGTGCCCATCCTGCGCTGGACCGTCCTGCTCAAGCCTACGTCCCCAACTCTTCGACCGTTGTCTCCGGTGTCATCGGCCCCCGCATGGTTATCAAGGGCGACATCGAGTTCGAAGGCGAATTGATGATTCAAGGCCGCGTGACTGGCAACATCACGAGCCAGAACGACGGAAAAGGCATCCTGCGCATTGACGAGAAGGCCGAAGTTGTGGGCAACGTTGCTGTTCCCGTGGTCAAGGTTGCCGGCACCCTGCGTGGCGATGTTTCTGCCAGCGAACTGCTGCACCTGCAACCTACTGGTACCATCGAAGGCCCAGTGAAGTACAACAACATCCAGCTTGAAAGCGGTGGCACGCTGTCCGGCTCCCTGAGCCCCGAATTCAAGAATGGCCACAAGTAAGCTCTTTCGGCCCACGCGAATGCAAGGAGCCCTTCTGGGCTCCTTTTTGCTTCATGGGCTGTTGCTCTATGTGCTAGCTCGCCCTGGCGCTGCACCAAGCGGTGCGTCAGCACCCGTGCAAGCTCTGCGTGTTCAGTTGGTACAGCAACCCATTCCCGCAAC
>RRZU013472615.1_pt1 | contig 12909 bp, 13 predicted proteins | sample 2165561 | NCBI WGS metagenome assembly RRZU01 (sample SAMN10456909, study PRJNA506462) | wastewater metagenome | isolation source: wastewater sludge | place: USA: Moscow, Idaho
GCGGGCATCGGCTTCATCAACACCGCGAACTACACGCCGTTCATCCCGCCGGCCCAGCCGGCCGCTGACACCGGCGGCAGCGTGTGGACCGCCCCGCTCGTCCAGACGCTCTTCGGCATGACCCCGACGACCTTCGGTCTCGGCGGCATCCTCGCGGGTGCCTCGCTCGTCTTCTTCGCCTACATCGGCTTCGACGTCGTCGCGACGACGGCGGAGGAGGCGAAGAACCCGCAGCGCGACCTGCCGATCGGCATCATCGCCTCGCTCGTCATCTGCACGATCCTCTACTGCGCCGTCACCCTCGTCATCACGGGGATGCTGCCCTACAACGAGATCTCGACGAAGGCCTCGCTCGCGACGGCGTTCGAACAAGTCGGCAAGCCTGTCTACGCGACGCTGATCGCCGCCGGCGCCGTCGCCGGTCTGACGACCGTCGTCATGACGCTGCTCATCGGCTCCTCGCGCGTCGTCTTCGCGATGTCGCGCGACTGGCTCCTGCCGGCCTCGCTCGCCAGGACGAACCCCAAGACCGGCACCCCGGTGCGGATCAACATCATCATCGGCGCCATGGTCGCCTGCATCGCCGCCTTCACGCCGGTCGGCAAGCTCGAGGAGATGGTGAACATCGGCACGCTCGCCGCTTTCACGCTCGTTTCGCTCGCCGTGCCGATCCTGCGCAAGTCGCGCCCCGACCTCAAGCGCTCGTTCAAGGTGCCGGGCAGCCCGTTCGTCCCCTGGCTCGCCGCCGCGGTCGCGTTCTACCTCATGCTCACGCTGCCCGCCGAGACCTGGGTCCGCTTCATCGCCTGGATGCTCCTCGGGCTCATCATCTACTTCGTCTACGGCGTGAAGAAGTCGCGCCTGGCCCAGGGTGTGCACGACGTCCCGGCGGTCGACTACTCCAGCCGAGACTGACACCGCACCACCTGACACACCTCGGCCCCGATCCCTTCGAGGAATCGGGGCCGAGGCGTGCACGCCGAGCCGGCGCGGCTCAGGGTGCGGCCCCGCCCGGGGGTGCGACGGTCGCGTCGGCCTGGCCGGCGCGAACCAGGGATTCGGCGACGAATCCGCTGAGAAGAAGCTCCTGCATGAGGTCGTCGAGCCAGGCCACGGCCTGGGGGCTGCGATCACCGGCGGTCGCCGCGGCCTGCTGGATCTCCTGGAAGCGCTCCGGCATGACCCGATGCCCCGGGTGCGCCTCGACCCAGGCGGTCGTCGGCTGACGGACCCCGGGACCCGCCTCGAGGCTCTGATCGAGATAGACCTCGACTCCTTCGTCGCCGCGCACGAGCTGCGCATGCTCCAGGGTGCGGGTGAGGAAGAGGTCGTAGGCCGAGCCGAGCTTGACCCCGACCCGCACACCCTCCCGGTCCACGTCGGCGGGGGTGCGCAGCGGCGAGTCCTGCGCGACGACGTAGACGCCCTCGATGAGCACATACGGGGCCGTGAAGGCGATCTGGGCCGCCCGCGCCGGCTCGACCGCGAGGAAGCCGATGTCCGCTGCGCCCGTGAGCAGCGCGTCGACCGAGAGCCGGGCGGCGTCGACGAGGTGCAGGCGCAGCGGCACCCCGAGGCGACGCGCGGCCTCCCGCGCGATGTCGACCGTCACCCCGGCGGGGTCGTCGTGGCTGCCGTTCGTCAGCACGAGGTTGCCGAGGTTGATCGCCGCCCGCAGGGTGCCGGTGGGCGCGAGCTCGCGCGCGATGTGGGTGATATCGGCGGCGGGCGGCCCCACCGTCACCGGCGAGGGGCGTTGTCGGCGGCCCAGAGGCCGACGAGGCCGCGGAAGTGGCCGAGGAACTCCTCGTGCTCGTGCGGCGGGTAGGTCGCGCGCACCGTCTCCAGCAGCAGAGCCTCGAAGTCCGGGCTCGTCACCCAGTCGTGCACGGCCTCGGGCAGGTGGGGCAGGTACTGATCGCACCACTCCCAGTAGCGCTGCGTCTCGAAGTGGTCGTCGGCGAGCGCGAGGTAGCCGGCGATCTTGTCCTCGTAGCTGCGGTCGGGGTCGTCGGCGATCTCGAAGTACTTCTTCGTCCGCAGGTCGATCTGCCCCTTGCGGCCGTTGACGACGCAGTAGGTCGACCAGCGCACGAGGGCCGTCATCGCCCACGGGAAGTAGTAGTGCAGGCTCGTCAGCGCGACGTCCGGGCAGGCGTTCGCATAGTCGATCGGATAGACCTCGTCGCCCGCGACGAGCATCTCGGCGGAGTTGAACTCCCACGCGAAGAAGGCGTTGACGATCCGGCTGATCGCCGCGCACTCGTAGCCGGCGCGCGGGGACAGGAAGTCGTGCGACACCGCATACCGCTCGTGCATCGGCTTGTCCGGCTTGAAGTCCATGACCATCGTCTCGGGGCCGATCGACAGACAGCGGGCGAACTTCTCGTAGTCGATCGTCGCCTGCAGGTGCATGAGCATCTGCCCGGACTCGTCGTAGCTGCGGTGCAGGTCGGCGTTGTCGTTGATCCGCGAGACGCCGCGCCAGCCGCCGCCGTCGAAGGGCTTCATGTACATCGGGTAGCCCAGGTCATCGGCGATCGCGTCGAGGTCGAACTCGCGGTTGTAGTTCGCCGAGGTGTAGGCCCAGCGGACGTTGTCGAGCGGGTTCTTGTAGGGCACGAGGATCGTGCGCGGCACCTTGAGCCCGAGGCGCATCATCGCGACGTAGGCGGAGTGCTTCTCCATCGACTGGAAGGTGAAGGGGCTGTTGAGCAGGTACGTGTCGTTCATCAGCGCGGCCTTCTTGAGCCACTCGCGCGGGTGGTAGTACCAGTGGGCGAGCCGGTCGATGACGAGGTCGCTGCGCACCGGGTCGGTGAGGTCGAACGGCTCGATCGTGAGCCGCTCGCTGCTCAGCTCGTGGCGGACGCCGTCGACCGTGACCGGCCCGACCCGCGCGAGGAGCGCCTCGAAGGCCTGCGGCCAGTCGGTCTCGGCTCCCAGCAGGAGTCCGATGAGGTGGGACCTGGCATCCGACATGGGAGGCCCTTTCGCGTCAGAGGGGTTCGAGTGTGTCTGTCTAGCAGAAGCGGGGGAGCACGTGGGCGATCTGTCGTTGCCACCACGGCCAGTCGTGGGCGACGTCGAATCCCCACACGTCGAGCTCGTGCGGGATGCCCTTCTCACCGAGCAGCCGGGCCATGTGGTGGGCCGAGGGCAGCGAGCGCGTCGGGTGGGTCTCCCACGCGCCCTGACCGACGGTGAGGAGGAGGAAGACGCGGCTGCGCAGCCAGTCGAGGTGCTCTCCGCCGAGGCCCTGGACGTAGTCGGTCGGGTTCGTGAAGTAGGCGGCGTCGCCGCGCTCGCCCCAGGTGTTCCAGCTCGCCGGGTCGTAGTTGCCCGACTGGCAGATCGCGACGGGGAAGAGGTCGGCGCGGGTCAGCGCGAAGTGCAGCGCGTGGTAGGCGCCCATGCTGCAGCCCGTGACGACGGCGTCGCTCGCGCCCGGGGTGTCGGCGCCGATGAACGAGGCGACCGGCCCGGTGATCCACTCCTCGTAGCCGCCCTGGCGGCGGGCCCGCTCCTCCAGCGAGAGCCACTTGTCCGACCACGTCTGGTCGTCGAAGCTGTCGACGCAGTAGAGCTTGATGCGCCCCGCCTCGATGAGCGGCGCGACCGCGTCGACCATCCCGTTGTTCTCGTAGTCCCAGGCCCGCCCGGCCTCGCTCGGGAAGACGACGACCGGCCGACCCCAGTGCCCGTAGCGGATCACCGCCCCGGTGCGTCCGAAGGCGGGGGCATCGATGTCGACGTGGACGCGCTCCATGGGCTTCTCCTGCGGTGGTGGCCGGTTCGTCTGCTCAGCGACCCTCCGAGCCGGGCTCGCCCCACAGTCCGGTGAGGAGCTGCGTCAGGTGCGGATCGAAGAGGTCTCGCCAGCAGGTATAGCAGTGGGTGTCGGCCACAGTCCCCCAGGAGACCGCGAATCCTTGGCCGCGCAGCACGTCGCGCATGTGCAGGTTGTTCGCGAGGTTCTCCTCGGCGGTCCCGCAGACCATGCTGATCGCGGGAGTCGCGGCGCCCTTGCGGGCCGGCGGACCGTCGGCCCCGACCTGGGCGACAAAGCCGGTCACCTCGCTCCAGCGCGAATAGCCGGACTCCTGCGGGTCCAGGCTCGGGGTGAAGAACGACCCGGAGGCCAGGTGCAGGCCGGCGAAGACCCCAGGGTGGCGCCAGTGCGCGTGCAGGGCCGACAGTCCGCCGAGGCTGGCTCCCATGAGGGCGAGCGGGCCGCTGGTCGGGGCGGTCTCGCGCAGGTGGGGGACGACGTGCAGGGCGAGAGCGTCGGCGTAGTCGTCGTTCGCGGCGTAGCGCTCGTCGCGGGCCCCGGGCACGAGGAGGGCGACGCGCATCGGGGGGAGTTCCCCGGTCGCGATGAGCGCCCCGATGTAGTGGGTCAGCCCGGCGAGGGTGGCCATCTCCGGGCCGTCGTGCGTGAGCAGGAGCGGGGCGTCCGGTCGTTCGTGCGCTCCTGACCTCTCGCCCGACACCTCGTCAGCGGCGCCGGTCAGGGACTCCGGCTCCCAGATCTCGACGTCGATCGTGCCGACGGGGGTGTCGGCGATGCTCTCGTGCCGGATCGTGCCCGGGACGGGCTCGATGGCGAGCCACCGCGGCTCCTCGTAGCCGGGCAGCGGCAGCCACGAGTGGTCCCCGAAGGCGCCCCCGACGCGCAGCGGATTGGCCGGGTCCAGGAGGAGGGTGGCGTGCTCGTCGTCGGCGGATTCGCGTGCCGCGTACATGTATTCGAGCCGGTCGACCGGCGGCCGGGGGAGCTCCAGCTCCCAGGCCGAGCCGTCGTCGAGACGGGTGAAGGCGGTGTCGGGCAGGTCGAGCTCGTTCCACAGGTGGACGCTGCCCAGGGCCCGATCGGGGTCCTCGAGGCGGAAGCGCAGGCGCCCGTCGACGACGTGCGCGCCCGGCTCGAATGCCGTCTCCGACACCGGCTCGAGGTGGTCGATCGAGTCGGTGCCTGAGCCGGCACCTGCATCGGTGCCGTCCGGTGCGCTCCCGGGGGTGACCGGAGCGTCGCCGCTCGGCGCGGAGTGTGGTGAGTCCATTTCTCGACAGTAACCGGCGCCCGCGGGTGCGCCCGACCGCGTGGGAGACGGGCCCAGGCACACGCGAGCCCGCCCAGGCGAGTGTCCGGGCGGGCTCTGGTGGCGGGTTCGGCTACTTCAGCGCCGCGAGGGCGGCGTCGTAGTCGGGCTCCTGACCGATCTCGGGCACGAGCTCGGTGTAGGTGACCGAGCCGTTCTCGTCGAGGACGACGACGGAGCGCGCGTAGAGGCCGCGCAGGGGGCCCTCGGTCATCGTCACGCCGAAGGCGTCGCCGAAGTCGGAGCGGAAGCCCGAGGCCGCCGTGACGTTCTCGATGCCCTCGGCGCCGCAGAAGCGGGCCAGGGCGAAGGGCAGGTCCGCCGAGGCGCAGACGACGCTCGTGTTGTCGAGGCCAGCGGCGAGCTCGTTGAACTTACGGACGCTGTTCGCGCAGACGCCGGTGTCGACGCTGGGGAAGATGTTGAGCACGACGCGGCGGCCCGCCAGGCCGTCGGTCGTGACCTCGGACATGTCGGCGCCGACCAGGTCGATCGTCGGGGCGCTGGAGCCGACGGCGGGCAGCTCGCCGGAGATCTGGACGGGGGTTCCCTTGAATGCAGTGGTGGCCATGCGACCTGTCTAGCACCGTCTGCGTCGATCAGTCGTGACGGGCCGCGAATGCGAGGACGGCATCGTTCATCGAATCCGCGAGTTCACCGTTGATCGCGTGCGAAGCGTCCGGCTCGAGGCGCATGTCGATCTCCGGCACGGTGGCCCGCCCGGTCCGGACGGCCGCCTGCGCGTCGTGCATGACGCTGCGCCCGGCCATCACTGCGAGCACGGGCACGCGGATCGCGCGCAGTTCGGCCTCGGAGAACTGCGCGGGGGTCGGCTCGACGACCGTGTACTCGGCCATGCCCGCCCCGATGATCGAGGCCTCGACCGTGTCGTCGTCGATCGGGGCCCCGCCCGCGGTCCACGAGAGGAACCAGTCCGTGTAGGCCGAGGGCATGAGCGGGAACAGGGTGAGGCCCGCCGCGACGATGGTGCGGGCGCGGATCGGCGCGAAGACGAAAACCGGGTCGAGCAGGCTCACCGAGGCGCCGCGCCGCGGATGGTGGCGCACGTAATTCATCGCGGTCCACCCGCCGAAGGACACCCCCAGAAGGTGGACGCGCGACTCGCCGAGCCCCTCGAGCGTCTGCTCGAGCCAGGCCGCCTGGTCAGCCGCGTCGGTGACCGGGCGGTTCGGCACGGACCGGCCCGGCTGACCCAGGAGGTCGATGGCGATGACCGGGCGCGCCGCCGCGAGTCCCTCGAGGTTGGACAGCCACATGGGCGTCGGGGCTGAGTGGCCGGGGAGGAGGACGAGCGGCGCCCGGTCGCCGCCCGCCGCAGACGTCGGTGGCTCGAACCGATAGGCCCGAACCGTGCCGAAGTCGGTCGGGATATCGAGGGTCGTGGACGGCGAGGGGAGGTGGGTCATTGCCGTGTCGTAGGCCCGTTCGAAACGCGCTTGTGCTTCCGGGGACTTCCAGTGGCTCACCGGCGCGTCGTCCCAGATGAGCGCGACGTTGACGGCGACGAAGGCGAGCGGTAGGGCGATCGTCACCGCTGCAGCGCGTGCGAGCCGCCGACGCCACGGGCGGCGCGAGGTCGTCGGTCGGCCGCTGCCAGGACCGGGCACGGTCGTCGATTCCTTCGTCATTCTTCCCCTAAGCGAAGCGATGCATTTGCATTGCGATGCAAGTGCATTGTAAAGCGTGATGGTGGGTTGTCAATGCGATCGCATCGCTACAGTGGGGTCATGCCCCGAGTCGTCGACCACGAACAGCGTCGCCGCGAGATCGCCTACGGCGTGCTCGTCGTCGTCGCCCAGGGTGGGATCGCGGCAGTGAGCCTGCGCTCGGTGGCCAAGGCCGCCGGGGTGTCGATGGGGCGGGTCCAGCACTATTTCGCGAGCAAGGACGAGCTCGTCCAGCACGCGTGCCGGGTTGTCGCGCAGGTGGCGGGCGAGGCCTACGAGGCCGGCGCGGGGCAGCCGGTCCGTGAGCGGCTGTCGCAGCTACTCACCCTCGGCTTCCCGGGGTCGGAGCAGGCGCGGGTCGGCACGAGCGTCTGGTATTCGTTCGTCACGTCGGCGGCGACCGACCCGCAGCTCGCGCAGCTCGTCGACGAGGGCTGGGCGGGGATGCGCGCGGAACTCACGGCTCTCCTGACGCAGGCGCGGGCCGCCGGTGAGCTGTCACCCGCCGTCCCGGCCGACCTCCGGCCGACGGTGCTCGCGCTCGCGGCGCTGCAGGACGGCCTCGTGCTGCGACTCATGCTCGGCGCGATCACCCCGCAGGAGGCGCATGCGGTGGTCGAGCTGGAGCTCGATCGGCTCGTCACGCTGGGCTGAGGACTGCTCAGGATCGAACCCGGTGACTTTGTCACAGGTCCGTGCCATACTCGCTCTCAGTCATCCGCGGCGACGTCAGGAACACCGGTGCAAGTCCGGGACGGTCGCGCCACTGTGAGGCCCACCAGCAGGTAGCGCAAGGACGCCACGCGATCGGGCCGAGTCAGACACTGTGCCGCCGCGACCGTTCGAGGAACGCGCCATTCCTGACAGGAGAACGCATGCACATCGTCGAAGCGGGATTGCCCGCTGCGCACTGCATCGGCTGGTCGATCGCCGCCGCCCCCTTCGTCGTCCACGGCGCTCGCGCCGTCGTCCGCGAGGTCCGCGACAACCCCGAGAGCCGGCTCCTCCTCGGTGCCGCCGGGGCCTTCACCTTCGTCCTCTCGGCGATCAAGCTGCCGTCGGTGTCGGGCAGCTCGAGCCACCCGACCGGCACCGGGCTCGGGGCCGTGCTCTTCCGGCCGCCGGTCATGGCCTTCCTCTGCACGGTCGTCCTCATCTTCCAGGCGCTGCTCCTCGCCCACGGCGGGCTGACGACGCTGGGCGCCAACGTCTTCTCGATGGGGATCGTCGGGCCGTGGGTCGCCTATGGCGTGTGGCGGCTCCTGCGCCCGGTCGGGGTGTCGATCGCCATCTTCGCCGCGATGGCACTGGCCGACCTGTCGACCTACGTGACGACCGCGCTGCAGCTCGCCGTCGCGTTCCCGGACCCGGTGAGCGGGCTCGCCGGGGCGGCGACGAAGTTCCTCGGCATCTTCGCCCTGACCCAGATCCCGCTCGCCCTCGCCGAAGGTCTCCTCGGGCTACTGCTCTTCCGCGTGCTCAACGACATCGCCCGCCCCGAGCTGACGCGCCTCGGCGTACTGCGCCCGGCCGCTCCGGCCGCCGCGGGTGACGCGACCGGAGCGACGAGCGAGGTGGCCCGATGAGTCGGCGCCTGGGCAACGCGCTCCTGCTCCTCGCGGTGATCGCCCTCGTCGCCGTGTCGCTCGTCCTCGGGTCGCGCCATGCCCCCGGTGACGGCGAGAAGTTCGTCGGGTCCGACTCGGTCGCGGCCGAGGCCGTCGCCGAGTCCGGGCACGAGCAGTGGTTCGAGCCGCTCTTCTCGCCGGACTCCGGCGAGGTCGAGTCCGGGCTCTTCGCGCTCCAGGCCGCGATCGGCGCCGGCATCCTCGGCTACTGCCTCGGCCGCCTCCACGGTCGTCGCCGCGAGCGCGCGGCCGCCGGGCGCGACGCGGACCCGACCACGATCCCCGCTGCCGAGGCAGCCGCCGCCGGCACCTCACCCGACATCGCGCACCCCATCGAGCCGCACCGTCGCACGGCGGGATCCGCGACGCCGTGAGTCGCTCGGGGGGACTGGCCCTCGACGCCGCGGCGTGGGGGAGCGCCTGGCGGGGTCGGGCGGTGCGCGACAAGGCGACCTTGAGCCTCGGCCTCATCGTGCTCGCCGTCGCGCTGCCCCCGTGGCCCGGGGCGCCGCTCGTCGCCCTCGTCGCGCTCGCCCTGCTCCTCGGCCCGGCGCGGGTGCCCCTGCGGTTGCTCGCGCTCTGCCTCGCGGGGCCGCTCGCCTTCCTCACGCTCGGCGCCGTGTCGGTGCTGTTCAGCGTGTCGTGGCAGGGCGGTCCGGTCGTCACGATCACCCCCGCCGGGGTCGCGATGGCCGGCACGCTGCTCGGTCGCGGGCTCGCCGGCACCCTGGGCATGCTCCTGCTCGCCACGACGACCCCGATGGTCGACCTCCTCGCGGCGATGCGCAGGTCACGGGTGCCGGACGCGTGCATCGAGGTGGCCGGGCTGATCTACCGGTTGCTCTTCGTCCTCCTGGAATCGACGCGCAGCATCACGGAGGCGCAGCAGGCCCGACTCGGGTACGTCAACAGACGCGCCGCGATGCGCAGTAGCGCCGCGCTCACCGGGGCGATCCTCCTGCGCTCGTGGGAGCGGGCCCGTCGGCTCGAGGAGGGCCTGGCGGGGCGCGGCTACACGAGCTCGCTGCGCACCCTCGACCCGCCGTTGCATGCGTCGAGGACCTTCCTCGCCGCGAGCGTCGCCGGGCTCGTCGCCCTCGCGGCGACGACGCTTCTCCTCGGTCCGGTCATGGGGCCGATGGCGGGTCCGGTGGCCGGGCGATGAGTCACCTCAGCCTGCACGCGCGTGGCCTGAGCTTCGGCTACGAGGATCGCGCGGTGCTCACCGACGCCGATCTCACGGTCGCGGGCGGCACCCGCGTCGCGCTCCTCGGCGCGAACGGCTCGGGCAAGACGACCCTGCTGCGCTGTCTCTCGGGGGCCCTGCGCCCGGCGCAGGGCGAGGTCGCGGTCGGCGGGCAGGCGATGCGCCACGACCGCAAGGGTCTCGCGGCCCACCGCCGGCTCGTCCAGCTCGTCCTCCAGGATCCCGACGACCAGCTCTTCAGCGCCGACGTCTACCGCGACGTGTCGTTCGGGCCGCTCAACCTCGGCCTGAGCGAGGCGCAGACCCACGAGCGGGTCACCGAGGCGCTCGATCTGCTCGGGATCGCCGACCTCGCGCGGCGCCCGACGCACGAACTGTCCTTCGGTCAGCGCAAGCGCGCGGCGATCGCCGGTGCCGTGGCGATGCGCCCCTGCCTCCTGCTCCTCGACGAGCCGACGGCGGGTCTCGACCCGGCCGGGGTCGAGGACATGCTCGCCGCGCTGCGACGCCTCGAGGAGCACGAGACGACCGTCGTCCTCGCGACGCACGACGTCGATCTCGCGCTCGCCTGGGCCCACGAGGCCGCCGTCGTCACCGGGGGCCGGGTGCGCCAGGGCGACCCGGCCGACCTGCTCGCCGACGCCGCCCTCGTCGCGGCCGCCCGCCTGAAAATGCCGATGGTCCTCGACCTCGCCGCCCGCCTCGGGCTCGACCGCGACCCCGATGCGGCTCCGCTGCGCGATCGCGACGGGCTCGCCGAGCGACCGCGCGGCGTCGGGATGCCCCGCTCCGACGCCGGCGCCGACCCCTTCGCGTCCGGTGAGCCCGTGCCTCTCAGGCGCCCGGCTGAAGCGCCTTGAGCAGCGTGACCTGCGCGGTGAGGTCGACGCGGGGGTCCTCGCGGGCCAGGTCGACGGCCTGAGCGACGGTCCGCACGATGGCCCACGAGCGGGCGCTCTCCTCGTCGAGCTCGGCGGCGTCGCAGACCCAGCCGAGCCGGCAGCGCACCTCCCACGCGACGTCGCCGGCGAGCACCTCGGCCCATCGGTTGTGCAGCACGGGCCACACGGCGTAGGCGGGATCGGCCGCGAGGGGCTTGGGGTCGATCGCGACCCACTCACCGGGCCGGTCGGGCCCACCGCGAAGGACGTTCTCGAAGTGCAGGTCGGTGTGCACGAGTCGGTCGTCGACGTCGGCGTCGCCGCTCAGGTCGCTCGCCAGGGAGCGCGCCTGATCGACGAACCGGCGCGGCACCGCCGGGCACGGCTCGCGCAGCCGCTCCTGGAGCGCGTCGCTGAGGGTCGAGAGCCGGTCGAGCTGGGGGAGCGCGGGCCGGTCGAGGCGGCGCAGGAGCGACCCGATCCGCGTGCAGGCCTCGTCGATTGGCTCCGCGGTCAGGTCGACGTCGGGCTCGAGCCGCTCGAGCAGGAGCGCGTGGTCGGCCGGGCTGGCGGCGAGCAGCCGCACCGCGCCCTGGCCGGCCCACGCCCGCAGCGCGAGGTGCTCGTGCCGGCTCTCCGCGTGCGGCCACGTCACCTTGAGGGCGGCCGGGCTTCCGTCGCGCCGCCGGACGGGCACGACGAGCGCGCACACCCCGTGCCGACTCGGTCCGTCGCGCCGCAGCTCCCACCGCGCGAGCTGGTCCTCGACGAGCCGGGGGAGGCGCGCGAGCCAGGAGTCGCCGTCGATCCGCCCGTCGGTCGGGCTGCCCGCGACCCCGCAGCCGCGCTCGACGGCCTCCGCCGGGCGGCCTGCGATGAGCTCGGCGAAGGCCGCCGGCACGAGCGGTCCCAGCCCGTCGGGCCCCGCCGGCGCCTCGATGGCATCGATTGCGTCGACTGCATCGTGAGAACCGCGGGTCATCGGGGCAGTCTCACACGGCCGAGCCGGTACGCCCGTGGCGAGGGCGCACCGGCCGCCCGTGTGACTAGGTCAGGACGCGTTGCCCCACCCACTCGCCGGGAGCGGCCCCGGGCGGCACGGCGAAGGCCGCCGAGCCGACGTGCGTCGCCCACGTGTTGAGGGCGTCCGAGGCGGCGAGTCGCCGCTGCACCGGCACGAAGGCGCTCGCGAGGTCGGCCTGGTAGGCGACGAAGAGGAGCCCGGTGTCGGGGCGCCCGCTCGCGGGGTCGGCCGCCGGCCCGTCGTCGTAGCTGTAGCTGCGACGGATCATCCGCTCGGCGCCGCTGCGCGCCTGGGCCCGCGCGGCGTGCGCGCTCACGGGGATGACGTCGAAGCCTTGAGCGTCGATAGCCTGCCGGTCGATCGACGTGAACTCGCTCGTTCCCTGGGGAGCGGAGAGCGGGCTGCCGTCGACGATCCGCCGCCCGAATGCCGCCTCCTTCGTGCTCGGGTCGGCGTCGTCCCACCGATCGAGGTCGAGCCGCACCCGGCGCAGGACGACCTGCGATCCGCCGGTCCACACGCCCGGATCGCGGCACCAGACGACGTCGGCACGCTGCTGCGGATCGCGCTCGTTGGCCGAGCCGTCGCGCATCCCCAGGAGATTGCGCGGCGAGGCCTCCACCGTGTCGCTGCCGCGCGCCACGACGAATCCGGTCTGCACCCATCGCAGCCGGGCCACCGCCGCGGCATCCCGCAGCAGCCGCCGCCGGGCGTAGGCCAGGGCGGTCGGGTCGTCCGAGCACACCTGGAGGAGCAGGTCGGCCTGACCCCACCGCTCCTCGAGCCGGTCGGTGGCGAAGGCAGGCAGCGATCGGACGGAGGCCGGGCAGCGCTGCGGGCGTCCCGCGGCCGCGAAGAGCCCGGGGCCGAAGCCGAATGTCACCGTGAGCCGAGCCGGCGTGTTCGCCGGAACGGCCTCGAGCGCGCCGAGGGGCGGCGTCCCGGCGCACAGGCGTTCGGCGTCGTCGCTCAGCATCCGCAGGAGGTTGACGACGCCCTCGCGGTTCGCACCCGTCCGCAGGTCCAGGCCGAGGAAGCTCGCGTTGGCCTGCTGGGCCGTGAGGATCCCGGCCTGGTGCGGGCCGTGGAAGGGGATCTGCTCGCTCCCGAAGGCGCGTGCGGCACTGCCGGGTCCGCCGTCGACGGGCCCCGAGTGCCTCGCCGCGGTCACGTCGGCCGAAGCCCCCCGCACGTCGCTGCAACCGCTCAGGGCCGATCCCGCGAGGGCCCCGGCCAGGGCCGCCGAGCCCCGCAGGAGGGCTCGGCGGCTCGGCGCGGTCACGAGTGTCCGCTCGCGCTCGGGTGCGGTGCGTACGAGCCGTGGGTCGGGGCGTCCGTCGCGTGATACGGCTCCTGCGCCCCGGTGAACGGCTTGGCCA
>RRZU012562139.1_pt1 | contig 12906 bp, 14 predicted proteins | sample 2165561 | NCBI WGS metagenome assembly RRZU01 (sample SAMN10456909, study PRJNA506462) | wastewater metagenome | isolation source: wastewater sludge | place: USA: Moscow, Idaho
ACATTTAAGAAAATAGAATCAGTTCTATATCTCCCCGATGAACAGGCACGAGAAGCTGGGCTTTCGCCTTACGAATTAGAGCGTCGTAATCGTTGGCTTATTTGTGTTTCTAAAAAAATGGAAAATCCATTATTACCAGACAAATCGCTTGTAGAGATATTAGAAACAGGCATAACAGGCCAGTTTAGAGGCGTTGCTAAATCTACTGCCTATCGTGATATTGCTGCAGTAAATAAAATAGCAGGTAATATTCAATTGGCAGCTACCAATTGGTATAGGTATATGATAATCGAAGGTGCAAAAGAAGCTTACGATATTGCCAAAACAGAGAAAGATGCGCGTGGTATGGCAGCTGCACTCGATAAAATTGGAAAGTATACCAGGGCAGATAAACCCGATAATGAATTCGATTGGGATCAAATGTTACCCCCTGTAATGGAGCCATCAAACGATACTACTCTTCTGGAAGGTATTGAGCCTATTGAGGACTTAGAAAAGAGAAAGAAAGAATTGCGTGAGATGTTTAAAGGAGATATGAGGGATAGAGCAGTTGATGTAGAAACTGAAGAATAAAGATAATGAATGAAGTTCACAAACAAAAGGTAGTTAACCACCTGCACCAGCAAGAGGAGCGGGTATTAAAGTATTTCAATAAAATGCAACGCGAAGCTATGATGATTCGCGCTAATAAAGAGAATTATGTTTGTGCGCGTGGTACAGGAAAAAGCGAAGGGATTGATGCAAGATTCATCATTCAAAACGTTTGGGCTATGCCTGGCAGTTTGGGTGGCCTTGTTTCTCCATCTTATGCAAAAGCTTGGGGTAACACTTTACCTGCTATTCTCAAAGGTTTGGCAAAGTGGGGCTACATTCAAGATGTTCATTATTATGTGGGGCGCAAAGCTCCTGCAAGTGCCAATTTTAAACAGCCCATTCATAAACCCCAGGGTAATGCTTGGCAAAATTGCATCCATTTTTGGAATGGTACAGTGATAGTGATCCTTTCGTTCTCAAACTCTATGTCTGCAAACTCGATGTCGCTCGATTGGATTATAGGACCAGAAGCAAAGTTTTTGGATTATGATAAAATTAAAAGCGAAGTAAACCCTGCCAATCGTGGTAACCGTGATTTATTCGACTATTCTCCCTGGCACCATTCAGAACTATATACTACCGATATGCCTACATCCAAACGTGGGCGCTGGATATTGGATAAAGAGTTGGAGATGGACCATTCTCATATAAACCTTATTCGTCATCTCTATTCGCAATTACAAGATTACAAACATCGTCCCGATCATACTGAATATGTGAAAAGGCAAATAAGAGAACTCTCTCGCGATCTTAATATTGCACGTCGTTATCAACCCATCCGCAAGGTTGACCCATTATCGAAAAGAACCCGCGAATACACCGTTTTCTATGCCGAATACGATGTGCTTGAAAACCTTGAGATACTGGGCGAAGATTTTATTTGGCAAATGAAACGAGACAATCCTGATCTTGTTTGGCGCACAGCATTTATGAACGAACGTTTATTTAAAGTAGCAAACGGCTTTTACAGCGCCTTAAATGACGACTTGCATTTCTATATACCTGCCGACATTAAAGATACCTACAACCTATCTTTTGATGTGAATGACTGTCTTAATGATGCCGACCTGCAGATGTTAGAACCTCTGCATATTGCATTTGATAGCAACGCCGCTATCTCAACAGCTTGCGTGGGGCAAAAAGATGGCGATAAAATGCGAACTTTGAAAAGCTTTTTTGTAAAAACACCTGATAAGCTACCAGAACTATGCAAGCAAATTGGAAAGTATTATCGAAACAAAGCAAACCGTGATATAGTATTTTACTATGACCATACATTTGTTTGGGAAACTGGTAAGGATAGTGAAAGTTATGCTGACACAATCACACGTTGCCTCAAAGAGCACGGATTGCGTGTAACACCTGTTTATATAGGGCAGCAACCACGACACGACTGGCGCCACCTAAACATCGATTTGGCACTAAAAGGCGAACCCACTTTGCTATTTCCTGTGTTTAATGAATACAACAATGAGTTTCTTAAAATTGCAATGGAGCAAACCGACGTTAAAACTGGAGCACGTGGTTTTGAAAAGGATAAAGGACCTGAGAAAACAGCCGACTCTGCCGATGCACCCGATGAGCACAAAACACACGTTACCGATGCCTGGGATACTTTATTTGTAGGAATGAATTTCTTTAGAGCAACACCCTCAAGAGCATCATCCGGAGTAGTGTTTATGAACAAATAATTGTGTATCTTTGTGGTGTTCTTAATGATCTAGGACAATTTGTGATTTAAAAATCCAGAATAAAGTGGACTGTGAAGTTCGCTTTATTTGCTCCCGTTTTTATAAATAACACGTCACGTGTTACTCTATTTACATCAAAAAGAACAGCAAATAATGAGCCTTGTTATCATTTACTCTTAAAAACAGCGCAAATAGTTACATATTATATATATATCGTTTTCCTAAAACAGCAATTCTGTTACTATTTGTATTATATATAGGTGTATTATTATCTTTTTGCTACTCTGTGTGGTTCCTTTCTCGTGCAAAGAGAATAACACGCCTCGTGTTATTGTAATATACAAATGTAAATGAGCATAACACGCTCCGTGTTATTGTGCTTTTTGATGTCCTTTTCAAACATATTAACATTGTGTATTTTTACTTCCAGTTGTTCCGATGATTGTTTGTAGAGCTCACAAACAGCGGGTAGAATAACATAGATAACATCACAATCTAATACATTTTTAATTTATGCAACGAAGTTTAATATCGTACATGCGTAAACTACGCAATCATGAGTTTGCAGAAGCTTACAGCTTAATAGCAAGCAATGTGGGTTTAGAAGAGTTAGAGGCAGACTATCTATCGCAGGCTGTAGACAATGTGAAGGGGTATGCAAAAAACCTTACTCTTTTAAGAAACCTTAAGCGCCAACACCCCATTACAGAGCAAATAGACCTGCTTAAAAACGAAAGGCATCAATACCTTTTATCACTAAGAGGTAGAGTTGCCTATTATATGAAGTCGCCAGTGAAAGATGAGCAAGTGGCAGCAAAAAGACTTAGTGTGTGGCTGTCTGCCTATCACGAGTTTTTTAAAGGTGCTAGGATACACGCTCAATCCAATCTGGTAGACAATATGTGTGACGAGATAGAGACAACCGAAGCAATCCAAGGTCCTATTGAAGAGTTAGGATTGATTTATACAATCCAAACTATACAGGCAATTACCTCCAATATAAGACGACTGCACTTGCAGCGCCTTCAAGAGGTGAAAGAAGAATCGGCTCAGGCAAAGCATATTCGCGATACTGCATTTGCTCACCTCGTTACGCTGTGGAAATCATTAGAGGTGTCTACATCCCTTAATACGCACGATGGCGCACTGTGCCGTAGCTTGTTTGAAAGTATCAATTGGGTTATTATCGATTTCAAAGCAAAGTATCTTGACAAAGTTACGCGCCGCGAAAACGAAAAGCTTAAAGAAACCGAACAGGATAACAACCCCGTAACTGACTAGCCAAAACAGCAGTAGGCACACCCCCTAGAACAAAGAGACAATTTATTTAAAAATAAGTTGTCTCTTTTGTTTGGTGATTCAAAAACTATGTATATATTTGCAGTGTCTAAAAGTTCTATATAACAAGAGCGATAATATCGCCGAAGCTGTCGGCTTTTTTTGTGTTCATACACCATATATAAAATATATGACGGTTTCGCCCCGGGCAAATTACTGTAATGGTATTTGCAAGCTCTTGTAAAAGGCTTTTAGACAACGGGTAGCGAGACCGTTTTTCTTGCATAATACTATAGTCTAAAAAAATTTTACATTATGGAAACAACATCCATCAAAACAGTGGCACACTCCAAGCCACACAGTCGCACGCAAAGTCGTGTAAATCGTTTTTTTAAGCATGCCATTACTTCTATTCCCCCGCATGCACAAATCATTTCAGCAAAAGGAATTTCTAAAAAAGGCACACGCTCTGCAACTTATACTTACAAGGTAGATGGCCGTGTATCTACTGTATCTTTTTTTATGGGAGGGCAGCAGTCATGACCAAAAACACCCAACCCATTTTAGTGTGCAACCCCTACAAAGAAAAGATAATGAATGTAGAACCTCTTTTTAGTTTCTACAATGTCATTGATGCCAGCGAAGCCAAAGAGATGATAGAAGAGTCTATTCGCCTATTGGTGCTCTATACCGATGATGTGCCCGAGAGTGATATGAAATACACCCTTTCGGGGCTTTACCAAATGCGCGACCTCTTCAAAGAACTCGATGGTTGCGCCATACCTGTGCCAAAACAAACAAGTAAATAACCAAACATCCAAACACATACACACAAAATGAAAAAAATCAATCATTCATTCTTAGTTGACAAAGTAGGCATTTTCTTCACTCCCGAAGACACAGCCACCATAGTAGAAGTAAGTAAAGACAAGCTAGTAGAAATAGTAGGTATCGACACCCTGCTCACACTCAATGGCAATGAATATATAGGTCGCTGTCCCGAATGTGGACATACGCAATACACCGAAAACGATAGATGGAACAAACCAACCGTGCACACGTGTTTTAGCGTAACCCCCGATTTAGTATCTTGCAACAATTGCGGACTAAGTGCCAACACCCCCATAGAATATTTGTTGGAGCGTGGCGAAACCCTGCCAGAGGCTTTGCTATACCTATCCATTAAATACAAATTGATACATACCCCCTATAGATATCAGGAATTATATTTTTATTAATTATTTAAATTACAAAAAAGATGAAAAAAGAAACGTTAGCAGTAGTAAATGGTGTAGACATTATTTGTTTCACCAACACAGAAGAGAAGTTGATGCCCATCAAACCCATTTGCAATGCATTGGGAGTAGATTATGATGCAGAAATTTCTCGTGTCATCAATGAAACTGGTTTTGGAGAAACCCTTGAAGACTTCAACGATGGCGAATGGGAAGAAAACGGAACCAAAGCAATGCCCGTTATGTACGCATTGGGCTTTGCAGGAAGTGTATCTTTTGAGCATTCATATTTTGATGATGTGAAAGTTTTCACAAATTACAAATTACAGTGCCATCAGGCAATTATCAATTTTATTAAAAACGATTTTAAAACAACAGGAAAATGAAGACAAAAACAATTACAAGAGTAAACAACGTAGAGATTTTGGCTCTCGCAGAAAATGAAAGCAGATTAGTTCCAATAAAACCAATTTGCGAAGCTTTGGGAATTGACATGGAAGGTCAAAGAAAGAAGATAAAAGCGGACGAAGATTTAAATTCAGTTGCGGAGCTGAGCACCGCAACTGGAAGTGACGAAAAAGAGTATAAAATGTTATGTTTGCCTGTCGAATTTATTTTTGGGTGGCTTTTGACCATCAATCCAAAAAACGTAAAACCCGAAGCAAGAGAATTTGTAAGCAAATACAGAATGGAATGTTTTCGAGTTTTAGCAGATCACTTTTTAGGAGCACAAGATTTCTTGAAGCAAAAGCAAGAAATTTTGGATAGAGAAAATGCAGAGTTGAAAAAATTGAGACTTGATTTTAATACTGCACGTAAGAAAATAAAAGAAACTGAAGCAAAAATAGATCATGCTTTAAAAACCACCATAGAGGATTGGAGACAAAATAACAGACAAATGCAAATGTTCTCTGACGAAGAACAAAAAGGCGAAACAATAGAAGAGTAGATATGAAAAACAAAGCGGCTCCAAAAGTAAATAACGTTAGCATTACGTGTTTCATTGAAAGCGGTGTGAGGTTAATCCCTATACGCCCTATTTGTCAGGCTTTGGAAATTAGCCCTGCCAGTCAATATAAGAAAATAAAGGATAACCCTGATTTGAGTGAAAATTTCATATTGGCTCGAAAGGTTGCTAAGGACGGGAAAATGCATGAAATGTTATGTTTGCCAGTTCACTTAGTCTTTGCATGGTTATTTTCTATCAATCCAGCGTATGTAAAGGAAGAATCGCGCGAGACCGTAAGAAAATACAGAATGGAGTGTTACTACGTTTTATTAGATTATTTACCTCTTAAAAAAATGAAGCGCAAATAAACAACCGCAAGTTTATCAACTTACCAAAAAAAGGGCAAATAGCAATATTTGCTCTTTTTTTGTGCCCTACAGTCTGCTACTGGTGCATCTTTGCGCCCTGTTTGTATGTGCTTTCTCATCCTATTCCTATCTTCAAAACACTAAACCGTTGAAAATCAGTGTAGGTAATATTTCGAAATATCGAAATATTCCAAACCTCTCACTTGAGAGCACGCGTCGCCCTGCGGAAAAATTGCGTTCGCACGTTTCGTTTTTGCGTTATATGCCACACAAAAGTGCGTTTTCTTGTGCACGTCAACACAACGTGCACAAGAAAACGCACTTTTGTGTGCATGTCATCACAAAGATTTTAACATTTGCCGTTTTCCCCTCGATTTTCCTCCCTTCCCACCCGCCGCTCTGTTTGTCCTTTAGCCTTCCCCCACAATTAGCTTTATTTGCATCAAAACTAATGCAATGCAACACAAACTAATCCACTGGAGTAAGATATGGGAGATAATGCAGCGCAAAGATGCCAATGGCAACCCCATACCTTTTCAGATACGTTTCTATAAGCTATCCACTGGAGAGGAGCGCAACTATCCTGTGTGCTTCTTTACATCTATACACACCAAAGGATCTACCGTGAATATTATGGTGGAGGGTGAACATCATCCTCGCACCATACGCCGCTGTTTAATTGTAGAGTTTAACCACCACAAAACATACCTATAACCCACACTATGAAAACATTTGGAAAATATACTGTTATAAATGGGCCCGTGCCTGCTATTATAGAAGAGATAGACAAAAACACAACTACCGATATAATAGAAGATGCTGGAGATGATGCAGGCACCGAGTACACAGTAATGGTACAGGGCAAGAAAAAGGATATAAAGTTTTATCCATGGGGGCGCAACAATGATATGCCTAGTAAGCTAATAGCAAACTCATTTAAGAACAATGTACTGGCAAGTAACCTTGACTTTAACTTTAAGATTGGGTATGGAGATGGCCTTCAGGTGGTGCGTATGGTGCGCAATGAAGAGGGTAAGATAGAGCCAATTCCCTTGGTGCACTCGGATGCTCCAGAGGTGTTTGATTTCTTAGAGGAAAACAACATACAGATGCTTATGCAGGAACTAATACATGACAACACCCTGCTTCATAACGGCTTTGTAGAGCTGATAATGAATAAGCGAAAGAATAAGTGTTTGCAGTTAAGACACAAAGAAGCTGCCTACAGCAGAATTAGCGTAATAGATGAAAACACCAGTAAGAGCGAATGGCATGGGTATAGCTCTAAATGGAAAGATAGAGAGCCCGATGACTTATCGGTTACACCTTTGCTTGACTTTGGCAACCCCCTGTATGATTATAAGATGCTTACAGGCAAAGCTCCCCGCCCCGATGGTAAAACAAAGATAACACGTAGTGATAGCTATGTTATGCACATTGCTATGCCATCGCCAGGCAAACATTATTATCAAAAAGCTTATTGGTGGAGTATCTTCCCAAGTCATTGGTTTGACTTTGCTTGTGCCATACCCGAGTTTAAGATGAATTTGATGAAAAATCAAATGGTTTTAAAATATCACATCAAGATAAACAAAGATTTCTTTCCAGAGCTATTCGATTCTGAAGGCATAACAGACCCTGCGAAACAGAAAGCACGTAAAGAAGAGTTTTTTAGAGACCTAGAAGATTTCTTGGCCAGCAAAGAAAATGCAGGTAAAAACCTATCTACCTATTTTGATTACGATATAGTAAACAAAGGTCTTGAGCGTCAGGATATCATTATCACTCCTATCGAAAACTTTATTAAAGGCGGCGAGTACATCGAAGATAGCGAAGAGGCTAGCAATGCTATTTGCTATGCAATGGGTGTGCATCCATCATTGCAAGGAGCATCTCCTGGTAAAGGAAAAACTATTAACGGAACTGAAGCTCGTGAGCTTTTCATTATTAAACAATCGATGATGAAACCGTTTAGAGATATGATCCTGCAACCACTTAGGTTGGTTAAATATATTAATGGTTGGGATAAGGATATAGATTTTGTGATCCCCAACATTATGCTCACCACGTTGGACAAAAACACCGGTGCCGAGAAACAAATTGGAAACGAAAAACTATAACACACCATGGAACTACTACACGACATTGAAACGCTTAGGAGATACGTCAAACTAAACGCATCTACCGATTGGGACACCTACCGCCCCTTTTTGCGCGATGCACAAGAAAAGTACATTACTCCCTATTTTGGCGAAGCTTTGCTTGAAACTATTGCTGATAATGATGCTGATGAGTTGCGCGAACGCATACTTAGAGCATTGGGTCCATTCTCTCTAGCATTGGCCACACACGAACTGTCTATCAATTTTGGCGAAGCAGGTCACACCGTCACCCGTACCGACAAACTAGCACCCGCTAGCGATGCAAAGATAAAACTTGCAACCGATAGCTTGCTTGAACGTGGTTGGCACAACCTAGACAGAGCATTGCGCTATGTGTCGATGAACTTAGATACCTATCCAACATGGGGTGAAAATAACAACTACCGACTGATGGGCACTGCCCTGTTTGGCAATTACAATGAATTTCAGGACGAAGGCATGGTTGATATTAATTACAGTCCTCTCACCTTCTCGCGCCTGCGCACACTCATTATGAGAATTGAGAAAAGCGAAACTCTGTTGTTGCTACCAACCGAATTTGATTATAAAGAAAACACAAGACTACTCAATGCCATGCAGTCATACACCGCTAGCCGTGTGGCAGAATTGCAAACCAATGCCGACAGTAACAACAACCTAAAAGATGCACCGCCCATACAACTACTGCATGAAGGTGGTGCCGATAGTTGCAACTACTACGCTACGCAAGCCAACTTTTGGAAAAATAAAATAACGGAACTACTTATTGCCGAGGGCAAAATTGAGGACAACAGAGCGATAAAGGTAAATGATTATGACAGGACGGTGTTTTTTGCGAGCGGCTCGAGAATTGACAAGTGACCGTCCGTGTGTGATGTAGTCAAAAAAGCACTTAAGCAAGGAAGATTCGCAAAGAGTTAACTGCTGATTATAAACAACTTACAGATGCTAAGCAAGTTTGAGGGTGAAATAAGCAAGTTTTAAAACCGAACCTAAACAACATGAAACAAATAACCATAAACAACCACGATTACTACGTTCCCTCCAGTTGGGACACGATGACCAAACAGCAATTGCTATCCTTAGCAAAAATAACCCGCATGTGCCGTACCACCATGGAAATACAATTGAAGTTTTTCCTCTCCTGTGTAGGCGGTAGGGTAATGAGCCAAATTGGCGATGGGGTGTATATCCTCAAAATTGGCAGAATGAAACACGTACTGTTTTCGGACGAAATAACAGCCCTCACATCTGCATTTGATTGGCTATTCGAAACTAACGAAAAGGGCGAGTCTGTGTTAGCACCCAAACTAACCACCAATCATTTCAAAGAATTGCGCAGTTGCTTGCATGTGCTTCACGGTCCGGGCGACGCATTGGATAACATTACCTACAATCAATTTGTGTGGTTGCAAACCTATCACAGCATTTTGGATGATAGCGAACCTATGTATTTGGACGAGTTGATAAACATTATCTACAAGACCAACAACGGCAAACAGCAAGTCAAGAACATTCGTCGCCTACACGCCGATGTAAAAACAGTGATCCTTTGGTATTACCTGGGCACACTCAATTATTTGAGTGAACGATTTCCCAATGTGCTTAATGGTAGTGGCGATGGTGACTATGCTATCAACGTATTTGACAATCAACAGCGCATTATCGACTCCTTGGCCGAAGGGGATGTAACCAAAAAAGAGCAGGTAAGAGAGAGTTTTCTGTATGATGCGCTTTACTCGATGGAGATGGCAGCTATAAGAATGGAGGAAATGGAAAAACTTCAAAAGAATTGAAAGTTGACAATTGACAGTTGACAATGAAATACAAACAACCCCATAACTCACAACCCCATGTTTGACATATACACATACGGCGAAATGCTAGCGCGAAGCCTCAAGGCAGTGAATCACACAGACCACAAATGCCAATACTACCAAGCTACCGAACAAACCGAACTGCAGGAACTTGAGCAAAACATAAGCAATGCTTCGGGCACCATCCTTATTGCCATAGATGGACAAATGAGTGGGTATGCCTTTGAGAATGATAACCTGATTGAAAAACCTATGCACAGTATAGTAATTGCTAAACAAACAAAGGCTACCGACGCTCGAACTATTACTGCTGCGCAAAAGGAGTGCAAGCAGATAATGGATCAGGTAATTGCCCGAATGCTTAATGATGCATGTCTATATAATGACCATTGCGACAAAATAGATGTAAACACTATGACTGTTGACGGATTTGGTCCTATAGCAGGTGTGTTTTATGGAGTGATCCTTACATTTACCCTCAATGAGGGAGTTAACTATATGATTAAAAGCGACTATTGGAAATGAGCCTAACCAACCAAATACGTAATTCGCGCCGACAGTCAGAGGGATTGCCTTTTGAATTGTCGATAGATAGTTTTTCCTCCGCTCAGAAAGCATTGCGCACCCAGGACGAGAGCACTACAAAAGAGTTCAATGCCGACGTGGCCAAATGGACACGTGAGCAAAGTGCATCTCTTCGTAGCAGTGTGGCGCAAACGATAAATCGCAATATTTCACTATCCCAAAGTATACAAGGCAAAGTGTATCGCAAAAACAAAGAGGCGCAAAGAATTGGATTCTCATTCCTTCGTGAAGGTATATACATTCACAAAGGTGCTGGACGTGGTCAGGGTGGATTGGTAGGTAGTAGCTGGATTGACCCACAAGGGCGTCGAAAGAAAAGAGACCCCGAAAGTGCAGGCAAAATGGCAACAGGAAACAGGCAAGAAAACAAATGGTTTGATACCGTAATGGATAAGAGGCTCCCACAATTGGCTGATATAGTTGGAAACTATTCGGCTATGCTACAAGTAGACGCTACAAAACTATATATAGACAAATAAAACACAAAACAAACACACACCATGTCAGCACACAATAGAAGTATTAAAATATTTATCGACAATAGCGATGCTATGTCGAAATCGGAAGATTTGCGCAAGAATATTAGGTTGTTGGAAAACGATCTAAAATCTCTTTCACAGCAAGGCAAAAAAGATACAGCAGCCTATAAGAAGAGCGAAAAAGACCTTAATGAGCTTACCAACGCATATTCGACCCATCAAAACAAAGTTTCAGAAACCGAACGTGTGCTCAAAAATCTATCAGGTGCTACACTCCCCGAACTCTATAGAACCAGAGCGTTGGTGCGCAAGGAGCTGAATAAACACACACGAGGTTCAGCAGAGCACACCAAAATAATGAAAATTCATAATCAGGTGCAGAAAGAAATTTCTGTTGCAACTCGAGAGATGAATAGTCAATATGGTGCGCAAGCCACTTTGATGAGTAGGATTACTACTGGCGCACGCAAATACATTGGTGTTGCTACAGCCTTTGTTGCATCGGTTACTGGAATGATCTTTGCCATCAAACGCCTGAGTGATGTGTCGGCGCAAATGGAAGATGTCTATTCTGACGTAATGAAAACAACAAGTCTGACCCGAGATGAAGTGTTGGAATTGAACGAAGCTTTTAAGCAAATGGACACCCGAACACCCCGCGAGCAATTGAATCTATTGGCTCGGGATGCTGGTAAATTGGGAATTGAGGGAAAACAAGACATTTTGGATTTCGTTGAAGCTGCCAATGTTATTCAGGTAGCACTGGGCGAAGACTTGGGCGAAGATGCTATTAAGAGCATTGGCAAAATGAGCGAGGTGTTCCAAAAAGCCACAAAAGAGCTTGATGGCTTGGGGCTGAAAGAACGCATGTTGTCTATTGGTTCTGCAGTAAACGAGGTAGCACAAAGCAGTAGTGCAAGTGAACCTTATCTTGTTTCGTTTGCTGGTCGCTTGGGGGGTGTGTCTGCACAGGCGGGCATAGGTATTGATAAGATACTTGGATATGCATCTGCTTTAGATCAGAATATGCAGTCGGTAGAAATGTCTGCTACCACATTGCAAAAGTTTATCATGACCATCATGTCAAAACCTGCCGAGTTTGCAGCAGTGGCAAATATGGAGGTAGCAGCATTTTCCAACCTGTTAAAAACAGATGCCAATGAGGCTATTAAATTAGTACTTCGTTCACTCAATGAGAAGGGCGGTTTTCAAGACTTAATCCCTGTTTTTGAAGAAATGGGATTGAGTGGCACCCGTGCAGTGGGTGTACTTTCGTCTCTGGCAAGTAGTGTGGACAAAATAGACGAAGCGCAACGCATTGCCAACATAAGCATGATAGAGGCTACAAGTGTGTTGGACGAATATGCTATTAAAAACGAAAATGCAGCTGCACAATTAGCTAAGCAAAAACAACAAATATCGGATGTTTCAGAAGAGCTAGGGAGTAAATTACTGCCTGTGTTGGTGGAGGGCACAAGCATTTATCTGAAATTTTTGCAAGCCATTCCCGTGATAATGGATTTCTTTGTGAAATGGGGTCCGCTATTGGTCAAAACTACTGCCATTATCGTTACCTACAATGTGGCACTCAAAGCTACCTCTCTGTGGAAACGTATAGCCATTGCAGATTCTATAAAATTGCATCTTCTTATACTAAGAGAGCAGGCAGCACTCACCATACTTGCAGCTAAGCAGGTGTTTGCAGCTAGAACCACCCGACAGCTATCGGCAACTATGCAGAGATTATTCGCAACAATGAGCCTAAACCC
>RRZU011694230.1_pt1 | contig 12905 bp, 10 predicted proteins | sample 2165561 | NCBI WGS metagenome assembly RRZU01 (sample SAMN10456909, study PRJNA506462) | wastewater metagenome | isolation source: wastewater sludge | place: USA: Moscow, Idaho
ACAAAAGGACCCCGGACAGCATCGCCGTCCGGGGCCTGATCTGGTCTTAGCCCGCGTGGTCGTCGAACCACTCGATCATCATCGCGGGGTTATTGCTGAAATAGTTATAGCCCTGGAAACGCTGGTCGGTGCCTTCGATCCAGAACAGCTTCTTGTCGCTGGCCGAGATCTTTTCGAAGATCGTTTCCATATCCGACGGCTTGGTCAGGAAGTCGTCATGGACCTGCACCAACAGCGTCGGCATGGTCACGCCATGGGCATGCGGGATCGGCGACAGCTGATCGACATGGAAGCCGGTCAGCTTGTGGACGGCCTCGTCGAACTGTTCCACGCCGTCGGCCAGCCCGCTGCGTTCGGCGGCGCGTTCCACGAAGGGCCGGGCCGAGACCGGCTGCAGGGCGATCATCGACTTGATATGGGCAAACTCCTCGGGGTGCTTGTCCATCGCCACCATGGTCGCATTGCAGCCCAGACAGACGCTTAGCATCGAGGTGCGCATATCGGCGGTATCGGGCCGCGATTTCGCATAGCGCAGCGAGCCGATGACATCGCGATATTCGAACTGCCCGATGCCGACGGTGCCGCCATTGCCGGTCCCGCTGAGGCCGTGGTTGCGGATATCGTACACCAGCACGTTATAGCCCGCATCATGCAAGGCCTTGTATTGCGGCAGGAAATTCACCTCGAACCCGCCGAAATTCTGCCACGGCTCCAGGTGGCCGGGATAGCCGTAGCGGTTGCCGGGCATGAAGTGGTTGCAGATCACCAGCTTGTCGGAATCGGCCGGGATGAACCAGCCTTCCAGCGCCACCCCATCCATCGAGGGGAAAAACACGTCTTCATATTCCAGCCCATATTCATCAGGGCGGCGCAGGATCGGGGTTCGGTAAGACTTGGCAAAAAATTCGGCCATGCCCTGCATTGCGGGGTCAATTGCGCGTTCAGTCATTATGCACCTCCTGGCATATGCCACGGATTTTGCCAGAACTTCGGGCAGCGGCAAGATGGCGCTAACAGTCCACTTGTCTGCCTTTCGGTGGCGCGTTAACCCAGCACGTCGCGGATGGCGCCGGTGATGCGGTCGACGATCAGGTCAACCTCCTCGGCGCTGATGATATAGGGGGGCGCCAGCAAGATGTGGTCGCCCCGCACCCCGTCGATGGTGCCGCCCATCGGATAAGACATCAGCCCCCGCGCCATCGCCGCCTTCTTGATCTTGGCATGAGTTTTCAGGGTCGGATCCAGCACCGCCTTGCTGCCCCGATCCGCCACCAGCTCAATCCCCCGGAACAGCCCGCGCCCGCGAATGTCGCCGACATGCGGGTGCTGACCAAGGGCGGCTTCCAGCCCGTCCTGAAGGCGTTGGCCCATGGCGTTGACGTTGTCCATCAGACCGGGACGAGCCATGATCTCGACCACCTTGTCAGCCGCCGCAGCGGCGATGGGGTGGCCCAGATAGGTGTGGCCATGCTGGAACAGACCCGAGCCTTGCGCGAAGGCCTGATAGATCTTGTCCGACAGCAGCAGCCCGCCGATGGGCTGATAGCCGCCGCCCAGACCCTTGGCGATGGTGACGATGTCGGGGACGATGCCTTCTTGTTCAAAGGCGAAGATGGTGCCGGTGCGGCCCATGCCGCACATCACCTCGTCCAGGATCAGCAAGACGCCGTAGCGGTCGCAGACCTCGCGGATGGCCTTGAAATAGCCGGGCACGGCGGGCACCGCGCCAAGGGTCGCGCCCACGACAGGCTCGGCCACAAAGGCGATCACCTGATCGGCACCGAGGTCGAGGATCTTCTGTTCCAGCTCTGCCGCCAGACGCGCGCCGTAGGCCTCGGGCGTCTCATCCTCGCGCATGTCGCGATAGGGGTAGCAGGGCGCGACATGGTGGGTTTCGGGCAGGATCGGCTGGAACTGCTTGCGCCGCCATTCATTGCCGCCGGTCGCCAGCGCGCCGATGGTGTTGCCGTGATAGCTTTGCCGCCGCGCGATGATGTGGCGGCGCTGCGGCTGGCCGATCTCGACGAAATATTGCCGCGCCATTTTCAGCGCCGCTTCCACCGCCTCGGACCCGCCCGAGACCAGATAGACATAGTCCAGCCCGTCCGGCGCCAGCCCGATCAGCCGGTCCGCCAGCGATTCCGCCACATCGGTGGTGAAGAACGACGTATGCGCATAGGCCACCGCATCCATCTGGGCGCGCATCGCGTCCAGCACTTCCGGGTTGCCGTGACCCAGACTGGTCACCGCCGCCCCGCCCGAGCCGTCGATATAACGCCGCCCCTCGGCATCGGTGATCCAGATGCCCTCGGCCGCGACGGCGCGCGGCAGTTCAGGGCCAATGCTGCGGTGAAGGATGCGGGTCATCTGCAAAATCCGATTCGATAGGGGATGATGGCGGCAATCTGGCAGCGCCCTCACGGTAAAGCAACACTTGTTTCACATGACGATATTAAGATATGGTTGTTTCACGCCAAGGGAACCATGATGACCGAATTGCAAGACAGGCTGATCGCGCGGTTTGATACCATGCCGCCGCAGATGCAGATCGCGGCGCGGCACCTGATCGACCACCCGCAGGACATCGCGCTGATGTCGATGCGTGATCTGGCCCGCCGCGCGGGCGTCAGCCCGGCCACGATGACCCGGCTGGCGCAATTCCTCGGCGCAGAAGGCTATGAGGATCTGCGCCGCGAACAGGCCGACACCATCCGGCGCGGCGACGGCTTTGCCGCCCGCGCCATGGCCGCCCCGCGCGGCGCGCCCGAGGCGCTGGCGCAGCAGATCCTGAACGGCCTGTCCCAGCAGATCGCCACGCTGACCCAGCCGGAATCGCTGGACCGCATCACCGCCGCCGCCCGCGCCATGGCCGGGGCGCGGCGGATCTTTGTGCTGGGCGCGCGGTCCTGTCACGCGGTGGCGTGGCAATTCCACTATGTCATGTCGCTGCTGGGCGAACGGACGCGCCATCTGGATGGCCCCGGCGGCACCGGGCCAGACGCGTTGATGCGGGCGCAGGCGGGCGACGTGTTGCTGGTCGTCTCGGTCAGCCCCTATGCCCGCGACAGTCTGGAACTGGCGGGGCTGGCGCGCGCGCAGGGGCTGGTGGTGGTGGCGATCACCGACAGCGCGGTCTCGCCCTTGGCGGGGTTGGCCGATCACCTGCTGATCTGCCCGACCGCCAGCCCCGGCTTCTTTCACAGCCTGACCCCGGCCATGGCCCTGTCCGAGGTCCTGTGCGCGCTGCTGGTCGAGGCCGACCGCGACGCCGCGCTGGCAGGGCTGGAACGTTCGGACGCGCAGCTGCGGACCTTGGGGGCCTATGCGACGGCGATCCCGCGCCGGCCGGGCTGACGGGGGCGTCTGGACCCTGCCGCCCATCGCTGCCAGACTTGGGGCAAATCACCCCGCGTTGGAGCCGCAGCATGACCCAATCAGACCGCATCAACCGCCAATGGATTCTGGCCGAGCGCCCCGTGGGCGAACCGAATGACAACACCCTGCGTCTGGTCGAAACCCCCGTCCCCACGCCCGGCAAGGGGCAGATGCTGCTGCGCGCCGAATACCTCTCGCTTGATCCTTATATGCGCGGCCGGATGAGCGCGGCGCGGTCCTATGCCGCGCCGGTGGAAGTGGGCGAGGTGATGGTCGGCGGCACGGTGTCACAGGTTGTCACCTCGGATGTGAAGGGCTTTGCGCCCGGTGACTGGGTGATGAATTATGGCGGCTGGCAGGATTACAGCGTCTCGGACGGGGCGGGGGTCACCAATCTGGGGCCGGACCCGGCGCATCCGTCCTGGGCGCTTGGGATTCTGGGGATGCCGGGCTTTACCGCTTGGGCCGGGCTGACCCAGATCGGCCAGCCGAAACCGGGTGAGACCATCGTGGTCGCCGCCGCCACCGGGCCGGTCGGCGCCACCGTGGGCCAGATCGGCAAGATCCTCGGCTGCCGGGTCGTCGGCATCGCGGGCGGACCCGAAAAATGCGCCTATGCCGTTGAAACGCTGGGGTTTGACGCCTGCATCGACCACAAGCGGGACGATCTGGCGCAAGCCTTGGCCGAGGCGACGCCCGACGGCATCGACGTCTATTTCGAGAATGTCGGCGGCCGGGTCTTCGATGCCGTGATGCCGCGCCTGAACACCTTCGCCCGCATCCCCGTCTGCGGGCTGATCGCGCAGTATAACGCGACCGAGCTGCCCCCCGGCCCCGACCGGCTGAGCCTGCTGATGGGCACCATCCTGACCCGGCAGATGACGGTGCGCGGCTTCATCATCTTCGACACCTTCGCGCCGCTTTATCCCGAATTCGCCAAGCAGATGACCCAGTGGATCGCCGAAGGCCGCATCCATTATCGCGAGGAGATCATCGACGGTCTGGTTAACGCGCCAAAAGCCTTCATCGGCCTGCTACGCGGTGACAACTTCGGGAAACGGGTGATCCGGCTGGGGCAACCCAGCTAACAAATTTACCTTGATATGTAATCACCGATGACAAGCCCTCGGCTAATCATGTAGGACAGATGTAGTGATACGGGCAGTAGCCCATCGATTCGGCCACGCAGGTGGCGCGCAGTCTGTAGATATCGCGATTTGACCGGGTCTGTTGCGGCCCCGGTCAGTTTGCCGAATCCTCCAGCTGTGCCCGAAATCGAGCAGTGTGTGATGGAGACGTTATGGCGGCTTATACTTACCAGTTCATTTACCTCGGCAAGCTTGCCGATATGGACACCAATGAAAACAACGTGATTCCCGAGAACTATGCCTCGACGCTGAACGGCAAGACCTTCGGCTCGGCCACGGATCCGGCGTTTTCGCACAGCACCCAGGTCACGCTGAACGATCCCAATAACGACGGCTCGGTCAACTTCGATCACACCAGCTCGAACGCGAACGAATCGATGAGCTATACGCTCAACGGCAACAACTATACCGTGCGGCCGGATTCGCTTGTGCTGGTGCGCAATGCCACCGTGACGCAAGCCATCGGCGGCGGCGCGACCCGGACCATCACCGTGACCATCCGCCTGGTGCAAGACAACAGCGGCAACCTGTTCCTGATGCCGCCCAAGGCCGTGGGCGCCTATACGGGCGAGGACCAGCTGGCGGCCTACCCCATCGTCTCGGTCTCGGTCCCGTCCAGTGGTGCCAATTACGAAGTCTATCCGGGCGGCAACCCCAATTCGACTTATGTGGGCATCGCGTCGGCCCGAGACGACCTGCCCTTCAAGGACGGCTATGTCGACGGCACCGCAAATGGCGAACTGATCACCAGCGGCTATATCGACGCCGATGGCGACCGGGTGGATGCGAATGACGCCATCCTGCCCGGCATGAGCGGCAACCAGGACTGGATCCGTGCGGGCGACGGCAATGACACCGTCTATGCCCTCGCAGGCGCGGATATCGTTCAGGGCGGCGCGGGTAATGACATCCTGTATGGCTATGGCCCGACCGGCACCGACGACAACGCCGCCGACACGCTTCTGGGCGAGGCGGGCGCCGACACGCTGTATGGCGGCGGCGGCAATGACAGCCTTGATGGCGGCGCCGACAATGACCGGCTGGATGGCGGCATCGGCAACGACATCCTGCTGGGCGGTGCGGGCAATGACGTGCTGCTGGGCGGTGCGGGTGCCGATTCGATGTTGGGCGGCGACGGCGCGGATTCGATGCTGGGCGGTGCCGACAACGACACCCTGATCGGTGGCCTCGGCAATGACACGCTGGATGGCGGCGACGGGGCGGATTCGCTGTCCGGCGATGATGGGTCGGACACCCTGATCGGCGGCGCGGGCAATGACACGTTGCTGGGCGGCCTCGGGACGGATTCGCTGCTGGGCGGTCTCGGCGACGACAGCATGGACGGCGGCATCAATGCCGATACGCTGTTCGGGGATGCCGGGGCCGACACGCTGCTGGGCGGCGACGGCGATGACAGCCTGGATGGCGGCGCAGACAATGACTTCCTGTCTGGTGGGGTCGGGGCCGACACGCTGCTGGGCAGCGACGGCAATGACACGCTGGAAGGGCTGACCGGCACCGACTATCTGGACGGCGGTCTGGGCGATGACAGCCTGGATGGCGGCGCGCTGAACGACACGCTGGACGGCGGCTTGGGCTTCGACACGCTGCTGGGCGGCGATGGCGATGACAGCCTGTCGGGCGGGTCCGGCAACGACAACCTCGACGGTGGCATTGGCAATGACATCCTGCTGGGCGGCGACGGGCTGGACAGCATGGTCGGCGGCGACGGCAACGACACGATGGATGGCGGCATCGGCGCGGACACTCTGGTCGGCGGCGAGGGCGACGACAGCATGGTCGGCGGGGCCCAAGGCGACAACATGTCGGGCGGCGCGGGCAACGACACGCTGAGCGGCGGCACCGAAGGCGATATTCTGGACGGCGGCGACGGCAACGATTCGCTGTCCGGGGGCAATGACAATGACACCATGACCGGAGGCGCCGGGGCCGACCGGCTGGACGGCGACAGCGGTGCCGACCGGCTGGATGGCGGCGCTGGCAATGACACCCTCAACGGTGGCGCGGACAATGACAACATCCTCGGCGGTGACGGCGATGACAGTCTGGTCGGTGGCGCCGGCACGGACACGCTGGATGGCGGGACCGGCCGCGACTATCTGAACGGCGGCACCGGCATCGACCGGCTGACCGGGGGCGACGGCTTTGACACCTTTGCCGCCAGCGATGGTCAGGACACGATCTTCGACTTCAACACCGCCACCGGCCAGAACATCGCGAACAATAACCAGAGCGATAACGACTTCATCGACCTCGGCGGGTATTATAACGAAAACAACCTGGCGCTGATCAACGCCGCGCGTGCGGCCTCGGGGCAGCCGCCCTATGGCAACCCGCTGGCCTGGATGCGCGGTGATCAGGCCGATGGCGTGCTGAACGATCTGCAAGGCCAGACCATCAACGGCACCACCCTGCCCAACTACTCGGTGAGCATTCAGAACAGCGGCTCGGCGGTGGCCGGTTCGCAGCTGACCTGGGACAACACCAACGTGCTGTGCTTTGGCGCCGATGCGATGATCCGCACCGATGCAGGCGAGGTCTTGGCCGGCAGCCTGTCCGTCGGCGATCTGGTTGAGACCCGCGATGCCGGGCTGCAGGCGATCCGCTGGATCGGCACCCGCACCCTGACCGCGGCCGAGCTGGAGGAAAACCCCAAGCTGCGCCCGATCCGCATCCGCAAGGGCGCGTTGGGTTCGGGGCTGCCCAAGGCGGACCTGATCGTCTCGCCCCAGCATCGGATGCTGGTGCGCTCGATGATCGCGCAGAAGATGTTCGGCACGACCGAGGTGCTGGTCGCCGCCAAGCAGCTGTGCCAGATCCATGGCATCGACGTGGCCGAGGACCTGACCGACGTGACCTATGTCCACTTCCTGTTCGACGATCACCAGATCGTTCTGGCCAACGGCGCGGAAGCAGAATCGCTGCATACCGGCATTGAGGCGCTGAAATCCGTGGGTCCGGCGGCGGTCGCGGAAATCTTCGCGATCTTCCCCGAACTGCAAGATGGCAGCGTCCGCCCGACGGCGCGGGTGCTGACCTCGGGCCGGTTGGGGCGCAAGCTGGTGGTGCGCCACGCCCAGAACGACAAGCCGCTGGTCAGCTGATACCAGCACAACGACAAAGGCCGGGCATCGCGCCCGGCCTTTTCAATTCTGCCAGCCCGTTCAGCCGAACGGATTGGCGCGGCGCTTTTCCAGCCCGGCCATTTCCTCGGCGCTCAGCGTGATGCCCTCGGCCTCGGACTGGCGGCGGGCCGCGAAACGGCGCTGCGAGGGCAGACGCGCGCCCTGACCGGCAATCGCCTCGAACAGCACTTCCGCGCGGGCGAAGGGATCGCCGGGGCGGCCGGCGGCGAAGCGTTCGGGCGACAGCGCGATGATCAGCTCGCCATGATGGGGCAGCAGCTCGGCTGAACCCAGCGATTTCAGCGCCTCGGGGCTGGTCAGATCGCCGATCATCACCCCGGCCAGCAGCTCGATCATGGTCGAAATGGCTGATCCCTTGTGCCCGCCAAAGGGCAGCAGCGCGCCTTGCAGCGCGGCGGTCGGGTCGGTGGTCGGCTTGCCGTCACGGTCGACGGCCCACCCTTCCGGCAGGGGTTTTCCGGCGATGCGGTGCAGCTCGACCTCGCCCCGCGCGGCGATCGAGGTGGCGAAGTCGAAGACATAGGGATTGCCGCCGGGGCGCGGCCAGCCGAAGGCGAAGGGGTTGGTGCCCAGCAGCGCCGCGATCCCACCCGAGGGCGCGACCGTCGCATAGCTGGGGCACATCGCCATCGCCGCCAGACCGGCATCGGTCAGCACCTCGATCTCTGGCCAAAGGGCCGAGAAATGGGTGCAATCATTGATGACCATGGCGGCGATGCCCAGCTTTTTCGCGCGTTCTGCAAGCACCGGCGCGCCCAATGCGAAGGCGGCGGGCGAGAAGCCGCCATGCGCCGCGACCCGGATCACGCCCGAGCCGTCATCGTTCAGCTGCGGCACCGCCTGCGGCTGCACCTTGCCCGCCGCCAGCGTGCGCAGGTTGCCGTCGATGCGGTAGATGCCGTGCGACTTGCAGCCATCACGCTCGCCCGCGACGATCACCGCCGCGACCGCTTCGGCCTGCTGCGCCGACAGGCCGGCATTCAGGAAAATCTCGGTCACGATCTGGTTCAGGGCGGCGATGGTCAGGGTCGTCTGCGACATGGGCGGCTCCGGTCTGGAAGGTCAGGTTGCAAGTCTTGTATACGTCATGTATGCACAACGGGCAACTCTAGGATGCCCCTTACGGAACGGAGACCCTGATGCCCTTCACCCCCCATGGCAAGCACTTGATCGCGGGCGACTGGGTCGCCGGGCCTGCAAGTTTCACCAGCACCCCGGCGCATGGCCCCGCGCACAGCTTCAGCATCGGCACGCCCGAACTGGTCGATGCCGCAGCCCTTGCTGCCGAGGACGCCTTCTGGACCTACGCTTATACCACGCGCGCCGAACGCGCCGATTTCCTCGACGCCATCGCCGATGAGATCGAGGCCCGCGCCGACGCCATCACCGAAATCGGCACGCAGGAATCCGGCCTGCCCACCGCCCGCCTGCAGGGCGAACGCGGCCGCACCACGGGCCAGCTGCGCCTGTTCGCCGACCACATCCGCAAGGGCGACTATCTGGACCGCCGCCATGATGCGGCCCTGCCCGACCGCCAGCCGCTGCCGCGCCCGGATCTGCGCATGATCCAGCGCCCGATCGGGCCGGTCGCGGTCTTCGGCGCCTCGAACTTCCCGCTGGCGTTCTCGACCGCGGGCGGCGACACCGCTGCCGCGTTGGCGGCGGGCTGCCCGGTGGTCGTGAAGGGCCACAGCGCCCATCCCGGCACCGGCGAGATCATCGCCGAAGCCGTCTTGGCGGCCATCGAAAAGACCGGGATGCCGAAGGGCGTCTTCAGCCTGATCCAGGGCGGCGACCGCCATGTCGGCGCGGCTTTGGTCCAGCATCCGCTGATCAAGGCGGTGGGCTTCACTGGCAGCTTGGGCGGCGGTCGGGCGCTGTTCGATCTGTGCGCCGCGCGCCCCGAGCCGATCCCGTTCTTTGGCGAGCTGGGCAGCGTCAACCCGATGTTCGTGCTGCCCCACGCCGCCGCCAACCGGGGCGCGGCCATCGGCACCGGCTGGGCCGGGTCGCTGACCATGGGCGCGGGGCAGTTCTGCACCAATCCCGGCATCGCCGTGGTGGAAACCGGCCCCGCCGGTGACGCCTTCGTCGCCGCCGCCAAGGCCGCGCTGGAACAGGTCGGCCCGCAGGTCATGCTGACCGACGGCATCGCCAAGGCCTACCGCGACGGCCAAGCCCGGTTCGAGGGCCGCAACAGCGTCACCCCCCTGCTGTCCACCGTCAGCGAGGGCCGCGAGGCGAATCCGAACCTGTATGAGACCGACGCCGCCACCTATCTGCAGGACCACGCCCTGGGCGAGGAGGTCTTCGGCCCGCTGGGTCTGGTGATCCGCGTCCAAGGCCCCGAGGATATGGAACGTCTGGCAAAAGGCTTCGAAGGCCAGCTGACCGCGACCATCCACCTTGATCCCGAGGACGCGCCGGAAGGCCGCCGCCTGCTGCCCATTCTGGAACGCAAGGCGGGCCGCGTGCTGGCCAACGGTTTCCCGACGGGGGTCGAGGTCGCCGATGCCATGGTTCATGGCGGCCCCTACCCCGCCAGCACCAACTTTGGCGCCACCAGCGTCGGCACCCTGTCGATCCGCCGCTTCCTGCGCCCGGTCAGCTTCCAGAACATCCCCGAGGGCATATTGCCCGAAGATCTATCTTGACCCCTTCTGCCGGGCGTCCGATCCTTGTGTCGACGCCCGGCAACACCCGCCTTCGACTGCCGCATTGCGCGGTACGCCGCCTCGGAAACACGCTCCCTGCATACAAGTTGTATTTTTCATTTGCTTTTCATCACGGCAACGGGAATAAAAATCTGGTGGAATCGGTCCATCAGGACCAGACGACCAACATGGGAGAACATAACAACATGAAGACCTCGGTTATCACCCTGGCTGTGGCGGCCGCTGCGGCCTTTACCGGCCCCGCCTTCGCAGACAAGCTGGATGACATCATCGCCTCGGGCACGCTGCGCTGCGCGGTCGTGCTGGACTTCCCGCCCATGGGGTCGCGCGACGCGGACAACAATCCGCAGGGCTTCGATGTGGATTATTGCAACGATCTGGCCAAGGCGCTTGGCGTCACCGCCGAGATCGTCGAAACCACCTTCCCCGAACGTATCCCGGCCCTCGTGTCGGGTCAGGTTGATATCGGCGTCGCCTCGACCTCGGACACGCTGGAGCGCGCGAAGACGGTGGGCTTCTCGATCCCCTATTACGCCTTTGAAAACGCCGTCGTCACCAATGACAAGGTCGAGATGGCCAATTGGGAAGGCATGAAGGGCAAGACCGTGGGCGCCACCGCTGGCACCTATGAAGCGATCTGGCTGGAAGGCAAGGTGAAGGAATGGGGCGAGGGCGAATTCCGTCCCTATCAGAACCAGGCCGATGTGTTCCTGGCGCTAAGCCAAGGCCAGCTGGACGCCACCGTGTCCACCGTCGAAGTGGCCGAAGCGAACGTGAAATCGGGCAACTTCCCCGGCATCAAGATTGTCGACAAGGCCCCGATGGTGCCGGATTATGTCGCGCTGATCACGCTGCGCAATGAACAGGGCCTGATCAACTATCTGAACCTGTTCGTGAACCAGCAGGTCCGCACCGGCCGCTATGCCGAGCTGTACAAGAAATGGGTCGGCGAGGGCGAGCCCGCCAACCTGTCGATCCCCGGCGTCTATCGCTGATCCAACCGCCTGAGAAGCGGCGCGGGGGACTGCCTCGCGCCGCTTTTTCGCAAATGGGGAAAGGGCGGGCATGAACTATACCTTCCAATGGAAACAGGCCTGGAACAAGCTGCCGCAGATGCTGGATGGTGCGCTTGTCACCATGCAGATCGCAGTGCTGTCGATGGTGATCGGCATCGTGCTGGCGCTGATGCTGACGCTGTTCCGGCAATCGGGGAACCGCATCCTGTCGGGCATCGCGACCACATGGGTGGAAATCGCGCGCAACACGCCGGCGCTGTTCCAGATCTATATGGCGCATTTCGGGCTGGCAGGTCTGGGCATCCACCTCAGCCCCTATAACTCGCTTCTGCTGGGGATCACCTTCAACAATGCGGGCTATCTGGCGGAAAACTTCCGCGGCGCGCTGAAGGCCATTCCTGAAACGCAGGCGCGTGCCGGCTGGTCGCTGGGCATGTCCAAGCTGCAGGCCTTCCGCTATATCGTGATGCCGCAAATGCTGCGGATTTCCTTCCCCACCATCACCAACCAGATGGTCTGGGCGGTGCTGATGACCTCGCTTGGCGTCACCGTCGGCATGAATAGCGATCTTTACGGGGTCACGCAGGACCTGAACGCGCTGACCTTCCGCACGTTCGAGCTGTTCGCCATGGCCGCCATCATCTTCTACGTCATCGTCAAGATCATTCAGGCCGGCGCCTGGCTGATCTCGCGGCGGCTGTTCCGGTATTAAGGGGGAAACGCATATGTTCGATACCGCCTTGACCGTCAACGACCTGATCTTCCTCGCCAAAGGCGCGGGGATGACCATCTTCGTGACCGTGATCGCCGTCTTCTTCGGCACCATCCTGGGCATCATCTTCGGCGTCATCCGCTATCAGATCGGGCCGATCTGGGCGGCGCCGATCACCTTCGTGCTGGACATCTTCCGGTCCATCCCGCTGCTGATCCAGCTGGTGCTGGCCTATGCCTTTCTGGGCACGGTGCTGCGGCTGGGCCTGTCCGGGCTGACCGTCGCCTGCATCGTGCTGACGCTGTACACCGCCGCCTATTGCGCCGAGATCGTGCGCGGCGGGATCGAGGCCGTGCCGCCGACCCTGCGCCGCGCCGCGCGCTCGCTTGGCATGACCTGGGGGCAGGACATGCGTTATGTCGTCATGACGCTGGCCACGCGGGTGGCTTTGCCCAGCTGGATCGGCCTTGCCCTTGGGGTGATGAAGGATTCGGCCCTTGTCTATGTCGTGCAGGTCACGGAGCTGCTGAAATCCACGCAGATCCTGATTACCCGCCTGCAAGAACCGCTGCTGCTGCTGACGATCTGCGGCGCGTTCTACTTCCTCATCAGCTTCCCCGTCGCGCGTTTCGGCGGTTATCTGGAAAAACGGTGGTCCAATGATTGAGATCGAAAACGTCCGCAAATCCTTCGGCACGCTGGAGGTGCTGAAGGGCATCAACCTGACCGTTTCCAAGGGCGAGGTGCTGACCGTCATCGGCGGGTCCGGTTCGGGCAAATCGACGCTGCTGACCTGCATCAACGGGTTGGAG
>RRZU010158825.1_pt1 | contig 12904 bp, 13 predicted proteins | sample 2165561 | NCBI WGS metagenome assembly RRZU01 (sample SAMN10456909, study PRJNA506462) | wastewater metagenome | isolation source: wastewater sludge | place: USA: Moscow, Idaho
AAAAGAGATATAACTATTGGTTGGACTGGGGGTGTAAATAAACTTTCAGTAGCAGAAATGACACTTGGATATATGCTTATGCTTTGTAGAAATTTATTTATTACTTCAAATGAATTAAAAAATGGTATTTGGAATAAATCAGGTGGATTTCAGCTAAGTGGTAAAAAGATAGGTATCATAGGAGTTGGGTACATAGGAAAAGAAGTAATAAGACTACTTAAGCCGTTTAATTGTGAAATATATGTTAATGATATTATCAATCAAGATGAATACTATCAAGAAAATGGTGCAATAGAACAATCGAAAGAACAGATATTTAAAACTTGTGATATTGTCACTATTCATACGCCTTTTGATACCACTACACACAATATGGTAAATCTTGAAGTATTAAAGATGATGAAAGAAAGTGCTTTTATTATCAATAGTGCTAGAGGCGGAATCATAAACGAAGATGATTTAAAATATGCACTTCAAAATGGTCTTATTGCGGGTGCCGCAATAGATGCTTATGTAGAAGAACCACCTACAGATAAAGAATTATTACATTTACCTAATCTTATTTGTACACCTCATATAGGTGGTAATGCACAAGAAGCAGTGGAAGCTATGGGAATGAGTGCGATAAAACATTTAGTAGGAGTTCTTAAAGTATGAAAAAAGTAGTTGTATTTGGTGGAAGTGGATTTTTAGGAAGTTATGTTGCAGATGAATTAACCAGAAGAGATTATGATGTAACTGTAGCTGATTTAGTGCTATCAAGATATTTACAATCCAATCAAAAGTTTGAAAAAGTAAATGTGATGGATATAGAAAATATAAAATTTATCATCAAAGATGCTAATATTGTTTATAATTTTGTAGCTATAGCAAATCTTGATGATGCTATTCATGATCCAATAAATGCTATGAATATCAATGTAATAGGAAATTTAAATATTTTAGAAGCATGCAAACAAATTGGTTCAGTCGAGAGATTTGTCTATGCAAGTAGTGCCTATGCTTTAAGTAGTGAAGGATCATTTTATGGCATCTCAAAACAATCAAGTGAAAAACTAACAGAAGAATATTATAAAAGATATGGACTGAAGTATACAGTTATAAGATATGGTTCGCTTTATGGTGAAAGAGCTAGTCACAATAATTATATTTACAATCTTTTACAAGATGCTATACAAAATAAAGAATTACATTATAAAGGGGATGGACAAGATTTAAGAGAATATATCCATGCAGCTGATGCAGCAAAATTATCTGTAAATATACTTGAAGATTTACAATATGAAAATGAACATATTATACTAACGGGAACAGAGAGATTAAAAAGAATAGAACTTTTGACTATGATAAATGAGATTATGCAAAATAAACTTGATATTAAACAAATATCAGATAACAATATGGGGCATTACAAAATTACTCCATATTCCTTTCATCCTACAGTCGCTAAAAAGTTGATAGCAAATCCTTATATTGATTTAGGGCAAGGTCTTTTAGAATGTATTCAAGAGATTCATAAAGAGTTAGAAAATGAATAAAGTTAGATTTTTATCTTATATTTTAGATTCATCTACGCCCACATATGGAAATAGAAATCAGTTTTTAATAGAAAAAAAAAGTGATATTTCAAAGGGTGATGTTGCTAATGATAGTTTTATATCCACAACAGTGCATATTGGTACACATATAGATATGCCTTATCATTTTTACGAAAATGGCCAAACTATTGAAGATTTTAATGATGATTTTTGGGTATTTAATAGAATTTTATTTGTTGAGATTGAACCACGGTATTTAATTATACAAGATGAATTGATTGAAAAACTTTCTTTAATAAAAGATGATGAATTTGAAATTTTAATTGTAAAAACTGGAATATGTGATTATAGGGATGAAGAAAAGTTTTGGAATGAGAATTATGGTTTTTCTCCTGAAATTTATGACTATATAGTGAAAAAATTTTCAAAAGTTAGAGTATTAGGTTTTGATTCTATTTCTGTTTCTAGTTTTAGTGAAAGAATGATAGGAAAGAAAGCTCATAAGAGATTTTTAAATCCTGATAACCCTATATTATTATTGGAAGATATGGATTTAAAAAAGATTACAAAACAATCAAAATTTGAAAAATTAGTTATAGCTCCACTAAGAATCAAGAAATGCGATGGATTGCCTTGTACTGTTATAGGATTTTTTAATGATTAAGAATATTCTTTGGGATTTTGATGGAGTGATTCTTGATAGTATGAAAATAAAAGGTGATGGATTTAAAGAATTATTTAAAAAAGAAGATCAAGAATTGATTGATATAATTGAACAATATCATTATCAAAATGGTGGGATTTCACGTTTTGAGAAAATAAAGTATTTTTATGAAAATCTATTAAATCAAGATATTTCAAATGAAAAAATATATGAATTAGCTGATACTTTTGCATCTATAATTGAAAAAAATATCTATGATAAAAACAATTTAATTATTGAAAGTGTGGATTTTATTAAAAATAATTATAAAAAATATGATTTTCATATTGTTTCAGGTGCTGAGTATAAAGAATTAAATGATTTGTGTGAATATTTTGAACTTAGTAAATATTTTTTATCTATCAATGGAAGTCCAACAAAAAAGGATATTTTGGTTAAAAATATTTTAGAAAAATATTCATATAACACTAATGAAACAATATTAATTGGTGATGCTACTACTGATTATGAAGCATCAAGAAAAAATAATATTAAATTTTACGGATTTAATAATGATAAATTAAAAAAATTTGATTATATAGAAAATTTTGAGGATTTTGAGATATGACATCAAAAGAAATATATGAAAATTTTGAGAATAAAAAAGATAAATTTTATAACTATCTCAATAATATAAAAAAAAATATACCAATAAATATATATACAATCATAAATCCTACAATTGTAAATGACCCTCACGCAAGTACTTTTACAAATAGTTTTTTTTTGGACAAGTACAAAAAAGCTAATATTTTTAATAATTTTTTATTTTATTATGTAAAATTTTTATATTCATTCGTATCTTTTTTGATTATTTTTTTGTGTATAAAATTGTTTTTGAAAAAAGATAATAAAAATTTAAAAAGTACTATCTTTGATGTATATAATCTTATAGATGAGACAAATAAACATAATAAACTTAATGAGAAATATTTTGGTGATTTGTATGATATTTGTGATGAAAATAAAAAAGAATATACTATTATGCTAAGGATAATTGGTGCTATAAAAAATCCATTAAAATTAATAAAATTTTTGAAAATTATAAATAATGAACAAAAAGATGTAATTATTGATTATCAATTAGTTGGTTTTTTTGATATTTTTCGTATTTTTCGTATTTGTTTTATTTATCCATTTACGATATTTAGGTTGAGACAATATCCAAAAGAAGAGAATATACTTTTTAATAATGCAATAATAAATGATTTGAAATTTTTTCATTTTGATAGTGTTGTTAGGTTTTTTGTAGGTAAAAATTTAGCTAAGATAGATATTGTAAAAGATATTTTTTCTTGGAGTGAATTTCAAGTTGTTGAGAGAAGCTTTAATTATGCAATAAGAAAAAATAATTCTAATATAGTACTAAATGGTTGTCAGTTTTTTTTAAATTATGAGATATATTTTAGTTCTTTTATTTATGATATCGATTATGATATGTATTGTAGTCCTCACAATGTATTGGTCAATGGAAAAGCATATATAAAAGATACAAAAAAAATAAGATATAAAGATGGTATATCTTTGAGGTATAAGAGTGTTTTTGAGTTTAATGGTATTAAAGAGGAAAAAAATATAATATTGCTAGGGTCATATATATTGCAAGATACAAAATATATGATACAAAGTTTGAAAAATTTTGATAATATAATATTCAAAAATCATCCAGTAGTGGATATAAATAATTTTGGTGATTTATTGGATAATGTTAAAATCTCACAAGAAGATATATATAAGCTATTTGAAAATGCAAAAGTAGTAGTGAGTACTGCTTCTGGTACATTGATAGAAGCAGTAGCTTGTGGTATTAGTGCGATAGTATTAGCTAGTCAAGATAATTTGACAGCAAATCCATTGGTAGAGTATGGTAGAGAAAAGATTTGGGATATTGCTTATGATGCAAGTGATATTGAGCAAATTTATAAAAAATTAGTAGACTATAAAAACAATAATAAAGAAGAAATAAAAAATATAGCGAAATGGTATAAAGATAATTTCTTTATAGAACCAAGTGAAAATAATATTAAAAAAGTTTTTGAATTATAGAAGGAGAGTTTAGATTGAACAAAAAGAAAAAAATACTAGTAACAGGTGGGGCAGGATTCGTAGGAAGTCACTTGTGTGAAAGACTTTCACAAAATCCAAACTATGAAGTATATAGCTTGGATAACTACTTTACAGGTAGTGAAAATAATCATGTACCAAATGTAAGCTACATCAAAGGCAACACAAAAGATATAGCATCTTTAGTATCATTTAATCCAGATATGGTGTATCACTTAGGAGAATATAGTAGAGTAGAACAAAGCTTTGATGATATAGAAAAAGTATGGGAATATAATAAAGATGGAATATTTGCAGTTTTAGAATTTGTTAGAAAGGCTGGATGTAAAATATTGTATTCTGGAAGCTCTACAAAATTTGGTGATGGAGGGTTAGGGAGAAGTGCATCCCCTTATGCTTGGACAAAAGCAACTAACACTGAACTTGTGATGAATTATGGTTCTTGGTTTAATGTACCTTATGCTATAACATATTTTTATAATGTATATGGACCAAGAGAAATACAAACAGGTAAATATGCAACTCTTATTGCTCTTTTTAAAGAGAAGATGAAAAATAATGAAATCCTTACAATAGTATCCCCTGGAACTCAAAAAAGAAACTTTACCCATATAGATGATATTATAGATGGATTAGTTCTTGTCGGTGAACAAGGTTATGGAGATGAATTTGGTATAGGGAGTGATGAAGCTTTTAGTATCCTTGAAGTTGCTGAGATGTATGGTGGAAAAATAGAGATGCTTCCTGAGAGAAAAGGGAATAGAATGGTTGCAGATGTAATAAGTGCAAAAACAGAAGCGTTAGGATGGAATCCTAAGAGAAAACTTGAAGAGTATATTGATGAATGTAGAAAAAACAACTGGGAGTAAATAAGTGATGATAAAATTTTCAATAGTTATACCAACATACAACCGTTTGAATAATTTAAAAAAAGCATTAAATAGTATTTTAAATCAAACATATCAGGCATTTCAGATTGTTATTGTTGATGATGGTTCAAAAGATGGAACACAAGAGTATATATCAAGTCTAAATAATATAAAAATAAAATATGTTTGGCAAGAAAACTCTGGGTTACCTTCAGTAGCAAGAAATAATGGTATTAAAATCACTGATTTTGAATGGGTATGCTTCTTAGATTCTGATGATTTTTGGGAAGATGATAAGCTAGAAAAAGTAAAAAATGCTATTGAAAATAATCCAGATGCAATAGCTGTAAGTCATAGTGAAAATTTAATAGTTAATGGAATATTTCAAAAAAAATTAATTCATGGAACAGATGCTGCTAATGTCTATGAAAGACTTTTATTTCAAGGGAATTGTTTCTCAACATCAGCTATGACAGTAAAAAAAGAGATACTCGAAAAAATTAACGGTTTTAATATAAGTTCTAAGTACTATATAGTTGAAGATTATGAATTGTGGCTAAGAATATCTAAAGAAGGTAAAATAATTTCTATTAAAGATATTTGTGGTAATTATTGTTTGGGACAAAGTGATAATATTTCATCAAATGTAAGTAAACTATACAATAATCTAAAAAATGTTATCAAAGATCATATTAATAAACTAGATAATAATTACTATAATATCGAACAATTATTAAAACAACATTTAGCTAGAATTGATTATTACGAAGCAAGAGAATATCAGACAAAAGGTTTGATGAAAAAAGCTATTCCATTATTAATGAATTCAATTAAAGAGTACCCTTTTGATATCAAAAAATATGCATCATTATTTTTTGCATTAACTGGAATCAAAAAATGATGCATCCTTTTGCAATACAAAAAAAAGGAAATCTAAACATAAAAGAAGTATATAAAGATAGTAAGATATATCTTTATCCTTTTGCTAGATATGCTTTTTTAGAAGCTTTAAAAACACTTGATATTAAAACTATATATTTACCAGCTTTTATTTGCAGGGATATGTTGGCTCCTATAAATACTCTTAAAATAAAATATTTTTTTTATGAAGTCAATGAAAATTTAGAACCTATGCTTGAAGATATAAAGTGTGATGCTATATTGATGATTGATTATTTTGGATTTAGTCAAGATTTCAGACCATTTGAAGAGTATAAGAAAAAATATAATTCGATCATTATAGAGGATAATGCCCACGGTTTTTTAAGTAAAGATAAAAACGGAGTATTATTAGGAACTAGAGGAGATATTGGATTATTAAGCATTAGAAAAACTATTTTTTTACCAAATGGGGGGGCACTTTTGGTAAACAATGAACTTTTTAAAAATAATTATTTTAACAACTCTGAAATTCAAAGTAGTTATGAAGATGTTATATACGATAAAAAATTGAATTTAAAAAAGAAAATATTTAATAAATATTTAGGCATAACTATCCTTTTGTTAAGAAGAGCAATAAGATTTATTAAAACAGGTTCTGCTATACCACTAACAGATAGCTTAAGTGAAGAAGAGATGCCATCGAATTGTTATCTAACACCTATTTTAAAAGAAGGAATTATATCAATTGATATAGAAGAAGAGATACAAAGAAGAAGAAAAATGTATCTAAAAATAAAAGAGTATGCTAAAAAGTTTGGCATAAAACCTATTTATGATTTAGATGAAAATTCCGTACCATTTGAGTTTGCATTTATTGACAATGGAAATTATAAAAAATTTGAACGATATCTATACACCAAAGGATTTTTTATTTTACCGTGGCCAGATTTACCAGATAGTATCGTGAATACTTGCCCAGATTTTTATAAAAATGTAAAGGTGGTTCCTTTTTTATGGTAGTTTATAGTTTGATAAATAGTAAAGAAATTTGGAATAGTGAAATTACTAAAAATACTAATTTTAATCCTTATCAAATTTATGAATGGGGTGAATATAAAAAACATTTTGGTTGGAATGTTGTTTCAGTTAAGGCAAATGATAATGGAAAGATAGGTTATTTTCAATTAACATATAAAAAAAAACTTAATATATTTGTAGGATGGGGTATAGGAAGTATATCTGGTGAAATTGGTGATTTTGAAAAAGAAGCTTTTATTGATTTTATAAAAAAACACTTTGGTGTTAAATATGTATTAGTTAAAAGTAGTTTTACAAATATATTAGATTTTAATGACTCGATATCATTGTATAGTGCTAATTGGCAAAAATCTTGTAAAAAAATGAATAGTGATTACACAATCTATGTTGATTTGAAAAAAAGTGAAGATGAATTGCTTATGGAATGTTCTACTAACTTTAGAAAGAATATCAAGAGAGGGATTCAAAATAATCCTAGTATTGAAGTGAAAAAACTTGCCCAATATGAAGAAAGTGATATTATCAATCTTTTTGATAGATTTAAAGAGATAAAAGATGTCCCACTTCCCAATAAAGATGAACTAATTCAAATAAAAAAATGTTTGGGAGAAACAATTTTTGTAGCGACTTCACAGATTGAAAATCAAATAGTAGGACTGAGAGCATTTTTATATCATGAAAATAAAGCACTTGACTTTTGGGCAACAACTGATTTGATAGGTAGAAAAAATTACACATCATTTGTCCTTTTATTTGAATTGTTTAAAAAAGCAAAAGAAATAGGTATTGAGAGCTATGATATGTCAGGAATAGATCCTATAAATAATCCTACGGGTTTTTCTTTTAAAAATGGCTTGAGAGCTCAAACTGTAGAAAAACTTGGAGAATGGGAAATATCGAATTCAAAATGGCTTTCATTTTTACTGAATAAGGTTTATTTATGAATTTTAAAAGAGTTATAAAAAATGTTATGGGAGAAGTTTACTATAATGGCTACTATCGATATTTGAAACCTAACGGAAATAGGACTTTGATATATCATGCTTTTGGTAGTAAGCTTAACCATGATTCGTATGGAATAAGTATAAATCCAAAACTATTTGAAGAGCACTTGAAGTTTTTAAAAAATAATTACATATTGTTACCTTTAAATCATGACACTTTGGATAATAAATTAGATACTAATAGTGTATCGATTACTATTGATGATGGGTATAAAGATAATATAGTAGCTGTTGAATTGATGGAAAAATACCAAATTCCGTACACGATTTATATTTCAACTGGGTTGATAGATAAAGAGCAGTATTTAACTACTCAAGACTTAGAAGATATTGCTAAACTTGATTTATGTACACTAGGAACTCATTCTGTAAATCATATACATTTATCAAGTTTGAATAAAGAAAAACAGTATGAAGAACTTTATGATTCAAAACTTTTTTTAGAAAATATTATAGGAAAAAGAGTAATTGATTTTTCATATCCTTATGGTAACTATAATAAAAGTGCAAAAGATATTGCAGATAGTTTATATGAAATAATTTCTACAAGTCATATTGGTATTAATAGTATTAATTGTGATAGAAAAATGTTAAAAAGAATTGAAATTATTGCAAGTGATGATGTTATGGGTTTGAGAAAAAAAATTGATGGTTATTATGATTTCTTATAGATTATTTATATTAAACTCTATTTTTTTATTTTTTACAGCTTCAGTATTATTAAGAGTATTACAAAAAAATATTGTAAGTATACTTGATTTTGGAATTTTATTTCTTACTTTGTCTATAGGATTTTTATTGAACAAATTAATTGTTTTTAATAATAACATAACAAAACAAAGTATTTATTACTTGATTTTTTTAGTATATATCTTGTTTAATATAGTGTTTTTCTCATTTTATAGAGTCTTTGAGCTAAAAATAGATTTTTTTGATATATTTTTAACAAATATTTTTGAATTTAAAGTATGGATAATATCGTTTTTTTTATTTATGATTTATTTTCTCCTTAAAGATATTGATAAAAATAAATTTGAAATATTTATTATTTTATTGTTGAAAATAGGACTCGTTTATACTTTTATAGAGCAATTTATATCTTTATTTGGTGGAAGAGTTTTATTTGAAACTATTTATTCAAGAGCTGGTATTGTAACTGAAAATTTATTGGGTTTGAAATCTTTGGGATTATATAGAATATGGGGTGTAATTGGTTCTACACAACTATTAGGTATATATCATCTTATATTGGTAAGTTATTATATGTTTGGCAAAAGAACTAGTAATTTTTGGTTGATTATGAGTATTATAGGTGTTGTTTTAAGTACATCAAAAACTGCTTATGTAATTTTATTGTTAATGTTGTTGATATATCTTATAGTAAAAAGAAAGTATTTTTTACTATCTATGATTACAATACCTTTATTATTTGGTACTGTATATTTAATAACTCATTTAGATAAAAACTTTATTGAATCATTTTTAAATTTCTTTTACATACTTATTGGTAAATTAAAAGCAGATAATGAAATTTCTGTTTATGAGCAAGTATTAATGAATTTTAATCAATACAGTTTTTTAATTGGACAGGGAATGAATTATTCTTATGCGGGGATTGAGCAATTACCAATTGAATTGAAAAAATATTATTATCTTTCAACTGATTTTTCTTTTCTATCATTTATTAATCAATTTGGAATAGTTGGATATTTATTATTCTCTTTTGTATTTTGTTTTTATCCTATAAATAACTTTATTAAAAATAAGAATAGAGAGCATAATATGAATTTAATAATATTATGGCTAGGTACTTTTCATTATCCAGTTTTTATTAGTAAGTTGATTATGCTTTATATATCTTATTCAATTTATATAGTGTATTTTAAAAATAAGGAACAAAATAATTGGAAAATTTAAGTGTAATTATTCCTGTCTATAATAATGAAAATATTCTAGACAATATACAAAATAAAATCTCATATTTGAGCAACCATTTTATACAAATAATTATAGTTGATGATTGTAGTCTTGATAATACATTTTTAGAACTTAATAATTTTATTAAAAGAAATAATTTAACTAATATAGAAATTTATAAAAATAATCAAAATATGGGTCCATCATATTCTAGAAATATTGGATTAAAAAAAGCCAGTTCTGATTATATTGCATTTTTAGATAGTGATGATGACTGGCATCCTCAAAAGATTAAGATACAAATAGAGATGATGAAAAAATTTGATTTTAAAATAAGTGGAACACAACATAAGGTCATAAGCTTTAAAGAGCTAAGTGATGAAAAATCAATTGATTATCAAAATATTGAAACAGTGCCTTTTTCTATTGTAAAATGGCCAAAAATACTTTTTATATCACCTTTTGCAACTCCTAGCGTAATTATACACAAAAGCTTGAAGGAATATTTATTTGATGAAACAATTAGATATTCTGAAGATTATAATTTATGGAAAAGAATAACATATAAAAATAAAGCTATAAAAATAGAATTACCTTTAACATTTACTTTTAAACATGATTATATATCGGAATCAAATTCTTTAAGTTCCAATTTAAAAAAAATGCAATTAGGTGTTGAAGAAAGTTTTGAAAAGTTATTACAGTCAAAAGAAATAAAATGGATAGATAAATTTTTATTATTTATGGGATTATATTTCTCAAAAATTAAATATTTACGAAGAGTTTTAAAAAGTATATTGAAAGAAAAAGTAAGATGAATAAAATATTGTATGTCATTAATGTAGATTGGTTTTTTATCTCCCATTTTTTACCAATTGGACAAGAGGGATTAAAAAGGGGTTATGAAGTACATATTGTTTGTGGTATTACAGATAAAAAAGAGTATTTAGAAAGTTTAGGATTTATAGTTCATCCTATTTCTATCTCAAGAAGTGGTACAAGTGTAAAAACTGAAATAAAAATTATTATTGAAATATATAAAATTATAAAATCTATTGACCCACAAGTTTTAGAGTTTTTTACTATTAAGCCTGTTCTATATGGAGGAATAGTTTCAAGATTTTTAAAAATTCCTAAAGAAATTTTTTATATAACAGGGTTAGGATATGTATTTATAGCGAAAGGTCTAAAAGGTTTTATTGTAAGGAATATTGTAAAAAGATTATATAAATTAGCAATTAGTGGTAAAAATAATTCAATTATTACTGAAAATATTTACGATAAAGAACTTATTAATAGTCTAAATGCAGTTAATGATAATCAAATCAAGATTATAAGAAGTGCAGGAGTTGATTTATCAAAGTATTCTTATAAAGAGGAAAACAATGACAAAATAAAAGTATCTATGGCATGTAGGCTTCTTAAAGACAAAGGTGTATTTGAGTATGTAGAAGCTGCAAAAATTTTCTCACAGAGAGTGCATGGCACAAGAAAACAAAAATTACCAAATGTAGAGTTCGAACTGTATGGAGATATAGATGCAGGTAATCCTGCAAGTTTGACTATTGAAGATGTTGAAAAGATAAAAAAAGAAAGTTTTGTAAATGTATATGGATTTAGTAGTGATATCGCAAAAGTATTTAGTGATTCAAATATAGTAGTACTTCCATCATATAGAGAAGGATTGCCAAAAGTTCTTATAGAAGCAGCTGCTTGTGGTAGAGCTGTAGTTACAACTGATGTGCCGGGATGTAGAGATGCTATAGAACCTAACATTACTGGTTTGTTATGTAAAGTAAAAGATTCACAATCTCTAGCAGAACAAATTGAAAAGCTTATAATTGATAAAGAACTTAGAATTAGTATGGGAAAAGAAGGAAGAAAATTAGCTCAAAAAGAATTTGATATAAAACAAGTTGTTCAAAAACACTTTGAAATATATGAAGGTAAACTATGAAAAAAGTTCTAATCACCGGCTCAACAGGTTTTGTTGGGAATTATTTTATAAATAAATATAAAAAAAAAGATGATATGAAAACTTTTAGTTTTTTAAAAGATGATATAAATACTTTAGATTGTGATGATATAGAAGTAGTTTTTCATCTCTCAGCACTTGTACATCAAATGGGTGGAGCTAGTCTAGAAGAATATGAAAAAGTAAATGTAACTCAGACTTTAGAGCTAGCAAAAAAAGCAAAAGAAAGCGGAGTTAAACATTTTATTTTTATGAGTACAGTTAAAGTGTATGGAGAAGAGACTGATAGTGTTTATACTGAAGATAGTATTTGTAATCCAGAAGATGACTATGGAAAGAGTAAACTAAAAGCTGAACTTGAACTTCAAAAACTAGAAGATAAGAGTTTTAAAGTAAGTATAGTTAGAACACCTATAGTTTATGGATATGGTGTAAAAGCAAATATCAAATCTCTTGTAAACTTAGTAAAGAAAGTGTCTATTTTACCATTTGGAAAAATAGAAAATAAACGAAGTATGGTTTACATAGGAAATCTTTGTCATTTAGTGGATGTTGTGATAGAGCAACAAAAATCAGGAATATTTTTGGCTAGCGATGATGAACCTCTTAGTACTTCTAAACTTATTGAAGAAATAGCTAAAAATTTGAATAAAAAGATATATCTATTAAAAATACCTTTTTTTGTAAGTTTATTAAAGTTCGTAAAACCATCATTTCACAAACGACTTTATGGAAGTTTGGAAGTGGATAATAATATCACAAAAGAGAGACTAAATCTAAAAAATCCTTATAGCGTGGAAGATGGGATAAGATTGATGATCAATGGTGAATAGTTGTATAATTTACTTTACAAAATATAACTTTTATAGTATAATTGCAAAGTAATTTATACAAGGAAGCGAAGTGATAGAGAT
>RRZU010195476.1_pt1 | contig 12902 bp, 9 predicted proteins | sample 2165561 | NCBI WGS metagenome assembly RRZU01 (sample SAMN10456909, study PRJNA506462) | wastewater metagenome | isolation source: wastewater sludge | place: USA: Moscow, Idaho
AATATAATCAATATGAAGTATAATACTTTATTTTTAATCCTTTTTGTTTTATTAAATTCAATAGAAGTATCATAATGTGTATTTTAAAGCCATATTACGTTTCAATATAACACATTTTATCAAACAATTGTATCAAAACGAAAGTGTATTTGAGATAAAATAACAAATTAGAAACATCTAATGCCTTTAATTTTATCCGTTAACAATTCTGGATCTATAGGTCATGCTGAGTAAAAAACTTCATAGCATGACCAATGCGCTCTTATCGTATAAGATTCTGTCTATTTATATCTATCTTTTCTAAATCAGAAAAGATGATACCGGCTTATGGAAATGCCATTTTCCTATACTAAATTTGTAAATTGAATGATTATTTAATATAGAATAAAATAGTATTCACATTTCCCATCACACGGCAACCGAAACAGGGGAAACCCCCGGCCTTGTATTAATAGTCATCTCACCTACATACTAATAAAAACGCACATAGCGCATGGCCGGGGGCTTATACCCTCTTCCGCGCTACATACGTTTTATATATATATGTATTGGTGAGATTCTGCAAAGGTAATAAATATATTTTTAAATAAAGATTTTTGATGTAAAAAAATTAACAAGAATCTATAATTTCAAATATATTGAAGTTTAAATGCCAATCTGAACATAATCAAATTGAAACAGATTATCCCATAAAGTGCCCCTCCCATACTACACGGAAATATCACTTACTACCTATATATAGGTATATAAATTTCACAGATACAAAATCTATATATCTAAATTACAGTCTTTTACCATAGGGCCATCATGATAAAGGATTTCTCCGTATGCTCTTTTTACAATAAAAGCATCCATATTATTTACCTATTTTTAAGTATTGTACACGATATTATTTATTTCTAACTTTGCAGGCTATTAGGAAATAGAATTATTTACTGCATAATTTAGACAGATAAATCTTATGAATGCAAAATTGTTTATAGCTTTTATGCTGGGAACATTATCTTCGATGTCTGCCACAGCAAAAGATGATTATGAGAATGTAAAGGATAACGAAGTCAATGATACTTCACTCTATGCGACAAAAAAATTAAACGAGGTTGTCATTAATGGATACAAACCACTATATACATCCTCCAGACTGTCCGGTTCTCTACGTCTCGGACAACCTCTTCTTCAAATTCCGCAGAATATCCAGGTTGTTAATAAAGATCTGCTTAATGATCTTTCTATTCTTTCTGCTGATGAAGGAATACAACGCACCGTAAGTGGTGTGAGCAAAATAGAACACTGGAGCGACTATGTACGCATCAACATGCGTGGTTCACGAGCCGCCGCTTTTCGGGAAGGGATGAATGTCACCAGCACATGGGGGCCTATGACTGAAGACATGAGCTATGTAGACCGTATCGAATTCGTCAAAGGTCCTGCGGGCTTCATGATGTCAAATGGCGAACCGAGTGGACTTTACAATGTCGTTACCAAGAAACCGACCGGTGAGGACAAGGGCCAGTTTGGACTTACTGTCGGAAGTTATGACCTCTACCGCACGACTCTGGACCTCGATGGTCATCTGGACAAAAGCCATAAACTGCTCTATCGTCTGAATCTTATGGGCATGTCGGCTAACTCTATGCGAGCTAATGAGTTTAGCAAACGGTACAGCATAGCCCCGGTATTACGTTACCTGATAGATGAGAAAAACATGCTGACCTTTGAATATGATCTGCAATACATGCAGAGTTCCAACATCGGCGGAACCTATGTATTCTCTCCAGACGGCTATAGATCCCTGCCCCGCAACTATTCCTTTCTGGAACCGGGTATGGAACCGACTACCTCGTATGACCATACCGCCATCATCAATTTCCAGCACTATTTTAATACAGAATGGAAACTGACGGCACAAGCCGCTTATTTCAACTATAACCGTACGGGAAGTTCACTTTGGGCTTCATCTGTAAAAAACAATGGTGACGAGATACGTTACGTCAGTAATGCGGATGTACTCAATGAAATGAAATTTGCGCAGATATACCTGAATGGCAATTTCAAGACGAAGAAAATCTCACATATCCTTTTAGCCGGACTCGACATGGGTGACAAGCATGCATGGTACGACTGGAACCAGAGCCATACACTAGACAGTATAGGTACCTTCAATGTATTTAAAGATACTCCAAACGGCACCCCATATTACGGATATGCCTCTTTCGACCGTTCCAAAGACATTAAGGAAAGAGCTAACAATACACAGATCTCTGAAAGCTACTATGGTCTGTATTTGCAGGATGTACTCGGATTCTTCCATGATAAAGTGCGACTTACTCTAGCAGCCCGCTTTACACATGTAGAGGATGCATCCTATGGTACCAGTTATACGAACTGCAACCATTTTTCTCCTCGTATCGGACTTACCTATTCTCTGACCCCATTTACTTCTTTTTATGCACTGTATGACCAGACCTTCAATCCTCAGATGGGAATCCAGAGAAGTGGAAAAAGTGTCAAACCTGTTGTGAGCAACAACTGGGAGGCTGGAATTAAGCGTTACTGGTTTGGAGGACGACTACAAACTTCCCTTGCCTTTTACCATATTCTCATAGATCACCAGACCAGTTCTGACCCACAAAACACAGGCAGCGAGAATTACCTCATTCAAGTAGGTCAATCTGTATCCAAAGGTATCGAGTTCGATCTCAACGGTGAGATTTATCCTGGAATAAACCTTCTCGCCAATTACGCCTTTACAGACTATAAAGTTACCAAGAGCGAAGATCCCAGCAGCCCTGTCGGTACTCGTCTTCCAGGTTACGCAAAACACGAATTCAATATCTGGTTAAAGTATCAGATAAGACGTGGCCCGGTAAAAGGGTTCTCCGCATCTTTAGGAGAGACTTCACTCCTCGACAGAAGTACATGGGCATGGACCAGTACTGACAACGGGGAAGCTCTCCCCAATTACATTCGTGTAGATGGAGCTTTGGGATGGAAGAACGATAAATTTGCCATCAGTCTTAATATCAACAATATCATGAATGCCTATCTTTTAAGTGGTTCGAGATACAGCAACTTCTATTACTGGCAATCTGAACCCGGACGTAATTTCAGATTATCTGTAACTTACAATTTCTAATATGAAAAAAAGGAAAATTATCAGGACTCTACACCTTTGGTTTGGACTTTCATCCGGACTAGTTGTGGTCATTATGGCCTTTACCGGTGCATGTTATGCTTTTTCCAAAGAGACCGGAGCCATGAGCAGCAAGTCTGTGGCTCCGGCTGCAAATGAGGCGCTCCTATCTCCTTCTGTACTTGGAGCAAAAGTGAAATCAACATTAGAAACTACAAAACGAGAAAGGAATGTAAACATCCTTGGTATCACTTATCAGCCTGTTCCCTCTCCTTCTACCATAACCTACACTTCTGCAAAAACAGACTACAATGAGATTAATGTTAATCCATACAATGGCAAACTATTAAATAAGCCCACAGGTTCGTCATTTTTTCATTTTATCCTTGCAGGACACCGGTCACTATGGCTGCCTCACCAGATAGGACATCCCATCATCGCATGCAGTATTGCCATTTTTGCTATAGAACTGCTAACGGGGATATTTCTTTGGATACCTCGCAGATGGAACAGAAAATCCATAAAGCAACGGCTTCATATAGATACCCGACACGGCAGGAGCAAGCTTTACTATGATCTCCATAACACCCTGGGAGGAATAACCCTGATTCCAATATTGCTCATTGTCTTTACCGGACTGACATGGAGTTTTAGCTCAATTGCCAAAAACTATTATATCCTCCTGACAGGGAAACAATATGAAGAATGGACTATGCCGGTTTCAGATACTACGAGGGTTGACACCACTAAAAACGTGGAGATGATTCTTTGGAAGGAACTATCCCGCACTTACCCTACAGGAAAGAAAGGATCCCTCCGTTTCGACCTTCCACAGGCCGTTGATGGGGTCTATACTATAGTTTATAATCCCCATCCGGAATTAAATTACACAAATGAATATCATTTTTATGACAGATATAGTCTTAAGCCAGTCAAGGGAGGTGGAATCTATGGGCAAGAAAAAGAAAAGCAGTCATGGGGAGACAAAATTTTCATGATGTCGTATGATATACATTCCGGGGGCATCGGGGGTATATTCGGTAAAGTTATTGCTTTCCTCGTAAGTCTGGCAGCAGCATCCCTTCCCCTCACGGGTTTAGCTATTTGGCTACACCGACACAGAAAAAAAGAATAAACGGTTCATACTCTAATCATGCTCACTCATCCATTGACTTAATACTTTGCAGTATTTATCATTCTGCTCTACAAAACACATATGCCGAGCCCCATCGAAAAGTTCCCACTTGCTATCAGGTATCCCGTCATACATCGTCTTGGCTATCAATGGAGTGCAGAGATCATTCGTACCACTGATGATTAAACAGGGATTTTCTATCTCACCCAACCGATCAATATAGTCAAAATCTTTCAATGATCCTAATGGGGTATATTCATTGGGGCCCCAACCATAAAGATAACTCTCGGCACCGGCCTTCTTTGGACGACGAAGACATCCCGGACTGTCTGGCGTGACTGGTCCTGCACAATGCTGAGCCATGAAATGATCATTAGCCTTAACATAATCAGAATCATTATAATTACCCGTAGCTTCAGCGCGCTCGATAGCATCCTGATCTTCCTGTGACATAAATTTAATGAGACGATGCTGTTCCTTTCCCCAAAGCCAACTGGCGGGAAGAGTACTGGAAAGGATAGCAGAACTGACCCTTTTACTTTTATATTGAATAAGATATTCAAGCAAAAGCATGCCTCCCCAAGATTGCCCCAGAAGGTGAAAATGATCTAGATGAAGATAATCAAGCAAAGCAATCAACTCCCGGGTCCAGGTATCAACTGTCCAAAGTTCCGGATGTCTTTCTACATAGCTATTGCCACATCCCAACTGATCATAAGAAATAATCTGCCGGCCTGTTGCAGCCAATCTGTCAAGGACTTCAAAATAGTTATGCGTAGATCCGGGTCCGCCATGCAACAAGACTAAAGGAGCCCTGTCACTTTTTTCACCGGCTATCCTATAATAAGTTTTATAGCCCATAAAAGGCATATATCCATCTTTCACTTCCATACCCCTCAACATTAAAAATTATTCAAAGACTTCATCTATATCATTTTGGCTTGTAGAATTATCTGTCTTCAAACAAGGATCATATTCCTCCGGCAAATCAAACGAAGCATCTTTACGATACCCCAGCGATGGATCAGCATAGACCTTCTGCATAAAAAGAGCCCAGATAGGCAAAGCTGTCGAAGCTCCCTGCCCCATCGCCATGCTGTCAAAATGAATATCACGGTCTTCGCCTCCTACCCATACGCCACTGACAAGCTGAGGAGTAAAGCCCATAAACCAACCATCACTGTTACGGTTTGTAGTACCGGTCTTTGCTCCCATCTGGCCTGTGAAATGATATATATATCTTAATCTGCCAGCAGTACCGCCGTCAACAACACCCTGCAAAAGTACAAGCATCTTATTGGCACAGTCAGCACTGATAACTTCGTTCATACGTGGTTGAAATTGAGCAATGACATTGCCATCACGATCCTCTATACGACTGACAAACATCGGAGATGTACGGATTCCATGGTTGGCAAATGTTGTATAGGCACTTACCATCTCCGCTACAGATACATCACAAGGCCCCAGGCACAATGCCATGGATGCATGAATGTCCGGATTGTTTATACCGTAGTCATGCAATAAAGAGACAAACTGCTGCGGGCTCAGTTTACTCATCAGATATGCCGAGATCCAGTTATTGGAATGGGCCAGTCCCCATTTTAAGGTCACCATCTGCCCATAACGGTCATGACTGGAATTTCGAGGTGTCCAAGGCTGCCCGGCAACCATATATGTACGTTGCACGTTAGGGGCCTTGTCACAAGGAGAGAAACCATTCTCCATCGCCAGGGAATAAAGGAATGGCTTTATTGTAGAACCAACCTGGCGACGTCCTCCCATAACCATATCATACATAAAATGTGTATAATCAAGACCACCGACATAAGCTCTCACGGCTCCCGTCTTGGGGTCCATGCTCATAAAACCGGCACGCAAGAAGGACTTGTAATAGCGAATACTGTCAAGCGGGCTCATGGTCGTATCAATATCTCCATGATAAGTAAAAATGGTCATATCAACAGGTGTACGAAAAACATGGCGGATCTCTGCCTCCGAAGCTCCGTTCATTTTCATATTACGATAACGTTCACTCTGCTGAACAGAACGATTCAAAATAACCCTTACCTGTTGCGGAGTCAGCTTATCTGTAAAAGGAGCATTCGGTTTCTGTCGGTTTTCCTTATCGAAAGCAGGCTGCAAGACTCTTGCCACATGCTCATAGACAGCCTCCTCGGCATACTGCTGCATGTGAGAATTGATTGTTGTGAAAACCTTCAAGCCATCAGTGTACACATTATAAGGAGAACCGTCCTTTTTGAAATTCTTATTACACCAGCCATAAAGAGGATCTGTCGCCCAGGCTATAGAGTCAAGTACATACTGATTCTTGTTCCATGACGGATAATCATCTTTATTTGGAGTTTTTGCCATCATATACTGGCGAAGGAACTCACGGAAATAAGTAGCCGATCCATCCTTATGATCAATACGATGGAAATTAAGTGTAAGCGGTTCTTCGCAATGCTGATCATATTCATTCTGAGAGAGATAGCCAGCCTTCAGCATCTGTCCAAGAACGATATTACGCCGGTCGCGGCACCGATCCGGATAACGGACGGGATTAAAATAGGACGGGTTCTTGCAAAGGCCTACCAAAGTAGCAGCCTCATCTACAGTAAGATCCTTAGGTTCCTTGCCAAAATAAGTATTGGAAGCTGTCTTGATACCGACAGCGTTATGAAGGAAATCAAAATAATTAAGGTAAAGAGCTATAATTTCATCTTTGGTATAATAGCGTTCCAGTTTAATAGCAATAACCCATTCTATAGGTTTCTGGAGCAAGCGCTGCGCTGTACTCTGGGCTGTACCTGAATATAACTGTTTGGCCAATTGCTGTGTGATCGTAGAACCACCGCCGGCACTTACCTGGCCAAATAAGCCACGCTTGACTATAGCGCGCCCCAAAGCAATGAAATCAATACCCGAATGCTCATAGAAGCGCTCATCTTCAGTAGCGACCAAAGCGTGAACAAGATTAGGAGATATCTTGGAATAAGGAATCACAATACGATTTTCTTTGTTCACATTCCAAGTGCCTATAACCTTACCATCAGAAGAATACACTTGCGAAGCAAAGCGATTGATCGGGTTCTGCAAATCCTTGATATCAGGCATATAACCGATCCATCCAGCCCAAATAGCAGTGAAAGCCGTCGCGGTAAATATGATAAATATGATAAGCACTCCCCAAAAGAAGTGGATAAAAGCTTTTCTCATTAGTAAATTCGAATTTATTAATGCAAAAGTACAACTTTATTCGGAAAAAACGCCATTAAACAAAAAATTATGTGTACCTTCGCAACTGAATTCGAAACAATCAACAAAAAAATGGAAAAACATCATTTTGTAACGATTGCCGACCTCTCCAAAGAGAGGATCATGTATCTTCTTGAGATGGCGCATGAGTTTGAGCTTCATCCAAACAGAGAATTGTTAAAGGGAAAAGTAGTGGCAACGCTTTTCTTTGAACCTTCCACCAGAACCCAACTATCATTCCAGACCGCAGCCAACAGACTCGGTGCCCGAGTCATAGGTTTCTCCGATGCTAAGACTTCAAGTACAACTAAAGGCGAGACGCTGAAAGATACCATTCTTATGGTAAGTAATTATGCTGATATCATTGCCATGAGGCATTATATCGAGGGCGCAGCGCAATATGCCAGTGAAGTAGCCCCTGTTCCAATCATCAATGCCGGAGATGGTGCTCACATGCATCCTTCACAATGTCTGCTGGATCTCTACTCTATCTACAAGACTCAAGGTACACTGGAAAATCTGAATATTTATTTGATTGGAGATTTGAAATACGGTCGCACAGTTCATTCTCTTATTACCGCAATGCGACATTTCAATCCGACATTTCATTTTATTGCTCCTGAAGAACTTGCTATGCCTAATGAGTACAAAATGTACTGTAAGGAACATAACATTAAGTTTGTAGAACATACGGCATTTAACGAAAAGATCATTGCTGATGCAGACATCCTCTATATGACACGAGTACAGAAGGAACGTTTCAGTGATTTGATGGAATATGAGAAAGTGAAGAACGCCTACTGTCTGTCTAATGACATGCTCAAGAGCGCAAAACCAAACTTAAGGGTAATGCATCCGCTGCCGAGGGTTAACGAAATAGCATACGAAGTAGATGAAAATCCTCATGCATACTACATCCAGCAAGCTAAAAACGGACTCTTTGCACGTGAGGCTATTTTCGCTTATTGTCTGGGGATCAGTCTCGATGAAATAAAAAATGACGATACTATAATTACCAGCAAATTCTAAACCAATAAGATCATGAGTAAAAAAGAAATGCTCGTTGCTGCTATCGAAAGCGGAACCGTTATCGATCATATACCGGCAGAGAAAACCTATCAGGTAGCTAATCTGCTACATTTGCAAGATCTTGATAATCCTGTAACTATCGGCTACAATTACCATTCTAAAAAACTCAACAAAAAAGGCATCATTAAAATTTCCAATAAATTTTTCAATGACGAAGAAATCAATCGCCTAAGTGTAGTCGCTCCTAATATTGTATTAAGTGTTATCAAAGACTATGAGGTCGTTGAAAAAAAGAAAGTTGAAACTCCTGATGAACTTCGTGGTATTATAAAATGTAATAACCCGAAATGCATTACAAATAAAGAACCTATGCAGACGGTTTTCAATGTTGTAGACAAAGAACATGGCATTATCAAATGCCGCTACTGTGACAAGGAGCAAAATATCGATAATGTCGAACTTATATAGAAACCTTATAATAATATTAAAATAACATTTATCGGACATTAAACTGAAAAAGCTTTAATTGGTACTTTAAATGCATATTTTACATAGCACTTTATCGTAAAGAGGATTTTTAATTTTATAATAACACCTGCTAAAATGAAAAAAGATCAAGAGATTTTTGACCTTATTGAACAAGAACATCAGCGCCAGCTTAAAGGCATGGAGATGATTGCATCTGAAAATTTCGTAAGTGACGAGGTAATGAATGCTATGGGCTCTTACCTTACAAACAAGTATGCAGAGGGCCTGCGAGGTAAAAGATACTATGGTGGTTGTCAGGTTGTTGACTTAGTTGAGGACTTGGCACGTAACCGTGTCAAGAAACTGTTTGGTGCAGAATTTGCCAATGTCCAGCCTCACTCTGGTGCACAGGCTAATGCTGCCGTCTTATTGGCTTGTCTGAAACCTGGTGACACTTTCATGGGACTGGATCTTGATCAAGGCGGTCATCTCTCTCATGGCAGTTCTGTTAACACATCCGGTATCCTCTATCATCACATCGGCTATACTCTGAACAGAGAAACAGGTCGTGTAGACTACGATGAGATGGAAAGACTGGCCTTGGAAAACAAGCCTAAACTGATTATTGGCGGTGGTTCTGCCTATAGCCGCGAATGGGATTATGAACGCATGCGTAAAATTGCAGATGAGGTTGGTGCACTTCTTATGATCGATATGGCTCACCCGGCAGGACTTATTGCAGCAGGATTACTTAAAAATCCGGTGAAATATGCTGATATTGTCACAACAACGACTCACAAGACTCTTCGTGGCCCTCGTGGAGGCGTCATACTGATGGGAAAAGATTTTCCTAATCCTTGGGGGAAAACAAATAAAAAGGGTGAGGTTAAGATGATGAGCCAGCTTCTCAATTCTGCAGTATTTCCAGGAACTCAAGGCGGTCCTCTGGAACATGTTATCGCTGCAAAAGCAGTAGGATTCGGTGAAAATCTCCAGCCTTCATGGATTGAATATGCAACCCAAGTAAAAAAGAATGCGTCCGTTCTGGCGCAGGATCTGATTGCCAAAGGCTTTGCTATCGTCAGTGGTGGTACAGACAATCACTCTATGCTGCTTGACCTTCGTCCCAAATATCCGGATCTTACAGGTAAAGTGGCAGAAAATGCCCTTGTTGCCGCAGATATTACTGTCAATAAAAATAAAGTACCTTATGACGAGCGTTCTGCTTTCCAGACATCAGGTATCCGCCTTGGTACCGCAGCAATGACAACCCGTGGAGCAAAAGAAGATATGATGCACCTTATTGCAGACTTAATTGATGAAGTACTGGAAAATCCTGAGGATGACAGAACGATCAGGGCTGTACGCGAAAAGGTAAATGCTACTATGGAAAAATACCCGCTCTTTGCTTATTAATACTGAGCAATAAAAAATTAGAATATTAATAAAAAGCGGCATGCTGATGTTAAATCAGCATGCCGCTTTTTTACTATACACATATTGACATAATTATCTTACGGTGATATGGAAACATCCCTGATTAACTTCATATTTGATATAACAGCGATTATTCTTTCGCATATCGCGCAGCACTTCACTCAGCACCCACTTCAACGTATCATTTCTCACCTTACGCCTGACCTCCCCCGGTGCTTCAACAGTCTGGTAACGATTGTAACTTACATCGAAAGTTGTACCATACATGTGACAACTATTCTGCGTTGCATTCCCATTATGACTACGCAGATTGGCAACATCCTCTTTGCTTCTTAGCACACTTGTAATAATAAGTTTATGCAAAGGAAGTCCCTTGATGACCAGACTATCATAAAAAGTACGGCCTATATCCTGAAGCAATTCTGACGCACGAGGCACCAGGTAAGGGATAGAACTGTGCAACTTATCAATATAAAAATAAGGATTGCTGCCTACATAAACTAATCCTGATTGCTTTCCGCCTGCTTCCTCACGATTATCAACGGGTTGTACACCCCAACGATTTGCAACAGTCAGTTGAATATCATTCTGGTCTGGAAAAGACTTACCAAAATTAGGCACACTGATAATAGGATGCCTGGCCAAAGAACCGTCAGAGGCGAAAAAACGGGAAGTACCGGCAATACTATCCGAAGATTCTGCATTCTGTTTTTTCCCAGCTGCAGAATCAATCCCCTCAGATAAAGCAAAAGCAGAAGAATCCATTTTCACAGAGTCTCGATTTTCTTGGGGCTGCACCTTTCTTGGCCGAGCCACATCAGGAAAAACGCAACGAACTAAAGCCAGAATAATAACCGATCCTCCAAAGGCTATAATAAAATTTCTCTTTGATAATTTTTTCATTCTTATTGTCCGGATTGAGTATGCAAAATTAATAAAAACGAAACAGAATGCCGTCAAGAAAAGTAATAATTTTCATAAAATGTAATTTTTAAGAATTATGAAAACATTTTTCTTTGTTTATTTCAACGATTTTTGTACTTTTGCACCCTATAAGTTACATGTAAATAAGTATTTAAATACATTGATAGAGAAGCATATCGTATTAGAGGATATCGACCCTGTTATTTTCTATGGGGTAAACAACAGTCATTTGCAAATGCTGAAATCACTTTTCCCAAAGTTGAGAATTGCTGCAAGGGACAATGTTGTGCACATACTAGGCGATGAACTCGACATAGCAAAGATTGAAGAAGATATGGAAAACATGCGAAAGCATGTATTGAAATATAATTCTATAAGTGACGAAGACATCCTTGACATTGTAAAAGGCAAAAAAACAAAAGCCGACAGCGTAAAGGGTGTGATCATTTATAGTATCTCTGGTCGGCCAATCAAAAGCAGAAGTGAAAACCAACAGAAACTTATAGATGCTTTTGATAAAAATGACATGGTCTTTGCTGTAGGTCCTGCAGGAACAGGCAAGACTTATCTAAGCATTGCTTTAGCTGTGAAAGCACTGAAAGAAAAAACAGTCAAGAAAATCATTCTGTCCCGTCCTGCTGTTGAAGCCGGTGAAAAGCTGGGGTTCCTCCCTGGAGATATGAAGGATAAGATTGATCCTTACTTGCAACCTCTCTATGATGCCCTTGAAGATATGATTTCTGCAACCCGGCTACAAGACATGATGGAGAAACATATCATACAGATCGCCCCCTTGGCTTTCATGAGAGGAAGAACCCTTAGTGATGCTATTATTATTCTGGATGAAGCCCAAAACACCACTCCACAACAAATCAGAATGTTTCTTACCCGTATGGGATGGAATTCAAAGATGATCATTACTGGAGACATGACACAAATCGATCTCCCCAGAGAACAGAAAAGTGGACTAAAGGATGCTTTGCAAATTATCCAGGGCATAGAAGGTATCTCCGTTGTTCAGCTAGGACAAAAAGACATCGTCCGCCACAAGCTTGTCACCCGCATTGTCAATGCTTATGATGCACATGACAAAAAACTTGAGGAGAAATATAAGAAAAACGAAGAAAAGGCCTCAGCCAAAGAGAAAGACTTAGGTACACCTTATATAAATAAAGAAGTTAAGTCAATCAATTAATAAAGACAAAAATGAAAGCATTAACTAAAACCAATTTCCATTTCGATGGACAGAAAAATGTGTACCACGGCAAAGTACGCGATGTGTATGACATCAATGACGATCTTATTGTAATGGTCGCCACCGATCGAATCTCTGCATTTGATGTAGTACTGCCAAAAGGTATTCCTTTTAAAGGACAGGTGCTGAACCAGATTGCCGCAAAGTTTCTGAATGAAACCAGCGACATTTGTCCGAATTGGAAATTAGCTACACCGGATCCTATGGTTACTGTTGGGCTGAAATGTGAAGGCTTCCGTGTTGAAATGATTATCCGTTCT
>RRZU011554896.1_pt1 | contig 12902 bp, 10 predicted proteins | sample 2165561 | NCBI WGS metagenome assembly RRZU01 (sample SAMN10456909, study PRJNA506462) | wastewater metagenome | isolation source: wastewater sludge | place: USA: Moscow, Idaho
TCTCATTATTGGTTGAAGAAAATGCAACTCCTCTCTTCTGCGGCTTTTAGTTTAGGTCATGGTGGAAATGATTCTCAAAAAGTAATGGGAATTATTGCCGCAGCAGTTACTGTTTATATAGCTAATAGTGGACTTACACAAGACAGTCTTCCTGATTGGTTAGATGTAGTGCTGCCTAATGCTGATGGTGATTTTAAAATGCCAGAATGGATTCCTTTAGCTTGTTACTCTGCAATTGCAGCAGGAACCTTAAGTGGAGGATGGAAAATCGTGAAAACAATGGGTTCTAAAATTACTAAAGTGACTTCTTTTGAAGGTGTAGCAGCAGAAACAGCAGGAGCGCTAACCTTATATTTTACAGAACATTTTAAAGTACCTGTAAGTACTACGCATACGATTACGGGATCTATTATTGGAGTAGGACTTACTAAAAGAGTTTCAGCCGTTCGTTGGGGTATGACCGTAAGCTTAATTTGGGCTTGGGTTTTAACTATTCCTATTTCAGCAATTTTAGCGGCATTAATTTATTATTTTTTAATTATTTTTATTTAATACAAGATAAGTTCGTATAAAAAAACCATTCAATTGAATGGTTTTTTTGTGCTCTAAAATTAAATTTTTTAAAATATCAAATCTTGAATTTCTTTTGTTTTTTCAAATACACTCTTTGCAAAAGGACATAAGGGAATAATTTTAAGATTGTTTTCTTTTGCATATTTTGCGGCTTTCATAACTAATTTCTTGCCTACACTTTGTCCTGCAAAATTAGAATTTACTTCGGTATGGTCAATAATAAACTTGTCGTTTCCTGCCCAAGTATAGGTCATTAGTCCAGCTTCGACATCGTTATCAACAGCTTTAAAGTTGCCGTTTTTGGTTTCGTTCGTTTGTTCAATTGTCATCGATTTCTAATTTAATTCTGTTGTTATTTCAATTGGGTTCGTTATTATTTTATGTATAGGACATTTGTCTGCAATGTTTAATAATCGGGCTTTTTGGCTATCATCTAAACTTCCAGATAATATAATGTTACGAATTATTTTGAATTTGTTATCCACTGAATCCGTATCAAAAGTAATTTCGACTTTGATATCAGTTAAATCCCATCCTTTTCGATTGGCATACATGCGCAAAGTGATACCTGTGCAAGAGGCTAGGGAAGCAGCTAGTAATTCTTTTGGCGAAAAGCCTAAGTCCTTTCCTCCACTGCTTTCAGGTTCATCGGAAACAATAAAATTTGTTTCTGATCGTATTTCAGTTTTGTATAATTCGTTGCCTGTATGTGCTGTTATTTTACTCATTATCGGTACGGTTTATTTTGCTCAGGAAGGGGAACAAATTCGGTTTCTCCAGGAACTTTTTCAAATTTTTGGGCCAACCATTTTTCTTTTGCATTTTCAATCAGTTCTTTGTTTGATGCTACAAAATTCCAATAGATAATTCTTTCTTCGGGAAAAGAATCTCCTCCAAAAATATAAATCGTTGTGTTTTCTGCCATTTCGAACGAGCAAAGCTTACTGTCTTTTGCAATCAAAATTTGCTTTGAACCAAAAACGTTTCCTTCACTTTCAATACTTCCTTCTAAAATGTATAAAGCGCTTTCACCAAATAAATCTGCACCAATAGTAACCTTTTGACGTGTAGTGCTTTTAAGTTCTAAAAGGTACATTGGGCTGTAAACAGGAACAGGTGATTTTTTACCAAGAACCTCGCCAGCTATGAGTTTGAACGCTATATTATCCTGTTTCCATTCTGGAATTTCATTTTCCGGAACATGAAAAAAAGAAGGTTCAATTTCCTCTAATTCCTTAGGTAAAGCCACCCAAATCTGGAGGCCATGCAGCATTTTATTTGAACTACGCAAATATTCAGGTGTTCGTTCTGAGTGAACAATTCCTTTTCCTGATGTCATCCAATTGATTTGTCCCGGTTTAATTTCCATTTCAGTTCCCAGACTATCTTTGTGCATAATACTTCCTTCAAATAGATAGGTCAAAGTAGAAAGTCCAATGTGTGGATGTGGCGGGACATCTAGATTTTCGTGATCACTCAGGCAAGTTGGTCCCATATGATCAATAAAGGCAAAGGGGCCAACCATTCTTTTTTCTCTAAAGGGTAGCAATCGGCCAACCATAAAGTTGCCAATATTACTTGGGCGTTCTTCTATAATCAGTTTGATGTTTGACATTTTTATGTGTTTTAAAAGTATAAATTTAACAAATTAATCTTCCAAATATCCAAATTTACCGATATTCATGTCATAAAAGGCTTGCATGATTTCGGTTTGTGTATTCATTACAAATGGACCGTGCGCCACAATGGGTTCCTCGATAGGTTCGCCACTTAATACTAAAACTACTGTGTTTTCAGTAGCTTCAATGGTGAATTCTTCACCTTCGTTTTCAAATAGTGCAAAATGATCTGTCGAAATATTTTTTATATCATTGACTTTTACACTTCCTTCAATAACTAATAAAGCGGTGTTGTAATTTGCTGGAAAATTAAAGGAAGCTTTTGCACCTTTATTCAGTTTGGTATTTAATAAATATACTGGTGTAAATGTAGCCGCTGTTCCTTTTATATTTTCGTATTCTCCAGCTATAATTTCTATCACGCCACCATTTTCGGGAAGTTCAAATTTATTAATTTGGGCGTTGGTAATCCCTTGGTATTTTGGCGTAGTCATTTTATCTTTTGCCGGAAGGTTAACCCAAAGTTGTACCATTTGAAAATCGCCGCCTTTTTTACTGAATTCGGTTTCGTGGTATTCTTTGTGCAAAATTCCTGATGCCGCAGTCATCCATTGTACATCTCCTTCACCTATAATGCCACTGTTTCCTGAACTGTCATGATGCGCAATTTTTCCGTGATAGGCAATTGTAACAGTTTCAAAACCTCGGTGTGGATGAACACTTACGCCTCTAGGTTGGTCAGTTGGCGAGAAATAAAATTTAGAATTGTAATCCATCATAATAAATGGACTCATTCTTTTCATATCTAAATTACGACCACTCGGTATAAAAGTGTGTACTCTAAATCCGTCGCCAACCATGTGTGGGGCAGGTGGTGCTAATATGAGTTCTATGTTTTTTGTTTTCATTTTATATTTATTTAATCTAAGGTACAAATTTACAATAGATTAAAACCAGACGCATTGATCTAGGATAAGAAATGAAATTCTAATAATTAATAAGGCTTGAAGTTTCTCTTGGCCAATTCTTTGCGAACTCTGCTTAATGTTTCGGGTGTAACGCCTAAATAGGAAGCCATCATCCATTGAGGAATACGCAAAGTTAGGCTTGGATAAATGGTTATAAAATCCAAATAACGTTGCTCAGCAGTTGCACCAAGGAGGAGATTAACTCGTTTTTGAAGTTGGCGAATGTGATTGTGCAGTGCAATAGTATCCTGCTGTCTAAACGCAGCACTAATCTCAGCAGCAGAGTTGATAAAATTTATATCGATACATACAATTTCAGTTTCTTCAATGACATCAATAAACAATTCAGAAGGTTCATTGAAATAAAAACTACTTCGGTCTGAAATGATCCAATTCTCAGGTGCAAATTGAATAATGTGTTCTTTGCCAGTTTCATCAATAGTATACGAACGCAATAATCCTTTGGATACAAAAAAAGAATATTGACAAATATCGCCTTGATGGAGTAGGATAGTAGCTTTCTCGACTGTTTTGAATTGCAAAGTAGTACTAATCAAAAGAAATTGCTCATCAGTCAGGTTTGCTTTGGATTGAAAGTAAGTTTTGAATGAATCGAGCATGATTGTTTCCGGTTTATTCCAATTAAATGGTTTTTAAAACAGTTATAAAAATATCTTTTGATTTGGTTCACACTAATTTAATCCACTTAAATTTTTATGAATACGTCTGCGTTTAAAATGGGTTTGTTTTAAAGTTTGATTGCCAGAGATGATACTTATGTTGCCGTCAATTTCAAGCATAGCGAGTTTTACGTCTTTAAAATACTCAATTCCATGTTCTCGCATGGCTTCTTTCAATTCATCATTAGAAATGTTTAATTTGCTTAATGCTTTGAAATCTAGATTCCCGTTGTGTATTAGTATTTCTGGCTTTTCCTGCATAAAAACACCAAATTTTTGGTATTTAAACATCAATTTCTTTAAAACAAAATTAATGCTAAAAAGGATCGTCGCAGCTACTAAACCTCCCCATAGACTAGTATTGTTTCCTACCATTGCATTTTGAACTGAGTTGCTGATGAGCAAAATTAATATGACATCAGCCGTGTTCAGTTGCGATAATTCTTTTTTGCCAAAAAGGCGTAAAGAGAAAAAAATAAAAAAATAAACGGCCTCTCTTCGAAAAATTATATCAAGATATTGGTTCATTTTTTTTTTGTTTTAAATGCTTCTATTTATTTCAATTTAAAATTTTTTTCAATTGCTTTTATCATCTCACCTGCGATGTCTTTATTTGTAGCACTTTCAATTCCTTCCAATCCTGGCGATGAGTTTACTTCTAATAATAAAGGTCCTTTTGAAGAACGAATGATGTCCACCCCAGCAACTTTCAAATCCATAGCTTTAGTCGCTTTTATAGCAATACGTTTTTCTTCAGCAGTCACTTTTATAATGGATGCAGTTCCACCAAGATGGATATTCGCTCGAAATTCGCCTGGCATTGCTTCGCGCTGAATGGCAGCAACTACCTTTCCATCTATCACAAAGCAACGAATGTCTTTTCCATTGGCTTCTTTGATAAACTCTTGAACTAATATGTTGGCATTTAAGCTTTTGAAAGCATTAATAACACTTTCGGCAGCTTTTTTAGTTTCGGCCAATACAACTCCTTTTCCTTGGGTTCCTTCTAGTAATTTTACGATCAAAGGAGGTCCACCAACCATTTTTATCAAATCATCCGTATCTAATGGTGAATTTGCAAAACCGGTAGTAGGAATTTCTACGCCGTGATTTAATAGTAATTGCAACGAGTATAACTTGTCGCGTGATTGTGTGATGGCCTTTGATGAATTCAAACAATATACTTTCAATGCTTCAAATTGTCTGGTCAAAGCACAGCCATAGAAGGTTATACTTGGTCTAATCCTAGGGATAATTGCATCAAATTGATTTAATATTTTACCACCACGATAATGAATTTCGGGTGTTTTTGCATCCAGTTTCATGTAACATTCCTTGATATTCAAAAAATGCATTTCGTGACCACGCATTTCGCCCGCTTCCATAATACGCTTGTTGCTGTACAATTCAGGATTGCTGGCTAAAAGCCCAATTCGTAAACCAGAACTTGCTTTTTCTGAATTTTTATAAAGTGCTTTTAAGCTATCAGTAGTTGGTTGCCCCAAAAGATATTTTTGTTCTGGATCAGCCAGCACTCTTCCGCTCATAGCTTCACGACCTAAAAGCATTCGGAAACCCATGGAATCACGATTGGTTAATGTCATTTCAATAGGCCATTTTGAACTGCCTATTTGTAGGTTAGTTTGAATAACATAGCGTTGTTCTCGAAATCCACTAGAACTTTTTACAATTCGCTTGTCGATTAATGGTGCTTCACAGTGAATTACCGTTTTAAGATTATTTTGTATTGGGTTGATGTCAAATTTTACCCAATTACTTTCATTTTTGATAAATGGAGCAATGTTTATCGCATGTAAAGCGGATGTTTTTGCACCCGAATCTACTCGGGCTTTAATAGTAGGAATTCCTAACTCTGGAAAAGAACACCATTCTTCACTACCTAGAATAACTTTGTTATCTGACATAAATTAATTTTGTTTAACCTTTTTTATAAGAATCAAATGTAAATATTTGTTTTCAAAAAAAGAGTGTTTGCTGTAAAGAATAAACCCGTTATGTTGTAAGAACGTAACGGGTTTGTAATAAGGTAATTGCGTTTTTAATTATGGATTTGTAGGTTCTCCAGCCTTATGGATTTTTACATTCAACTCTTGTGCACCTTCTTCAATATCCATGAAAATTTCATCTCCGGAAGTGATTTTAGAAGTAATGATTTCTTCAGCTAGAGCATCTTCAACATATTTTTGTATCGCTCTTTTTAATGGTCTTGCGCCAAATTGTCTATCAAAACCTTTCTCTGCAATAAAGGCTTTCGCTTTATCAGAAAGATTCAATTGGTAGCCTAATTCAGCAACACGAGCAAATAATTTTTTTAATTCGATTTCGATAATTAAATCGATATCATGTTTTTCTAAAGCATTAAATACGATTACATCATCAATTCTATTTAAGAATTCAGGAGCAAAAGTTTTTTTCAATGCGTTTTCAATAATACTTTTTGAATTATCATCAGCTTGAGCCACTTTGGCGGCAGTTCCAAAACCTACACCTTGTCCAAAATCTTTTAATTGTCTGGCTCCAACATTCGAAGTCATGATAATTATCGTGTTTTTGAAGTCGATTTTTCGGCCTAAACTGTCTGTCAAATACCCATCATCTAAAACTTGCAATAACATATTGAAAACATCGGGATGCGCTTTTTCTATCTCATCTAATAGGACAACGCAATATGGTTTTCTTCTGACTTTCTCTGTCAATTGACCACCTTCTTCGTATCCAATATATCCCGGAGGTGCTCCAACTAAACGGGAGATTGCAAATTTTTCCATGTATTCACTCATATCAATACGAATCAACGCATCTTCAGAATCGAATAATTCTTTAGCCAATACTTTAGCTAATTGGGTTTTACCAACACCGGTTTGACCTAAAAAAATGAAAGAACCAATTGGTCGATTCGGATCTTTTAATCCGGCACGATTTCTTTGAATAGAACGCGCAATTTTCATTACCGCTTCTTTTTGCCCAATCACCTTACTTTCAATTAGTTCTGGGAGTTTAGCGAGTTTGTTGCTTTCTGTTTGAGCAATTCGATTTACAGGAATTCCGCTCATCATAGAAACGACATCGGCTACATTGTCTTCAGTAACTTCTATTCGGTTATTTTTAGAATCTTCCTCCCATTGTTCTTGAGCGATAGCTAAATCTTTTTCAATGCGTTTTTCATCATCGCGAAGCTTTGCAGCCTCTTCGTATTTTTGTTTTTTTACCACCACATTTTTCAATTCGCGTACGTCTTCAAGTTGACGTTCGAGATCTAAAATTTGTTTTGGAACTTCAATATTGGTAATATGAACTCTAGAACCCGCTTCGTCTAGTGCATCAATCGCTTTGTCTGGCAAGAAACGTTCAGACATGTATCTGTCTGTTAACTTCACACATGCCTCAATGGCTTCTTGTGTGTACGTAACATTATGATGGTCTTCGTATTTGTTTTTAATGTTATTCAAAATCGTTATTGTTTCCTCAACAGATGTTGGTTCAACAATTATTTTTTGAAAACGTCGTTCTAATGCGCCGTCTTTTTCTATGTATTGTCTGTATTCATCTAGTGTAGTAGCGCCAATACATTGAATTTCTCCACGAGCTAATGCTGGTTTAAACATGTTAGAAGCATCCAGTGAACCTGTTGCCCCACCAGCACCCACAATAGTGTGAATTTCATCTATGAAAAGGATAATATCATCATTTTTTTCCAGTTCATTCATCACTGCTTTCATGCGCTCTTCAAACTGTCCACGGTATTTTGTACCGGCAACCAAACTCGCTAAATCTAAGGTAACGACACGTTTATTGAATAAAGTACGCGATACTTTTTTCTGAATAATTCGCAACGCTAAACCTTCGGCAATAGCTGATTTTCCTACTCCAGGTTCTCCTATAAGTAAGGGGTTGTTCTTTTTACGACGGCTCAAAATTTGAGAAACGCGTTCAATTTCTTTCTCACGTCCTACAACAGGATCTAGTTTTCCTTCTTCGGCCATTTCTGTTAAATCTCTTCCAAAATTATCCAAAACAGGAGTTTTAGATTTTTTGTTGGATTTGTTGGCTGGATTGTTGAAGGTTCCTTCTTTTAGACTGTCATCTTGTCCGGAATCATCATTGTATGATTCATTTCGCGGCAAATTTTCTATAAAATCTTCTTCGTTTGGAGTCATGTTTAGATATTGTTCTTTAGCTACATCATAATCAATTTTGAGTTTATTCAATAGCTTGGTTGTTGGATCGTTTTCGTTTCTTAATATACACAATAATAAATGTGCGGTGCTGATTGACGAACTTTGAAACACTTTAGCTTCAAGGAAAGTGGTCTTCAAGGCTCGTTCTGCCTGCCTTGTCAAGTGTAGGTTTTTCTTTTCAACATTTACTTCGAGACTTGGACTAGCAGGACTTAGGATTTCCACTTTTCGGCGTAAATGGTCTAAATCAACATTCAGGTTATTCAATATTTGAATTGCTTTTCCGTTTCCGTCTCTTAAAATGCCTAACATTAAGTGTTCAGTTCCTATGAAGTCATGTCCTAGTCGCAAAGCTTCTTCTTTGCTGTAAGTAATAACGTCTTTTACTCTTGGTGAAAAATTATCATCCATAATATATATTTATATCGTAAATTTAGTGAATTAGTGATAGAAAAACAAAAATCATTCCTATTAGAAGTCGTGTCAGCTAAGAGACAAAAATAATAATAACTTTAAAGTTAAAGTTCCCTTAAATTATTAACTAAAAGCGTAGTTTGTTTTGTTAATAAATCATTGAAATAAGTATTGTAAAAATGGCTTAAAAATTTCAAAAAGGCGTATATTGGCACGTTTTGAAACTAATATAATTATTTAATATAACACATTATGTCTGAAGGAGAAAAGTTAATTCCTATTAACATAGAAGATGAAATGAAATCAGCTTACATCGATTATTCGATGTCAGTAATTGTATCAAGAGCGCTTCCGGATGTTAGAGATGGCTTGAAACCAGTACATCGAAGAGTATTATTTGGAATGCATGATTTGGGTGTTAACTCCAGATCAGCCCATAAAAAGTCCGCAAGAATTGTTGGAGAAGTTCTCGGTAAATACCACCCTCATGGTGACATCTCTGTATATGATGCCATGGTTCGTATGGCTCAAGAATGGAGTATGCGTTATTTATTAATTGATGGTCAGGGTAATTTTGGGTCTGTGGATGGAGATAGTCCAGCAGCAATGCGTTATACAGAGGCTAGAATGCGTAAGATTTCAGAAGAAATCTTGGCTGATATTGACAAAGAAACGGTTGATTTTAAATTGAATTTTGACGATACGCTGGAAGAGCCAACGGTTATGCCAACACGTGTTCCTACCTTATTAATAAATGGGGCAACAGGAATTGCAGTAGGTATGGCAACGAATATGCCACCTCATAACTTAACTGAGGTAATCAACGGTACGTTAGCTTTCATGGACAATAATGACATTGAAATTGATGAGCTAATGACTCATATTAAAGCTCCAGATTTTCCTACAGGAGGTGTTATATATGGATATGAAGGTGTTCGTGAAGCTTTCAAAACGGGTAGAGGCAGAGTTGTAATGCGTGCCAAAGTTGGTTTTGAAGAAGTAGATGGTCGCGAGTGTATTATCGTTACTGAAATTCCTTATCAAGTGAATAAGGCAGATATGATTAAACGTACTGCTGATTTAGTGAATGATAAAAAAATTGATGGAATTGCAAATATCCGTGATGAATCGGATAGAAACGGGATGCGAATCGTTTATATTTTAAAACGTGATGCTACGCCAAACGTGGTTTTGAATACGCTTTATAAGTTTACTCAACTGCAATCTTCTTTTAGTGTAAACAACATCGCTATTGTAAAAGGTCGTCCGCAAATGTTGAATCTAAAAGATTTGATTCATTACTTTGTTGAACACCGTCATGATGTGGTGACTCGCAGAACGCAATTTGAACTGAAAAAAGCGGAGGCGAGAGCACATATATTAGAAGGTTTGATTATCGCTTCGGATAATATTGACGAAGTAATTGCTTTGATCAAAGCGTCAAAAAGTACCGAAGAAGCAAGAGAAAAATTAATCGAAAGATTCCAATTATCAGATATTCAATCGCGTGCCATAGTAGAAATGCGTTTGCGTCAATTAACGGGATTGGAACAAGATAAGTTAAGAACGGAATACGATGAAATTATGAAGTTAATAGAGCATTTGAAAGCTTTATTAGCGGATGTGAACTTGAGAATTGCATTGATAAAAGAAGAACTAACGGAAATTCGTGATAAATATGGGGATGAACGTCGTTCTCAAATCGAATATTCAGGAGGGGATGTAAGTATTGAGGATTTAATTGCTGATGAAAATGTAGTAATCACGATTTCTCATGCGGGTTATATTAAACGTACAAATCTGACTGAATACAAAACTCAGAATAGAGGAGGAGTAGGTCAAAAAAGTGCTGGAACAAGAGATCAAGATTTCTTAGAACACATGTTTGTGGCAACAAACCATCAATATATGATGTTCTTTACTCAAAAAGGGAAATGTTTCTGGATGCGTGTTTATGAAATACCTGAAGGAAGTAAAACGGCAAAAGGTAGAGCGATTCAGAATTTAGTGAATATTGAAAGCGACGATAAGGTAAAAGCATTCATCTGTACTCAGGATCTAAAAGATAAAGACTATATCAACAGCCATAACCTTATTATGGTAACTAAAAAAGGTCAGGTTAAGAAAACATCTTTAGAGAAATATTCTAAACCTAGAGTTAATGGTGTTGCCGCAATTACCATTAAAGAAGGAGATGAATTATTGGAAGCAAAATTAACTAATGGTGAAAGCCAAATTATTTTGGCGGTAAAATCTGGAAAATTAGTTCGTTTCGAAGAAACTAAAACCCGTCCGATGGGAAGAACAGCGTCTGGAGTTCGCGGTATTACGCTTAAGGATGATACGGATGAAGTGATTGGCATGGTTACTGTAGATAAGGATGATGTTAACGATTCACAAATTTTAGTTGTAACTGAAAACGGATACGGTAAACGTACCAAATTAGTTGATGAAGATGGAGAGGATGTTTACAGAATTACGAATCGTGGAGGAAAGGGTGTAAAAACACTTAATATAACCGAAAAAACTGGAAAACTTATTTCGATAAACGCAGTTACTGACGCTGATGATTTAATGATTATCAATAAATCTGGATTAACAATCAGAATGGCAATTGAAGATTTACGTGTAATGGGACGTGCTACTCAAGGAGTTAAATTGATAAATCTAAAAGGTAAAGATTCAATTGCAGCAGTTACAAAAGTGATGAAAGACGATGTTGCTGAAGTGGTTGTTGATGAAGATGGGAATGTTATCGAAACGGAAGCTATCGAAAGAATCAAGCCAGTCCTAGAAATTCTTGAAGACGAAGGTGTTGAAGAGGACGAAGAGGAGGATGATGTTGAGGAAGATGAAGATGACGAAGCCTCTGAAGGTGATGATGAAGATGACGAAGTATAAATATAAATAGAGAACAATAATTAGTATTAAACAAATTTAGAATATTATGAAAAGTAAATATGTATTACTTGCATCAGTATTATTGATATCAGTAGCTACTTTTGCTCAAAAAGATCAAATTAAAGCCGCTGAAAAAGCGTTTAAAGGTGGTAAATCTCAAGAAGCAGTGACTATTTTGGCGGAAGCAGAATCTTTAATAGGAAATGCTTCGGATGCTGAAAAAGCCCAGTTTTTCTTTGTAAAAGGAAATGCCTTATTAGATTTGGCAAATAAGAAGGTTAGTACAGATACAAATCTTTCTCTTGCTGCAAAAGCCTACCAAGACTTAATTGATGTTGAAAAAGCATCTGGAAAAGGAAAGTATTCAGCACAGGCTGCAGCTTCGGTTACAGATATAAAATTTAAATTGATTAATGCTGCTATTGCAGATTCAAAAATCGACAAGCATTCAGAGAGTGCTAAAAAGTTATATGATGCCTATTTGTTAGATAAGAAAGACACCATAAATTTATATTATGCGGCTTCTACTTATGTAAATGCAAAAGAGTATGATAAGGCTCTTGAGTTATATGACAATTTGAAAAAATTAAATTACTCCGGAAAAGGAACAAGCTATTTTGCAATTAATAAGTTGACTAACGCTGAAGATTTTTTTAATACTGCTAAAGAAAGAGATTTGTCAGTTAAAATTGGAACTCATGAAAAACCAAGAACTGAGATGGTTCCATCAAAAAGAGGTGAGATATATAAAAACATGGCTTTGATTTTAGTTGAAAAAGGTAGAACGGAGGAAGCTAAAAAAGCAATTTCTGAAGCTAGAATGGCTAATCCAGATGATACTTCATTGGTTTTAACAGAAGCTAATCTATACTTAGAAACGAAAGATTTTGAAACTTATAAAAAATTGATTGGAGAGATTTTAGCGAAAAACCCTAATGATGCAGATTTAACTTTTAATTTAGGTGTGATTAGCGGTAATGCAGGAAATAAGGTTGATGCTGAAAAGTATTATTTACGTGCTATGGAAATTAAACCTGATTACATCAATGCTTACATTAATCTTGCAGCTTTGAAGCTTGACGGAGAAAAAGTGATCATTGATGAAATGAATAAATTAGGTACTTCAACAAAAGACATGAAGCGTTATGATGAGTTGAAAGTTAAAAGAGAAAACATATTTAAAAGTGTGATTCCTTTCCTTAAAAAAGGGTATGAATTAGACCCTGCAAACGTAGATGTGGCAAAAACTCTTTTAAATGTTTACAGTGCTCTAGAAATGACTGCAGAGTACAAAGCTTTGAAAGCTAAAATGTAACACTCATTTATTATATAAAAAAACCGGTTTGAAATATTTGAGGGCACTGAAAAAGTCATTCTAATAAATTTATAAATAAAAAAGGAGTAGATATCTCAGGGTTTCTACTCCTTTTTTCTTATATTTAAGTCATCAGGTCAATCCCAGCTGTGAAAGAGAAATTAAACTTGCTCAAAGAAACCATAGAAGATACTCAAGAAAATTTAACTTTATCAAAAGATACCGATGCTAAA
>RRZU013320981.1_pt1 | contig 12902 bp, 10 predicted proteins | sample 2165561 | NCBI WGS metagenome assembly RRZU01 (sample SAMN10456909, study PRJNA506462) | wastewater metagenome | isolation source: wastewater sludge | place: USA: Moscow, Idaho
CATCAAGGTCTTGATAACCAAACACCCAATGAAGTTTATTATTAATATCAAGCAATTCATCGGGCTGCCTGAGCTTGATTAACTAACAATAGCAGAGCTTAATTTTACTCTCAGGTTGTACAGTTGTAGGAGACCACTTCACTCTAATTCGTGCAAAAGCTACCAAACCATACGGATATTTATTAAAACCATTCTCAGACAGAGAATTAAACATCATTATCCAAGTCAGTATAGAACGCTATGAAAGCGATACTTTAATAAAAAAAAGTGAGCAGCACTTACGCCTTGCGTTAGAAGCAGCACACATGGGCACTTGGGAGGTGACAAGGGCTTCACATAAAATATTTATGGGCAAAAATCCCAAAGGTACTCTTGAACCCATAGCTGATTGGGAAAACTTCTTTCTTACAATTAATAAAAACGACAAACAAAGAGTTTCTAATTTTATTGACGAATTATGCAATAAAGAAGGATTTTCAGCAGAAATAGAATTTAGTGTGAATACCCCTACAGGAGAAATTTTCTGGTACAAGTTATATGGCAAATCATTTACGAATGGTAATGCTGGTAAGCACCAGGTCGTCGGTATCTTACAAGAGACTACTGAAAATCGACTGGCCAAAGACCAATTGGCGCAGGCAGCCACCGTATTTAGATGCTCCACAGAAGGCATCATTATTCTCAACAAGGATAGGTTGGTTAATTGCGCCAATGATGCTTTTCATTCCATAACCAAGTACCGAGAACGAAATATAAAAAACAAAGAATTACCTTTTCTAACCCATCAATCGCTGGGTGTGATCATGTACGAAGAGTTGTGGCAAAGTGTTGAGAAACACGGTCATTGGCGTGGTGAAATCAAAGTATATAATAAAAACAAAGAGGCCATGTATATCTGGCTTACGATTGGACTCATCCCCATCGAGGCAAATAGGGAAAAACAATTTGTTGTAATGATATCGGATATCACGAAAATTCGTGAAACACAGGAGCAATTATCACATGCTGCATACTACGATAACCTTACAAATTTGCCTAATCGTATCTTAATCAAGGATCGACTTAATCAGGCAATAGCGTTAGCAACTCGAGATTCATCCATGCTAGGTGTATTATTCATTGATCTGGATAATTTCAAACGTATCAATGATACTTTTGGACATAAACAAGGTGACTTCCTGCTATGCCTTCTTTCGAAAAGAATACTATCCGTATTACGCCAAAGTGATACATTAGGAAGATTGGGTGGTGACGAATTTATTGCTATTGCTTCAAATATTGAATCCCATGATGCCCTGATTAGTATCGCCGGAAAAATTCTGGATTGCGTCTCGGAACCGGTAACCATCGACAGTATGGAAATAATTCCGTCGTGCAGTATTGGCATCAGCGTATATCCAAACCATTCCGATCATTCAGATCACTTAGTTCAAATGGCGGATACTGCCATGTATGAGGCAAAAAATAAAGGACGCAACAATTACGCTTTCTATCATCTTGGTTTGACACAAATAGCCATTCATCAACTCACGCGAGAAAGAGAATTACGTCAAGCACTAATCAACAATGAATTTTTGCTTCATTTTCAACCACAATTTTCTTTAGAAAGTAGAGAAATAACCGGAGTCGAAGCGCTAATTCGTTGGATGCACCCCAAGCAAGGATTGTTATCCCCCGCAGAAATTATTCCTATTGCCGAATCGAGCAAGCTCATCATCGATATTGGCAATTGGGTTCTGATGGAAGCATGCAGGCAACTACATCAATGGCGAATTGAGGGCTTCAATAATTTGCGTATGTCTGTGAATGTTTCAATACGCCAGCTAGCAGATAAAGATCTGCAAAAATATATTGCCAGTTTATTGCACCAGTACTCTCTTCCAGCACACTTACTCGAACTGGAAATCACAGAATCCTGTCTACAAAACGAATTAATTTATATTACCTGTCTGGAGCAATTAAAGAAGCTGGGAATACTCATCTCCATAGATGATTTTGGCACAGGCTATTCTTGTTTGAGCTCGCTAAAAAATCTCCCCATACATCGCTTAAAAATCGATCAAAGCTTTATCAAGGGAATCCCGTTGGATAAAAATGATTGCGCGATTGCAACAGCGATTCTGGCACTGTCACAGAAGCTTAATCTTCAGGTAACAGCTGAAGGTATTGAAACACGGGATCAGACTACTTTTTTAATCAATCATGGTTGCTTTGAATTACAGGGCTTTTTTTTCAGCAAGCCCGTTTCTCCCGGCCAAATACCCAGTTTAATAAGAAAATTCCCAGAAAAATTAACTAACATACAATTTTAATTGTTATTTTCCTAGCTACTTTGATTCATGATTACATAAAAGCAAAACATGACATCTAATCGATATAAGAAATTCAGCAACCCTGAGGAAATGGTATATCTTGCTGTTGAGGCCTCTCCCAACGGCATGGTAATGACTAATAGTGATGGTGAAATTGTCATGGTTAATTCAGCTTCGGAGAAACTTTTCGGTTACTCTCGCCAAGAACTCATCGGACAATCAATTGAAATTTTAGTCCCAGAGCAATTTCGTTTTCATCATCCAGAATTCCGGCTTACTTACATTAAGGAATCAGAATCTCGCCCAATGGGCCATGGCAGGGACCTATATGGACTACACAAGAATGGTAAAGAATTTCCAGTTGAAGTTGGGCTTAATCCCGTTGAAACTAAAAGCGATGGCACCTTCGTACTAGCTGTTATCGTCGACATTTCTGATCGCAAACAAGCTGAGAAAATGATTCATTTAGCTGTAGAAGCATCACCCAACGGCATGGTAATGACTGATCATAAAGGAAAAATTATAATGGTCAATTCTACTACCGAAGAATTGTTCGGCTATCAACGCCAGGAAATGATAGGAAAACCTATAGAAATACTCATACCAATATCACATAGAGATCAACATCCTGAATTAAGGAGAAATTTCCTGGAACACTCCAGCAAACGCGGGATGGGGCATGGGCGCGATCTGGATGGTTTACATAAGAGCGGCAAAGAATTTCCGGTTGAAGTTGGCTTGAATCCAATCCAAATAGCTGAAGGAACTTTAGTGTTAGCTTCTGTTATCGATATCACCACGCGCAAACATCAAGAAGAACAACTCATGGCCGCTCTGAAAGAAAAAGATTTGTTATTATCGGAAATTCATCACAGAGTTAAGAACAACCTGCAAATTATCGACAGTCTTTTAGGAATGCAATCCGAAACGGTATATGACAACACTGCAATCACCGTTCTGACAGAAAGTCAGAATAGAGTTAAATCGATGGCATTAATTCATCAAATCTTATATCAATCGCAAGATTTCTCCCGAGTAGATTTTTCTAGCTTTATCGATTCGTTAGTAAATAATCTTTTAGTTTCTTACACACCAGGAACTTCTAAGATAAAAACTAAAATTGAAACGGATGAAATTCTTATCCCAATCAATATCAGTATCCCTTTAGGCCTCCTTCTAAACGAATTATGCACAAACGCAATAAAGTATGCTTTTCCTGGAAATCGTTCGGGAACGATTCAGATTAAACTACAACATCATAACTCAAACCAGTTGTTGATACGTATTAGTGACAATGGTATTGGCATATCAGATGATTTTGACATTGAAAATACGCCTACACTAGGTCTACAACTCGTTCAATTGCTAAGTGAACAGATAAGCGCAAAGTTAACTATTCACCGCAGAAACCCAACAAGTTTTACACTCATCTTTCCGAAGGATCTGTGATAAAACCGATTCTTGTCATGCCTGCTTTAGCCGCAATACTCATTACCCGTGCAATATGTTCATAGTGCGCCAATTTATCTGCGTGAAGATGTAATTCAGCTTCAGGCTCCTGGCTTATTTTTGCAGCAAAGCGCGATGCTAATTGTTCCAGTACTTCGGGCTCTCCATTCCAGAATAGACTACCATCCGCACGTATTGCCAATTCAACATGTTCAGTTTGTGTGATATTTGGAACATTCTCTGCTTTTGGCAGATCAATCTTGACTGAATGAGTAAGAAGTGGTGCTGTAATAATAAAAATGATTAACAATACCAGCATCACATCAACCAACGGTACCACATTAATTTCTGACATAGGGGCCTGGCGCCCGCTATCTTGCATACTTCCAAACGCCATCATCGCCCCCTTTCTATCGCAACATCAATTGCGCTTGTGCTTATTTCGCGCTGCGAATGTGGCGCAGAGAATGAAGTATCATTGTTATCTCCAACCGTTATCAGTATGAACAGATCATGCGCAAAAGCTTCCAGGCGCGCAAGCCAGATACGGTTACGACGAACAAAAGCGTTATAGGCAAGCACTGCTGGAATGGCTACCGCCAACCCTAACGCTGTCATGATTAATGCTTCGCCAACAGGCCCGGCGACCTTATCTAAAGTGCCCTGCCCCGAAAGTCCAATTTGTATCAGCGCATGATAAATACCCCATACTGTTCCAAATAAGCCAATATAGGGTGCTGCCGAACCTGCTGTTGCGATTAACGTCAGGCCATTCTCAACTCGAGTAGCTTCCTGATCAATACCGTTGCGTAAAGTACGCGTTAGAAACTCACTTGTTCCACCTGCAGCAGCTAATTTATGCGTGCTGTGTAACTTGGAATTAGCTGCCGCATCAATACCCAGCTTAGCAAGCTCTGAGAATGCATTATTTGGCACAGCGTTTCTTAACTCAATATGAGCCGTTTGTAGCGAATCAAAACTCCAAAAATGCTTTAAAAAAGCCTCAGCACGGCGTTTAGCAATTATATTTGCAATACTTTTTGTGATAATCAGATACCAGCTCGCAATCGATAGTGACAATAGTAATACAAGTACACTGATGCCCACTCCATCAATCTGATCGAGAAAATGGGAAAAGCCGAGTCCTTGTTCCATGAATTAATTTCCTTGCAGTACAAAATTAAAAGGTTGTAAGGCTATCGCTCGAACGGGCTGGCCGTTACGCAACGACGGATTACAGTGCCAGCTCTTCACTGCGGCCAATGCCGCAGTATCAAGACGCTCATAGCCACTGCTATTAAGAACTTTTGCATCATCAATACGCCCACTCTCATCCAGCTCTACACGCAACACCAATTTACCTTCTTCACCCATGCGTCGCGAGATGGCAGGATACGCTGGCGGTGATAATTTTGGGCAAGAAACGGATAATTCCGAAGCCAACGTCATAGGTCCAGTTGGCATTTGTGCTGGTGCAGCATCCGGCAAGGATCTGGATTCTCTCGTTTGCTCCTGAACCGGCACAGGTGCCGGCAATGGGTCTGTAACCGGCTCGACATATTCTTGCTTAGGAATTGCGGGTGCTTTAGCGACAAGACGCTCTTTTTTGGGCTTGACCACAGGCTTTCTGGCTGGCTGAAGCTTAACAGGAACAGGTTTCGGTAATGATTCAGGGGCGGCACGCGGTATTGATGGAGTAATTAGCTCAGCAAACAAAGTAACTACCTGATCAGGAGCTGGAATTAAGCGCTGATTCCATAATAAATAAAACAAAGCAGCGTGCACTACCAGTACAAACAACAATCCCGGCAACGAAATAAGGCGTTGTTGCTGTTCAAAATATTCACTATTTTTCCAAGATAATGATTGCATTACAGAATAACAAATCCAGAAAAATATTACTTATTATTGACTTGAAAATACCACAAGCTAATACGCTGATTTGACAAACAACATGTGTATGAACGCCACATCAACCCAATGCACTGCTCTAAATATGATGACCAGAAACTAAGCTGACCAGCCTTTTATGATAACGTAAACGATAATAATTATCAATCACCAGATTGATAATTAAGCTTAATGCGAGTTGGTTTGCCAAAACAATACAAAACAAATGATCTTACTTGCATAAAAATTCTTTTCCGCTGCGCAGGCTAACAGATAGTGATATAGTGCGATCACATCCGATCTAATTCAAACATGACTTACACCACACCCGGTTTCTGGCGTCGTATTATTTGTCTGATTTATGAGTTTCTGCTTTTATTGGCCGTTTTGCTATTTGCAGGATTTATTTTTCATCTTATCTTCAGAGACACGCAAGCTTTTTATTTCCGACCATTATTTCAATTTTATCTACTCTTGGTTATGGGATATTACTTCACTTGGTTTTGGACACATGGCGGACAGACCTTGGCCATGCAAACTTGGAAGATGCGTGTTGTAACCGCGGATGGCGACAGTTTAACAAAAAAACAGGCCATTATTCGTTACTTGCTCGCAATAACGGGTATTCTCCTTTTTGGATTCGGAATCATCTGGGCATTATTTGATCGCGATCACCAATTTCTTCATGACCGTATAGCAGGGACTCGTATCATTTTTTTGTCAGGCTAAGGTTCAATAAGAATCAACTAATCCCCCTACGATAATCAATTCATTACCTTTCTCCCTTATAGAAATTCATATGCACACTTTTAGACTCAGTTACAAAAAAGTGTATACTAATCGAATCGTTATAATTTTCACTACGTTAATAATTAAGCATTTAAAGATTGATTTCAATAATCCGTTAATATAACAACCTTACTTCTACATTAGCGATCATTTAAACAAATGCTTAGCCCAATTTTCTCAGCAATTACTAGCTTGAAACTCCATCTCAGAGAATTCCCCATCCAAGCTAACTGCTTTGTTATCTTTGCTGCAACAATAGCCATTTTCATCACTGATTTAAGTCTCCCCTTGGGTGTTGCGGCTGGCGTCCCTTATGCATTGGTAATATTCGCTAGTCTATGGGTCAGTGGAGTTCAATTTACCTACCTAATTGCCACGCTCGGATTTACTCTAACCATTGCAGGATACTTTCTATCATCGCACATGGTTGTCCCATTAGATATTGTATTGTTTAATCGGGGGATAACTTTGTTGCTGATCATTTGTTCCGCATACATGGTGATTAAAATCAAAAGAGCAAATGTAGATATCACTACGTTAATGAATCAGATATTGATCGACCCTGTCACAGGATACAAAAACCGCCAAGCTTTTGAAACTGAATTTGATACAGAAATAGTGCGTAGCAAACGATATCAACGGAGTTTATCTATCGCGATTATCGATATTGATCTTTTAAAATTATTCAGTGACAACTATGACTATAAAAGCAAAAGCGATTCCATTAAAAGAATTTCCCAAGAAATAAAAACTAACATCAGAATAACCGACTTTCTTTATCGTATTGATATCAATATATTTGCCATAGTATTTTCTGAGACAGATTTGATCGAAGCTAAGAAAGTATGTGAAGCTATACGCAAGAAAATCTCTTCCGCCATCGATAAGAACGCTGAAAACAAAATCATGATAAGCATCGGTATTGCGATGCTTGAAGAAACAGATAACAAAACCAGTCTCTGCAAACGCGCAGAAAATGCACTCTTTATTTCAAAACAAAATGGAGGGCATCAGGTTTCCACCTTGCCTTCGATCGCCAATAAAGAAAAAACCACTGTCGCCGCCATCTTGTCGCGTTCGAGATCTGATTGATTCCATTTTATTTCCACAAAACGAGCTAAAGCATCCTCTGCGCAAGGACATCAATTCTTTTTAGCTACAGAAAAAATGCATTTATCGATGCATTGAAGAAATTACTTCAAATTCTCTTATATAATCCCGGGTATCAGTCAGACAAAATCCTACGTTTCTGAGACACCCATGAGTTTATTGAACAAACCAATGGCCAAAAAATCAAGCGGCCATTCCTTCTCACCCAGAGTAGCCCGACTATTACGTGAATCCGGGCTATTAATATTGATGGGTGCTGCACTTTATCTAATATTGATTTTTATTAGCTATGACCGTAGCGATGCCGGCTGGTCGCATAGTGGTGACTTTAATCAAATCCAGAATGCAGGGGGGCATGCCGGTGCATGGCTGGCTGACTTATTGCTGTATTTATTTGGGGCATCTGCATGGTGGTGGGTTGCTTTCTTTCTGTCTGCAATTGCGTGGAGCTATCGCCGAATAGATACCGTCGGAATCTTTGATCGGCATTCCGTGTTACTTTCTCTTGGCGGTTTTTTACTGTTGTTATCAGCCAGCAGCGGTCTGGAATCGCTCAGATTTTACTCCATCAACATTTCACTCCCTTTACCGCCGGGCGGAATGCTAGGCAACACAATTAGTTACTATCTCTCGCAAATACTGGGATTTACAGGCGCAACCCTGACATTATTAATACTCATCGCTGTCGGCTTTAGTCAATTTACCGGCTTGTCATGGGTTCGATTTGTAGAAATGCTTGGTGAAAGTGTTGAGAATCTATTATTACTACTCAAAAATGCATGGGAAACAAGACAAGACAAACTTGCAGGTTTCGTTGCTTCCCATGTCCGAGAAAAAGCCGTTGAGAGCGAGAAAAAACGCATAGAAAATAATCCGATTCTGCATATCGAACCACCGACAACCAGTATTATCAAATCTCAGCGCATTATCAAAGAGAAACAACCTTCCTTATTTTCGGATTTGCCTGACTCACCACTACCGCCGTTGCGTCTTCTAGATGAACCGGATAAAGATTTTGAAATATTATCCAAAGAAACCCTTGAATTTACTTCTCGCCTGATCGAGCGAAAACTCAAAGAATTTGGTGTCGATGTTAAGGTTGTTGCAGCCTTCCCTGGGCCAGTCATCACCCGCTATGAAATTGAGCCGGCTATTGGCGTCAAGGGCAATCAGGTCATCAATCTGATCAAGGATCTGGCGCGCGCATTATCGGTTGCCAGCATACGGGTAGTCGAAACCATTCCGGGAAAAACCACCATGGGACTGGAAATTCCCAATCCTAAGCGGCAAATTGTCCGACTCCAGGAAATTCTCAGTTCGCAGGTGTATGCTGACTCCGCTTCAGCGCTGACCATTGCATTAGGTAAAGATATCAGCGGGCGCCCGATTGTATCGGATCTCGCTAAAATGCCTCATGCGCTGGTAGCTGGAACCACCGGCTCAGGCAAATCAGTTGCGATCAATGCAGTTATTCTAAGCCTTATTTATAAAACCACACCCGATCAAACCCGCTTGATCCTGATTGATCCAAAAATGCTAGAACTATCGGTATATGAAGGTATTCCGCATTTACTGACGCCGGTTGTCACCGATATGCGCGAAGCTGCTAGTGCATTACGCTGGTGTGTCGCCGAAATGGAGCGTCGTTATAAACTGATGTCTGCATTAGGTGTTCGCAATCTCGGTGGTTACAATCAGAAAATCCAAGAAGCGATTAAAAATGAAGAGCCCGTAATTAATCCACTGACACTACCTGAGGAAGAACAGGAATATCTAGAAGAATTGCCGCTGATTGTCGTGGTAATTGATGAGCTAGCCGATTTGATGATGGTCGCCGGCAAGAAGGTTGAACAATTAATTGCCCGGCTAGCGCAAAAAGCACGCGCATCTGGCATTCATCTCTTATTGGCAACCCAACGCCCATCCGTTGATGTGATAACCGGTCTGATTAAAGCAAATATTCCGACCCGAATTGCGTTTCAAGTATCGAGCAAGATTGATTCTCGTACCATTCTCGATCAAATGGGAGCCGAAGCCTTACTGGGACAAGGTGACATGCTGTACTTACCACCCGGCAGCGGCTATCCGCAACGTATTCATGGTGCTTTTGTCGCCGATCATGAAGTGCATAAGGTGGTTGAGTATCTTAAAGAACATGGAGAACCTAACTACATCGAAGAAATCCTTAAGATCGATGAAGAAGACAATGATACCGGCAACTCACTCGATTTTAAAAAACCATCCGAAGGTGAAGCCGACCCGCTCTATGACGAAGCCGTTGCCATTGTAATCAAAACTCGACGGGCCTCCATCTCTCTCGTACAAAGAAATTTGCGAATCGGCTATAATCGTGCCGCCCGTCTTGTAGAAGATATGGAACGAGCCGGCTTGGTTTCTTCAATGCAAAGTAACGGTAATCGAGAAGTACTAGCTCCAGCACGTAACGAATAATCTAATTTCCAACTGCTATACTTTGCTCTACACACCCATTTCACTCAAGGAACCTATGCTCCGTTTAAGCTGTTCCACTTTCTTCTTGCTGCTCAGTCTGACACCAGTCCTGGCTGAAGCAACTGCCATCAACAGTCTTAAAACCTTTATTCAGGAAACCCGCACAGTTCGAGCAAACTTTTCACAAACGCTATACGATAAAAATTCTCGCGCCATCCAAGAATCAACCGGCACCATGCAGTTCGAGCGTCCTGAGAAATTCCGCTGGGCTTATGAAAAACCATACAAGCAACTAATTGTTGGCAACGGCACACAAGTGTGGTTTTATGATCATGACCTCAACCAAGTAACTGTGCGCCAATTTAACCTCGCTATCGGTAGCAGTCCAGCCGCATTACTCGCCGGCAGCAGTACGATTGAAGACAATTTTGAACTGGTTGAACTGGGCGTGCAAAATGAAATGGAATGGCTCGAAGCAATTCCGAAAAACAAAGAAAGCAACTTTGAGTTCATTCAAATGGGGTTTTCTTCGGACGGCGCGCTCAAGGTTATGGCATTACGGGATAATTTCGGACAAACAACATTATTGTCGTTCTCCGAACTAGATAAAAACCCCACCCTACCCGCTGATTTATTCACATTCATTCCTCCGGACAATGCAGACGTCATCAGTGAGTGATTTGGATCTTTTTTCGATTAATGCACCCAAAGCTCCATTGGCAGAACTACTGCGCCCCAAACAACCAAGCGACGTCATTGGACAAAATCATCTGCTCGGTACAGGAAAACCACTGCGGTTGGCATTTGAATCAGGCAAACTGCATTCGATGATTTTATGGGGTCCGCCAGGAACCGGGAAAACTACACTAGCTCGCCTCATGTCAACTGAATTTGATTGTGAGTTCATTGCCCTATCTGCCGTGCTATCGGGCGTCAAAGACATTCGCAATGCAATTGAGCAGGCTCAGTTAGTCCTGCAACAAACCGGTCGGCACACCATTCTTTTCGTCGACGAAGTGCATCGCTTTAACAAATCACAGCAAGATGCTTTTTTACCGCACGTAGAACAAGGCTTAATCACTTTTATCGGTGCCACCACGGAAAATCCATCATTTGAAATTAACAATGCCCTGTTATCGCGCGTTCAAGTGTATATACTCAATGCCTTATCAGAACAGGAGTTATCCAGATTATTTGAGCGCGCTCAAAATAATCTGGATAAAGTGCAATTTTCTGATGAAGCAAGGAATTTACTAATCGAATTCGCTGACGGTGATGCCAGGCGTTTACTAAATCTGCTAGAACAAATCCATACTGCAGCCAGAACTGAATCCATCACGAAAATCAGCAAAGATATAGTTCTCAACACGTTATCACGCAATGCACGCAGCTTTGATAAAGGCGGCGATGAATTTTATGATCAGATATCCGCACTACATAAATCTGTTCGCGGGTCTTCACCTGATGCAGCACTCTATTGGCTGTGTCGCATGTTGGATGGCGGCGCCGATGCGCTATATATCGGACGAAGATTGATTCGCATGGCCATTGAAGACATCGGCCTAGCTGATCCGCGTGCTCTGCGCTTAACACTAGATGCCTGTGAGACTTATGAGCGGCTAGGCAGTCCAGAAGGCGAATTGGCGCTGGCACAAGCTACCTTGTATCTGGCCTGCGCGCCGAAAAGTAACGCTGCCTATCTGGCATACAAGAAAGCGCGTTCCTTGGTTGCCCAGGATAAATCACGCCGCGTGCCGCTGCACCTGCGTAATGCATCCACCAAACTAATGCAAGATATCGGCTATGGAAACGCTTACCGCTACGCGCATGATTGCCCGGAGGCCTACGCAGCGGATGAAAATTATTTTCCAGATGAAATGCCTGAAGTGAATTTTTATCAACCAACTGCTTTCGGACTGGAACAAAAAATTCAAGAAAAATTGGCTCATTTACGAAATTTAGATAAACAAGCAAAGCGTAAACTATAAAATTCAATTAATACCGGTTATTTTGGAGTTTTTGCATGTTAGAAATTCAACAACTGCGCACTGATTTGAACAACATTACCCAGCAACTCGCCAAAAGAGGCTACACTTTTCCTGCCGAAGCATTTAACGCTTTGGAAGCAGAACGCAAAATAATCCAAACCCAAACACAAGAACTTCAGGCGCAACGCAACATAGCATCGAAGAAAATCGGCCAGGCAAAAAGCAAGGGGGAGGATACTTCGGCGATTATGACTGAAGTAGCGCATCTAGGCGATGCGTTGAAACAAGCGGAAAATCAGCTGGAGCACATTCAACATCATTTGCAAAAAATTCTGCTCGAGGTTCCCAATCTTCCGCATATCAGCGTACCCGAAGGCAAAGATGAGGCGGGCAATGTACGCATTCGTCAATGGGGTGAACCACGACAATTTGATTTTGACATCAAAGACCATGTCAGTATCGGAGAAGGACTCGGATTGCTGGATTTTGAAACCGCTGCCAAACTCAGTGGGGCACGCTTCAGCTTGATGAAAGGCGGGCTCGCTCGTCTGCATCGGGCGCTGGCTCAATTTATGCTGGATATTCATACGCTGGAACATGGTTACATCGAAACCTATGTACCCTATCTAGTGAACCGTGATAGCCTGCGTGGCACGGGACAACTTCCCAAATTCGAACAAGATTTATTTGCCGTGACCGCCGGTGGTGAGGAATCTTGCTCTGCGAAAAACACACCTGAATATCATCTCATCCCCACTGCGGAAGTACCCATTACCAACATGGTGCGCGATGAAATCGTGCCGTTGCAATCGCTCCCGCTCAAATATGTCTCACATACGCCCTGCTTCCGTTCTGAGGCCGGTAGTTACGGCCGGGATACGCGCGGGCTGATTCGTCAACACCAATTTGATAA
>RRZU010860820.1_pt1 | contig 12900 bp, 7 predicted proteins | sample 2165561 | NCBI WGS metagenome assembly RRZU01 (sample SAMN10456909, study PRJNA506462) | wastewater metagenome | isolation source: wastewater sludge | place: USA: Moscow, Idaho
ATATGCTCATCACTAAAACTATATCCAACTGTTATGAGAATATTATTGTTTAACATAAGCTTCTTTTGAAACTCTCTAAATAAATCAGAGTATGGTGAACCAAAACTTGCATTTTGTTTTACAGGTGTGGGGTATATCATTACATTTTTATCTGTAAAAGTAGGTGCTTGTAGTTCTTTAATCTTAAAAAGGTGTTTTGAATTTTCATCTTCAAACCAACTTATAGAGCCATGTAATTTATAAAGATAAATAAAGTTATCTATCACATTCCATTTGTTATTACTCAAATCCATTTGTTCTGCAAAAGCATAATGAAAAACAGCGGGATTAAAGTATCTCTCAATTACTCCTGAAAATCCATTTGAAAAAATGATACCAAGTTGATCTAGTGCTCTTTCGTTAAAAAGGTCATAATTTGTTGTAAATATATTTGTTTTTGCTAAATTTTTATCTCTATAAACAAGTTTTCTATAAAACTGCTCATAAATCTTTATCACATCTTCATGGACACATTCGCATTTTTCAAAAATAAACTTTTTGGTTTTTTGTATAAATGAGTTTATTTTTTCTAGCTCTGCTGTGTCGTCTCGACATTCCATTAAATACCTATAACTAAACAGCACTTCCAAGAATTTTTCTAAATTATATTTATACAATGCATCTTCAATATTGATTTTTATCGTGTCAGTCAAATATGTTTTATCTACCTCTTCGAGTTCGCCATAAAACTCTTCTGCCATTGGAGCCATAACAGGTATGCCAACTTCATTTCCTTCTACAACATGTGAAGAACATCCAGCTCCAAATAAAAAAGATAAGTTTTGAACATCAAAAACTTGTAAAAGTTCTTTTTGTATCTCTTCGACAGCCACCTTTTCTTCTTTGTCTTTGAGAAGATTTTTTTGACCTTTATAAAAATATATATCACTCATTATGCTACCCTCACTTTTCCTGTAACTACGCTATCAATAAGCGATGCTTTATACTCTTTGAGTCTTGATATATAGTTTTGTTGTAACTCTATAGCTTTATCGATTTTGGCTGTTTGGTTTTCGATGTATTCAACTATTTGAACTTGTTCGTCTTTTGGTGGATATGGAACTAAAATATCTCCAAATTTATCAAAATAAAGTCTTAACCTCATTTCCATAATGCCACGAGAATGTTTTTTCATCTCTTCTGAAAATACTTTTAATCTAAATAACTCATGATAAAACCTTCCAACTATAGGGACTTTTGCTCTTAAAATATCATAAGCAGGGCTTGTAACACCTTCATATTCAGATAATCCAATTGCTCCCATCCATGCAAGAAGCTTATTGACAATAAAATCACCTTTATTAACTCTCCAGTAACCATCAGTTGTTGAAGCTTTATTTCCTTTTTCTTCAAGCTCTTTTCTCGGTTTTACACCAATATCAGTGTAAATAGATAGTAATTCCTCATTATTAGCTTTTGGTGCAGGATCAATTATTAAATTAAATATGTTTTTTACTTTGATAACATCCCAGTGATTTGGAACTTGTCCCAACCATTCAACACCACTATCTTTAAACTCTACATCTTTATCTAAGCCTTTTGTTACAGCTTCATTGATAGTTATCTGACGACGCTCTTTTAGAAGTTCTATTAGCTTCTCTTTTTGGCTGATGGCACTGTCTATTTGAGATGTTTTTTCATCAAGATATAAGGCTATTCTTGTTTGTTCTTCTTTTGGTGGAAGTGCAAACTGAATATTACCTTGAGCTGTTGTATTTAATATTTGTACGACATTTCCATTCGCATGTTTATTGTGTTCATCTTTGGAAGCAAAAATTAAATATTTTCCAAATGATTCAGCAACATTGCCATTGAAAATTATTGCATTTATTTGTTGATTGGTAATCAAATCAATGCCTGCTATACCAAATTTACCAATAGTTCCTATGCAGTTAACTAAAATAGAGTTTTTAGGAACTAAATTTTGTTGTTTTAAACCTATTGAACTAACTTTCTCTTTTGAATTTATGATTGGTCTAAATTCATTAAGATTATCTGGCTTAACCCATACAGTACCGTCTTCGATATAGTTGTCTTTTTTTGTCATATCAGGAGTATATCCTGTTTTTATTTTTGAAATAAATTTTAACTTTTTAACAGCCCAATGTTCAGGTATCTCCCCCAACCATTCAACACCACTATCTTTATAGGTTGTATATTTTTCAAGCTTTCCCATCTTATACCCCTAAAATCTCTTTGATAAGACCCTCAGAAGCCTCTTCAAGCTCAAGTATATCTTTCGCTACTTCATCAAGGGTTCTTAGCGGTTTATGCGTATAGAAGTATTTGTTAAAGCTTATCTCATAGCCAATTTTTGTGCTATCAAGATTTATCCAAGCCTCTTCTACATGTGGTTTTACCTCTTTGAGAAAATACTCATGAATATCATCTTTTAAAGGGATATTTTCACTATCTCTTAAGTCTGTGTCGCTCTCATATTCTATATATTCATCTTTTTTACCCGTTGCATAGTAACCAAAGTCTGCAAGCCGCTCTTTTTGGCAACCTAGATGATCGAGTAGTTTCTCTAACTTCTCTCCATTTATCTTAGATACTTTTTTGATGACTTTTGCTGCATTTTTATCATACCAAGACACGGCGTTTAAGATGGTATTTTTTTCTGTGGCACTTAGCTTTGTTTTCTTCTCTTTTAGAACTTTTTCGACATCCTCTCTAAAGATATTGAAGTCATCATATTCATCAGTGCCGATTTTCTCTTTTAGCATGTACGCAGTTTCTAAAAGCATCTTATGTTTTGCCCAAGTATCTTTTGAAGTAAGGGCTTTTTTCTGCTTTGCATTGAGGCTTATATCTTCTTTGTCAAGATACTCTTCTATGGCTTTTTTGTGTTTACTTATGTCTATGTAGCACTCATCGCCAAACTCTTCTAAACACCATCTCATAGGCTCTTCCAAAGTTTTATCGAAACGCAAGGTTTCTATTAGTTCATCTCTAAACTGAGCTTTTAATCTCTTTGGTCTCTCGATGTTTACTTTGTAGTATCCAAAATCGCTGTTGTCAAAGACTTTAGAAGAGATTTTTTTGCCATCAACTTCATCTTCACAATTTTCAAATCTTGCATATACTTCCATGATTTTTGAGATATGTTTTGGTTCAAGCTCGCAGTTTTTATCTCCAAGGTTTTTTCTAAGTTTGCTGTAAAGGTCGTTTGCATCTATAAGCTGTACTTTACCTCTTCTATTTTGGGCTTTATTGTTTGAAAGCAGCCAGATGTAAGTCGTGATACCAGTATTGTAAAAAAGATTGTTTGGCAGCTGGATAATGGCATCTAACAAGTCATTTTCAATGATATAGCGTCTTATATTGCTCTCACCACCGCCTGCATCACCAGTAAAGAGTGAACTACCGTTGTGAACAGAGGCTATACGGCTTCCTATGGCACTTGAAGATGTCGGTTTCATCTTGTTTACCATCTCCATCAAAAACAGTAGCTGTCCGTCACTACTTCTTGGAGTGGCATCACATTCACTTTCATCTCCCCAGTAATCTTTAAGCCTTACGATAAATCTAGGGTCTATTATCTCTTTGCCGTCTTTTATGTATTTTTGATCACTTGACCATGATTTTCCATAAGGGGGATTTGAGAGCATAAAGTCAAACTTCACATGACTAAAATCATCTACTGCAAGTGTTGAGCCGTTTTTGATGTTTTCAGGGTTGTTGCCTTTTATCATCATATCTGATTTACAGATGGCGTATGTCTCGTCATTTATCTCTTTTCCGTAAAGATAAACATCTCCACTAGCTCGTATCTCTCCCTCTTCGTCTTTGATGAAGTTTTGAGACTCTGTAAGCATTCCTCCACTTCCACAAGCTGGATCATAGATAGTCATAATCGCAGGCAGGCTCAATTTTATAGGATTGAAGACTATATGCGTCATAAGATCGATCACTTCTCTTGGGGTAAAGTGCTCTCCCGCCTCTTCGTTGTTGTCTTCGTTGAACTTTCTGATAAGCTCTTCAAACACATACCCCATACCAAGGTTTGTAAGGGGTGGAAGCTTTTTGCCGTCTGGATCAAGTGCTTCTTTGTCTGTTAGGTTTATGTATGGTGAAGTGAACTTTTCAAGTATATCGAGTAGTACATCTTTGTCTGCCATGTGTTTTATCTGGGCTTTTAGCTTAAACTTATCAATAATCTCGATAACATTTGAGCTAAAACCGTTTAGATACTCTGTAAAGTTTGCCTCAAGTATTTGAGCTGAGTTTGTAGCTGTATCATAAAGCTTTTGAAGTGTCCACTTGCTTGTGTTGTAAAATACATATCCGCTGGCATCTCTTAGCCCCATGTCATCAAGCTCTGTAAAACCAGCTTCCTCTTTTTGGAACTTTAGCTCTTCTAGTACAGCTTCTTTTGTTGGCTCTAAGAGTGCATCTAGTCTTCTTAGAACCACCATAGGGAGAATAACATCTCTATATTTACCCCTAACATATACATCTCTTAAACAATCATCTGCGATCGACCATATAAAACTTACTAATCTATTATGTACTGCTTGGTTCATCTACTTCTCTCCTAAAAAATTGCTGTGAATTGATCTGATATTTTCATTGATTTTTTCTATTTCGTTATACATTTTTGACTCATCTTTGAAGCTAGATATTAGCCTCTTCTCCTGCTCTTTTGATAAAAGGGGAATAGAGAGCTTTTTTATCTCTGCTGTGGATATTTGAGGCATAGCTACGCCTGATTGCAAAGTTAAAAGTATGGTCTGACCCAGTGTTGATTTGAAAAACATATAAAGTGCTATTGCCTTATCTTTTTTGTCAATATCTTTTAGTCTTATCACCTGTACCGCTTGGGACGCAATCATTGTTTCACTTGTTTCACCCACAATAGCAACTTTTCCAATCGTTCCTTTAGTACTTAAAAGTACATCATAAGGCTCTAGCCTATATGTTTGAAGTCTTCTATATTGTGAGCCTATTTGTTTTATTTTCCCGCACTCTAAGATAAATGCAGCTTTATTAAAATCTGATGGGGAAACTTCATAAATTTCTTTGCCTTCACCCTCATCTTTAAATAGTTGAGATCTTCTAATATCTGCAATGTCTTCTAATTTAACTAGCTCAAAACTTTGAAGCTTTTTTTGTACCTCTGCAATCTCTTTAGAGATAATATATCTATCAATAGCAAATGAGTAATTGTTGTTTATTATCTCATCTGGCGTTACAAGTCTTGATATATTCTCTAGCTCTTCTTTATTTTCATAAATTGATACTATCTCATCAAGATTATTAAGTGTTAATCTTCTTCCAACCCTATGTATAAAGCTTTCATGTTTTAAATTTAAGAAGTAAACATGATCATCTTTTTTATGTTTGTTAACAATGATAAATGTAGTTTCTATAGAGGTTGCATTATGCAAGTTTGGTGGTAACTGAATCACAGCTTCTAGTAGGTTGTTTTCAATCAAATATTTTCTAAACTCTTCATCTTGATTTCCTCTATATGTAAATCCTACAGGCATTAAAACAACAGCTTTGCCATGACATTGAGATAGTATATGTTCAAAGTGTGCAACTTCTCTATTGGATTTGACTTTATGGAATTTAAACCTATTAAATTTATCTGTATATAAAAACTCATTGTTTGTAGATAGTCCCATAGGTGGAAATGACAATATACAATCAAACTGTTTTAGTAAATGGGGAGCAGTTTTATTTGTATATGTTGGATTTTCTAGTGGATCTATAAAGGTAAATTCAATATCAGCATTATCTATGATTTTCATCAGTTCGATGATATATTCATCTGCAAATGACTCAGCAAATATCTTTTTATCAGTATAGTATGCTATGTTATAGCCGTTACTAAAGGGGGCATATATTTCATTACAGGCACCATCTAGTAACTTTACACCAAAATCTGCTATTTGATTTGCAACTGAAAAATCCATATATCCATCAAGCATAGAATAAAAAACATTAAAAACATTTGGTACAGACAATTCTTCATTGACTATACTAAAAAGTTTAATTAATTTATTGTTATCTATTTTATCAAGTCTAATGTTTTGATTTAAAAATAGCTCAAATAGTTTTATAGAATTTGATAAATCTTTTAATGCTGAATGAAGCCTCTTTGTATCAATATTTTGATTATAAAAATATTCAAAAGTGAGTTCTTCTTTTTCTATCTGTGAAGATAACTTTTTCCAAGCCATCAAAAGATATATAAGTTTAGCAAATTGTTCTACTTTTAGCTCACCCCTTAACTCTCTAAGTAAAAAGTTTAATTGTTTGTCATCCATATATCACTCCAATTAAGTAAACAAAAATTACTAAATGTAGTCTTGTATTTACTAGATATATTGAAATGTTATCATTTTACTTATGAAATGTCAAGTAGTCTAGTATTTACTTAGATAAATTTATTTCTCTAACTCTTCTAGTCTATTTTTGATTGAAACAAAATCTAATCCTAAATTATTACAGTAAGGATTAATTAACATTATTCATTATAGTTTCAAGATCAACTCTTAACTTAACTATTCTTGTAATATTATTGATCTCTTTTATAATTGATAATTCTGAAAAATAATCTAATTTAATATCCATCCTTTGTCGTAATGACAACTGTGGAAAATCTTTACTTAACAAAGCTTCATTAGCTTGAAAATAAAACTTTCTCTGTTGATTGTCCTGATTTAAAGTTATATAAAATACTCTCTCATTTTCAGATGTATTGTCTCTATCAAAATAAATCATGCAATCAGCAGTATTGGTTTGAAATAATTCATCTGGAAATTCATCTTCACTTACTAAATTAATCAAAGAACCATTATTATTTGTAGCAAATAAAAATGTATTTATTCTGCTCTCTCTCATCTGTTCAATCTGATCTGTAAAGTTATCAATATTTAAATTAGGTTGTGAATTAATATGTGTAATAAACCTATTTACAAAATCAATATATGTTTCTGTCATAGCAACTTCTTCATTTGATAAAAATGTTTCTACAAATAATTTAACTTGATTAAAATCAAGATGAGTATATAAACTTTCTACAATTGTATTTATAAGATTTAACATATTTTGCAGTATTGGTAATCTCGAATGAGATACAAGATTAATCCCTTGTGCCCATGCTAAATTTACTGCTTCTTTATCAAAGTCACTAGCAGAAAATATTATCGGAACATCTAAAAATCTATTTGTATCCTCTCTTTGTGATGAAATGTAATTTTCTGATATATCTTTATAAACACCAACATACTGCCTTATAAATGATTTATCTACTTTCTTTGACCAAAACTTACACTCTGCTAATAGTCTAATGGGAAAGACAAAAGGTATATTCCTAGAATAAATTCCCACAAAGTCAATTTGATGATTTGTCCCTCTTCCTTGAATCTCTCCATCAACTGAAACTATGCCACCGTTTAATATCCCTAATGCATTTTGATGACATTTAGAAAATCCATTTTTTTGTAAAAGATGTGAAATAAAAATTTCGTATAGATACCCACGCATTTGACTTTTTTTCATAATTAACCCTATATATAACTATTTAAATTTTATAATTTTGTTAAATCGATGTTCCAGGGCATCTTCACCACCTTCCATAACCTGACATATAGAATCTCTTATATTCGATTCCTGTATTGTTCCTTCTTCTTTAATGTGAATTTGTCCATTAATAAAATCCATTTCAAATATTTTTTCAGAAGCTGCATTTACAGGTATATTTGGATTATGAGTTACTACTATCACTTGTCTTTTTTCTTTTAGTTTTCTTAATCCATCAACAATTAATTTTGTAATCATTCTACTATCTAAATCATCTTCAGGCTGATCAATAACTAATGGTCCTTTTGTTTCTAACAATATGTAAGTCATCAATGCTGCTGCTCTTTGTCCTGCAGATGCACTATTGACATCCAGACTTCTTCCATTTGAAATAATTTCTATTGTCAATTTATCTTTTGGAAACCATGTTAACAATGTATCTTCATTGATTTTGTTTTGATATATTGAATTAAAATGGTTAGCTAATCTTGTTCCAAAATTAAATGTATTTTCTGAATTAGCTTGCAAAATATTATTTTTTAAATTTTTCAAATCATCTTCAACATTGTCACTTATATATAAATCCCACAATAATCCAGAGTTTTCTTCAGTTATATGGTCTAATTGAAGGATATAAGACTCAAAAGTATTATCTTGTCTTTGTATGACTTTTCTGAATTCTGATTCGCTATCAATAACATTTCCTAAATATTTTATTGAAAACACTATTCTTGTTTCGGGGAAAATAGTACTTAACTGTTGATTGATATTGTCTATATATTCAGATCTCTTGTTATATAACTCTTTTCGTTTTTCTTGAATGTTAGATAAAAGTTGTTTACTTTTATTTGATTGATTTTCTAAAGCAACTTCTTTTTGTTTAATTTGGTCTAGTTTTTTAGAAATATTCTCTTTTGTGTCTAATGCAGTTTGATACTCTGAAATGTCTGTACCTTGTTCTTTTAACTCATTGGTTAAATTGTCAAGTTCAGATTTTACTTGTGTTTGTTTAATATTCCATTGAGAATTTTTCCATATTTCCATCCATTCTTTAGCAGATTTTTCTAAAATATCTATTTGAGTATTTATATTTTTTTTAACTTCATCGATTTGTAGTTTTACATTTGAAATATTAGGTGTATCATCATTTAAAAAGTCTATTTTATCAAAACTAATTGATAAAGAGATATTTTGTAGTAAAGCTTTTAATTCATTCATTTCATCATATATTTTTCGTAATTTTGAACCTTCGTCCTGAAATTTTGAATTATTTTTTAATAACTCTGCATAATGATATTTATCGTACGTTTTCAATTTTAATATTACATGTTTTAGCTGTTCTTCCAGTTTCTTTTTATCTGCAATATCTTGTAGTAAATTTCTCTCTATAGATTTACTCTCTTCAAATGTCGCTACTAATTGATTAAACTCCATTTCCCAATTGTAATAACCAATTTTTGAATCAATAAAAGAAAAAATTTCTTGCGGATTTAATGCTTTATCAAATAGTTCTTTTTGTGTTATAACTGTTACAGGATAAAACTCTTGTATAGATGATTGTTCTATTTCAATATAATTTCCATTCTCAAGTCTTTCATACTTATCAATTGTTTTTTTAAAATATGTTTGCTCTTCTGTAGTATTGTATGTAAAATTTATTTCTATATCATTACGAAGCATCCCTGGAGCAGTTCTAGAACCAATTTTATAAAAATCTTTTTTATCTGGATGTCCATTTTTCAATTTTTCATGCAATCCATAAGCATATTGAAGCATTTTTATAATCGTAGATTTTCCACTTCCCCTACCACCAATTATTGTATTTAACCAAGGTGAAAACTGTATTTCAAGTGCTCGTCTATTACCAATTTTATATCCTTTATGAATTTTAAGATTGCTAATATATTCCCAATCAATATTATTAGGATTATAATTTACATCATTCTCATCACTACAAATAATATTTTTGTTTAATTTATCGCTAAGTGCAACTTTTAATCCATCAAAATTTGGTAATCCCATTTTTACCCATGTAAATCTTCTTCCTATACTATCTAAATCATGAGAATCAGAACCAACTACTCTATGATGTTTCAAATTTAAATCTTTATATACTTGTGGTTGACTATAACTTTTATCAATTTGTTCAATTGCAAAAATATTTTCTCTTAAACATATATTCTTTAAAGTTTGTCCTTGTACTTCTACAAAAAGTCCTTTATCTTTATCAACATGTGCAGGAATATTTAATGTTTTATAATCATTATTTGCTAGATCTAAGATATCTGGTAATGATTTATTAGTTACTAATTCTATATCTCCTTCGTTTGAAGTTATACCAACAGCACCTAAAAATGCAGAAATCTTTTGTGAACTGGTATCTTCAGGAAAAATAACTAATAAATGGATGCCACCGTTGACAGTTAATTCTACGGCAGGAAATATTACTAATTCTCTAAAATTTTGATGATTGTTTTGTTGAATTTGCTCATAAGCTTTTTTTATTTCATCTATATTTTTACCTGTGTTATGGTCAGAAATAACAACACAGTCTAGTTCTTTTTCCATACATTTTAATAGCCAGTTATCATGACCATAGTTATCACTGTCTCTATAATCAGTTGATGCATTTGTATGCATATGGAAATCTATTTTGTACCATTTTGTTCCATAGATATCGGTCATTATTCATTTTCCTCTTCATCTAAATCATTGTAGGGTAACTCAAGGGCCTTAACATTCCCAATACTATTTCCAGCTATCCCTTTTATAGAACCATACATCCCTATAGTATTATCAAGTACTTTTTCAATCTGCTTTTCTCTTTGTTTCCAGATTCTTTGCATTGATCTTTTTTCACTATCAAGGTCATTTTGCATTTGCGTAAAACCTTCTACAATGGCTTCTATTTGCATTTTAAATTCAGTACTTGTAAGGTATCCGTATAAAAGGCTCATTTTGTCAGTCTTATTCTCTTCCGATTTTTTAGCTTGATTGATTTTTATGATACTTTCTCTTAGAACTGATGATAACCCTTTAAACTCTTCAAATGTACATACCCACACACCATCTAAAAGTCCCATCCTATCAAGCTCTTTTGGTAGTATTTCTGTTACAAGTACACCTATATCAGTTCCTTTGTCTCTCATATCAGCTTTAAACTTTTCTATCCAACTTTTTTGAAAGTCTTTTGTTCGCTTGCTTTCATAATAGATTTTCCCACAGTTTTGTATCTCTCTAGTATGTACTATTTGGATGCAGTCTCCACCTCTTGCACCTTTTTTAATCTCTTCTATTACATCAAATGGATATTTATCACTTAGGTACTCTTCAATTGCAAGTTCTTGTATCTCACCTTGAAGTTGTTGAGAGCCTTGTTCCGCTTTTCTTTGAGCTTCTTGAAGTTGTTTTTTAAGCTGTTCTAGCTGTTCTTCTTTCTGTTTAAATTTTAGTTCATTTTGTTCATCAAGAGTTTTTTGAATTTTGGCTTTTTCTTCAGAGAGTTGTTTAGAGAGTTCTATTTGTGCATCAGCTTTTATTTTTGATTCTATCTCTTCTTTTTCACGCTTGAGCTTTTCAATTTCTGCTTTACTCTTATTTAGCTCTTTGACTTGGTTTGATTTTTCTTCAAGCTCTTTTTGAAGCAGTGCTATGGATTCATTTTGTTCATCTAATATCTCTTTTCTAAGTGCATCAGTGAGTTTTTGTCTCTCTTGTTTTAAAAGTTCTTTGGTTGCTTTTTGCAGTTCTTCGTCAAATTTCTCTTTCTGTTCTTTGATATCCTCTTCTTTTTGCTTGAGCATATCAAGAGCTTGTTTGTATTCAACTCTCTTTTGGGCTATCTCTTCATCAAACTTTTTCTTTTCTTGTAGATTTTTTTGTTTAAATTCATTTTCTAGTTGATGATAGAGTATTTCATTTACATCTATTAGCTCACCACAATTAGGACACTTGATACTTGCTTCTTTTGACATTGAACTCTCCACTAATGATAAAATTATTATATCTTTATAATATTTAATAACGCAAACAAATAAACTTTTTAAAATGCATAATTTCTTGATTGTAAAATAAAATCCTTCGGCACTATTCACTGTCGTTCATATATTGGGCATTTTCCTTACAGGATTGAAGTCAAGATCTTTGATTTTCTACTACCTCTTTAGAGGTATATGGGCTTTTCCTTACAGAAAAAAATAAATGCTTACAGATATAATATAAGCTGTTTTCCTTACAGAGTTTAGTTACATATTTATCTTTCCAATTTTATACATCAACAAAAATCCTTCGCTACTATTCACTGTCGTTCATATATATGCCCTTTTCCTTACTCAAAATAAAAAAAAATTCTTTGATTTTTATAACCTCTTTAGAGGTATAGGGCACTTTCCTTACTCGCTAAAACAAATCCTTACTGACATATATATAGGGCATTTTCCTTACTCGATTTTAAAAATCGTATGTGTGTATTCACTGTCGTTCATATATATGCCGTTTTCGATACAGAAATTTGTTCAAAAATATATTTTTTCTCCACACCTCTTTAGAGGTATATATCGTTTTCGATACAGTTCAAAAAAAATCGATACAGAATATATATAGCCTATTTTCGATACATTTTTTATCTATTTAAAAATTTAAGAAGTTTTTCTTCTAAAACCCTTGTCTTTTTAACTCTTTTGCAAACTCACTAAGCCCTTGCTCGATCTTTTCCATAGCTGTGTTATTACTCACTGGTACTAGCTGAACCATGCCGTTTATGAAGTTGGTTTTGAAAATTTGCTCTGTCTCTTTGTGGATAACCATATCATCATAGTCTTTGTAAAAATTGTAGTTTTTCGTAAACTCTTCTGACATCACACTAAATACTTTTTGCTCCATTGCTACTTCTCCTTATCAAGTTTGTTTTTTACATATTCACTCAAGCTTTTAATAGTTCCATAGCCTAAATGCTTTTTTGAGATATTTGTAAGGGTTACGCCAAGACTATGCAGCTCTTTGATTTTTTCTCTATCTTTATCGTAGATGCTTCCTTGGATGGTTCCTACTGGCTTTCCAAGTTTTATCCCCTTTGCTTTTCTAGCTTGCAGGGCTTCTTTTGTTCTTTTGCTTATAAGATCTCTTTCAAGTTGTGCAAAAGCTGAGAATATATTTATCTGAAAATCTGTAAATGGGTTTTGTTCATTTGGTTTTATAAAAAGCTGTTCTTTGAGGATATGAAGATTTACACCAAGTGCTATGAGTTGATTTACAATTGTGACAACATTTACAACACTTCTTCCTATACGACTAAGTTCAGATACTATGAGATGATCACCCTCTTGTAAA
>RRZU011508506.1_pt1 | contig 12898 bp, 11 predicted proteins | sample 2165561 | NCBI WGS metagenome assembly RRZU01 (sample SAMN10456909, study PRJNA506462) | wastewater metagenome | isolation source: wastewater sludge | place: USA: Moscow, Idaho
GTCTAGTTTAGTGTCTGCTGAAGAGCTACTTGATTGAATCATGGTTTCACCGCTTGCACTGCCGACCCCAGCTGAATTCAGTATATTACAACTCCCGCCATTTGTATCAAGAGCAGCAGCTTGAAGAGCTTGGCTCATCGCACTACATCGATCATTTGACACCGACTGTCCTGATTGGCATTCTGAAAGCCATATGTTCATGAATCTTTTAGCATCTTCAACGCCGGCCTGAGCACTATCGTAAGCACTTTGAGATATATCCTGCTGACTGGCTTGCTGCTGATCTCTGATCATAAGTCTGACGAAGCTCGCAACAATAATAGCCACAAACATACACGAGACGACAACCAAGAAGATTGAAGCTCCACCCTGTTTAAATTTCTGATTTAACTTTGTTTTCATCATCATTCTCCTTTAGAACCTTACCGGTAATTCACTTGTGTACGTTGTAATTATCTTACCATTACCGCTTGACTTACTATGTGTCCATAGATAAGTATCAGCTCTTAGGTTGTAAGTTTCTGCAGATTCGGAGCTATTCGGCAGAGCTCCTGCTGTACGCCAGCTTTTAATATTGTTGGCCACAACTGGGCCGTTGATCCTAAGAGAGTTTCCGCACGACGTCTGGTTGACACTAGTCTTAGCAACATTACATGTTTTCAAGTCTCCAGAAGCGAGCAACCATGCGTCGATTTGATTTACATTATTTTGGATGTTTATACTTCCCGTAGCTATGATGATCATCTGTGGGAGATTACCGGCTGAAGTAGCTCCAGCAGTATTAGCTATAATGTTATTATTAATTGTGACATCACCACTTACAAATAGGATTGCACTTTGACCATTATTTAGAGTAAATCCGCCTAGAGATAGAGAATTCGTTTTGAACGCTGATATTGAGCCATTAGCACTAACTGAACTTGGGTTCCAGCCACTAGTTGCTGTTGATTCGTATCGTGATTTTAGGTTACTAATAATACTTTGCGAAGATCCAGCCCATGTGTTTCCAGTATAGCCGCCCATTGCAGAGCTTGTTCGCGTAGTCAGTTTAGCAATATCATTTAATGCAGTCGATGAATTTCCATTATTGTATCCTGATGCAGATGCAATACCGGTGACGGTCTTTGAGCTGATTATTTCATATTCAACCCAACTGCCAAAAGTTGTTGAACCCTTCTTAGAAACGCTCGCTTGGATGCCACCATTTGTCCAAACGCCAGATCCCCAAATTTGCATTTTTGGCTTTTTTGTCACCATGATACATAGTGGAGCGCCATGACGCCACTGGTTTGATTTATTAGTCTGAGCTCCCTGATCTTCATTATTAGAATATTTATAATTATTAATCGAAAGAGCAAAACAGTATCTAGACCCAAGTTCAGCATTTGCCGGAACTGTAAATTTGTTTATTACGCTAGATAAGATCGTCTCTGCCTCACTAAATGTGCTCTTGCCTGTATGGTATGACTCACAACCCACGGTTTTACCACTATATAAACTATTGTAAGTAGCACACGTATCAGAAGATGTATTATCTGTAGAATTTGACGGCGTCTTGATATTCTCATCAGAACCAGAAACTTCCCATGAGGTGATCTTCCAATCAGACTCTTTTGTTTTAGTAGAAGTAGTATTCTTAACTGTAGGTACTAATGTAATACTCTCTCCGGGTTCTTTAGGAACATCTACGCCGCCACATGCATAGCTGCCACTTACAATACATGGAGTTAATTCGTAATTATATGGAACATATGCACATCGCCAATCTGCAAGAGTTCTCTTACCTCCAAGCGAAGTATCTTTATTGTAAGTTACATATGCAGCCTGGCAAAATAGCTTTCCTGTATCTGTTGATTTAACCGTATAACTTGTCGGTGGTTGATTATTGTTATTTCGGCTATATATGCCGGTTATACCTCCAGTACCCCCAATGTTATCGGATTTGTTAGAATCGACAGTTTTATGTTCTCCATTTACAGAGCCCTTACCAATATCTCCAATTACGGTCGCATCCCAACCAACATACCTGTCGCCATTAAAACCGCTGAAGTTTTGCCCACCGGTTGGTTTAACTCCTGGAACCTGAGCCGAGTCACCATATTCAAGATAATATCCGAATCTGTTATATCCGTGGCTGCCGCTTACGCCTGGAGCCGCATAATTTGTAGTATTAGACGCTGTATGCTGCCATGTAACCGTTTCACCAGCGACGACTTTTATATCTTTAGATGCATAATCTTTATTTGTGCTGTCGGATTTAATTTGAGTACTAGGATCTAGCTGCCACGGAGCAGCGACTATCTTTATACATGCAGGCTTTGACCGACCCCAAGAGCCACTAGAACTAGAATTAGCCCATGTCCAATTTATATTAATACAAACATATTTCCCAATATCAGAGGCATTAATACCTACTCCAAAATGCCATCCTCCCGCAGCATTAAAGCTGCCACCATTATTGAACCCTGATTGCCCTGCAGAGAAAGTAACACCATTTTTATTCTGTACCCCTAAATTAGACCACCCAGATCCAGTCAGCCTATCAGTAGAAATCTGATCACCAACATATTTGTCTACAGTTATATTCACTTGCCCCCCAGCGTTGCCACTTGCGGATAGATTGTTATGAAAACCGATTACTAAGCCTGAAGTATACGGAACAGATCCTCCATCACCTTGTATCCATCCGGTACTGTCTGTAGGATTATCGACATTTGAAGATCCTGAAACGGACCAGCTCGAGTTTTTATTAATAGTAATATTTTTCGTACGAGGACTAGTACCATTTGACCCGCCCCAGTTACCTCCTGTAGCTGCGGCTTCAGAGTCTGTATTAGACTGCTTAGAATAGCCACTAGGTATTGTGATACTCAATTGAGGCTCGAAGGTATTACAGGTCGCAACCGAGTAGGCTCTTCCGCTAGCATCGGTCTTATCTTGTGAAGTATAACCACACGCAGAAGTTGGTTGTGTAGATTTTACAGTCGCGCCTTGAACAGGATTACCATAATTATCTTTAACATTCCAAATAAAAACCATATTATGCATCGTACGTATTTTACCGGCAGAACCGATATCATTATTCCAGTAGTTATAAGCATAACAAGGTTGGGATCCCATATTAGAATTCGTCGCATATGCATTTCCACCGTAGAAGTTTACACTGTCTATATCTACGTTCGCGGTTAAATTGCCATTTACATCAGTACTTCTTACGTTTACAGCATATGCATCTGGAGCAATATAACTCAAAATATTAGATTTTGTATTCTCCTCAGATTTGGTTTTTGCATCTTCCAAAAAATCGTTCCAGGTATTAAATTCACCAGTTTTCGATTCCAAACGCATTAAGACTATTTCGCCATTCTTTCCAGTAAAAACGCCCGAAACATCACCTACTTTATCTAATTTTCCGGCTTCAGAATTAGCACTTTTCATGTCGCCAACATCAAATGTCCATTCGCTACCAGATTGATCGTTGTATTGAGAGACTTCATTGTTATAATTGTCAAGCCAAGCGATCGTTCGGTAATCTGCATGCCAAGAGTTCATATCAACATGAGCCTCTCCTGGATCTTTTGTATTATCTAAATCAGTCATATTCGCTATTTCTGTGGCCGAAGTTCCATTACTGAATAGTGGCAAAAACTCGTCTTCAAGTTTTTTCTTTGCTTCATTAAAAGTTGTCTCCGCCAGTTCTTGACTTTGACTCTCAAGATTCACGAAATACGGAGTGTCATACATAATCGCAACCCTCAGTATTTTTTTATTGTTTATAATACAACTGCTCATTTTATCTTGATAATATTGATTTTCAGCTCTTATGCGAACGAAATCAAGACCACTATCAACATTCAAACCTGTAGCCCGTAGATCGTCATCGCTTGGTTCTGACACGTCACATTTCTGTTGATATGCTTTCAGCGCTAAATTCATAATTAATTCTTCCTGCGCCAAAGTAGCAACATCCTTTCCATTTGGTGTAGATACATCTGGATTATTATCATAATAATCTTGCAGACTATTTTGATAGTTGGTAACTTCTTTCTTAGTTAGAGTATTATCACCAATTTTTATTGAAGCGCTTTGCTTTATTATGTAGTCAATAAGAAAGAAACCACCTACAAATATCGCTATTATTAATAGCGATATAGACGTGACACGCACCCAACGCTTTTTAAATAATTTCAAAATAGGCTTATTGTTTTTCGCTTTTTTTGTTGACTTGGCCATATCAACAATATCATGTTTCGTATTCTCATCACCAATAGGTGTTTGTTGTTTCTGGTCTTCCATTATTCCCTCATTTAAAAACCTTATGTTATCTAGCCCTATTTTAACATAAACTCTTCAAAAATAATATAGTTTTGAGTAATTAAAAACCCTATCTATAAGCTAGATAGGGTTAATTGGTGCTAGAAATAGAAATGAGGTCAGCTTGCACAATAATCCTGCCATCTTCGTTATTGCCAACTTTCGTACATGCATACAACGTAAGCTGTGGCTTACCTCCAGTATCGGCCATTTTTTCGGTTAATACTGAGTGGTTTTCCGTATCATCACCTTGTATAAATATAATACTAAAAGTGTAGTATTTTTGATCACTATTTTGATAAATCGTAATCAAATCTCCTTCTTTTAGTGTTAGTTGACTGACGTCAAGTCCTCTTTTTGGATCGGAAAGTCCATCACTATCATACCGTAATATTTTCGTAAAACCCACGCCTTCATCTATAGAGCTACTATGGGAAGCCAGAATGAAATTGTCTTTTCCTAATATTTGATCCATTTTATCCGTACAAGCATAAAACAGTTTATCATAAGTGCTTTGTTCATTAGAGCCAGCACCTTTGATGATTTCAAGATCTATATTAATTCCTTCTTTATTTATAATAACTCTCCCGAGCTTCGTATAGCTATCATCATTATCTTGGCGTTCAACCGTCATTGGCCGAATTACAGATTCTTCCTGAACTTCTTCAGAATATCTACTACTTTCAAAAGCTTCGGATGAACTTGATTCTTCGATCTTGCTCTCGATAGTTTTTGCGATCTTTGCAGATTCGCTAGTAGTTATATTTTGAGGTGTATGTATATATCCTCTTTCAAATAGAAACACACCAAAAGTAATAAATAAAACAAACATAATCGAGATAAGAAACTTTAGGCGAGACTTTTCAGCCCCTAGCCTAACTTCTTTATTTTTTTGAAGCATTGACTTTATTTTTTTAACCAACTAGATCACTTCCTTTTTCTAAAAAATAAGACTTGGCAAATTGCCAAGTCTTAAAGATTTTCAGTTTTTTAAATCCAAAAAATTATGCAAAGAATTTTTTGCGAATAACGATAACGGCCAGCCCAACTAATCCAGTCATAACTGAGAAGATTGGGAATCCAGAATCATCTCCAGCAGCAGTTTGCCGAACTGGGGATTTTGCTTCTGTTTTCGCAGCATCTGTTGCGACAGCATTGTCACTTGGCGTAACTTCTGTTTTCGCAGTATCTGTTACGACAGCATTGTCACTTGGCGTATTTACTGTACTGTTATCATCCTTAACAGGAGTGGAAGTATCCTTATCAACCGGGTCAACTGGGTCAACCGGGTCAACCGGGTCAACTGGGTCAACCGGGTCAACTGGGTCGATGAAAGGCTCTGAAACTTGTTTGAGCTGTCCTAATTGCTGCTGCGCAAACGGATTCGCGTCAGCATATTGTGCCCAAAGAGTTATTATAACTTCATTCGAGATATTTTTATCGTCGAATGGCACTGCAATTAATGTATTCGGATTATATGGTAAAACTTCACCACTAACACCATTAAGCGTCACCTGATAGGTATAGCTTGCTGGTGCAATTCCGCTACCTAGAACAAAAGATGGATGAGAAAAAGTAAATTTCTCAGAGTCAATTGTGTATGAAGGACTCCATGTAGTCACTGCATCTGGGTCAACCGGAGCAACGTCTTTATTATAGTAAAAATAAACGTATAGTCCCGATTCAACAACCACGTTTTGTGTGGTTTCACCTACTGAAGTGTAGCCAGGCCAAGCCTGAGCTATTTCAGTAACAGTTGCACCATTTTCGGCAGTTTTAGGAATTTCATAAAGCTGGTTACCAGCTTTATCTAGGCCCAAAACTGTGTAGTTAACAGTGTTTGCAGGCGGTTCAGTATCTTTCAATACAAGCTGAGCCAACGCGCTGTTTATTCCTTCTAACGCAGTATCAAATTCGGTTTGCCCAACCCCCGGAAATGCCGGATCGTAAGTATCTCTAGCAAGCGTTGCTACACCAAAATCATAATATGACCCTATATATTCAATATATTCACCAGTGACTAGGGCAGTTTCAAATGCTTCAAAAGATCCTTCAGTGTAAATTTGTTTATCTGCTCTTGCGGAATCGACCGCTGAGACAGCATTACGAAGTGGAGTTGGGTCTATCCCTATCCCTTCAAGCGTTTCAGCAGAAGCCACGGTCGGGTTCAGTAATACTAAACCGACAGGAGCGACAACAGCAGCGCCTAAAATCGTAGCCGCAATAGTAGAAGCCAAAATATTCTTCATTTTTTTCATAAATAATTCCTCCTCGCCTGTCCCCAGGCTATGTTTGTTTTTATTTTTAACAATTTTTTATCATTCAAAAATAAAAACAGCCGAAGAGACATCAAAAAGAGGAAACTGAAAACCTCAAATATTAATGTACCTCGGCTGCTTTCACAACTGAATAATGATGACATTATAGCATAATGATAATATTTTGTCAATCAATATGTGATTTGAATAAAAAAGACCTAACATTTTTGTTAGGTCTAGATAAATGAGGTTTTAGGGTTTTATTTTACCGCATCTTCTGCCGTAGCTATAGCTTCCCCGATAGCAATAGACACATTATCAATATACCCTTGATCGTACTGATCAGGATTTTCCATGATGCTTTTGCCTTGGCTATAAAGCGAATCGGAACTTACGGTTATGTTATTTTCTTCCTTAATATTACTATCAGCTAATGACTTTCTCAGCTGCGCGCGAAATTCGGCCGTATCAGACTGTTTATCTTTAAGGTATGAATCGACTTGTGCTACAGTAGACTCTAGATTAACCAAGTCCAACTCACTATGTTGAGATTCAGCGCTAGTAGTAATGAGAATCATCCACACTGAAGTCAATACGGCAACCACACATAAAATTAATTTACAGAACTGACGGATTTCCTTTTTTTCATAAATAATTCCTCCTCGCCTGTCCCCAGGCTATGTTTGTTTTTATTTTTAACAATTTTTTATCATTCAAAAATAAAAACAACCGAAGAGACATCAAAAAGAGGAAACTAAAAACCTCAAATATTAATGCACCTCGGCTGCTTTCACAACTGAATAATAAAATTAACTATAGCATAATAGTTTTAATTTGTCAATTGACATCAATGGTTTTTACTTATCCTAGCGAATATCTCATCATTAAATCTATATAGTTTAGCGATCCCGTTCTCCAACCTATAATAATATCTTAGATAAAACATCTCAACTATAAAGAAAATTACAAAAATTGCATACAGCATTACCTGGACTGTAAACATTTCACCTGAGTCAAAAGTTGAAGATACTAAAACTGCCAATAGCCCAAACATTATAGTTAGAAGCGTCCAAAATATAGTCACAAGCAGATGTATTAATCTTTCGTGCTGAAAATTTTGGATTTTTTGTTGGTGAAAATTTAAAAAATCCCGCCAGAATCGAGCATCTCTATCATCTTTTGAGGCGAGCGTTTCGTTTACTTGATTAAAGTGTTGTATAATTTTTTTATCCATATTTATATTATAAAGACTCTGGAAGGAAATTTCCAGAGTCTTTAATTTTATTTGTTTAGCCCTGCTAAATCTCTTTGGAGTTTTATGGCGCCTTTTGCAGCCTTTTCTAGAGTACGCTTATCATTTAGGGTATTTAGAATCTTTTTTTGGCGTGCAATATCACGTTTTATAATAATTTTCTTCTTTATTATTTCCATTTTCACCCTTTCTAAGATTAATTGTATATCTTCATTATATCATGCTAAGTACAATTCGTCAATATCAAACTCGTCAAGCACATTATATTCTTCATTTATCCAACTCTTATCAACAAACCTTATGGAGACAGACGAATATTCTATTTTTTCAAGTTCTTTTAGGTTATCTTTAACATTCTTAATTGATTCAAGAAAATCGTCTTTTTTTATTTTTCTATTTGTCTTAAGCTCTCTGATTTTAGTAAAATTCCAAGCCCGTTCAGCGCTTTCAACCATTATATAAATATTAATAAAATAATCGTGCTTAATTAATCTTTTTATATTAAAAATAGCCTTACTACTTCCAAATGTGCCGTCTAATACAAAATTATAATTACCAGCAATGGCTTTGTCAAATATATTTTCCACTATCGCATTACCTATTGGCCGGAATTTATAGTCATTTTCTGGGCTGTAATCTTTGAAAATTTTCACAATCTCATCAAGATCGATTCTTAAGAATTGTTGTTTGAAATTTTTATTATCCGTAAAAAGAGAGCTTATGAATTCAGTCTTACCAGATCCTGGGATTCCAGCCAAAATGACTGCAATCGGACGAGTGTTAGTCTCAGGGTTTATTCCACTATTTTTAACAAAATTCTTTGAAATTTTCTTCTTTATTTGACTTTTACTCAAATTTTTCATATCAATTTTATATGATTTATCCATAACCATATTATAAAGACTCTGGGAGTAAATTTCCAGAGTCTTTAATTTTATTTATTGTATTTTAACTGTTATTCGGTCCGTAGCGCCTCAATTGGATCAAGTTTTGCAGCTTTTCTTGCTGGCAAATATCCAGAAATAACCGATATCGTTATCAATGCTATAACCAAAATTATATTAGAAACGGTATCCATTTGCAGCATACGAGTTCCCTCTTCTAGCTTCAAGAAACTAGTGATTACAGGGTTTAACAACGTAACGAGCCACGCTATAAACAAGCCGATTAAACCACCGAGCAATCCGATAAGTGCAGCTTCATACCTAAACAATTTTGATATATCTTTCCTTCTAGCCCCAAGAGCTTTCATTAATCCAATTTGGCTAGTTCTTTCTAAAACACTGATATATTGAGTGTTTATTATGCCGAATATTGAAGCTAGGATCGCCAAGGCACCAAATCCCATAAGTCCGTATTGAACCATATTTACAGCTTCAAACATCATTGCGCTATAATCTCCGAAAGTTTCAACTTGATATCTAGAAGGGTCAATCGCTTCAATATTATTTTTTATATCATTAACAGAGGTTGAATTGTCAGCGCTAACGAATAGCGCACCGTAATAAATTTCAGCTGAAGGAGTCTGTTGTTTCGCAATCTTAACACCATCACTAGTTGAGATAGTAAATAAGCCCTGGTAGCTCAAAACATCATCAGTCTTACCACTATCAACAGCCGCGATAATAAAGTCTTCTGTAAATTCACTATCATCACTCGTAGAAAACACAAATGATATTTTTTTACCAATCAATCCTTCGGCATTATTAGCCCCAAAAGATTTTACATAGTCATTTGGAACCACAACAGTACCGTCTTTTACCTGGTTATCTTTTTCTAAATTACCTGCGGAAAGTTTTATATTACTCTCGTCGTATTTAGTAGCTAAGCTCGCCTCATAGCTATCCGAGGAACCTTCTATCGAAACTGATTTTACATTTATATTTACTAGTGGATTTACAGATTTAACACCTTTAACTTTTTTGATTTTCTCTACATCGGACTCTTTTAAGTATGATGTTTCAGTAAAATTAGAATCTATAGAGTCGGCATCATCGGATTCGTCGATCTTTTTCGGTCCAGTATCTTGCTTATCTTCTGTTGCTATTTTGCGATAAACTTGAATGCTATTCATGTCACCGTTCAGGCCAATTTTCTCATCAACATAATTACGTGCACCATTTCCGGCCGCAAGAGCGAGCGCAATAGTGGTCGCACCAACCGCAATCGCTAAGCTAGTCAAAAAAGTTCTGATTTTAGCTTGTTTTAAATTTATACTAGATCTCTTAGCAATATCTATCCTACGCATTTTTAGCTCCTTCTATTTTTTCAACTTTACCATCTTTAATATGGATTTGCATATCACATTTATTCGCCAAATCTTGATCGTGAGTTACTATAATAAGGGTAACTCCCTTCTCCTTGTTATAGCTGAAAAGTGTATTTTCAATCAAAGAGCTAGTTACGGAATCAAGGTTTCCGGTCGGCTCATCTGCAAATATTATTTTAGGGTCATTAACGATAGCTCGTGCGATAGCCAATCTTTGTTTCTGCCCACCTGAAAGTTCATTCGCTTTTGACTTTTTCTTATCTGTTAAATCTACTTTTTTAAGCGCCTGACTTATTAGATTATTTCGTTTCTTGATGGCAACTTCCGATATTTCCAGCGGCAACCCAACGTTTTGGTAACTTGTTTCATTTCCCTGAACGAAAAAACTCTGGAAGATAAAACTCATTTTATTCGCCCTAAAATCGTCTATTTTCTTCTGTTTCATAGATAAAATATTTATCCCATCTATGAAAACTTCGCCTTTTTCTGGACGATCTAGCCCACTCATCGCATGCATGAGAGTGGATTTTCCACTTCCAGACTTTCCGATTATCGCTACACTTGCGCCATCCGAGATCTCAAAACTCACATCATCCAAAGCTTTAAATTTATTGTTCTTCTTACCGTAAGTTTTGGTAATATTTTTCACTTTAATCATATCCTAACTCCTTATTTATTTGTCTCAATATTTAAACATTTTATATTATCTAACGATTCATAAATTTGTTCGTTAACTTTAAAACTCGATATTCCTGCCTTGTCAAAAATAATAGTCGGCGAATTATAGTAGTATTGATCTTCACAAACGTCGAGCGAAGCTATCTCTACGTTTTTGGCGGATCCAATTTCAAAAGTAGCATTTTCGACTTTTATGTTTATCTTTAGATTTTCAACATCTAACTTATCACCTTCAAAACCACTATTTTCAGACTGCACAACAGATAAATTTTTTATATAAACTTTATTGTCTATCTTGACCGCCGAACCAGCAGCATTTTGCTCAATATATAAACTTTCTTGTTTAGGATTTGGCTCGTAATATATTTCTGAATCATTTTGTGAAATAATATTTTTTATTTTTGTACCGTAAATTATTAACTTCTCGTAATTTATATATGAACTATTATCTCTTTTTATATTAACCATAAGAGTTTTATCATTAAAAGATATATCCTCTCTATCATCTACGCCATCAAGGTATTTGCTTTTTACAATTTCAACCCTTCTCTCGCTACTAACAATGTACTTTACATTAATATTAGAATTTATATTTAACGAATCTATAGAGCTAAATCTAGTTTTGTCGACTGATATTTCTCTTTTCTCTATACTTTGTTGAATTTTTGATTGATGGTTGGATTCATTAATATTTATCACATAGAAACCAGCAATAAATGATGTAATACCGATAAATATAACTACAGGAAGAGCAATTATTTGTGACTGGGTAATTTTTCTACTAAAACCAATGTACGCCATTGTAATAGAAAAAGCTACAAATAAAATCCCAGCAAGGCTAAACAGTGCCATCGGAACACCTTGGTAAGAATTAAGTACGGCCGAATCTGTAGAATCATTAATTACTGCTATATTCACAAAAACAAGAAGTGTTAAGCCTATCAAAGCAGCGAAAACCGATCCTAGCCCGAGCAAAATTCCGAAAAATGTCTTCACACTATCATTCCGCTTCTCCTGAAGGCTAAAATTGTATTCTTCGTTCACTTGTTTTATTGATTGTGCAGAAATTTTCTCACCCCTAAGTCTTAAAATATCGGATGCAGTTTTTGCTGATGGGATCAATATCCATAAAATTATATATATTGGAATTATCCAACAAAAAGTAACAGGGACTAAAATTAGAAAAATTATTCGAACTAAAACAACATCTATATTCAAATATACACTTAGCCCACTTGCTATTCCGGCTATCATAGCAGTTGATTTGTCTCTGTAAATTTTCTTTTTCGCGACAGTTTCTTTAATATTCGCATCTTTAACTTCATACTCATCGGTTTCGGTAACAATATCTGGGTCAGCAAAGACTTCTGGGTCACCGAGTTGTTTTTTAATCTTACTTACGTCTTCTAGAGAGATAATATCATTCTTATTAACACCTAAATCACTTAAAATTTCTGTAACTCTAATTTCAACATCATCAAAAATAGATTCGTCATTTGCATATTTTTGTAAATCGTTAAAATATTTAGTCAGTTCTTTTTTAGCATCAATTTCAATTTCATATGGAACTTTAGCTAAATGTATTCTATTGATTTCTTTCATAATAACCTTATAATTTCTTTATTGTCTTATTTAAGTTTGCTATATTTTCGCCCACTATTTCCATCACTTCTCGACCAAAATCCGTGATTCTATAGTATTTTCTAGGTGGTCCTTGTTCTGATTCTTGCCATTCATGATTTAGTAAACCTTCTTTTTGCAATCTTGACAGCAGTGGGTATATAGTCCCTTCTACCACCACTAATTCTGCTACTCGTAAATCCTGAATGATGTCGCTCGTATACACGGGCTTCTTTGAACAAACTTTTAATACGCAGTATGCAATAAACCCTTTTCTCATCTGAGTGGCCATTTGCTCTGCATATTTTATTGCTTTATCTTCGTTTGTCATAGTTATATGTTATACCAAGTAGCTTGTTGTGTCAAGCTTTTTAATAAAACAAAATAATACACCCTTTCTAAGTTATCTTGAGAGTGTATTATCTATATAAATTAATTCAGTAAAAAAGGATTAAAACAACTTACCAGCCGCCTCCGCCGCCCCAGCCGCCCCCGCCGCCAGCGGAA
>RRZU011084645.1_pt1 | contig 12895 bp, 11 predicted proteins | sample 2165561 | NCBI WGS metagenome assembly RRZU01 (sample SAMN10456909, study PRJNA506462) | wastewater metagenome | isolation source: wastewater sludge | place: USA: Moscow, Idaho
CGGCACTCGGGCGGCGCCGTCGATCGTCGGCGAGGCGGCCTCGACCTTCTTGAGCATCGGGTCGGTGCGGCGCAAGGTCACCGCGATGACGAACTGCTTCGCCCCACCGGCGGCGACGGCCTTGGCATAACCTGCGGGGTCGATGCCGACGACGACAGCGAGCCGCCGGGCGGAGGCCTGCGCCGCGGCGGGCGCCACCCGGGACTTGTCGATACCGACCTGGTAGACATCCCGCTCGGTCACCAGCGGCGTGCCGCCGGCCCCGAGGATGTCGGCGCGTTTGGGGGCTTCGGTGACGATGCGCAGGGCCTCACCAGCGGTGAGCTCCGGCGCGATGAGCGCGGGCGACCAGACCACCCGCCAGGCGCCGTCGACAAGGGTCAGTCCGGCGGTGGTCGTGTACCGCCAGGTGGTCGCCGCCGGTGACCCGGACGCGGATGTCGTCGCCGACCCGGTGCCGGGGGCCGTGCCGCTCGTGGCTCCGGAGGCCGTGCCGGTCGCGGTGCCGGAGGCGCTCTGCGCCGGGCCCACCACCCAGGTCGTCGTCAGGGTCGCGGTCGCCCGGTCGTCGTGCTGGGCGTCCGGCGCGACCGAGGCCACCGTGGTCGTGTGCGAGCGCGCGCCGAGCCCCTTGACGGCCGCGGCATACGCCGCCGTCGCGGTGGCTCCGGTCGTGCCCTGCCAGGGGACCGGCGCGAGGTCCCCGCTGGTCAGCCCGGCTGCCAGGGCGGCCGCGGCCGGGTCAGGTGGTGGCGCCGACGTGCAGGCCGCGGCCCCGGTCGCCAGGACCAGGGCGAGGGCAGCGCCGAGCGCCACCCGTCGTGCGGCGCCGGACCGGACCTGCTGAGACGTCATACCGACATCCTCACTCACGCCGGTGACAACCGCGCGAGCGCACCCTCGATCCGGTCCAGGGCGGCGTCGAGGATGGTCGGCGTCGTCGCGTAGTTGAGCCGCGCGAACCGGTGCTCCGGTGCGCGGAAGGGCACGCCGCCGGAGAGGGCGACCCTGGCCTCGCGGAGCAGCAGCGCGGCCGGTTCCTCGGTCAACCCCAGCTCGGTGAGGTCGAGCCAGGCGAGATAGGTCGCCTCGGTGCTGCCGAGGCGGACCCCCGGCCAGCCGGCGACTCGTCCGCGGAGCGTCTCGCGGTTGGCGGCGAGCTGGGTGAGCACCTCAGTGACCCACTGCTCGCCGTCGCGGTATGCCGCTGTGGACGCCTCCATCCCCAGGGTCGAGACGCCGACGAGATCCCACACGGGGATGGCCGCCCAGGTCGCTCGGTCCGCCGGCGAGGAGGTGAGGACCTGGGCGCACTTGAGGCCGGGAAGGTTCCACGCCTTGCTCGCTGCGACGACGGTGAGGGTGTGCGCGGCGGCGGCCGCGCTGACGCTGGCGTACGGGACGTGCGGGCGGTCGTCGTGGACCAGGGGCGCGTGGATCTCGTCGGAGACCACCCGGCCGCCGTGCCGGTCGACGACCTCCGCCAGCGCGGCGAGCTCCGCGGGGGAGAAGGCCCGGCCGAGCGGGTTGTACGGGCTGCAGAGCAACAGGGTGCGGGCCCCGGCGGCGAAGGCGGCGTCGATCCGGTCGAGATCGAGGGCCGCGCGGCCGTCCGGTCCGGTTGCCATGGGGACGTGCACCTGGGGCCGACGGGCCAGGTCGACGATGTCGAAGAAGGGCATGTAGACCGGGGTGGTGATGATGACCGGGTCGTCCGGAGCGGTGAAGTACTCCAGCGCCAGCCGGACCCCGTGCATGACATCGGCGACGACGTGGACGTCGGCCGGGTCAACCGTCATGCCATAACGGCGCAGCGCCCAGTCGGCATACGCCTCGGGCAGACCGCTGGCGGCGGGGTTCATCGGGTACCCAAAGGTCTCGGCCGCCACGGCCGCCCGGATGGCGGCCATGACCGGCTCGGCGGTCGGATAGTCCATCTCGGCGACCCACAGGGCCAGGACGTCGGGCGGATAGGTCGTCCACTTCATCGTCCGACGAGCCTGCAGCTGCGGCGGGGTCAACGCGGTGAGGTCCACCGGCCCATTGTCGTGGTCGCGGTCTGGCGCGGCGAGGGTGGGCGCCGCATACCTGCAGGGTGGGCGGCATACGATCTGGCCATGGCCCGCCCGCATGGCGCAGCGATCGTCGAGGATGCCTGGAACCGGCAGCTCGACCGCAGCCTGCGCAGTCGCGGCTGGAGCACCCGAGTGGTGGGGCACACCGGGTACGGCTCGACCAGGCAGCTGCGCGTCCTTGCCCGGGTGCTCCTCGCGCCCGCCGGCGACCCGGACGAGCTCGCAGCGGCGCGGCTCAAGGCGACCTACGGCGGGCTGCGCTCGCCCTATGTCGACCGCCGCGGCTGGCGTGCCTTCTTCACCGCGCCGGCGATGGACGTGCCGGTCAGCGTGCGGATCGGCACCCGGTGGGCTTACGGGCGCAGCGACCGCGGTGGGTATGTCGACCTCGTCGTCCCCGACCACGGGCTGGCCCCGGGCTGGCACACGGTGACCGTGCAGGCTCGTCATGCGCTGGAGGCCCAGGCGCCGGTCTTCGTCGTTGGCGATGACATCCGCGTCGGTCTGGTCAGCGATATCGACGACACCGTCATCTCGACCTCGCTGCCCCGCCCGATGATCGCGGCGTGGAACACCTTCGTCCTGCACGAGCGGGCCCGCAAGGTCGTCGACGGCATGGCGCCGCTCTACCGGCAGATCATGGCCCGGCAGGAGGGGATGCCGTGCGTCTACCTCTCGACCGGGGCGTGGAACACCGCGCCGGCGCTGACCCGATTCCTCGACGCCGGCGGGTTCCCGCGCGGCCCGCTGCTGCTCACCGACTGGGGGCCGACGAACACCGGCTGGTTCCGCTCCGGTCAGGACCACAAGCGGTCCGCGCTGCACCGGCTGGCGGTGGACTTCCCGCAGATCCGGTGGATCCTTGTCGGCGACGACGGCCAGCATGACCCGGCGATCTACTCCGAGTTCGCCGCCGCCCGCCCGGACCGGGTCGAGGCGATCGCGATCCGCGAGCTCACGCCGGCCGAGCAGGTGCTCAGCCACGGCTTGCCGGTCTCGAACGAGGAGCTCGCCGGCGGGCCCAAGGCGCTCCAGCAGGCGAGCACCGTGACGGTCCAGGCGCCGGACGGGTACGCGCTCGCGGCCGGGCTGCGCCGGGCCGGGATCCTGCCGTCCGACGCGGCGGACTCATCAGGAACGACGGGCTAGGCGGGGGCGACCATGCCGGAGATGCCCGAGGTCCAGGGACTGGTGTCCTTCCTCGGTGCCCGCGTGGTCGGGCTCGGGGTCGTCTCGGTCGAGGTCGGGTCGATCGCGGTGCTCAAGACCTACGACCCGGCGCCGCAGGCGCTCGCCGGCGCACCGGTCGATTCCGTATCGCGGCACGGGAAGTTCCTCGACCTGGACTGCGACGGCATACACCTGGTCTTCCACCTCGCCAAGGCGGGCTGGCTGCGGTGGTATGACGCCACCCCGGCCACCCTCGTCCGCCCCGGCAAGTCCCCGATCGCCTTGCGGGTGCGCCTCTCTGACGGCTCGGGCTTCGACCTCACCGAGGCGGGCACGCGCAAGTCGCTGGCGGTGTATGTCGTCCGTGACCCGATGCTCGTGCCGGGCATCGCCCGCCTCGGGCCCGACCCGCTCGACGCGTCGTTCACCCTCGAGGCACTGGCCGGCATACTGTCCGGTCGGCGGACCCAGATCAAGGGGGTGCTGCGCGACCAGGGGATCATCGCGGGCGTGGGCAATGCCTACTCCGACGAGATCCTCCACGTGGCGCGGCTGTCGCCGTACGCGCTCGCGGCGAGCCTGACCGACGAGCAGGTGGGTCGGCTCTACACGGCGCTGCGCGAGACCCTCGCCGGGGCGGTTGCGGCGGCGGAGGGCAAGCCGGCCGCCGAGCTCAAGGACGCCAAGCGTGCCGGGATGCGGGTGCACGGCCGGACCGGCTCGGCGTGCCCGGAGTGCGGTGACCTCGTCCGCGAGGTGTCCTTCGCCGACACCTCGCTGCAGTACTGCGCGACCTGTCAGACCGGGGGCAAGCCGCTGGCCGACCGACGGATGTCGCGGCTGCTCAAGTAGGCCGCTGCCCGGCCACGGCGGCGAGGGTTACCCTGCAAGGGTGCGGATCCTCTCCATCCAGTCCCATGTGGCGTACGGGTACGCCGGCAACTCGGCCGCCGTCTTCCCGCTCCAGCGGCTCGGGCACGACGTCTATCCGGTCCTCACGGTGACCTTCTCCAGCCACACCGGGTATGGCGCCACCCGCGGTCCGCTCGTCGCGCCCGCCGATGTCGCCGAGGTACTGCTTGGAGTCGAGGAGCGCGGGGCGTTCCCGCAGGTCGACGCGGTGCTGTCGGGCTACCTCGGCGCCGAGACGATGGGCGCGGTCGTGCTCGACGCCGTGGCGCGGGTCCGGGCGGCCAACCCCTCGGCGCTGTACTGCTGCGACCCGGTCATGGGCGATGTCGGGCGTGGCTTCTTCGTCCGCGAGGGGATCCCGGAGTACCTGCGCGACAGCGTCGTCCCGGTCGCCGATATCGTCACGCCGAACCAGTTCGAGCTCGAGTTCCTCACCGGGGCCGCGGTGACGACGACCGCCGAGATGCTCGACGCGGCGAACCGGCTGCGGGCGACCGGCCCGCGGGTCGTCGTCGTCACCTCGGTGCTGACCTCGGACACGCCGCAGGGGTCGATCCAGATGGCCTGCGTCAGCGACGAGGGCGCCTGGATCACGACCACGCCGCTGCTGCCGATGACGGTCCGCGGGGGCGGAGATGTCACCGCGGCGGTCTTCCTCGCGCACTACCTCACCTCTGGTCCCGAGGCGGCCCTCTCGCGGACCACGGCGACGATGTATGCCGTCCTCGCCGCCACCCATGACGCCGGCTCGGCCGAGATGCTCCTGGTGCGCGAGCAGGACTCGATCGCCCACCCCGACGAGCGCTTCCCCACCGTCACGCTGGGCTGAGGAGTCTCGTGGCGATCGTCTTCGTGCACGGGGTGGCGGTCCGCGAGCCGGACGACCCGCAGCACGCGACCGTCGAGCGGCTCACCCGGGGCGCGGAGTGGCCGGCGGTCGAGGCGGCCCTGCGGGAGTATGTCGCTCCGGCGGTCCGCCCCATCGCGCCTGCGGCCGTCGACATCTCGTTCGTCTACTGGGGTGACCTCGGCGCCCCGGTGCCGCTGGAGGTCGAGGAGCCCGGTTCGGCATACGAGAATAGTGAGCACCTCGACGACCTGACCCGGGACGAGCTGGGGCACGCGCTGGAGGAGCGGCTCCGCGCGGCGTACCCACCCTCGGAGTGGCCCGCGGTCGTCACCGCGGTGTGGCGCCTCGTCGACGACCCGGCGCTGCGGTCGCAGCTCGCGGCGCGCTCGGTGCACCGGCAGCGCAGCTGGCTCGACAAGCAGCTCCGGGCGGCCGTGACCGCCGAGTCAGGGACCCTCGACGCGGCGCTGGCGAGCGTGGGGGCGGACCTGGCGGCGCGCGGTCGCGCGACGGTGCGCACGGCGATGGCCGAGGTGCGCCGGCCGTTCCACGGCGTGGTGCCGGTCTTCGTCGGTGACGTGCTGCGGTATCTCGACGGCCGCGGCCGACCGGGGGAGCCGGGGCCGGTCATGCGTCGGGTGCTCGACGCGCTCGTCGCCGCTGGTGCGGCGTCACGGGCGACGGGGGAGCCGCTGGTCGTCCTCACGCACAGCATGGGTGGGCAGCTCGTCTATGACGCCCTGACGTCATTCGCCGCGGATGCGCCGGGCGGCGGGTCGCTGCCGTTCGTCGACCTCTGGTGCTCGGCCGGTGGCCAGGTCGGGCTGTTCGCCCAGCTCGGGGTCTTCCTCGACGCGCACGGCGACGCGCAGGGGGACGAGTCGAGTGACGCGCGGGGCGACGCGTCGAGCCAGGCTGGGGGCGACGCGGGGGCGGGCGCCCTGGCGCCGGCGGCCTCGCCTCGAGGGCTGCCGCCGGAGCGGTTGGGGTACTTCTGGAACGCGTGGAGCTCGAGCGACGTGCTGAGCTTCCCGGCGGAGGGGCGCGTGGCCGGGGCGCACGATGCGGACTTCGCGTACCCGGGCGCCGCGACCACGACGCACCTCGCCTACCTCAAGGACCCGGCCTTCTACCGAACTCTCGCGGCGAAGGTCGCGGCGCACTGCCCGCAGCCTCGTTGACCGTGGCGCGGCGCCCCCGCGCCACGGTTGTTTCGATCTGCCACGGATGTAGGGGTGGCCATCCCGAACAACTGTGGCGAAGAGTCCGCCGACGGGCGCTGGGTCGGGTGTCGTCCGGGCCTGCCGCAGCGAGCTGCCAGGGTCGACATACCGATGTATGCCGCAATCTCGGATTGACGTTAGAGAGTCCAATACAGTCCGATCATGGACCCGATCCGCAATCCGTACGCCCCGGGCGCCGGGCAGCGGCCGCCTGAGCTCGCCGGCCGCGATGAGCAGCTGCACGCCTTCGACGTGACGCTGGAGCGGGTGGCGCGCGGGCGGCCGGAACGCTCGGTCGTGCTCACCGGGCTGCGCGGCGTGGGTAAGACGGTGCTGCTCAACGCCCTGCGGTCGGCGGCGGTGCGGGCGCACTGGGGGACCGGCAAGCTCGAGGCACGGCCGGACCAGCCGCTGCGACGGCCGCTGGCTGCGGCGGTGCATATGGCGGTGCGCGAGCTCGGCCACCCGCGCCCGGACGAGGTGGCGCAGGTGCTCGGGGTCGTCAAGGCGTTCGCGCAACGCGACGGCGGCGGCGGTGGAGGCGCGCGGTCGGGCGGGGGCTCGGGAGGCGGCTCCGGTGGCGGCGCTGGGCGGTTTCGGGACCGGTGGAGCGTCGGCATCGACGTGCCGGCGGCCTCCGGGCGGGCCGACTCCGGTGACATCGAGATCGACCTCGTCGAGCTGCTGAGCGACGTCGGAGGCCTCGCGGCGGACCGCGGCATCGGGGTGGCGATCTTCATCGACGAGATGCAGGACCTCGGCGCGGCGGACGTCTCGGCGCTGTGTGCCGCGGCGCACGAGATCTCGCAGTCCGGGCTGCCCGTGGTGATCGTCGGGGCTGGGCTGCCGCACCTGCCGGCGGTGCTGTCCGCGTCGAAGTCGTACTCGGAGCGGCTGTTCCGGTACTCGCGGATCGACCGGTTGGACGTCGAGGCCGCCGGCTTGGCGCTGACTGCCCCTGCGGCTGAGGAGGGTGCCTCCTGGGCAGAGGAGGCCCTGTGGGAGATGTACTCCGTGACGGCCGGTTACCCATATTTCGTTCAGGCGTATGGGAAGGCGGTGTGGGATGCGGCGGTCGGCCCCGAGATCACCGCCGACGACGTTCGTATGGCGGCGCCGGAGGCCGAGGCGGAGCTGGCCGTCGGCTTCTTCGGCTCTCGGTACGAACGGGCCACGCCGGCGGAGCGGGAGTATCTACGGGCGATGGCGGACGCGGCATACGAGCAGGCTCCGGCGAGCGAGAGCGGGAGTGAGGCGTACGGGTCGACGCTCGCCATCGAGCTCGACTCAGTGCCGACGGCGGAGGTTGCCGCGGTGCTGGGGAAGCGGCCGCAGTCGCTGTCGCCGGCGCGGGACTCGCTGATGAAGAAGGGGCTGGTCTACTCGAGCGAGCGGGGTCGGATCGCGTTCACGGTCCCCCATTTCGGCCGCTACCTGCGCACCCACCCCGACTAGTCTCGGCCGCGTAGGAAAACCAGAGCAGGACGAGGACCTTGCGACCGGGTGGGAGCAGCGGCACCCCAGTACGGCCATCTTCCCAGTGGTGAGAGCCGCAAGAGCTGTCAGCGGCATAGCGATGAGTGGGACAAGGCACGGAGTGCTTGAGAGTCGACGGTGGTCGGATCGGCACCTTGGGAGGTGTTCGGCCGGTGAGCCCTCCCGTGACCTTGACTGTGACGTTGCGTCGCACCCGAGGATGAGGTGATGCAGGTCAAGGATCTGGCCACGTTAGCCGGGACGACGGTGCGCACGGTCCGGTACTACCACCAGCTCGGGCTCCTCGGGGTTCCCGAGCAGGGGCAGGGTTGGCGCTCGTACGGCTTCGCTCATCTGACCCGTCTGATGAGGATCCGCTGGCTCGTCGAGCCGGGGGTACCGCTCTCGGAGGTGTCGTACATGCTCGCTCCGCCGGCCAACGCGGACGAGCGAGCGGTTGTCGTCGGCGACCTCGACGGTGTCCTCGCTGCCATCGACGAGCGGATCGACACCCTCAAGGAGCAGCGTCATCGCGTCGCCACGCTGCTCGAGCGGGTCCACAGCCAGGGGCGCTTGTCACCCCTGCCTCCTGCGGTCGTGCGCCTGTATGCCGCGCTGGCGCAGCGGCCGCTCTCGCCGGCCTTGGCCGAGTCGATGCGGCGCGAGCGGGACCTGCTGGAGCTCGCGTGCTACCACGCACCCCTGCCCGACGACGTCGTGGCCCTTGTCGAAGGGCTCGGCGACGATCCGCTCGACGCAATCTGTGGGATCTGGGAGGAGTGCCAAGCCCTGGCCGCCCACGTCTCTCGGCGGCTGACGCCGATCGACCGCGACCGGATCACTGATCTGGCCCGGCACTCCGTCGAGGTCGGGTTCACGGACGTCGGGACCTACCGAAGGATCGGGTGGAAGCACGGACGCTGGCACGACGTCCTCTGGCTTCAGTTGCCTCTCGGTGGCGGCGGCGATCCGGGGGTGGAACGGATCGAGCCAAGCCCCTGATCGATGTGGTGCCGTTGCTCAGTGCGTCACCGCGGTGACGGGCACGGCATACAGGCTCAGGGGCGGGTGCGCGCGTCCCTAGAGGCATCGGCGGCAACTCGCTCCATGCGGTGCATAAGGGCGGCAGACGGCGTGACTCGGCCGTGGCGATAGGTCGAGAGCCGACTGCGGGAGGTGCCGATGCGTTCTGCGAACTCGGCTGTGCTGAGCCCGGACTCGCGCACCAACTCCGACACGTGAGTGGCGACCGCGGCCCGCTCCACCTCCTCTGCTCGGCGCCGTGCGCGTGCGATCGCACGGTTCAGGAGAGGTCCGAGGCCGCGGATCTTCTCCTGTCGGGTGTACTCCTCGACCTGACGCGCCACGGGCCCCCAGGGGTCTCGACCGATCTCCGCGGTGAGGATGGCCCAGTCCCGGATCGACCCGCGCTCGAGGACTGCGACCAGGGCCTCGAACGGCCACGAGGCCAGCGGAGCCGCTGGGTCGACATCGACGTGACGGAGTCGGCGCAGGGCAGGCGTCGTCATGGCTCACCCCGCTGGATCATCTCCAGCAGCCGGTCGGCCATGTCGGCGCAGACTGTGGTCACCGAGGCCCAGTCGTGCCAGCGCGCGTCCAGTTCCTTGTAGCTCGCGAGTTGGGCTGTGACCCGGGGGTCCTTGGGTGCTGGCTCGGCCAGCCGGAGGGTCAGCGCAGTGAGCACGGAGTCCCCCTCGTTCGAGCGATCGGCGTAGTAGTCGTCGATCCTCGCGAGGACCGACGCGGCCGCCAATTCGCCGAGGCGCTCGATGAGTGCCGCCGTGTCGAGGTAGTCACGGGTGGCGTTGCGCTGGACGACGAGGTATGCCTTCACGCGCAGCATCTCGGGAAGCGTCGGGGCGCGCACACTCACCCCAGCCCCGAGGTCGACGTCCTCGACCTCAAGAGGGCGAGTTCGGCGAAGTTGGCGAAGGCCGGCTTCGATGCCATCGAGACTTCCCAACAATGTGAGTGGAGGGCTGCTGGCCCGCACGGACGTCACCCAACTCTCGCTCGCCGCGACCGCTTCGACGACCTCGGCGTAGCGCTCGGCGAGGTCGCTCATCACGTGGTCGTGATCCAAAGAGAGCCGGTGCTCGGCGTGCAGAGCCGAAGCGGTGCCCCCGACGAGAACGGCATCGGGGACCAAACTCTGGAGCTTGGCGGCCGAACGCAGAACCGCCTGCAGCCGAGCAGACCGTGGCATGCGGCCTAGCGTATCAGTTCCGATACGTGCGCAGGCCCATCCACGCCGCAAGCGACTCCACCTCGGCTCTGACCCGTCGCCGGCGGGCGGCGCTCCAGTGGCCGTCCTCGTGGATGGCGTCGACTCGGTCTAGACCGCGGCCCAACTCGGTGGTGCAGCCGAACCGCAACACTCACGGCATACACCCTCTCGGCGAGATCCCAGAGCGGAAGGCGACCCTCGCGCCTCGCCCTCGCGACCTCGCCCCCGCGCGACCATCTGGTCCAGCAGCCGGGCGCGGCTGCGGTCGTGGTTTCCACCCGGATGAGCGCCGGGGCACGGCGCAGGTGTTGGGCAGCTCGGCACTCGGCATCGGGCCGTCGACGGCCAGCCGGTCGAGGATCTCGGCCCGGGAGGCGGCGTTGGCGTCCAGCCATTCCCGAGCTGCACCTGCCACGGCGACAGCGGCTCCGGCCGGGCCACACCTCCCACTCGGCGCGGAACAGGGAGATGCAGCAGGGTGAGGTGACGCAGCACATCGAGCACATCGGTGGGCTGCGGCTGAGTGAGCGGCTGGGCGCGAACGGCGATCCGTCGCGCGTCGCGTCGACTCAGGTGATGGCGCGCGGCCACAGTGCATTCCGGCACGGCCGCCTGACTTCAGCCCTGACAGAGGCAGAAGGGGTGGCCCGCGGGGTCGAGGAAGACGCGGAAGGTCGTCCCGGGCTGGTGGTCGTGCTTGGTGGCACCCAGCTCGAGCACGGCCGCCTCCGCAGCATCGAGGTCGTCGACGTCTACATCGATGTGCATCTGCTGGGGCACCTCCTGTCCAGGCCACCGAGGTGCGGTGAACCCGTCCACCTTCTGGAAGCCGATGGAGCCGCCATACTCGGCGCGCACGAACCACCAGCCGCTGTCGCCCTGTTTCACCTCCCAGTCAAGGAGGGCGCCGTAGAACTCCGCGAGGGTCTTGGGGTCGGGGCAGTCGAGGACGACAACGGGGTAGCGAGCGATAGCCATAGCAGCACCGTAAGGGGGTAAGCGGACGTTTCGCGTCCGGATAGCCTTCGGGGTATGCCGTCTGGGTCACCGGCCGCCCGCGCCTTGGTGGCGCTCGAGCTCATCGAGCGCCGACCCGGGATCACGGCGCCCGATCTCGCGCGTCGCCTTGGGGTGACCGATCGGGCTGCCCGCCGGTATGTCGCCACGCTTCGTGAGGCCGGAATCCCCGTCGAGGCTTCTCGAGGCAGGGACGGTGGCTACCGGCTCGGCCGGGGTCTGCGGCTGCCGCCGCTGCACTTCGGGGGGTCAGAGGCCCTCGCCCTGGTGATGGCAGCGCTAGACGGCCATCACGATGTGGCCGATCCCGAATCCCTGGTCGGCGCGGCGATCGCTCGGATCCTGCGTGCCTTGCCGGCATCGGTTGCAGCGCAGGCTGATTCGATGCGGAGGTCGGCAACGTCGGTGCCCGACCGCGCCGCGGCTCGGCCTGATCCGGAGATCACGGCGGCTCTCGTGGGGGTCTGCAGCGAGAGCCGGCTGGCGCGCCTGAACTACACGACCGAGGCAGGTCGGAGGCTGGAGGTCGAGGTCGAGCCGTGGTTCGTCGTCGTGCGGCACGGTCGGTGGTACCTCCTGTGCCGACTCTTGCCCACGCACGACGTCCGGGCCTACCGGGTGGACCGAGTCAGCGCAGTCACGCCGCTGGCGGGCCGGTTCGACCCACCCCGCGGCGTCGACCCGGTCGCCCTGCTGGAGAGCCATCTGGCCTCGGGGTGGGCCTACGGCGCCGTCATCATCATCGAGGCGCCCATCGGTGAGGTCTCCCGGTGGCTGCCCACGCACCTCGGGCGGTTGGAAGCGCTCGACGACCACACGACCCGGCTGGTCGGGTCGACGAGTGATCCGGCGATGTACGCCCAGGGCCTCGCCTACTGCCCCGCCCCGTTTCGGGTGCAGGACGGCGACGAAGTCCGCGCGGCCGTCCTCACCCTTGGCCAACGCCTGCTCGCGGCAGGGGGCATCAGTGGTGCAGCCGGGGGACCCATGACGGACCAGTGTGCGCGCGTTTCCCGAGCAGACTGAGCACGGCCGGCAACATGACGCCGCGCACGAGGGTCGCATCGAGCAGGACCGCGGCAGCAAGGCCCACGCCGAGCTGCTTCATCTCCAAGGACGACAACGTCCCGAAGACGGAGAACACCCCGACCATGACCGCTGCCGCGCTGGTGACCACTCCGGCAGACCGGGCCACGCCCACCTGCACCGCCGACCGCGGGTCCCGCCCGGCGTCATATGCCTCACGCACTCGGCTGAGGACAAACACGTGGTAGTCCATCGACAGGCCGAAGAGCACGACGAACATGAGCATCGGCAGCCATGATGCGATGGCGCCGGTCGAGGTGAAGTCGAGCAGCCCCTCCGCCCAGCTCCCACCGAAGACCAAGGTGAGGACCCCGTATGCCGCGCCCGCCGACAGCACGTTGAGCGCCACACTGGTCGCGGCGAGCCACAGCGAGCCGAAGGACACCGTCATGACGACGAGGGTGAGCAGGAGGACGAAGGAGACGGCCCACGGCAGCCGGCTGTCCATCCACGCGCCGAGGTCCGTCGCCTCCGCCTGGCCTCCGATGTGCACGGACACGCCAGCGACCCCAGCGAGGTCACGCTGGACCTGCGGCACGAGGCGCGCTCGCACGGTCTCGACCAGCGCGGGCATCCGCTCGTCCGAGGCGCCGAGTGCGAGCCCCACGTCGAGGACGCTCACGGCCTGGTCGGTCGAGCGACGCACCTTGTCCGCGACACCGGAGACGTGCTCGATCCCGCCAGCGGTGGCCGCGGCAGCCCGCAGGGCGGCGTCGACCCGGGAGGTGGCCGTGGCCGGTGCCTCGACGACGACCTGGACCGCGGTGCCGTCGGTCGGGACGGCTGCCTCGAGCTGGTGGAAGGCGGCGACGACCTTGAGGTCCTGGCTCAGGGTCTC
>RRZU011438595.1_pt1 | contig 12892 bp, 13 predicted proteins | sample 2165561 | NCBI WGS metagenome assembly RRZU01 (sample SAMN10456909, study PRJNA506462) | wastewater metagenome | isolation source: wastewater sludge | place: USA: Moscow, Idaho
CGCACGCTGGTCAAGGGGCGTTTCACCGTCCGCCTCATCGCCGCCGGCCCTCTGCCGCAGCCGGCCCGGGCCGACCTGGTCGCACAAGCCGAGGCGTTGGCTCACCGAGCCGGGTTCGCCGAGGCCGACATCGTGGTCGATTAGCTGCTGGCGCGGGTCGGCAGAGCCCGCAACGCCGTGCCGAGCGGCACGGATGCACGACCTCTCGACCACGCGACCTCTCGACTAGGCGAGCAACCGGGCGATGATCCGGGCGCCGGACTCGGCGCTGACGGGGGGCCCGAGGACGTGCGCCCCCAGCGTCGCCCAGTTGAGCACCGACAGGACGGCGAGCACCGTGTCGAAGTCTTCCTGGGTGGGCTCCGGGGCCGGATCGGTGACGCCGTCGCGGGCGCAGCGTCTCCGGGCCACCTGCTCCGCGAGCCCCTCGAAGGCCGCCCGGTAGGCAGCGGCGAGTTCGGCGGAGTCGTCGGGGTGCCGCAGCGCGTAGGCGAGGATCTCCAGGGCCAGCAGCATGGCCGGGTCCTCCCCCAGCCTGACGAGGTGCCCGGCCAGAGCCGGCTCGTCGATGGCTCCCGTCTCCAGCCCGGGCAGGGCATCACAGTGGGATGTCGCGGCGACGCTGCCCAGCGCGATCGCCAGGAACAGGTCGCGCTTGGAGCCGAAGTGGGCGTACACCGCGCCCTTGGTGTACCCGGCGTCGCGGGCGATGTCGTCGACGCTGGCGCCCTCAAATCCGCGGGCGGCGAAGACGCGCGCGCCCGCCGCCAGCAGGTCCGCCCTGGTCTGGTCCGCCTTGCGCGGGCGCCGGTCGTCGCGGCGTGACACCTGCTCCGACAAGGTGGCGGAGGCTGCCGAGATGTCGGCCGCGGCCCCCCGCAGGCTGCTGGTCACCGCATCGCTGAACGCGGTGCCCGCGTCCGCTGCCTGCCGGGCTTGGCTTCCGAGGGCGTGGGCCAGCTGGCTGGCCGCCTCAGCGAGGGCCTTGCTGGCCGCGCCGAGCGACTCCCGATCCTGCTCCATGCCCTCATGATAGCCCGCACATACCGACCGGTTGATACCCCTCGGTATTGGGCGTACCGTTCGCCACATACTTATCAGTATGAAAGGTGAGAATATGGCTTCCGATGTGCTGCGCGTCACGCAGCTGAGCAAGCGCTACCGAGGACGCCGCGGCGTCCAGGCGAACGACGGCATCGATCTGGACATCGCGCCCGGGCAGGTCGTGGGACTCCTGGGACACAACGGCGCGGGCAAGACCACCCTGGTCAACCAGATCGTCGGCCTGGTTCGCCCAGACTCCGGGCGCATCGAGGTCGGCGGCGTGGACGCGGTCGCCCGCCCGGACGCCGCCCGGCGACTGGTGTCCGTCCAGGCCCAGGCCAACGTCCCCATCAGCGGGCTGAGCCCGCGCCGCGCCGTCGAACTGGTGGGCCGCATCCGCGGCGCCGATGCCGAGGCCACGCGCCGACGGACGTCGGCGCTGCTGGACGCCCTCGACCTGGATGCCTGGGCGGACACCCCCGCCGAGAAGGTCTCGGGAGGCATCGCCCGGCTGACCGCCTTCGCCATGACGGCCGTCGCCCCCGGCGCGCTCGTCGTCTTGGACGAGCCCACCAACGACGTCGACCCGGTGCGCCGCCGCCTGCTGTGGGACCAGATCCGCGGGCTGGCAGACCACGGCTGCGGAGTCCTGCTCGTCACCCACAACGTCAGCGAGGCCGAACGGGTCGTGGATCACCTGGCCGTCCTGGATCGCGGCGCGGTCGTGGCGTCCGGGACGCCCGCCTCCCTGACGGCGCGCCTGAGCGGCACCTTGACATTGGAAGCCGACCTCGCCCCGCACGCCCGCGTGCCGTGGCCGGGCGCCGCCCGCAACGTCACCGTGGAGCACCTGCGCGCCACGGCGACCGTCGAGGCCGAACGCGCCGCGGACATGGTGCGCTGGGCCCAAGGCGAGGTCACCGACGGCCGTCTGGAGCGCTACGCCCTCAAGCCGGCCTCTCTGGAGGACGTCTACGTCGCCCTCGTCGGGGAGCCGCACGCGTCCGAGGCGATGACGGCGGTGGCGGCATGACGCTCACCACCACGACCACCCGCCCGCTGATCTCCCGGTGGGGGGACGGAACCCGCCAGACGCTGCTGTTGGCCCAGTGGCAGCTGCGTCGCCAGGCGCAGCACCTGCCCCTGCTCGTCGCCGTCCAGGGATTCATCGCCGTCGCCACCATCCTCGGTTACGGGCTCCTCATCGGCGACCCCGACCCTGCCGCCGCCCTCTTCCTCGCCACGGGGGCCCCGACCATCACCTTGATCTCCGTGGGGCTGGTGATGACGCCGCAGATGGTCGTCCAGGGCCGCACCGAGGGCTCCCTGGACTGGATGCGCACCCTGCCCGTCCCGCGCATCGGCTTCCTGCTCAGCGACCTGATGGTCTGGACGCTGATCGCCCTGCCCGGCATGGTGTTGGGCATCGCCGCGGGGGTGTGGCGGTTCGGGATCCAGCTCTCGATCGCACCCTGGTTCGTCCCGGCGGCGCTCCTGGTGTCGCTGACCGCAGCCGCGGTCGGGTACGCGATGGCGACGCTGCTGCCCGCCGCCGTGGCCATGATCATGACGCAGGCGCTCATCTTCGTCGTCCTGCTGTTCTCGCCGGTCTCCTATCCGGCCGACCGGATGCCGGGCTGGCTGCAGGAGGCCCATCGGTGGCTACCGATCGAGCCGATGGCTCAGCTCATCCGGGCCGGGCTGGCCCAAGACACCTTCACGATGCCGGGACGCTCGCTGGCGGTGCTGGCGGTCTGGGCCTGCGTCGCGCTCACCGGAGCAGCCCTCGCACTTCGCACGCGCACGTGAGTGTTGCCCTGAGGCGTCCCGGGCGCGGCGCCTCAGGGGGCCCACGGCCACCGCAAGATTGGTGCTGGGGACCCGGTCGATCCGGCGCGATGACCGATAGAGTGGCGGCACCACCGCCCCGTGACCATCCCCCCCTAAGGAGTTGTCTACGTGACCACGTTCCTCGTCCTCGGCGGAGCGGGCATCGTGCTGGTGGTGCTTTCCCTCCTCCTCGGCGACGTGTTGGAAGGTGTCCTGCACCTGGACGCCCTCGACAACGATCTGTTCTCCGTCTCCACCCTCGCCGCGTTCATCGGCTCGCTCGGGTTCGGCGGAGCCATCGGCTTGGCGCTCAGCGGCAGCCTCCCGATCGCCCTCGCGACCGGGCTGGTGGTCGGGCTGGTGGCCGCCTTCGGCGCGCTGCGGCTCACGCGCGCGCTGCGGCGTGACGACGCCACCAGTTTCTCCGCCGACTCGCTGATCGGCCATACCGCGACCGTCATCACGGCGATCCCGTCCAACGGCTATGGGGAGGTCCGGCTCAGCGTCGGCGGCCACGTGCGCAAGTACGCCGCCCGCTGCGCCCGCCCGGTGGACGCCGGGGAGACCGTCTGGGTCTCGGCCGTGGTGTCTCCCACCGCCATCGCGGTCACCCCCCTCGAGCGCGACGATCCTGCATTGCCCCCGCCCTCTGCTTGAGACAACCCCCTGAAAGGAACTCCATGCCCTTCCCTCCACTCGTCACCGGCATCCTCGGCCTGATCGTTCTGGTCGTTGTCGTCGGCCTGCTGATCGCGGGCCGCTACAAGGTCGCCAAGCCCAACGAGGCCTTCCTCCTCACCGGCCGCAAAGGCAAGGAGGTGCGCAACCCGGAGACCGGCCTGGTCTCCACCGACCTGTCGGGTCAGAAGGTGGTGATGGGCGGCGGCATCTTCGTCGTGCCCTTCATCCAGCGGCTCCACGTGCTCGACCTGAGCTCGCGCCGCATCATGGTCACGATCCGCAACGCGGTGTCCGGTCAGGGCATCAAGCTGAACGTCGACGGAGTCGCCATCGTCAAGGTCGGCGGTAACGAGGACTCGATCCGCGCGGCCGCGCAGCGATTCCTCTCCCAGCAGGACGAGATCGAGACCTTCACCCAGGAGACGCTGGCGGGCTCGCTGCGCTCCATCGTCGGCTCGCTGACGGTCGAGCAGATCATCCGTGACCGCGCAGCGTTCGCCCAGCGGGTCACCGACGAGTCGGAGGCGTCCCTGACGGGCCAGGGCCTGGTGCTGGACACCTTCCAGATCCAGGACATCACCGACGACGGCACCTACCTCTCCGACCTCGGGCGTCCCGAGTCGGCCAAGGTGGGACGCCTGGCGGCCGTCGCGGAGGCGGAGGCCCGCCGGGAGGCCGAGCAGGCGCAGATCGCCGCCGAACAGGAGATCGCGATCTCGCAGCGGGCGCTGGTCCTGAAGCAGGCCGAGATCCAGTCCGAGACGGACGCGGCGCGCGCCCAGGCTGCGGCCTCCGGCCCACTGGCCCAGGCCGACCGGGACCAGGCCATCTTGCAGGAGCAGGAGAAGGTGGCCGTCGCTCAGGCAGCCTTGAAGGAGCGTCAGCTCGACACCGAGGTGCGCCGCCCGGCCGACGCCGAGCGCTACCGCGTCGAGACGGCGGCCGAAGCCCAGCGGAATGCGGCGATCTTCGAGGCCGACGCCGAGAAGGCCGCCTCCATCGCCAACGCTGAGGCGGAAGCGGAGAAGGCGCGCCTGACCGGTGTGGGCGAGAAGTCCCGCCGGTCGGCCCTGGCCGAGGCCGAGGCTGTCGAGGGCGCGAAGCGAGGCGAGGCCGAGAAGGCTCGTCGTATCGCGGAGGCCGAGGCCGTGCGCGCCGAGGGTGAGGCCAAGGCCGCAGCCGTTCTGGCGGTCGGTCAGGCGGAGGCTGAGGCGATGAACAAGCGTGCGGAGGCGTTCAAGAACTACAACGACGCCGCCGTGCTGCAGATGCTCGTCGAGATCCTGCCGGAGATGGCCGGGAAGATCGCGGCACCGCTGGGCAGCATCGACAAGCTGACGGTGGTCTCCACCGACGGCGCCAGCCAGCTTCCCAAGCAGGTCACCGACACGCTCACGCAGACGCTGCAGATGGTGTCCGACACCACCGGCTTCGACCTGCAGGCTCTGATCAATCGGGTCGGCCACAAGAGCGACCTGCCCACGACGACCGTTTCCGGAACCGTCGAGTAGCACTCCTTTTCACCCTGCCCACGACGCCGACCCGAGCCCCGTGCCCGGGTCGGCGTCGCCGCGTACACTCCCAGGCATCCATCGCCGTCGTGAGGATCCCCCATGAGCCCGAGCAGCAACTACCGCAGGCGCCTCAAGGAGGCCGCCTCGCAGGTCAAGAAGCTGCGGGGCTGGGCCGGGAGCGACGCGAGCGTCGGTGAGGCGCTGGTGGACGCCCTCAACGAGCTCACCGCCTTGCGGCTGCTCGGCCATGCCTACGCCGAGTCGGCCGCCGACGCCCAGGACGCCCTGACCCGGGCCAACGCGTTGGTCGCCGAGCACGGCGCCGTCGGCCCGTTCACCCCCGTCGATGACGCGGTGCGGTTCGTCACGGCGACCGCCGCGCTCGCGCGCGTCCAGGCCGGGCTCGGGCAGCCTGGGGCCGGAGCGGCGACGGCGGCGGCCGCGCAGGCCTGGGCCGGCCTGCTGCCGCACGTCGACCTGGCCCCCTACCTGACGGCTCGCACCGCCTCCTGGCTGCTGCAGGTCCGCGCCCGCGGAGCGCTCGCCGCCCGGGATCTGGGCCCCGCCAATGCCTTCGCCGACGCGGCGGTGCTGCGGGTCCGGGAGGGCGAGTTGTCCGGCGTCGACACCCCGGCGCGGGTGGACGCCCTCCTCGTGGCCGCAGCCACGCGCACCGCGGCGGGGCTCCTTCAGGACGCGGCGGCCTTCGCCGCCGAAGCGCAGGCCGTCGCCCAGGCGTCCTTGGACGACGCCGACGGCTCTTCCTCGTCGGCTCGTCCGCACACCGACGGCCGACTCGGCGCCCTGGCCGCCGCTGGCGGGGCTCGTGCGGACGCTGAGCTTGCCCAAGGGAGGTGGCAACAGGCGGCGTCGACCCGGCAGGGGCTGGTGTCCGCGCTCGGGCACCGGGCCGTGTCGGTGAGGGAGCGGGCCGTGACCGAGCAGACCCGTGCCGACCTGGCGCGCGATCTGGCCGGCGGCGGGGACGCCGACGCCGCCCTGACCGCCGCCGAGGCGTCCGCCCAGGGCGTCGGGCGGCTGACCGCGCTGGGCGGTGAGGAGATCCTTCCCGCTCAGTTCGCCGCGGCGACCGTGCTGGCCGAGGCGCTGCTGCGGGCGGGCCGGACGAACGATGCCGCCGACGCACTCGTGGCCGTGCTCGGCCGCGACTCCTCGCTGCGGCATCCGCCCTCCGCTCGGGCGTGGCGGGTGGTCGCGCTGCTGCGGCTCGCCGAGGCCCAGCGGGCCGCAGGCGAGGAGGCCGCCGCGACGACGCAGGACCGCGCGATGGAGTTGCTCGGGCGCGTCCTCGCCGAGGATCCGTATGCGACCGTGTCCGCGGATGCTTCGCCCGCGGTGCGGGCGCTGGCTGCGGCGCGGGGCGTCCTGCCGCCCGGCCCTGGCCCGGCACCCAGTTGGCACGCGCTGGACGACGCGAGCGCCTGGAGCGCGAGCACCCAGGGTGGACTCTCGGTGGCGGACGCGGTCGCCCCAGTCCCGCAGGCCCCGCAGGAGGTGCCCGACCCGCAGGTGACGACGGCGCCCGTCGGCGATGTCGCGACGACGGTTCCCGCGGCTGAGGACCGCGAGCCGTCGCGCTCGATGGCAGAGGACCTGGACGCAAGCGCCCCGGACGAGGCGGCGTCGCCCGATCTGGTGACCGCCTGGCAGACGGCACGCGCGTCGCTGGAGGCAGCGGGGGCCCAAGGCGACCGCCGCACCGTGCTGGAGGCGTCCCAGGCCGTCGTGGACGCCCTGCGTCCGCTGGTGGTCACCGACGCGGCCCGCTGGACGCCCGACCTGGTCACGGCGCTGGAAGCGCTCGGCGAGGCGACCTTCCGCGCGGGCGACTGGTGGGGTTCGCGGGCGCCCCGGCGGGAGGCCAAGGCCCTGTCCAAGGGGCTCCCCCGCTGAGCGGACCGTTCAGGCGCCCGGGCGAGCGCGCAGCCCGTCGAACGCGATGACGACTCTGCCCGGTGCCGCGGCCTGACCTCAGCGCCCGGTGCGCTGCTTGAGGTCCTTGCGGAGTTCGGGCGGGAGGGCGAACGTGAGGTTCTCCTCGGTGAGGCGCTCCTCGACCGCCGCCGGGAACCCGTTCGCCTGCAGGTGATCCAGCACGCCCTGGACGAGCGCGTCCGGCACCGAGGCCCCCGAGGTGACGCCGACGCGCTCGACCCCGTCGAGCCAGGCGGGGTCGATCTCGCCGGCGTTGTCGACGCGGTGGGACGCCTTGGCGCCCGCCTCGAGGGCTACCTCGACCAGGCGAACGGAGTTGGAGGAGTTCTTCGAGCCGACGACGATCACCAGATCGGCATTCTGGGCGATCTGCTTGACCGCGGACTGCCGGTTCTGAGTGGCGTAGCAGATGTCATCGCTGGGCGGGTCGATGAGCAGCGGGAACTTCTCGCGTAGTTTGCTGACCGTCTCCCACGTCTCGTCGACGCTGAGGGTGGTCTGGGACAGCCAGGCGACGCGGGACGGATCCTCCACTTCGACCCCGGCGACGTCGTCGGGATGCTCGACGAGGATGGTGCGTTCGGGCGCCTCCCCCATCGTGCCCTCGACCTCCTCGTGCCCGGCGTGCCCGATGAGCAGGATCTGCTGACCCTGACCGGCGAAGCGCTTCGCCTCGTGATGCACCTTGGTGACCAGCGGGCAGGTGGCGTCGATCGTCTTGAGCTGACGCGACTTCGCCTCCTCGTGGACCGCCGGGCTGACCCCGTGAGCGGAGAACACCACGGTGGCCCCCTCGGGGACCTCGCTGAGTTCCTCCACGAAGACCGCGCCGCGTTGTTCCAGATCCTCCACGACGTGCTTGTTGTGGACGATCTGCTTGCGGACATAGACGGGCGGCCCGTACAGATCGAGGGCCTTCTCGACCGTCACGACGGCCCGGTCGACGCCCGCACAGTATCCGCGCGGGGCGGCCACGACAACGCTCTTGGTCATGTCCCCAGTCTAGACGGCGCCTCTCACCCCCTCCCGCACGGCCTCGGCCACACTGGTGTGCGTGACCTCGCCGCAGCCCTGCACCTTCGACCAACTCCTGCTCCGCGCGGACGCGCTCGCCGCGTCCGGGCGTCGCAGCCTGCTGGGGATCACCGGCGCTCCCGGGGCGGGAAAGTCGACGCTGGCAGCAGGCCTGGCCGACGCCCTGGGTGCTGATCGAGCGGTGGTCGTCCCGATGGACGGCTTCCACCTCGATCAGCGAGTCCTGGAGCGGCTCGGTCGCGCCGACCGCAAGGGCGCACCGGACACCTTCGACGCCACCGGCTATGTGGCCCTGCTGGCCCGGCTCGCCGCACCGGTCGTCGGGGTTCCGGTCTGGGCCCCACGGTTCGACCGGGACCTCGAGCAGCCCATCGCGGGCGCCATCGAGGTGCCCGCGCACGTACCGCTCGTCATCACGGAGGGGAACTACCTCCTCTTCGACGGCCCGTGGGCCGGAGCGGCACCCCTGCTGTCTTCGACGTGGTTCCTCGCACCGCACGAGAGCGTGCGGGTGGAGCGTCTCATCGCTCGCCATGTGCGCTTCGGGCGTCCGCCCCTCGCGGCACGGGCGTGGGCCTTGGGCCCCGACCAAGCCAACGCCGAGGCGATCGCCGCCACCGCCACCAGGGCGGATCGGATCATCACGGTGGAGGGGCCTCCGGCACGCTGACCCGCCAGCTCTGCGCGGACTGCACCGCGGGCCCGGCGTCGCGAGGGGAATCGTCGCCGCCGCCCCCTACGCTGTGGACGTGGCGCTGGACAGTTCCCCCGAATCACCGCAACCCCTGCGGGTGGTCGTCACCGCGCTCAAAGGCTGGGTGGAGCGCACCTCCCCGATCTGGGTCGAGGGCCAGATCGTCCAGCTCAAGCGGCGCGCCGGGTACGGCGTCCACTTCCTGACGCTGCGCGACAAGCTGGCCGACGTGAGCGTCCAGGTGTCAGTGTCGACGGCGACCCTGGACGCCGCGGGCCCGATCACCGAGGGCACTTTGGTGGCCGCATGGATGCGCGCCACGGTGTTTGCCAGCAACGGCGCCCTCACCTTCGAGTGCCGCGATCTGCGCCCGTCCGGCGAGGGGCGTCTCCTGGCCCACCTGGAGCAACGCAAGCGTGCTCTGCAGGCCGAGGGGCTGTTCAGCCCGGACCGCAAGCGTCCGCTGCCGTTCCTGCCCACGGCCATCGGCCTGATTACCGGCAAGGACTCGGCAGCAGAACGCGACGTCGTGGAGAACATCGCCCGCCGCTGGCCGGGGGCACGTGTCGTGGTGCACCACGCCCTTATGCAGGGCCCGCACACCGTGGAGCAGGTGATGGCCGGGTTGCGCGCCCTCGACGGCGAGGAGACGGTGCAGGTCATCATCATCGCCCGCGGCGGCGGCTCGATGGAGGATCTGCTGCCGTTCAGCGATGAGACCCTGGCCCGCGCCGTGTTCCATTGCCGGACGCCGGTGATCTCCGCGATCGGGCACGAGACCGACACCCCGATCCTCGATCTGGTGGCCGATCTGCGCGCCTCCACTCCGACCGACGCCGCCAAGCGCGTGGTCCCGGACGCCCTCGCCGAGGCGCAGGTGATCGCCACCGGCCTCAGCCGGCTCCGCGGGGCGATCACCCGTCGCATCCTGGCGGAGCAGCAGTCCCTCGATGCGTTGCGCTCACGGCCGGTCCTACGCGATCCGAGCGGGGCGCTGACGCTGCACGCCGAGCGCCTCGACGATCTGACCGGGCGCCTGCGGCGCGGCATCCAACGGGGCCTGGAGCGGGAACGCGCCGATCTGGGCCATATCCTGTCGCGGGTGCGCGCGCTGTCGCCGCAGGCCACCCTGGAACGCGGCTACGCCATCCTCACCACCGACGACGGCCGGACCGTGTCCTCCATCGCCCAGGTGGAACCCGACGAGATCATCGTCGCCCGGCTGATCGACGGCGACATCGCCGCCGCGGTCGTCGACGTCGAACCGCACGACCACGACCCGCACCAGGAGGACGCATGAGCGAACCGGAACTGACCTACGAGGAGGCCCGCGAGCAGTTGGTCGCCGTCGTGGCGCAACTGGAGTCGGGGCAGGTGCCGCTGTCGGAGTCGATGGCGCTGTGGGAGCGCGGCGAGAAGCTGGCGGCCCGGTGCCAGGCCTGGCTGGACGGCGCACGGGCCACGGTGGACGCAGCTCGTCAGGCACGCCCGGAATCCTGAGCCGCCGGTGGCCCCCGCCCCCTGGCCAACTTGGACGCCGGCCAGGCGGTGGCCTATGCTCTTAGGGGTCTTGTCCCCATCGTCTAGTGGCCCAGGACTCCGCCCTTTCACGGCGGCAACACGGGTTCGAATCCCGTTGGGGATGCCAGATCAGCGTCGGCCTCAGCCGCGCACAGCGAGCCCCTCCCCCCCCTTACCAGTCGCGGAACGCGTCTCGGAGATCGAAGGTGCGGTGGGGGGCTCGCGCCAGGCCCCCTTGTGAGAACTCGACCGTGATGGCTCCCCTGGGTGAGGTCGCGCGCAGCTTCCTCGCGCCGTTACCTCCCGAGTCCGGGACCGGAGCGTGCCGGTTCTCGCTGTGGAAGTACCGGGTGTAGTCCTCCTCCAGGCCGCTCACATGGCAGGCGATGGCCCCGCTCTGTGACGAGATGTCGATCAGTTCCGTTGCCTCGATCCCGAAGCAGTTGACCTTGCCGTGATTGCCTCGGACATCGATGACGCGCGCGCCCACCTGTTCGAGCAGGATCTCACCGGTGGTCGACGCCACTCCGATACTCCCCTTCATGGTCACGTCGGTCAGGTGCACCTTCTCACCGCCGCTCTGCAGCACGAGTTTCCCGGCGTAGCCGTTCGGGATCTTGATGATCACGTGTGCGTCTTGCTTGAGATTGATCAGGGAGAGGGGGCCATAGACGGTGACGGCCGCCCTGTCTGTGACTCTTAGGCCCTCGGGCCCCTGCTTCACCACGAGGTGCCGCGTGGCGGAGTCGCGCCAGGTCAACTCAAGGTTGCCACCGTCGCTTCCTATGACCCGGATCCTGAAGATCGTGCAGTCAACCCGGACGCTGCTCACCGCGTCCGCGTCGTACTCGACATGTTTGAGGTTCATCAGTGGTTCTCCTTCATTCTCGTCTCGTAGTGGACGCCCACCCTCGCGCTGTCCATCAGTAGCGCTGCACCGCCGATCAGCAGTGCCGGATAGCACAGGAAACGATCGACCAGGAGGGCCGCAACCGAGGCCGCTACGGTGACGAAGCCGATCACCAGGCCCCCGATCAGCCGTCGGAAACTGAGATCCTGCCGGTATTGCTTGCGGCGATGGATGTCCTGAATGGGTTGCGGCAGCGACATGATCAACTCGTGGAAGAGGTGTGCCGACACGTCCTTGTCATCGCGGTACTTCTCCGCCAGGTTCGCCCTGTTGGCCACGTCCGCCGCTCGCGACCCTTCCGCCGGCACGGCAGGCAACGCCTGCAGCAGTGCCTTGATGTCTTCGAACTGGTGCCGCCTCTCCCCGTGGTCTCGATGCTTGGCGAGGCCGATCATGGCGAGCAGCATCACTTCCATCAGCAGGTAGGTGCCGACGTAGAGGCAGGCGAGCAGGACGTTCCCCGTGTACTCCGACATGGCGCGGGTGAGGATCGGGAAGATGGTCACGACGAACATGAGGGCGAGATTGACCACCATGGCTTCCATCCCGCTGGCCCCGTAGCTGGAGTACAGGGTCGCGTGGACGACCCAGACGCTGGCCAAGACGACGTAGCTGATGAGATAGACGGTGATCTCACCGCCCAGGCTGCCGAGTTCCCCCAGGTCGAACCCGCTCAGGTGCGGGACGGTGATCTCCAGGGCCATCATGGTCATGGCGATCGCGATGATGGCGTCGAACAACGCCTCCAGCCGCCCCCGGCCACCCTCACCCATGGCGTGGCGACCGACCACCTCGCTCATTGCCGCACCGTCCATGAGCCTCGTCCCTCCGGTCCGCATCCTCGCCATCGGAGATCTCTTTGGACCCGAGAGGGCGACGATTATGCGCTTCACACACACTATGCAGCTTGCACATTGATTGCAAGACGCATGCCTGGCTGTACGATGCGCCCATGGACAGCGCTCCCGGCCCAGACGGCGTCGAGTCCGGAATCATCGCGGACGTGGAGTCCGCGCTCCAGGTGTTCGACCGCTACCTGAGCATCGTCACGGCCTCAGATCGCCGACGACCCGGTCGGCTGGATCGCGCGGGCTACATTCTGCTCAGCCAGCTCGAGAGCACCACCCTGGCCATCTCCGACCTCAGCGAGATCATGGGACTGGACGTCTCCACCATCAACCGGCGCACGGCCTCACTCATGGCCGACCGCGTCATCGAACGCATCCCCGACCCGGCGGGCGGCATGGCCCGGCACTTCCGCATCACCTCGCAGGGCAGGCGACTGCTCGCCTCGGAGCGGGAAGCCAATCGCCTGGCCCTGCGCCAGATGCTTGTCGGCTGGCGGGCCCAGGATCTAAGCGAACTCGCGCGCCTCCTGGGGCAGCTCAACCACAGCATCGAGGCCTCCTCCGGACTCCAGCTACGCAGGGCCGACCCACCCCCGGACATCACCACACCACTCCCCGGCTAGACACAGGGGCGAACGGCAACCCGCGACCCGCCCGCGACGGAAACCCGATTTCACACCCAGGGCCCGGCTACGTTATGCTTCTCAAGCTGTCCGAAAGGGCAGCGGCCTTCACAAGAGGCCCCGTAGCGCAGTTGGTTAGCGCGCCGCCCTGTCACGGCGGAGGTCGCGGGTTCGAGTCCCGTCGGGGTCGCTGCCGAGAGGCAATGGCCAGGTAGCTCAGTTGGTACGAGCGTCCG
>RRZU012602301.1_pt1 | contig 12892 bp, 14 predicted proteins | sample 2165561 | NCBI WGS metagenome assembly RRZU01 (sample SAMN10456909, study PRJNA506462) | wastewater metagenome | isolation source: wastewater sludge | place: USA: Moscow, Idaho
GCGGCAGCCCCTTCAACATCTCCGACGCGGTGAAGTCCGACCTGCAACTGCGGGTCGAGAGCGACATTCGCAACGTGGTCGACCACATCGTCGACGCCGACTTTCCGTTTCTGGGCATGTGCTACGGAATCGGCACGGTGACGGTGCATCTGGGCGGCACGGTCGATCGCACCTACGGCGAAGGGCTCGGGGCCATCGAGGTGACGCGGACCGAGGCGGCGTCCGACGATCCGATGATGGCGGGCATTCCGGCCACGTTCCAGGCCTTCGTCGGCCACAAGGAGGCCTGCAGCGGCGCACCTCCCGGCGTGACGGTGCTGGGCACGGGCGTCGCCTGCCCGGTGCAGATGTACCGGCACGGCAGCAACGTGTACGTCACCCAGTTCCACCCCGAGCTCGACATCGACTCACTCGCGCAGCGCATGCAGATCTACCGCAACGCCGGGTACTTCCACCCCGACGACTTCGACATTCTGATCGAGATGGCGCGCACCTCCGGGGTGGCCGAGCACCCCCACCGGCTGCTGCGCAACTTCGTCACCCGGTACGCCCGGGACTGACCTCGGATCCGAGCCGGGCTCAGGGCACCACGAGGTCGGCGTATTCGGGGTGCCGCCTCAGAAAGGTCACCACGAAGGGGCAGGTGGCGCGCACCTTCCAGATGCCGTGCTGCCGCACCTGATCGAGGGCGCCGGCCACCAGGGTGGTGCCCAGGCCGCGTCCGTTGAACGCCGGCTTGACCTCGGTGTGGTCGAAGGTGGCCACACCGTTGGACAGGTCGTAGTGCGCGAAACCCGCCAACTCGTCATCGACCACGATCTCGAAGCGCGACCTGCGCTGGTTGTGACTGACGGTCTCGGCCATCGCTGCCTCTCGATCGAGCTACGCCCGTTGGGGTGAACTGCCTCGACAATAGTCGTCTCAAACCGCGCTAGGTATTACCAGTCCCGGCGTCATGCTGTTGAGTAGGGCCATGATCCGCTTCGAGGACGTCAGCAAGTCCTACCCGGACGGAACGCAGGCCGTTCAGGGCTTCTCGCTGGAGGCTCCGACCGGCCAGACGACGGTTCTGGTCGGCTCGTCCGGCTGCGGCAAGACCACGCTGCTGCGCATGGTCAACCGAATGGTCGATCCGAGCAGCGGCATCGTCTGGATCGACGACGAGAACGTGGCCGAGGTTCCGCCGGTGCCGCTGCGCCGGCGCATCGGGTACGTGATGCAGAACGCCGGCCTGCTGCCCCACCGAAAGGTGATCGACAACATCGCCACGGTGCCGCTGCTGAACGGCGTGCCGAAGGACGAGGCGCACCGACGGGCGTCCGAACTGATGGAGCTGGTCGGCCTCGAAGCGCGGATGGGCCGGCGCTACCCCGACCAGCTCTCGGGCGGCCAGCAGCAGCGGGTGGGGGTGGCGCGTGGGCTGGCCGCCGACCCCAACATTCTGCTGATGGACGAACCGTTCGGGGCCGTCGATCCGCTGGTGCGCGCCGATCTCCAGGCCGAGTTGCTGCGCATCCAGCGCGAACTGCACAAGACGATCGTGTTCGTCACCCACGACATCGCCGAAGCCCTCGCACTGGGCGACCAGATCGTTATCCTGGCCAAGGGCGCCCGGATCGCGCAGGCGGGCACGCCGCAGCAGGTGGTGGCCGATCCGGCCGATTCGTTCGTCGCCGAGTTTCTCGGCCTCGGCCGCGGCACCCTCGACCTGCACCTGAGCGAGACGCCGACCGGCACGCTGGTGCTCGATGCCCACGGACGTCCGGCGGGCCGCCTGGTCGAGCAGCCGCCGGCAGGGGGCTGAGCATGACCTGGGTGCTGGCCAACCTCGACCTGATCGGGTCGCGGACGCTGTCGCATCTGGTGCTGGCGGTGCCGGCAATTGTGCTGTCGTTCGTGCTCGCACTGCCGCTGGGCTGGGTCGCCAACCGCTACCGGTGGTCGCGGGCCACCCTGCTGACCGCGGCCGGGCTGCTGTACGCGATTCCGTCGCTGCCCCTGTTCGTGGTGCTGCCGGTGATCATCGGCATCGGGGTGCGCGACCGGCTCAACGTGATCATCGCGCTCACCCTGTACGGGATCGCGCTCATGGTGCGCTCTGCCGCGGACGCCCTGGCGTCGGTCGACGCGCCGGTGCGGCTGTCGTCCACGGCGATGGGCTTTTCCGGGGCGGGCCGGTTCTTTCAGGTCGAGTTGCCGTTGGCCGGACCGGTGCTGCTGGCCGGCTTGCGGGTGGTGTCGGTGAGCACCATCAGCCTGGTCACGGTCAGTTCGCTGCTGGGGGTCGACAACCTGGGCCTGCTGTTCGTGGACGGCTTTCAGCGCGGCATCATCGCCGAGGTGATCACCGGCATCGTCGCCACCGTGGTGCTGGCCCTGATCGTGGACGGCCTGCTGGTGCTGCTGGGCCGGCTGGCGATGCCCTGGACGGCGGTCCGCCGGTGAATTACTTCACGCAGGCGCTGGCGTGGATCGCCGACCCGGCCAACGCGTCCGGCTCCAACGGTATCTGGGCCCGCTCATGGGAGCAACTCTGGTACACCCTGCTCGCGGTGCTGCTGGCCTCGATGATCGCCATACCGCTGGGGTATTTGGTCGGCCACACCGGACGTGGCCGCGGGCTGGTGGTGGCCTCGTCCGGGGCGGCCCGGGCGCTGCCCACGTTGGGCGTGGTGACCCTGCTCGGGCTGATCTTCGGCATCGGCCTGTTCGCACCGCTGGTGGCGTTGGTGCTGCTCGCCGTTCCCTCGGTGCTGGCCGGCGCCTATGCCGGTGTCGAGGCGATCGACCCGCGCACCGTCGATGCCGCGCGCGCCATGGGCATGTCGGAGTGGCAGGTGCTGATGCGGGTCGAGATGCCGCTCGGGCTGCCGCTGCTGATCGGGGGGTTGCGTTCGGCGACCCTTCAGGTGGTGGCCACCGCCACCCTGGCCGCCTACGTGGGGGCCGGCGGCCTGGGACGCTTTCTGTTCTACGGCCTCAAAACCCAGGATTATCCCCAGATGCTGGCCGCCTCGATGCTGGTGGTGGCGATCGCGTTGATCATGGAAGGAGTTTTCGAGATCGCCGAGCGTCTGGTTGCCCGACGCCTGCGCAGAACCTGACATCCGCTGGACCCGCAACGATAAGGAAACCCGATGAAGACACGCATCGCCGCCGCGCTCGCGGCCGGCCTGTTGGCGCTCAGCGCCTGCTCCTCCGCCAACCCCCTGAGCTCGGCCAGCCCGGCGGCGTCCGGCTCGCCCACCGCGACCGGTGCCACCACGCTGGTGGTCGGCTCGCAGCAGTACTACTCCAACGAGATCATCGCCGAGTTGTACGCGCAGGCGCTCGAACACCACGGCTTCACCATCACCCGGCAGTTCCAGATCGGCGCCCGTGAGGTGTACCTGCCCGAGCTGAAGGCCGGCAAGATCGACGTGTTCCCCGAGTACGCGGGCAACCTGCTGCGGGCCCTCGACAAGACCTCGAAGGCGGCCACCAGCGAAGAGGTGCTGGCCGCGCTGCCCAAGGCGTTGGGCGACAACCTGCGTCCGCTCACCGCCGCGCCCGCCACCGACCAGGACTCGTTCAACGTGAGCGGCGACTTCGCCAAGACCAACAATGTGGCCAGCCTCGCCGACCTGGCCAAGCTGAACCGCACCATCAAGCTGTGCGCCAACTCCGAGATCAGCAGCCCCGACCGCAGCTACGGCCCGGACGGGCTGAAAGAGAACTACGGCATCACCGTCGAGGTCGTGCCGGTCGAGGACGGCGGCGGCCCGCTCACCGTCAAGGCGCTCAAGGACGGCAAGTGCGACATGGCCGACATCTACTCCGCCGACCCGGCCATCGCCCGCAACGGACTGGTGACGCTGGCCGACCCCAAGGGCATCGTCCTGCCGCAGAACGTGGTGCCGATCGTCTCGCCCCGGGTGGACGAAGCGGCCGCCGCGGTGATCGACAAGGTGAGTGCCGCGCTGACCACCGACGAGCTGGTGGCGATGAACCTGCTCAGCGTCGACAAGCAGCAGTCGTCGGCGACCATCGCGAAGGCCTGGCTGACCGCCAAGGGGCTGCTCAGCTGAACCCTGCCTGCCGCTGACTTACCTCTGTTGGCCTGACTCTTGGTTGCGTCTGCTTGCGTGAATCTCGGTTGCGTCTGTCGCCGCGGGGCTGGAGCGATCGTTCGCGACTGTCGGCTGCGGCCGGGCCGACTTCGTCGACCCGGCCGCAGGTGCTTCGTAGTGTCGCTTCACGATCGCTCCAGCCCCGCTTCAGCGTTGCGTGTCGAGAGTCGAGGCCCGGGTGTGAACGTGCCGCCGGCTCAACGCAACTGCCTTCCTGGCACGTTCACCCGGCCTAAGTGACGACCAGCTCGCAGAACGACTCGTAGTGGTCGGCGGTGTAGAACCAGATGGTCGGCTCGGAGCCCGGACTGGCCTGGCCGCCGGTGATCAGCCGGCGGGGGCCGGGGAACCCCTCGCCGGGAGTCTTGACGGTGTATTCGCGGTAGTAGCCGTTCGGTTTGGCGGGCAGCAACCGCTCACGGTTGCCGAACGTGCCGCCGTCGTCGCGCGGACGAAGATAGGGCCCGTTCGCGCGCACGGCGGCGACGGTGTCGTTCACCTGCCGCGGCACCGAGGTGCACACCGGAAGACCGGACGTACCTGCCGTGGCGCGCGAGGGCGTCCGGGACGCGGTGGGGGAGGGCGTGCGGGACGCACCGGCCGGCTTCGTTTCGGGACCGGCCGCGCTCGGCCCACCCGCGCCGCCACCCAGCCCCCAGCCGAGCACCAGGGCCAGGAGCACCACCACCACCCCGACCGCGAGCAGGGTGCGCTGCCGGGCCGTGCTCATGCGTCGAATCCCGGTACCAGCAGGACGGTCTCGAACAGCCGGTCCGCCGGGTCGTTGCCGCCGCGCCAGAGCCGCTGCGTCGCGTCCTGCAGCACGTCGGCCAGCCGGAACCAGCCTGCGGTGTCCCGCTCGATCAGCTTCTCGGGGTGCCGCCAGAACAGGGCGATGCGTGCATCGTCGGGCCAGTAGCGGGCGAGGTCGCCCAGGCTGTCGGCCAACGCGTCCAGGTTGCGTCCGGCGCTCTCGGGCAGCCGCAGGACGGCGGCGATCCGGGCCTGCGCCACCCGAAAATCGGTCACGCCCGCGGTGTCGACCTCGACCACCCGGTAGCCGGCGGCCTGCGAGCGCTGCACCAGCGCCGGCTCGCGCTCGTCGGCCGCGAAGAGCAACGCCTCACCCTCGAGGCTCAGTTCGTCGGCCAGGCACGTCCAAGTGCTCATCGGGGAGACTTCACCGGCGCACGAAGGCGGGTCACTGGTCGAGGAAACGATCCAGCTGCACCCGGCGATCGGGCGCCACCTCATCGGTACCCTTGCGCACCACCAGCACGTCACACGGGGCGTGCTCGACGACCTGATTCGACACCGACCCCATCAGCAGCCCCTTGAAACCCCCGATGCCGCGGGTGCCGACCACCAGCAGCCGGGCGTTCGCGGACGCCTTGAGCAACTCGCGTCCGGCCGGGCCGTGGGGAGTCTCGAGGTGCACCTGCACGTCCGGATACTCGGCGGCGATCGGTGCGACCTCTTTGGCCAGCCGCTCCTTGACGATGGCCTCGAAGTCGTCGGCCGGGGGCACGAAGCCCGGCGACCAGGTGCTCGGGCGGGGGGCCGTGCTGATCGACCAGGCGCGGACGACCCGCACCTCGGCTTTGAGCTGCTGCGCGAGCCACAGCGCCTTGCGCAGCGCCAGCCGCGCGAAATCCGAACCGTCGTTGCCGACCACGATGGGCAAGGGTGCGTCCATGGGGTGACTCTACCGACGCCGGTGGCGGCGCGCTTGTTCGCTTCGCAAGGATGGGGGCATGACCGAGCACCCCATCATCGAGGTCCGCGACTTCCGGATGCGCTTCGGCGACCAGGTCGTGATCGACGATCTGAGCTTCGACGTGCACGCCGGTGAAACGTTCGGGCTGCTCGGCTCGAACGGCTGCGGCAAGACCACCACCATTCGCGCCCTGCTCGGCATCTACGAACCCACCGCCGGCTCGCTGCTGGTCGAGGGCCGGCGCTTCGACCCGGCGCAGGGCTCGCGACTGGGCTACCTGCCCGAGGAGCGCGGCCTGTACCGCAAGGAGTCGGTGCTCGAGGTGATGACCTATTTCGGCCGGCTCAAGGGGCTGAGCCGCGACGCGGCGTCCGGTTGGTCGAAGGAATACCTGCGCCGGGTCGATCTGGCCGATCACGCCAAGGTGCGCCTCGACAAGCTGTCGGGCGGCCAGCAGCAGAAGGTGCAGCTGGGGGTCACGATCATGAACGCGCCCAGCATTCTCATTCTGGACGAGCCGACCAAGGGCTTCGACCCGGTCAACCGCCGGCTGCTGATGGATCTGGTCGACGAACAGCGCGCGCAGGGCTCGACGGTGGTGATGGTGACCCACCAGATGGACGAGGTCGAGCGGCTGTGCGACCGCATTCTGCTGCTGAAGGACGGCCGAGCCAGGGCCTACGGCACCGTCGCGCAGGTGCAGGACTCGTTCGGTGGACGGCGCATGCGGCTCACGTTCAGCGGCGTGCTGCCCGCCTCGCCGAGCTATCGGGTCGCGGTCAGCGAACGCAACTACGCCGAGCTCGACCTGGCCGAGGATGTCGAGCCGAGCGCCGTCGTCCGCGAGTTGCTCGACGCAGGCGTGCAGCTGCGGGGTTTCGAGACCGCGCGGGTCTCGCTCGAAGAGATCTTTCTCAAGGTGTACGGCGAAAGGGAGGCGGCGGCATGAGCCGGCACAACCTCGGCACGGTGATCTCGTTCGAGTTTCGGCGCACCGTGCTCAAGCCCAAGTTCTGGCTGATCTCGCTGGCGGTGCCGCTGTTGATCGCCGTCGTGGTGGCGTTGATCACGATCAGCGGGCAGACCACCGCCGACCGGGCCCAGAGCCAGGACCAGGAGCCCGTCACCTTCACCTACACCGACGCGTCGGGGTTGATCGAGCCGGCCGTCGCGAAGGCGGCCGGCGGCACCGAGGTGGCGGACGGGGCGGCGGCGCGCGCGGCGGTCGTCGCGGGCACGTCGCAATGCCACATCGACTACCCCAAGGACCCGCTCAGTCAGCCGATCGGGGTGAGTGGCAAAGACATCGGCCTGTTCGACTCGGAACGCTACTCGGCGGTGGCCACCGCGGTGTTCCAGAAGTCGATCGTGCAGCGGATCGGCAACCCGAAGCTGGCGCAGCTCGCCGTCAACGGTCCGGACGTGCAACTGGTCACCTTCGCCGACGGGGCCGCCACGCCCGGCATCGCCGGGGTGATCGTGCCGGCGCTGTTTCTGGTGCTGTTCTACCTGGCGGTGCTGATGCTGGGCAATCAAATGCTGAACGTCACGCTCGAAGAGAAGGAGAACCGGGTCACCGAGATGATCCTGACCACGATGAACCCCACCACGCTGATCGTCGGCAAGGTGATCGCGCTGGTGCTGATCGGCATCGTGCAGGCCATCGTGGTGGCGATCCCGGCCAGCTTCGCGTTCAGCCTGCTCAGCAACGCGATCGGCGCGCCAGCGACGTCCGCCGGCACCGCGACGCTCGGCTCGCTGCCGATCGACCCGGTGCGCACGATCGTCGGGGCGCTGCTGTTTCTGTTCAGCTTCCTGATGTTCACCGGGCTGCTGGTGGCGATCGGGGCGGTGATGCCGTCGGCGAAGGAGGCGGGCAATACCTTCGGCGTGGTGATCATCTCGATGTTCGTGCCCCTGTATGCCGCCTCGTTGCTGGTCAGCGACCCGCACGGCGTGGTGTCGCAGGTGTTCACCTTCTTTCCGCTCACCGCGCCGGTCTCGGCACTGCTGCGCAACGCGACCGGTGGGCTGTACTGGTGGGAGGCCTCGATCGCCCTGACCGTGCTGGCCCTGTTCGGATGGCTGTTCCTGAGCCTGGGGGTACGGCTGTTCCGCACCGGATCGATCAGCTACGGCAGCCGGGTCAACATCGCCCGGGCACTGGGCTGGGGGCGGCCGAGTCGACGCGATAATGGTGGGTCGCGCGGCACCGTCTGAGCTTTTTCTTGTGTTTGTTCGTCTTTGCCGCAAGAATCAGCGCCTTACTCGAATGAAACCGGAGAATCGCCATGACCGATCGCAAGGGCATCAGCCCGGCACAGCAGGCCGCCATCGAGCAGACCGAGACCTGGGGAGCGCACAACTACCTGCCGCTGCCGGTGGTGATCGAATCGGGCCAGGGCGCCTGGCTGACCGACATCGACGGCAACCGGTACCTCGACTTTCTCTCGGCCTACTCGGCGGTCAACTTCGGCCACGCGAACCCGGTGCTGACCCGGGCCGTTGCCGAGCAGTTGGGCAAGGTGACGATCACCTCACGCGCGGTGTTCTCGGCGACCTACGGCCCCTTCGTGCAGGCGTTGGCGCAGTTGTGCGGCAAACAGATGGTGCTGCCGATGAACACCGGCGTCGAGGCGGTCGAGTCGGGCATCAAGCTGGCGCGCAAGTGGGGCTACGAAACCAAGGGCGTCGAGGAGCGCCACGCCAACATCATCGTGATGGCCAACAACTTTCACGGCCGCACCACCACGGTGATCTCGTTCAGCAACGACGAGACCGCCCGGCGCAACTTCGGGCCGTTCACGCCCGGCTTTCGCACCGTGCCGTTCGGCGACCTGGCCGCGATCGACGACGAGATCGACGCCAACACCGTCGCGGTGCTGGTCGAGCCGATCCAGGGTGAGGCGGGCGTCATCGTGCCGCCCAAGGCCTTTCTGCCGGCCTTGCGGCGGCTGTGCACCGAGCGCAACGTGTTGATGATCGCCGACGAGATCCAATCGGGTCTCGGACGTACCGGACGCACCTTCGCGTGCGAGCACAGCGGCGTGGTGCCCGACCTGTACCTGCTGGGCAAGGCGCTCGGCGGCGGCATCCTGCCCGTTTCGGCGGTGGTCGGTGACGCCGACATTCTGGGCCTCCTGCACCCGGGCCAGCACGGCTCCACCTTCGGCGGCAATCCCCTGGCGGCCGCTGTCGGGCTGGCCGCGGTGCGGCTGCTCGAGACCGGCGAGTTGCAGCGACGCTCGTCCGAACTGGGCGCGCACCTGCACCGGCGGCTGCACGGGCTGCTCGGCGACGGCGTCACCGCGGTGCGCGGCATGGGCCTGTGGGCGGGTGTCGACATCGACCCCTACCTCGGTACGGCGCGCAGCATCTGCTACCGGTTGCTCGAGCGGGGCGTGATCGCCAAGGACACCCACGAGCGAACGATCCGCCTGGCACCACCCCTGGTGATCGAGCGCGACGAACTCGATCAGGCGATCGATGCCCTGGTGGACGCCCTGGCCGAGGCCCGCGCCGAGAAGGGCTGAGCAGGCAGAAGGCGACGGCGGGGTCGACGTTGCGCGGTCAAAGGTTCGTTGCGCGGGTTCGTCCGCGCGCGATGAACGCAAGAGCGCGCGATGTCGCTGAAGCCGGACTGCAGGGCTGAGACGGTGCGCGCCAGGCTCAGGCGGACGTGCGGCGGGCTGGTTCGCCTCGTCGCGGCACCAGGGCTGGGCGCAGCAGCCTGGCCAGGCGCTCGGGATGGCTGACGTCGGCGTACACCCAATGCACGACCTTCCACCCCAATGAGCCCAGTGCCGCATCTCGCTGCTTCTCGCGCATGACCGCATCGGCCGCTGTCATGCCGGCCTTCAGCAACTCGCCGTACTTGACCTTGCCGTCGAACTCGCCGAGCACGTCGAACTCGGGCCAGGCGAAGTCGGCGCGGTAGGTGATGCCGTCGACACACACTTCGTACTGCAGCTCGGGCGGTGGAAGCCCCAGCCACCACAGTGCGACCCGGCTCATCGACTCACCCCACGATTCGCTGAGCGGATCGGCCAGGTCGACGACGGTGCGCGCCTGCGCCAGGCCCCGGCGGCGTCGGGCCCCGCTCAACTGAGCCCGTAACTGTGCATCGGTGGCCCCACGACGCAGGGCCGCGTCCGCCGCCGCAACGGCCGCGGCCAGTTCGCCGCAGCGGGCCAGATCGACGACGGTGCGCGCGAGTGAGGTGCGCCGCACGCCATCGAGCGTCAGGACGTCCTGCTCAGGCAGTGGCGTGCGGTACTGGTGCAGGTAGGGGGTGATGTGCCCGCCACCGTTGCCCGGACGGGTGACGGTCACCTTGGCCAGGTGTCGAGCGGTCACGGGCAGTCCGTGCAGCACCGCCGCGGAGACATGGCTGACGATGGTGTCGGGTGCGAGCCCGGGCAGGGTGGACGTGATCAGCTGGCGGTGACGTGCCACCGCTGTTGCGGGCGCTGTGGTGCTGAATGCCCCGCGACGGATTCGGTACAATTCGTCGGCCCGAACCATGCGCCGAACAGCGCTTGCGCCCACACCTCGGGCCCGCAACTCATGAGTGAACACCACTGACATGCCGAGAACTCCAGCAGGTGCAGCGACGTGGTGGTGCGTTATCCACAGGTCCGGCCGCCGGCTTCACCGACGTTGCGCGGTCAAGGGTTCGTTGCGCGGGTTCGTCCGCGCGCGATGAACGCAAGAGTGCGCGATGTCGTACCGCCGGATGGCCGGCGTGCGCGATGTTGTACCGCGGGATGGCCGGCGTGCGCGATGTTGTACCGCGGGATGGCCTGCGCGCGCGACGTCGTACCGCGGGATGGCCGGCGTGCGCGATGCGTCCCACGGGCGAGTTGACGTCCGGACGGGCACAGCACAGCGGCCCGGCACCCCCCGGGCCGGGCCGCTGTGCGGGACGAGGTCAGGCCTGCTTGATGGCAGAGACCTCGAGTTCGAGGGTGACCTTCTCGCTGACCAGCACGCCGCCGGTCTCGAGAGCGGCGTTCCAGGTGAGGTCCCAGTCCTTGCGGTTCACCACGACCGACCCTTCGAAGCCGATGCGGTCGTTGCCGAAGGGGTCCTTGGCCTCGCCCTGGAACTCGAGCGGAATGGTGACCGGGTGCGTGTTGCCCTTGATGGTCAGGTCGCCGGTGACGTTGACCACGTCGCCGTCGATCGCGAAGTCGGTGCCGGCAAAGGTGATCTCGGGGAACTTCTCGATGTCGAAGAAGTCGGGCGACTTCAGGTGCGCGTCGCGGCCCTCGTTGCGGGTGTCGACGGACGCCGTGTCGACGGTGACGTTCAGCGTCGAGGCGGCGGGGTTGGCGCCGTCGATCGTGGCGGTGCCGGTGACCTCGTTGAAGCTGCCACGTACCTTGGTGACCATGGCGTGACGGGCGACGAAGCCGAGCTGGCTGTGGCTGGGGTCGAGCACGTACGTGCCCTTGAGATCGGTCAGTGTGGTCATGGAACAGGCTCCTCGGGGTCGTGCTTGAAATCTCAACTACCTTCACTGTAGAGGCGTTTGGTTGACATGTCAACCAAACGCTCGTTAACGGATCGGGAATCGTGTGGCGGGCGACTCAGCGGCCGAGGTCCCCGGCCGGCCGAGACCGGTTCCCCGACGATCGCTTCCGCTCGACGATCCGCCACCGTCGGCGCGTCCGACTAGGGTGGCGGTGAGGCGACGTAGCCCCCGTCCGAACCCCGTCGCCCCCGAAAGGAGCTTCCATGAGCGCAGCCCAGTTCGTCCGGGACGATGAGCAGTGCGAACTGCCCGAGGTGCGGGCCAGCGTCGGCAGCAACGGCTACGACCTCGGCAAGCTGCTGGCCACCACCGGGTCGGTCACCCTCGACCCCGGCTTCGGCAACACCGCGTCCTGCACGTCGGCCATCACCTACATCGACGGCGACGCCGGCATTCTGCGGTATCGCGGCTACCCGATCGAGCAGTTGGCCGAGCGGTCCACGTTTCTCGAAACGTCCTACCTGGTGCTGTACGGCGAATTGCCCACCGCCGAGCAGTTGGCCGACTTCACCGACCAGATCAGCACCCACCACCTGCTGGATGAGCGGCTGAAGGCGATGTTTGGCCTGTTTCCGCGGCGTTCGCACCCGATGCCGGTGCTGGCGGCCGGTATCAACGCGCTGTCCACCTTCGAGATGGCCCCGGTCGCGCTCACCGAGAAGTCGATCGAACAGCACGCCTACCGGTTGATGGCCAAGGTGCCCACCCTGGCCGCCTACGGCTACAAGAACTCGCTCGGCCTGCCCACCCTGTACCCCGATGAGTCGCTGGGCTACATCGAGAACTTTCTGCGCATGAGCTTCGGGCTGCCCACCCGCACCTACGAGATCGACCCCACCATCGTCCGGGCGCTGGACGTGCTGCTGATCCTGCACGCCGACCACGAACAGAACTGCTCCACCTCGACGGTGCGCATGGTCGGCTCGTCCGGGGCCAACCTGTACCTGTCGGTGGCCGCCGGGGTGAGCGCGCTGTCGGGCCCGCTGCACGGCGGCGCCAACCAGGCCGTGATCGAGATGTTGCAGCAGATCCGCGAGTCGGGCGAAGACGTCGCCACGTTCGTCCAGAAGGTGAAGGACAAGAAGTCGGGCGTCAAGCTGATGGGCTTCGGGCACCGCATCTACAAGAACTTCGACCCCCGCGCCCAGATCGTGAAGCAACACGCGGACGCGATCCTGCGCGAGCGTCCGGGCCACGACGAGTTGCTCGACCTCGCCCTGGCGCTCGAGGAGGCCGCGCTCAGCGACGACTACTTCGCCGAGCGCAAGCTCTACCCCAACGTCGACTTCTACACCGGCCTGATCTACCAGGCGATGGGTTTTCCGGCGAACATGTTCACCGTGTTGTTCACCATCGGACGGCTGCCCGGCTGGATCGCCCACTGGCGCGAGCAGTACCTCGATCCGGTCAAGAAGATCGGTCGTCCGCGGCAGGTCTACGTCGGTGAGGTCGAGCGCGACTACGTGCCGCTGGACGCCCGCTAGCCGCCCAGGGCCGCGCTGCCACACTGTGCCCCATGGCACGCTCACC
>RRZU011251376.1_pt1 | contig 12891 bp, 13 predicted proteins | sample 2165561 | NCBI WGS metagenome assembly RRZU01 (sample SAMN10456909, study PRJNA506462) | wastewater metagenome | isolation source: wastewater sludge | place: USA: Moscow, Idaho
CAAAAACCCGAGGCGCTGTTGCACCGCGTTCTGGTCGGCACCACCAATCCCGGCGATGTCGTGCTGGATCCGTTCTTCGGCACCGGCACCACCGGCGCCGTCGCCAAGATGCTGGGCCGCGACTTCATCGGGATCGAGCGTGAGGCCGCCTATCGCGAGGTCGCCGAGAAGCGCATCGCGCGCGTGCGCAAGTTCGACAGCGAGGCCATCGCCACCACCAAGGCCAAGCGCGCCGAGCCGCGCGTCCCCTTTGGCCAGGTGATCGAGCGCGGGATGCTGCGCCCAGGCGAGGAGCTTTTCTCGATGAACAGCCGCCACAAGGCCAAGGTCCGCGCCGATGGCAGCCTGATCGGCAATGACGTCAAGGGCTCGATCCACCAGGTCGGCGCGGCGCTGGAAGGCGCGCCAAGCTGCAATGGCTGGACCTATTGGCACTTCCGCCGCGAGGGGCGGATGGTGCCCATCGACATCCTGCGCCAGCAGATCCGCGCCGAGATGGAGGACGAGAGCCGTCCGAACTGAGGGTTTCGCCAGGTCCCGGCGCGATGCGAGCTCTGGCGCAGCCGGGATCGCCTTGCCCCGCCCACGGTCCATCCGTCGGGCGGGGCCTTTTCATGCCGGGGGCGATATGGGATGACGAGGCATGACGCATCCCTATTCCGATCTTGGCGGAACGGCTTTCTGGCGCAGCGGCGTGGCCGAGGCAGACCCTGCCGCGCCGGTCGATCTTTACCGGCCGAAATTCGCGCTGGGGCGTGACGCCGCCATCGCCACCGCCGGCAGTTGCTTTGCCCAGCATGTCGGGCGGGCGCTGCGCGGGGCGGGCTTGCGGGTGCGCGACGCCGAGCCGGCGCCTTCGGGATGCCCGCAGGAGGTGGCGCGGGCCTATGGATATGGTATCTATTCGGCGCGCTATGGCAATATCTACACGGTGCGGCAGCTGGTGCAGCTGATCGGCGATGCCGTGACCGGGCGGACTGATCCCGCCGATATCTGGGCGCATCAGGGGCGCTTTTACGACGCGCTGCGCCCGACCATCGAGCCGGGCGGCTTTGCCTCGGCCGAAGAGGCGCTGGCTTTGCGGTGCGCGCATCTGCGGGCGGTGCAGGGGCTTTTCACCCGGACCTCGTGCCTGATCTTTACGCTGGGGCTGACCGAATGCTGGACCGACCGCGAAAGCGGCCGGGTATATCCGACCTGTCCCGGCGTTGTGGCGGGGCAGTTCGATGCCGGGCGGCATGTCCTGCTGAACCTGCGCCATGCCGAGGTGCTGGCCGATCTGGAGGCGGCGCGGACGCTGCTGCAAGGGTTGAATCCGGGGATGCGGATGATCCTGACGGTGTCGCCGGTGCCGCTGACGGCGACGGCGGCGGGTGGGCATGTGCTGGTGGCGACGACGCGCGCAAAGGCGGTGCTGCGGGCGGCGGCGGATGAATTTGCGGCCATGCATGCGGATGTCGACTATTTCCCCGCCTATGAAATCGTCACCAACCCGGCGGCGCGGGGGCGCTTTTTCCACCCCAACCTGCGCGAGGTCACGCCCGAAGGGGTTGCGGCCGTGATGGGCTGCTTTCTGGCCGCGCATGGTCTGGCGGCAGAGCCGCAGCCCCAGCCGGTGGAGCATGTCGCCAGTGCAGACCTGACCGAGGATGTGATCTGCGACGAAATCCTGCTGGAGGCCGCGCGCCGATGAAACCGCGCAACGTGCTGATTCTGGGCAATTCGCATACCGCGGCGCCCCGCATTGCGCTGCGCGATGAGCCCGCCCGCTGGCCGGATTTCGCCCCCGATATTTTCGGGATGCCCGCCGCCGACCTGATCACGCTTGAGCTTGAGGGCCGCGTGCTGGTGACCCGCGATGCCGACGCGCGGCGCAAGATGGTCTATTACAACGGCATTCCCGACCTGCCGGTGGCGGGGTACGACGCCTTTGTGGTGATCGGCGGCCTTGCCTTTTACCGGCTCGCGGCGCTTCAGGCGCGCCATCGCAGCCTTGATTTCCCCTCGGCCGAGCGGGATCGCGACTTCACGCCGGTCTCGACCGGATTTGTCGATGCGATGCTGCACCACATGCTTGACCGCTCGCCCGCCCTGCACATGCTGCGGCTGCTGGCCGGGCTGGGGCAGGGGCCGGTTCTGTTCATCGACCAGATGTTTCCGTCGGCCGAATGTCGGCAGGGCGCGGAAAACTTCGCGGATTATGTCGCGCTGGCCGGACGTGGCGATGCCGGGAATTATCACGCCCGCTACATGCGCATCCTGCGCCCCTTGCTGGCGGGCGTGGCGACGCATCTGCCGCAGCCGGCCGCGACCGTCGAGGATGGCGCCTTTACCGCACCGGAATGGATGCGCGGATCGTTCCGGATGCAGCCGCGCCGCGATGTCCCGCATGGGGCGCAGGACTATGGCCACGCCAACCCGGCCTATGGCCGCCTGCAGGTCGACCAGATCACCAAGGCGCTGGCCGCGCTATAGCGCGTTGCGCGGCATCGGGTTTTCGCCGCGGTCATAGGCGGTCCAGTCCGTGGTGTCGGGATAGAACTTGCGCCGCCATGCCCGCACGCGCGGGTTCATCCAGCGCCGCCAGACCGAGGGCACCAGCGCCACCGTCGCCATCAGCGGATAGCCATGGGGCAGTTGCGGGGCCTCGTCCTCGTCATAGGTTTGCAGCAGGGGAAAGCGCCGGTCGGGCTTGTAATGGTGGTCGGAATGGCGTTGCAGGTTGATCATCAGCCAGTTGGTGACCCGGTGGCTGGAGTTCCAGCTATGCCGCGGCTGGACATGTTCATAGCGCCCGTCGCCGAAATGCTTGCGGGTCAGGCCGTAATGCTCGACGTAATTGGTCAGCTCAAGCTGCCAGACGGCGACCAGCGCCTGCCAGCAAAACAGCGCGATCCCCAGCCAGCCGCCGACCGCAAAGGCCAGGACCAGCATTGCCAGTTGCAGCGCGCCATAGCGCCAGAAGGGGTTGGAGCGGTCCCACGGCTTGCGGCCGGCGCGGGCCAGCTTGCGCGTCTCGGCCTGCCAGGCGCTTTTCGGGCCCAGCGTCAGCACGCGCCAGAAGAAATGCCAGAACCCCTGATTATAGCGCGCCGAGACCAGATCGCGCGGCGTCGCCACCCAGCTATGATGGACCAGCAGGTGCTCGGACCGGAAATGGCCGTAAAGCGTCGAGGTCATCAGCAGGTCGCCCAGCCAGCGTTCCAGCGCGGTTTTCTGGTGCATCAGCTCATGGGCATAGACGATGCCGATGGTGCCCGAGGCGATGCCAAGCCCCCAGAACAGGCCCAGCAGTTCCAACCCCGACAGGTCGCTGCGGGTGGCATACCAGATCGCGCCGAAGATGGTCACGGCCTGCAACGGGAACCAGATGATGGTGATGGCGCGATACCAGAAAAGCTGGCTTTCGGGCGTGTCGGTATCGGGGTTTTCGGTGTTCAGCCCGACCAGCACATCAAGGATCGTGGTCATGTACCACGCATATGAGGGCAGCAGCATGAACCACCAGCCACCCTTGACCGTGGCGATGGCGGCCAAAGGGATAAGGCCCAGCGACAGCCAGAATGGCAAGGCGTTGGCAAAGCGGGAACGAAATGCGGTTTTCATGCGAAATGACGTCTGTTGCTGCAACCATCGCGATTATGACGGCAAGCGCGACGGCTGGCTAGGGTGACCTGATGTCGCGTGTCTCGGCGATATCACCCAGCGCCACGCCCCATGCCTTGCGCATCAGCCCGGGCAGGGCGGCGGCGTCGAACCCGGCCCGCGGCACCAGCCGGCCGCGCCGGGGCGCGGCGGTCAGCCCGGCGCTAAATACTGCAAGGTCCAGCGTGAAATGCGTGAAGACATGGCGCACGGTGCCGATCTCGCGCCAGTCGGCATCGGCGGGCGGCGGCAGGTCCGAGCCGTCCCAGCCGCTTGACGGGAAAGCCAGCGTGCCGCCGAGCAGGCCCTTGTCGGGGCGCGTCTCGACCAGAATGCTGTCGCCGGTCAGCCCGATCCAGACCGTGCCCTGCCGCATCGGCCTGGGTTTTTTCGGCGATTTGCGCGGCAATTCGGCGGCGATGCCCTGTGCGCGAGCGGCGCAGTCGTTGTTCAGGGGGCAGATGCCGCAGGCAGGACTGCGCGGGGTGCAGATCGTCGCGCCCAGATCCATCATTGCCTGCGCGTAATCGCCGGGCCGGCGCGCGGGCGTCAGCGCACCGGCCAGCGCCACCAGTTCTGGCTTGGCGGCGGGCAGGGGCGTCTGGACGGCGAAAAGCCGGGCGACGACGCGCTCGACATTGCCATCGACGACGGTTTCGGCGCGGTCGAAAGCGATGGCGGCAATGGCGGCCGAGGTATAGGGGCCGATGCCGGGCAGGGCGGCCAGCCCCTCGCGCGTGTCGGGAAAGGCGCCAAGGGCGGCGACGGCGCGGGCGCAGGCCATCAGGTTGCGGGCGCGGGCGTAATAGCCAAGCCCGGCCCATTCGGCCATGACCTGCGCCTCGGGCGCTGCGGCCAGATGCCGCACATCGGGCCAAAGGTCGGTAAAGCGCAGGAAATAGGCCCTGACCGCGGCGACGGTGGTTTGTTGCAGCATCACCTCGGAAAGCCAGACGCGATAGGGGTCGGCGCGGCCCTGACCGGGCGGCACGCGCCATGGCAGGACGCGCGCATGGCGGTCGTACCAGGCCAGCAGTCTGTCGTCGATCACCTGCGGGTCACGCAATTTTCAGCCCCTTGTCTCTGGCGTCCGGGCGCCGCGCGGTCCAGACTGCGCGGCACAGTAAACAGGCTGGACAGGATGGCCCAGAAGAAAGCCGATGCTCAACCCCGGCGCCGGATGCGCGGTTTTGAAACCGCCGCGCAGCTTCTGGCGCAGCAGGTCCGCGTCGCCGGCGAAAGCCGGGGCTTTGCCGTCGCCCGCCTGCTGACGCATTGGGAAGAGGTCGTCGGCCCCGAAATCGCCGCCCATGCCCGGCCGGTCAAGATCAGCCACGGCAAGAACCTTGGCGCCACGCTGACCCTGCTGGTCGCCGGCGCCCGCGCCCCCATGATCGAGATGCAGGCCCCCCGCATCCGCGAACGCGTGAACGCCTGCTATGGCTTCAATGCGGTGGCGCGGATCGTGCTGACCCAGACCGCGCCCACCGGCTTTGCCGAGGGCCAGACCCCGTTTACCGCAGGCCCCCGGCGCGGGCCGCCACCGCCCGACCCGGCAAAAATTGCCCAGGCCGACGGTATCGCCCGGGATTTCGACCATCCGGCGCTGTCGGCTGCCATGCGGCAACTGGCGCTGAACATCCTGTCCCGCCGGGACATCAACGACCGAAAGGCCAATTCATGATCCTGCCCCGCCAATCCCTGATCGCCGCCGTCGTGGCTGCGATGACCGTCGCCGCGCTGCCGGCGCTGGCGCAAGAAACGAAGCCCGCCGTAAGCGCGGCCCCCACCGAAAGCGCCAAGCCCGCTGAGCAGTCGGCCGAAACCCAGCTGCCCGAGGGCAAGGTTCTGCCCGACATTCCGATGGGCAAGGCCGATGCGCCGGTCACGGTCATCGAATATGCCAGCTTCACCTGCCCGCATTGCGCCGCCTTCGCGACCGAGAACTTCCCCAAGCTGAAGGCCGAATATATCGATACCGGCAAGGTCAAGTTCATCCAGCGCGACGTCTATTTCGACGCGCCCGGCCTGTGGGCGGGGATTCTGGCCCATTGCGGCGGCAGCGAAAAATATTACGGCGTCGCGGAAATGCTGTTCTCGGGCCAGAAAGAGATCCTCAGCGCCAAGAATGGCGAGGAATTTGCCGCCAACCTGCGCAAGGTCGGCGCCAAGGCCGGCATGACGCCCGAGCAGATGGATGCCTGCTGGGCCGACAAGCAGATGGTCTCGGACCTGATCACGACCTTCCAGACCAATGCCTCGGCCGACAAGATCGAGGGCACGCCGACCTTCATCATCAATGGCGAAACGGTGCAGAACCAGCCCTGGGATGAGCTGAAGAAGGTTCTGGACACCAAGGTGGCCGAGGCCGAAGCCAAGAAATGACACCCGCGAGACCCCGGCCCTGGCCGGGGTTTTCGCTTAAAGACCAAGCGCGGCCAGCCGGTCCTCCAGCGCCGCGGGGTTGTCCAGTTGCAGCCGCACCGGCAGGGCCAGCACCTTGGGGCGAAAGCTGCGCGGCATCCGTGCGGCGTCCTTTTCGGTGGTGACCATCTGCGCGCCGGCCAGCCGCGCCTCGGTCTCAAGCCGGGTCAGAAGCTGGGGCGTGAAGGGCTGGTGATCCTCAAGCGCCTCGGCGCGCAACAGCCGGGCGCCAAGGCCGCGCAGGGTGGCGAAGAACTTTTCGGGATGGCCGATGCCGGCAAAGGCCATGACGCGCAGGCCCTGCCAGTCCATGCCGGTCTGCAAGGGCGCAAGCTGCCCGGTCAGGTGCGGCAGGCCGAGGGCGGGGTTCCCAGCGGCGAAATGCGCCTGCGCGGCGGTATCGCCGATCGACAGCAACAGGTCGGCGCGGGCAAGGCCGGTCGCCACCGGCTCGCGCAGCGGACCGGCCGGCAGGCAAAGCCCGTTGCCAAAGCCGCGCGCCGCATCCACCACCACCAGCGACAGATCGTAAGCCAACGCCGGGTCCTGAAAGCCGTCATCCAGCAGGATCGCCTGCGCCCCGGCCTGCACCGCGGCCCGCGCACCCGCCAGCCGGTCGTCGGCGACCCAGACCGGCGCGAAGGCCGCCATCAGCAGCGGCTCGTCGCCGACGGCGGCGGCGTTGTGGCGCGATTCCTCGACCCGCAGCGGGCCTTTTTCCGTCCCCCCATACCCGCGCGAGACGATATGCACCTTGACGCCGCGCCCTTGCAGCATCTGCGCCAGCATGATGACGGTGGGCGTCTTGCCGGTGCCGCCGGCATTGATATTGCCGACGCAGATCACCGGCACGCCGACCCGGACGCGCGCGCCCCGCGCCAGACGGCGGGCGGTGGCGGCGGCGTAAAGCGCGCCCAGCGGCGCCAGCAGCCGCGCCTTCAGGCCCGGCGGGCGGAACCAGAAGGCGGGGGCGTGGCGGCTCATGCGCTGTTCTCCATGGCGTTGATGACGGTGTCGGCGATGCGGCGCAGGACGGCGGCGCCGCCGGTGCTGACCGCCCAGGCGTTGCCGGCCAGTATCGCGGCCTGATCGGCGGCGGTCAGATCGGCGACCGCGCGCGCCAGCCCCGCCGCGTCCGTGACCATCCGCGCGGCATTGGCGCCGTCAAGCTGGGTCCATTCGGCGGAATGCGTTTCGGTCAGCAAGCCGTGGATGATGGCCGAGCCAAGCGCCGCCGGCTCGAACGGGTGGCGCGGCGCCGCGCCATCCCCGGCCAAAAGCGTGCCGCCCATGAAGCTGACCGGCGCCAGCCGATACCACAGGCCCATTTCATCGGCCTCGTCGGCGATCAGCACATGGTCGTCGGGCGTGGGGTCCTGATCCTCCGAGCGCAGGACGGTGGCAAGGCCAAGCGCCTCGGCCTCGGCGCGGATGGCGGGCATGATCGACGGGGCCAGGTCCGCAAGGATCAGCAACGCGCGGTGGTTGTAATGCAACGCCGCCTCATGCGCGACCAGCGCGGCGCGGGCCTCGGGCAGGGTGGGTGCGGCGGCCAGCCAGATATGGCGGCCGGTCATGATCTGCGCCAGTGCCCGGCGCTCGGCCTCATTGGCGTGCAGGGGCGGGTGGGTTTCCGTGACGGGGCCGGTCAGTTCGACCCGCTCGGCGATGGCGCCAAGCTGGCGGGCGGCGGCGCCGGCAGTCAGGTCGGGGGCCAGCACATGCGTGATCCGCCCCATCAGCCCGCGATTGATCGCGCCGCGCCACGAGCCGCCGCGCCTGTAGGCGCTAAGCCGCGCCTCGGACAGGATGATCGGCAGCCCGCGATCCGAGACGCCCGCGATCAGCGCCGATGGCAACTGGTCGCCCATCAGCAGCAGCGCCCGCGGGGCAAGGCTGTCGATCAACTCGCGCACGGCGGCGGGCTCGCGCGGCAGGGGCGGATGCACGGCGCGCAGCTCGGCGGGCATCTCGTCCCCCTCGGGCAGGGCGCCGGTAAAGGCAAAGCGCATCCCCGGCCGCCGGGCCAGGATCGCGCGGATCAGCGGCGCCACCGGCAGCGGGTCGTCGGCGCGTTCCGACAGGTGGACGACGATCAGCGGCCCCTCGCCGGGCGGTGGCTCGGGCGCGGCGGCCTTGCCGCCAAAGGCCGAGCGCCGGCGCAGATGCAGCCAAAGCGCCAGCGAGGAGGTCGCGTCGGAAAACGCCATCAGCGCATGGTCGTCTAGCCGCCCAGCTCTTCGGTCGGGCTGACTTCGCGTTCCTCGTCGCGCAGGCGGTGCAGGTGCGCGATGAAATAGCGGGTGTGGGCGCTGTCCACGGTGCGCTGCGCCTCGGCCTTCCAGGCGGCATGGGCGCTTTTGTAGTCGGGAAAGATGCCGACGACATGGATATTGTCGGTGTCGCGGAATTCGGTGCGCGAGGGGTCGATCAGCTCGCCGCCGAACACAAGGTGAAGGCGCTGTGCCATCGTGATCTCCTATAGTCGGAATTTGTTGCGAAATTAGCTGAGCAACGGGGGGGAACCAAGGCGAATTGTTTAAAAACGGCGTCGGTTGAGGTTTGCGACGAATCGCGATGCAGAGTAATCAGAAGATGCCGACAGAAAAGATTAGCCCGGCGGGTCCGAGCGTGGTGGTAAGGACGCGGCGGGCGGCAAGAGGAGATGAACCGGTGCATCTTCTCTTGCTCTTTTTCTGTGATCGTGGGCGGCTTGCCTTGTGCTGTCGCCCACGATCCAGGCAATTTCTTCGGCTGGTCAGCCGCATCGCGGGTCGCATGCGGCGCGGTTGTGTGTTACCCTGACATTGGAGCGTAACGCTATATCGGCGCGTGATGCCGTGGCATCGCTGCCGGTCAGGCCGTCGTCATTGAAAACGCATCATTGGAAAACTGGTGCGGGCGGCGGGACTTGAACCCGCACAGGCTTGCGCCCCAGGGAGTTTAAGTCCCATGCGTCTACCATTCCGCCACGCCCGCGCCAGCGATTGGCTAGCGGGCGCCGCGGAAATTGGCAAGCCTTGGCTGCGCTGCCGCTGCCGCGTTCAGGTGCGGATGCCCTTGAAGCGGTCCTGCCATTCGTCGCGCTGTTCGTCGCTGATCTTGGCGAACAGAACCTCGGGCACGGTAAAGGCGTGGCCGGCGGGCAGCGCCTCAAGCGCGGCGCGCACGTCGCGGGGCCAGTCGCGGTTGTCCGATTGCATCGCCGCCAGCATCGCATCCGCCGCGAAGGGGATGAAGGGCGCCGACAGGATCGCGTAAAGCCGGATCAGGTTCAGACCCAGCCGGACCTGCATCGCGGCCTTTTCCGGGTCGGTCTTGAAGGTGGACCAGGGCGCGGCGGATTGCAGGTATTCGTTGCCCAAAACCCAGATCGCGCGCAGTTCGGCGGCGGATTTGCGCACTTCCATGTGGTCCATGAAGCCTTCATAGGCGCGGATGCGCTGGTCCAGCGTCGCGATCAGGTCCAGCTCCTCGGGGCCGTATTCGCCGCCCGCGGGGATTTCCTCGCCGAACTTGCTGCGGCAGAACTTGGTGATGCGGCTGACGAAGTTCCCCAGCACGTCGGCCAGATCCTTGTTCACCGATTGCTGGAAATTGTCCCAGGTGAATTCGCTGTCGCCCGATTCCGGCGCGTGGCTCAGCAGCCACCAGCGCCAGTAATCGGCGGGCAGGATCGACAGCGCCTGGTCCATGAACACGCCGCGCCCCTGGCTGGTGCTGAACTGGCCGCCGTCATAGGTCAGGTAGTTGAAGGACTTGATGTAATCGACCAGCTTCCACGGCTCGCCCGAGCCGATGATCGTGGCCGGAAAGCTGAGCGTGTGGAAGGGCACGTTATCCTTGCCCATGAACTGGGTATAGGTCACGTCCCCGGCGCCCTCGTCCAGGCGCCACCAGCGCCGCCATGCGCTGTCGGGCTGGCCCTTGGCGTCGGTGCCCTCGGCGGTGCCGGCGATATATTCGACGGGGGCATCGAACCAGACATAGAAGACCTTGCCCTCCATCCCCGGCCAGGGCTGGTCGCCCTTTTTCACCGGAATGCCCCAGTCCAGATCGCGGGTGATGCCGCGATCCTGCAGGCCGTCGCCGTCAATCAGCCATTTCCGCGCGATCGAGGTGGTCAGGATCGGCCAGTCGGTCTTGCTGTCGATCCAGGCGGCGATCTGGTCCTTCATCGCGCGCTGGCGCAGGTAAAGGTGCTTGGTCGCCCGCACCTCAAGGTTGGTCGAGCCGCTGATGGCGCTGCGCGGGTCGATCAGGTCGGTCGGGTCAAGCTGCTTGGTGCAGTTCTCGCATTGGTCGCCGCGCGCCTTGTCATAGCCGCAATTCGGACAGGTGCCCTCGATATAGCGGTCGGGCAGGAAGCGGGCGTCGTCGATGGAATAGACCTGGCTTTCCTGAACCTCGGTGATCCAGCCGTTTTCGTCCAGTTTCCCGGCGAAATGCTGCGTCAGGACATGGTTGCGTTCGCTGGACGAGCGGCCGAAATGGTCGAAGGACAGGCCGAAGTTCCTGGCGATTTCCGCCTGCACCTCGTGCATTTCGGCGCAATAGACCTGTACGGGCTTGCCGGCCTTTTTTGCCGCCAGTTCGGCGGGCGTGCCGTGTTCGTCGGTGGCGCAGATGAACATGACCTCGTGCCCGCGCTGGCGCAGGTAGCGCGCGTAAAGATCGGCCGGCAACTGCGAGCCGACCAGATTTCCAAGATGCTTGATCCCGTTGATATAGGGGATCGCCGAGGTGATGAGGTGCCGGGCCATGTCTGCGTCCTTGTCTGTCGCCCCCGTATCTATCCATCCGGGCGGCCAAGGGAAAGTGGCCTTGCGCCGCCCGGCCCGGCGGCCCCGTGCTGTCTCAGGCGGCCTCGGCAAAGACCTCGCGGGCGGCGAACAGCCCGTTCAGCGCGGCGGGAAAGCCGGCATAGACGGCCATCTGCATCAGCACCTCGGTGATTTCCGCGCGCGTCAGGCCGACATTCAGCCCGGCGCGGATATGGACGCGCAGTTGCGGGGTCGCATTGCCCATCGCGGCCAGCGCGGCAATGGTCGCGATCTCGCGCTCGCGCAGGCCAAGTCCGGGGCGCGAATAGATGTCGCCAAAGGGAAATTCCAGCAGGTAGGTGGCGAAATCCGGGGCGATGTCGGCCAGCGCGTCGATCACCGCCTGCCCGCCCGCGCCATCGATCCGGGTCAATTGGCGGCTGCCGCGTTCAAGTCGTGTTTCCTGTGTCATTGTCGGTCCTTTCCGGGAAAGCGCCGTATCCGGCGATCTTGGTGTCCAGAACGGAAAGCGTGCCTTGCAATCGGGTAATGCGGAGTGCGACCTGATCGCGGCGGGCGCGCAGGATCGCTGCGCGCTCGGGCGCGGTCGCGTCCCCCCGGGCGCGCAGATGCGCATAGGCCAGCATCTCGCGGATCGGCATTCCGGCGGCCTTCATATGGCCGATGAATGTGATCCAGATCAGGGCCTTGTCATCGTAATCGCGGTGGCCGGCATCGTCGCGCGGGGCACGGGGCATCAGACCGATCCGCTCGTAATAGCGGAGGGTATGGACGCTTAGCCCCGAGCGGCGGGCCAGTTCGGCGATCCTCATGCGTCCCCCTTTCGTGACCCATTTCTGGCCCCATGTCGGGCCACAGGCTTTCCTGTCAGACGCCCGGCAGGCTAGGGGTTCGAGCGTGCTCGAGGTCAAGCGCCTTTTGCAGCGTGGCGGCAACACTGGCCGATTGCGGCAGGCGGCCCGCCAGCACATCTGCGGTGGCGACCCAGCCCGCATCCATCGCGTCATCCGCCGCCAGCGGCTGGCCCGAGACATAGTCGCAAAGCACCGCCGCCAGCAGAAAGTGATAGCGCAGCGCGCCGTCATCGTCGCGCCGGATCACGTCGATATTGTCGATATAAAGGCGGGGAATTGCGGCGACGCCGGTTTCCTCAAGCGCCTCGCGGGCGGCGGCGGCCAGCGCCGTCTCGCCCGGCTCGACATGGCCGCCGGGAAAACCCCAAAGGCCCGCGTCGGGGGGATTGCGGCGCTGAACCATCAGCACGCGGTCGCCGTCCAGCACCACCGCCAGCGCGGCAAGGCGGGGGAAATGCACCCCCGCGCCCTTAGCGGCGACGGTCGCGGCGCGAGCTCATCGGCTGGAAGGCCACGCCGACATGCGCCTCGCAATAGGGTTTGCCGGGGGCCGAGGGCAGACCGCAGAACCAGAACTTGTCCGTCGCCGGGTCGCCGATCGGCCATTTGCAGGTGCGCTCGGTCAGTTCCATCAGCGACAGCTTGCGGGCGCGCTTTTCGACCTCGCGGACCGAGGCCAGCGCCTCGGGGCTGATCTCATTGGCCGAGGGCTGCGGCGGCAGCGGCTGACCGGCGGGCACGATGGGCCGGCGGTTGAAGTTGCTGGCAACGGCCGGGGCGGTTTCGGGCGCGGGTTCCGGGCGCGGCTCGGGCGCGGCGGCTGCGGCGGGCTTCGGCTCGGGCGCGGGTTCGGGTTTCGGCGCGGCTGCGGCAGCAGGCGCCGGCGCGGCCGGCTTGACCTCGGGGGCGGGGGCGGCGGCCTCGGGGGTGTCGTCGTTGCGGTTCGACAGGCCCAGACGGTGGACCTTGCCGATCACCGCGTTGCGGGTCACGCCGCCCAGTTCCTTGGCGATCTGGCTGGCCGACTGTCCTTCGGCCCACATGCGTTTCAGCGTCTCGACGCGCTCATCGGTCCAGGACATGGTTTGCCTTTCCTGCACCGGGACGATCCCGGTGCCCTTCGCTCTGGTGACTTCAATTCCGCGGAACCCGGCCTTAAACCGGGGGATAGCCAGATTTACCCG
>RRZU013532988.1_pt1 | contig 12888 bp, 16 predicted proteins | sample 2165561 | NCBI WGS metagenome assembly RRZU01 (sample SAMN10456909, study PRJNA506462) | wastewater metagenome | isolation source: wastewater sludge | place: USA: Moscow, Idaho
AGGGAGCCTGGGATTATCTGGTCAAGCCCATCCAGGACATGAATATCCTGGTCCATTCCGTGGAAACCTGCCTGGAGCGGGCCCGATTGCAACGCCAGAACCACGAGTATCAGACCAGTCTGGAGGAGTCTCTGGATCGCCTCAAGCAGACCCAGAAGGAAATGGTTCATTCAGCCAAGATGGCTGCTCTGGGCGATCTGGTGGCCGGGGTGGCCCACGAGGTCAACACGCCCATCGGGGTCAGCGTCACGGCCGCGTCCTTCCTGGCGGAGCGGACCCGGTTGCTGCGTGAGCTGTACGCCAAGGGCGAGATGAAGCGGTCGGATCTGGAAAAATATCTGGCCGTGGCCGAGGAGTCGTCGACGTCGATTCTGACCAATTTGGAACGTGCCGCGGAGCTGGTGCAGAGTTTCAAGAAGGTGGCGGCAGACCAGACTTCCGAGGAAAAGCGGGTGTTTGAGATGAAGAGCTATTTGGATCAGATCCTGGTCAGCCTGCGGCCGCAGTTCAAGCGCACTCCGCACAAGATCCTGGTCAGTTGCCCGGACAATGTCCTGCTCAACTCCTATCCCGGCGCGATCATGCAGATTCTGACCAACCTGATCATGAATTCCCTGGTCCACGGTTTTGCCGACGGACGCTCCGGCGAGATCGACATCCTGGTCGAGGACGGAGGGGAGAATGTCGTGCTGTCCTACCGGGACACGGGCGTGGGTATGAACAAGGAGCAGCGCGAGCGCATTTACGACCCGTTCTACACCACACGTCGCGGTTCCGGCGGCACGGGCCTGGGCATGAACATCGTCTACAATTTGATCATCCAGACCCTGAAGGGGGCCGTTGTCCTGGATACGACTCCGGACAACGGTGTCTTTTTCGTCATCACCGTTCCCAAGGACCCGGACAAGCTGACCGTTGTCCCGGCCGAAGACTGAATTCAGCTCAGACTTTGGGGCAACCCGGTCACGAACGCGCGGATTTCGTCCCGCACCCGGCGATAGATGGCCAGGATCGCGTCCTCGTCCGCGAGACCGGCGCAAAGGCTGGGCGGATCGTCGAAACCCCGATGCACCCGCCGCGCCGCGCCGGGGAAGAAGGGGCAGGTTTCCTGGGCGTGGCCGCAGAGCGTGACCACAAAGTCAAAGGCGCTCTCCGGCAGTTCGTCCACGGTTTTGGAATGCTGCCCGCTCATGTCCACCCCCGCCTCCTCCATGACCCGCACCGCGTACGGATTCAGGCCGTGGCGGATGATCCCGGCCGAAAAGGCCGTGATCTCCCCGCGTTTGAGATGTTTGGTCCAGGCCTCGGCCATCTGGCTGCGGCAGGAATTGCCCGTGCACAGGAAAAGGATGTTCATGGCGTCCTGAGTATGTTGGTTGAGTTTTCGATCATGGCGGTTTTTGTAGGGGCGGTTCGCGAAGCGCCCCTACAAAAGCTTACACGTGCGTGGGTTTGACCCGTACGTGGCAGACACCTTGCAGCGTGCTGACCGCGTGGGGGAAGTATTTTTCCTTGAAGCGCAGGGCCACGCCCACCAAGCCGATGAGCACCGGCACCTCGACCAGGGGGCCGATGACCGCCGCGAAGGCCTGGCCGGAGTTGATGCCAAAGACCGCGATGGCCACGGCGATGGCCAGTTCGAAATTGTTGGACGCAGCCGTGAAGCTCAGTGTCGTGGACTGCTCGTAGGTCGCGCCGGCCCTGGCCGAGAGATAGAAAGACACCAGAAACATGATCAGGAAGTAGATGGTCAGGGGAATGGCCACCCGGACCACGTCCATGGGCAGTTGCACGATGTACTCACCCTTGAGGGAGAACATGACCAGGATGGTGAAGAGCAAAAAAATCAGGGTGAAGGGGCTGATCCTGGGGATGAAGACCTTTTCGTACCAATCCTTGCCCTTGGTTTTGAGACCCACGAAGCGGGTGAGCATGCCGCCCAGGAAGGGGATGCCGAGGTAGATGAACACGCTCTCGGCGATCTGGCCCATGGAGATATCCACTTCCATGCCTTCCATGCCGAACCAGCCGGGCAGGATCGTGATGAAGACCCAGGCATAGACCGAGAAAAAAAGAACCTGGAAGATGGAATTGAAGGCCACCAACCCGGCGCAGTATTCCGTGTCGCCCTTGGCCAGGTCGTTCCAGACGATGACCATGGCGATGCAGCGGGCAAGACCAATGAGGATCAGGCCGACCATGTATTCCGGGTAGCCGGACAAGAGGGTGATGGCCAAAAAGAACATGAGGATGGGTCCGATGATCCAGTTCTGGACCAAGGACAGGGCCAGAATTTTTCCGTTGCGGAAGACTTGGCCGAGTTCCTCGTACTTCACCTTGGCCAGGGGCGGATACATCATCAGGATCAGGCCGATGGCGATGGGAATGTTGGTGGTCCCGACCTGGAAGGCATTGATGACGTTTTTGATCCCTGGCGTCAGCCAGCCCAGGCCCACACCGATAAACATGGCCAGAAAAATCCACAGGGTCAGGTAGCGGTCCAGGAAGGACAGTTTGCGGACAACGGATTCGGTCATGGGAGAACTCCTCCATGATTTCAGTCACAGGATTGTGACGGTTTGATAGCCAGATAGGCAAAATAGCGGCTGTCATCCTCCTGGCAGATATCGAGCCGGGGCAGTTCCTCCTTGAGGACTTCGGCCACGCGGGCCTGCACGGGCGGTTGGTCGCTCAGAAGACGGTAATGCATCCATTTGCCGCTACGCTGCCCCGCCACCCAGCCCGCGTTTTTGAGAAAGGCCAGATGGCGGGAAATGGTTGACTGTGGAATCTGCAACGCTTCCATCAGATCGCAGACACAGAGTTCTCCGTGACGGAGCAGGGACATGATCCGCAGACGGGTCGGATCGGACAAGGCTTTCAAGACTTCGGCGGTTCGTTCCATTAATTAAACATATCCGGATATGCGGATATGTCAAGGCGTGGCACTTCTTGAAGTATCGTATCCTCCTGAGGTATCGAGGTCGAAATGCCGCCATGGGCTGAAAACAGGATCGTGGCATGAGGACCGAGTGGTGCTGTTCGAGATGCTGGCATCGACGACGAGTGTGGATCATAACCATGACAGGAGAATGACATGACTGCCGTAGGACTGAAAAAGATTTCTCCGCTTGTGGTGGTCGCGTTGGCCCGACCGGTTGCGGCTGTTGGAGCGGAGGCGTCCGACTTTGCAGGGTCGGAAGGCATGGGTGCGGATTTTTTGCTCCTTGTTGCCGTTGTCTTTCTGGCCCTGGGGTTTTCGTTTCTGTGCTCCGTGGCGGAGGCCGTGCTCCTGAGCATCACGCCGTCCTATATCGAAAGTCTGCGCGAGAAGAATCCGCAACGGGCCGACACCTTGCGGAAGTTGCGCCTGGAGCGGATCGATCAATCCCTGGCTGCGATTCTGACGCTGAACACCATAGCCCATACCGTGGGGGCCATCGTGGCCGGAGCGCAGGCTCTTGTCGTCTTCGGCAATGCCTGGATTGGCGTTTTTTCGGCGGTGATGACGGCGCTTATTCTTTTTCTTTCCGAAATCGTGCCCAAAACCCTTGGAGCAGTATACTGGAAGGCCTTCGTCGGAATGACGGCCTTTTTCGTCAACGTCCTCATCACGGTGCTCTATCCGCTGGTCTGGGTGTCGAATGGACTGACGAAACTGATTTCGCGAGGAAAAAAGGACCATATCTTCAGCCGGGACGAATTCATCGCCATGGCCGGTATCGGCGAACAATCCGGGCATCTCGAAGAACACGAGTCGCGGATCATCCGCAACATTTTCCGCTTTGGTTCCATGACCATCGCGGCCGTGATGACGCCACGCACGGTTGTGACCGCCCTGCAGCAGGATTCGGGCATCGCTTTGGTTTTGCCCCGAGTGTCCGGGACGCCGTTCTCCAGACTGCCGCTCTACGGCCGCGACCTGGACGACATCACGGGGTTTGTCCTCAAGGACGATATCCTGATTTGCATGTCCAAGGGAAGTTGCGAAGGCTCGTTGTCGAGGCTGCGGCGAGATATCCTGCGCGTTCCGGAAACCCTGACTCTTTCCGATCAGCTGGAGATATTCCTGGAAAAGCGTCAGCAGATCGCCGTGGTCGTGGACGAATACGGGGGAACACGCGGGCTGGTCACTTTGGAAGATGTGGTCGAGACGCTTTTCGGGATGGAAATCATGGACGAGATGGATAAGGTGGCCGACATGCAGGTCCTGGCCCGTCAGCAATGGAAGAAAAGATCGGAATCGCTGGGCATCACGGAACCCGAAAATACCGACACCCTGCCGGGCGACGGACGATCCTGACCCCTTCCGGCACACAAGGCGCACGCCTATGAATGACGTCTGGTTCGTATTGGGACTGACCGCGTTTGCCGGTCTGGCCACCGGTGATCAGACCGACAAAAACGGCCGGGCTATGAAATACAGCCCCATGAGTCCGATGAGGATTCCGGCCAAGCGGCGGAAGGCCGTGCCGCCGCGCTGCCAGGAGGCGTTGGCCATGAGACGGCGGACCAGGGCCGTGGAAGAGCCCGCAATGACGATGGGGATGCAGTGGCCTAGGCCAAAAAGGACGATGAGCAGGACGCCGGTCAGGACTTTTTCCTGAACCGTGATCACGGCCAGGATGGGGGCGATGAAGCCGAAGGTGCACGAGCCCGAGAGCACGCCGTAGGCCAGCCCCAACACCAACGCCCCGCCCATGCCGCGCAGTTTGAAGCGGCCCATCATGTTGCCGGTCATGGAGCATTTGGCCACGCCGAGCATGTCCAGGGCCACCCACACAAGAATCAGGCCAACGACAATGGTCCAGTACGGCCCCACGTCGCCGAGCATCCGGCCCAGAAGCGCGCAGATCACGCCGATGGCCGCGATGGTGATGAACAGTCCTGTCGTGAACAGTCCAGCGTAGACGGCGGCCTGCCGACCCTCGACCAGCTTGTCCTGGCCAGCCACATAGCCGACGATGAGCGGGATGGAGGCCAGGTGGCAGGGGCTGAACAGCACGCTGACCACGCCCCACAGAAAGCAGCCCAGGGCGGCCAGTCCCACACCGGATCCCATCCACTGGTTGATGAGGATCAGCACCTGATCCATGCCCCTACTCCACGCCCAACTTGGCCAGCACCTTCACGATGGACTCTTTTTCGAAGTAGCCCTCGTGGCGCATGACCTCCTTGCCGTCCTTGTCGTAGAAGATCTGGGTCGGGATGGTCTTGATGCCGAATTTCTGGGGTTCGTTGGGATTTTTCCAGACATCGATGAAAACGATGGCCGCCTTGCCCTCGTATTCCTTGGACAGGGACTCGATGACCGGGGCCATCATTTTGCACGGAATACAGGATTTTGCGCCCAGGTCGAGCATGGTCACCATGCCTTGCACCGGAACGGCTTGCGGATCGCCGGAAATGAGATCGGCCGGAGTGCTTGCCGCCGGTCCGGCCAGGGTCAGGACGATCAGGATCGAGGCGAAAAAACGAAAAATTGTGTTCATGGAGGCTCCTGTGATGGGAAGAATGTGGGGGATTAGGCGGTCAACCAAGCGATGACGTCACTCTTCTTGGGTACCTTGCCCATGACCTTGACCGTGCCGTCCACGGCCACGGCCGGGGTGGTGAAAACGCCGAACTTGGCGATTTCCGTGAAGTCCGACACTTTTTCCAATTCAGCCTCGATGCCGCTCTCGGCAATGGCCGCTTCGACGATCTTGAAGGTTTCCGTGCATTTGGGGCAGCCGGGGCCCATGACATGAACTTTTTTCATGGCGTTCTCCGTTCAGGCCTGAAAGGTTGTTTGGCCAACTGGCCACGAATTATTCGAGCCTGTCCTTGGCGGTGATCACTGAATCCAGGCAATGAAAAAAATTAAGCACGCAGGGCACGCGCAGCCGGTAATAGACCTGCTTGCCCCGCTTCTCGTCCTCGACGATGCCGGCGTTCTTCAGCAGGGCGAGATGTTTGGAAACCGTGGACAGGTCGCAGCCTGCCAGGGCGCGCAGCTCGCACACGCAGCGCTCGCCGCGTGACAGTTCCTCGATCATCATCAGCCGCGTGGCGTGGGCCAGGGCTTTCATGATCGCGGCGCGGGCCTCGAAGTCTTCCTTGGTGGGGTGGAGGTGCATGAGCATAACTTGTCCTCGTGGTTTTACTTGGCATTATGGCCATGCGTTTCTTCCGTCAATTATTTCCAACCTCTTTGCGTCCGAAAAGACTTTTTCACCTCGAAGCTTGACTGCATAATGTCACTTGGTTATTTGGCCAATTATGCAAATGAAGGAGTGCTCATGAACCCTGAAGAAAAAAGAATGTGCGAGGCGAAGGCCAACGTTTTGAAAGCCCTGGCTCATCCGACCCGGTTATGGATGGTTGAGCAGTTGGCGGCCGGAGAAAAATGCGTCTGCGAGTTCGTCGAAGCCATCGACGCGGATTTTTCCACCATCTCCAAGCATCTGACCGTGCTCAGGCAGGCTGGAATCGTGGCTGACGAGAAGCGGGGCAAACAGGTTTTTTATCGTCTCAAGGTTCCGTGCGTGTTGAACTTCATGCACTGCGTGGAGGCCGTGCTGACGGCCCGCGCCACGGAACATCTTTCCCTGACCGGCCAGCCCGACCGGCCACAACGCATCAAGTAGAGGTTTGTCATGAATTGGAAAGAAGAGTGGAAACCCCTGGCCATCATCACGGCCGTGCTTCTGGCCTGTTTTTATCTGCCCGTGGGCACGCCGCGTTTTGACAACGCGCTGCTCGAAGCCTTTCACCTCGTCAAATGGTACGCCCAGGAACATGTCTTACTTTGCCTGATTCCGGCCTGTTTCATCGCCGGGGCTATTTCTGTCTTCGTCAGTCAGGGCTCGGTCATGAAGTACCTGGGGCCCAAGGCCAACAAGGTCTTGGCCTACGGCGTGGCCTCGGTTTCGGGCACCATTCTGGCGGTCTGCTCCTGCACGGTCCTGCCGCTTTTCGCCGGTATCTGGCGCATGGGTGCGGGATTGGGGCCCGCCTGTGCGTTTCTGTATTCCGGACCGGCCATCAATGTTCTGGCCATTGTCATGACCGCGCGCATCCTCGGTCCGGAACTGGGCATTGCCCGGGCCGTGGGCGCGGTGTCCTTCAGTGTCGTCATCGGCGCACTCATGCACCTCATTTTTCGCAAGGACGACGTCGCTTCGGGCATCCAGATGGCCCAGATCGAGGAAGAGGTGAAACGCCCCCTGTGGCAGAACGCCCTGTATTTCGCGGCCATGGTCGGTATTCTGGTTTTCGCCAACTGGGGCAAACCCCAGACTGATTCCGGACTGTGGGCCGCCATTTTCGGGGCCAAGTGGATCCTGACCTCGGCCTTTGCCGTGGCCCTGGGTGCCATGCTCGTGGTCTGGTTTGGGGTAAAAGCCTGGAAAGTCGGACTGACCGCGGTTCCGGTCGTCGTCCTGGCGCTTATTTTTCCGGAACAGCCGCTGCTGGCTTTCACCGCCGGCGTGATCGGGTTGTCCGCCTTTACCAGTACCGACGATGGCGAAACCGGCGACTGGTTCGCCTCAAGCTGGGGATTCGCCAAGCAGATCTTGCCTTTGCTTCTCTTTGGCGTGCTCATCGCCGGATCGCTCCTGGGCCGGGTTGGACAGGAAGGTCTCATCCCTTCTGAATGGATCGCCAGCGCTGTGGGCGGCAACTCCTTCATGGCCAATTTTTTCGCCTCCTTTGCTGGCGCGTTCATGTATTTCGCCACCTTGACCGAAGTGCCCATCGTGCAGGGTCTTATCGGCTCCGGCATGGGCCAGGGTCCGGCCCTGGCCCTGCTCCTGGCCGGCCCGGCGCTGAGCCTGCCGAACATGCTGGTCATCAACAGCATCATGGGGCCGAAAAAGACAGTGGTTTTTGTCAGTCTGGTCATTGTCATGGCCACCTTCTCGGGCATGCTGTTCGGGGCTGTGTGGGGTTAATTCGCTTATATTCATGGAGGTTTTATGAAAATTCAGATTTTGGGCACCGGGTGTCCCAAATGCGCCAAGCTCGCGGAAGCGGCCAAGACTGCCGCCGATGCCCTTGGTCTGACCTATGAACTGGAAAAAATCACGGACATCAACCAGATCATGGCCTTTGGCGTGTTTGTCACGCCGGGGCTGGCCGTTGATGGAGACGTCAAGGTGGTCGGCAAGGTGCCGAGCGTGGATGAACTCAAAAAAATACTCACCAAATAGGAGAATCAACATGTCCGAACAATGTTCCTGTGCCTGTGGCGGAGCTCCGAAGTTGATTTTTGCCTGTTCCGGTGGGGCCGATGTCGGAGAGCTGGCCGATCAGGCGGCGCGGACAATGACCAGAAATGGTCAGGGCAAGATGTTCTGTCTGGCCGGCATCGGCGGGCGGATCAGCGGCATTATGAAGACGACAGAAGCGGCAGGAAAAATCCTGGCCATCGACGGCTGTCCGCTCAACTGCGCCAAGAAGACCCTGGAAGAAGCGGGATTCAAGGACTTTGTGCACCTCAATCTCGCGGATATCGGCTTCAAGAAGGGCGAGAGCCCGGCCAACGATGAAAATATCGCCACGGCGATCCAGGTCGCGGCGGCCCGGTTGGGATGTTAGAGAGCGTTTTCCGGAAACGCGCACGGGCCACTTCGGTGGCCCTTTTTGTTGACGAGGAGGAAAAATGATCTGGAACGCCGACCCCGTGGCCATTACGCTGGGCCCCATTGCCGTGCACTGGTACGGTTTGCTTTTTGCCGCCGGTTTTTTTGTCGGACTGCGGCTCATGACGCGTATGTATATCCGCGAAGGCCGCGATCCGGCGGAGCTGGACCTGTTGTTCGGGTATGTCGTGGCCGGCGTACTGGTTGGGGCGCGGCTCGGGCATTGTTTGTTTTATGATCCGGCCTATTATTTCGCCCATCCTTTGGACATTCTGAAGATCTGGGAAGGCGGTTTGGCCAGCCATGGGGGTGTCGCGGGCTTGGTGATGGCAGTCTGGCTTTTCCTGCGCCGGGCCGGCGGACCGGAGCTGCTGTGGCTCTTGGATCGTCTGGCCATTCCGGGGGCGCTGGGCGGAGCCTGCATCCGGCTGGGTAATTTCATGAATTCCGAGATCGTGGGCATACCCACGACAGCGCCTTGGGCCGTGGTTTTCGAGCGGGTGGACGGTTTGCCCCGCCATCCCGTGCAGCTCTACGAAGCCGTGGCCTATGCGCTGATTTTTGTTGCCCTGTTTGGCGCGTATCGACGCGGGGCCGGTCAGCGGCGCGGTCTTTTAAGCGGAAGTCTGCTGGCGCTGGCCTTTGCCGCGCGGTTTGGTCTGGAATTCTTCAAGACGCCCCAGGCCGCCTACGAGCAGGGCTTTGTCCTGACCGTGGGGCAATGGCTGAGTCTGCCCTGTATCCTGGCCGGAGCGTGGCTGGCTGTCAGGGCATGGCGTCGCGCGGGGCACGTTTGAAATTTTCGGCGGCCCTGGTTTTTTTTGTGCAAAACGGCGTCCGCTGCGCGCCGTTCTGCACAAGACGTGCAAAATCATGCCGGAGTATGATATTTTTTGCTGATTTTTCAAAGACTTGATGCTGGTCCGAGCCTTGCTTGACCGGAGGCCGCGTTCGGGCAGTCCGAGCGCGCCTCCCGTTGGGAGGCAACCTCAAGATCTGGAGAAAGTATGGCAAAAAGGCGTTCGGAAAAAGCGGCCCCACCTCGGAGCATCAGTAATTTCGTCTTCAGCGGGATCGCGCTGCTCATCCTGGGAGCGTTTGTCGGCTCGGCGTTGAGCACGGCCTGGCAATCCACCAGCGGAGGCGGGACGAACGTGGCCCAGGGGCAGGAAAGCGATCTGGCCGCGCAAATCAAGGTCTACTCCGACCGGGTCGCGCTCAATCCCAAGGACGGAAACGCCTGGATAACCCTGGGCAATTTGTATTTTGACACGGACCAGCCGGCCAAATCCGTCGAGGCGTACGCGCGAGCCCTGGAGATCAATCCAAACAATCCCAATGTGTTGACGGATATGGGAGTCATGCACCGGGCCTTGGGGCAGTATCCGCAAGCCCTCGATGCGTTCGCCCGAGCCATCGCCGTCGATCCGAGCCACGAAACGGCGCGATTCAATACGGGGATCGTGCGTCTCTACGATCTGAACGATAAAGCCGGCGCGGCCGAAGCGTGGGAAGGACTGGCGCGGGTCAATCCACAGGCGGTCACGCCGAATGGCGAATCCGTGGCCGAGTTGGCGCGCAAGCTCCGGAGCGATATGGGCTCCGCACCGACCATGCCGCCGCAGGCGCAAACCGACAGCAAGCCCCGCCTTCTGAGCAAGTAGCCGCCAGAACGTCGGGCGAGGCCAGCGGTCCTTGCCGCTGGAATGAATCGTCGCGAGACGCGTGACCTCGTTCTGCATGGGCAGGATAGGGGCGCATGGAAACCTCTTCCCCCTCCGGGCAAAACCTCGCAACCCGTCGCGCCAGTCGGGGCAATCCGACATGACGGTTCCTGGCATCATGGCCAGCGGCCCGGATGGCCCCCGTGAATGTTGCGGGGATATTCCGAAAACGTGGGTGCGGACATTTTCGTGCCCTTGATCTTTTGTTTCTTCCCGCCGTCGTCGGCTCTGCCCCTGGCTCCACGCGCCTTGCCGTTCTGGCACGCCCGATGCTTGCATCGTGCAAGCCCTTCCACCCTTCGTCTGGAGATCCACATGAAACGTCTCGACCATCTGATCCAATCCATCCAGAACATGGACGACGGTCCGGCCATGGGGCTGGCTGATCTGCTCCTCTACGCGCCTTGTCCGGTCAAGCTCGTGGTCAAGGAACGCATCGCGGCCATCGCGGCCAGCTTCGATCCGCCGCTGACCACGCACATTCCCATGGGGTGCACGTCCGTGGATCCGTATGATCCCCTGTACATGGAGACCGATCCGGCCCGGCTGCCGGCCGTCGTCGCCTCCATTGGGTTCGGGGATTTCTGGCGGCGGGAATTCGTGGACCGTTTCGTCCGGACCGGACTGTTCGGCAGCGTGCTGCCCGATGTCGTCAACCCGCTGTTCACCGAGGCCGGCATGCTCGATCCGGCCGGAGCATACACCATCTATGGCGTGACTCCGTACATTTTTCTGGTCGATCATCAGAAATTGGCCGGTAAACCCGCGCCCCGGACCTGGGCCGATTTGCTCGATCCGCGCTATCGGGGCGACTTGGTCATGTGCGGCGACGGCGACGACATGGCCGACGCCGTGCTCCTGAACCTGTACAAGGACTTTGGCGCGGACGGCCTGACCCGTCTGGCCGCCAATACCAAGAGCCTCATGCATTCCTCGCGCATGGCCAAGGTCAGTGGGACCAATGCCCCGGACGCAGGCGCGATCTTCATCATTCCTCTCTTTTTCGCCGAGAGCACCAAACTGCCCGACCATGTCGAGGTGGTCTGGCCCGAGGACGGCGCGGCGGCCAGTCCGCTCTATTTCCTGGCCAAGAAGTCCGAACAGGCCCGGCTGGCCCGGCTCATCGATTTCTTCGTGCATGGCTTTGGCGCCATCGACAGCGCGACCTGGTTCATTCCCCTGGACGGATCACGCCCCTCGCCTTTGCCCGCCCACGCCCGTCTGAAATGGGTGGGTTGGGATTTCGTGGCCAGCCATGACGTGAACACGCTGCGCGACGAGTTGGCCGTGAAATTCCGTCGGCTTGATCCGGGGGCCGCATGCGCCTCGTGACCGTGGCCGGGCCGCCGTCCTGCGGCAAGACCTCCATCGTGACCAAGGCCTGCGCGGCCCTGCGCCAGACCGGTGTGACCAGCGCGGTCATCAAGTTCGATTGTCTGCAAACCCGTGACGACGACCTCTATGCGGCCTGCGGTATTCCGGTCACCGTGGCCCTGTCCGGTGGCCTGTGTCCGGATCATTTCTTCGCCACCAACCTGGAGGAAGCCTGGGCCTGGGCCGAGGGCACCGGCGCGGCCTGCTGCGTCATCGAGACCGCCGGGTTATGCAACCGCTGTGCTCCGCACCTGCGCGGCGCCCTGGCCCTGTGTGTCATTGACAATCTGATGGGCATTGACGCTCCGGAAAAGATCGGTCCCATGCTCCGTCTGGCCGATGTCGTGGTCGTGACCAAGGGCGATCTGGTTTCCCAGGCCGAGCGCGAGGTCTACCGTTATCGCATCGGGCAGATGAACAAGCGGGCCGTGATCCGCCACGTCAACGGCCTGACCGGCCAGGGCTGCGCGGATCTGGCCGCCATCATGGCCATGGCCCCGGACATCGCCACGGTCACGGACATGAAGTTGCGTTTCGCCATGCCGGCGGCCGTCTGTTCCTATTGTCTGAGCGAGATGCGCATCGGCTCCCGCTACCAGAAGGGCAACGTCAAAAAAGCCGAATTCGGAGAAGCCCATGGACACGATTAACCCGGCCCTGAGCAGGCTGAGCCTGACCAGTCTGACCCTGACCGCCGGCCGCGACAAGTCCGGGCGGCCGGAAGGCGGGGACATTTCGTTCCGTCCTGGCGAGATCACGGCTCTGCTCGGCCCCACGGGCTCGGGTAAAAGCCGCTTCCTGGGCGACATCGAGTCCCTGGCCGCAGGCGACACGCCCACCGGCCGCCGACTGCTCCTGAACGACCAAGCCCCGGACGCCGAGACCCGTTTCGAGCTGCAAGGTCGGCTGGTGGCGCAGCTGACCCAGAGCGTGAATTTTGTGCTCGACATGGGCGTCATGGATTTCCTGCGCACCCACGCCGCCAGCCGCGAGGTCGGTGACCCGGAGCATGCGGCCGCCCAGGTTTTCGCCGCCGCCACCAGCCTGGCCGGAGAGCCTTTTGGCCCCGCGACCCAGCTGACCCAGCTTTCGGGCGGCCAGTCCCGGGCCCTGATGATCGCGGACACGGCCATGCTCAGTTGGTCGCCAGTGCTTTTGATCGA
>RRZU011823621.1_pt1 | contig 12886 bp, 9 predicted proteins | sample 2165561 | NCBI WGS metagenome assembly RRZU01 (sample SAMN10456909, study PRJNA506462) | wastewater metagenome | isolation source: wastewater sludge | place: USA: Moscow, Idaho
GTTCGTCCTGAGCCAGGATCAAACTCTCAATTAAAAGTTTGCCTTTATGGCTCGTTGTTGAAGTTTTACTAAACTTCGAAAAAATGCTGACTCAAAGTAATTGTATACTGTTTAATTATCTAGGTTCTTTGTCTTCTCTCTCGAGCCGACTCTTATTATCTTACTATCTCTTCTTTCTTTTGTCAAGAAGTTTTTTGATATAATTTAATAAGTTTTTTCTTAAATCTTTCTGCCAGAATTTCACTGACAATAAATAATATAATAACAGAATTATATTATACTGTCAATGCAATTTTTACAATTATTATAATTTTATTTACTCGTATTAGATATTCTTAGCAATAAGCCCACCTAGAGCAATTGAATACAATTTATTCATATGGGAATCTGCTCTTGATGTAAGGATTATTGGTGCTTTTGCCCCCATAATTATACCTGCAGCTTTTCCTTTAGCGAAATAAGTAATACTTTTACCAATTCCATTTCCCATTTCTATATTAGGTACTAATAATATATCTGCATCTCCAGCTACATCACTTTCATATTTTTTTATCTTTTTAGATTCTTTTGAAATAGCTAAATCTAATGCCATTGGCCCATCAATTTTTGCATCTACATTATCTTTAAATATATTTTTAAGTTCATTTGCATCAACTGTTGCCGGCATTTTTTCATCTACAACTTCTTTAGCTGCCAAGCAAGCTACTTTTATATTGTTATTTCCTAATGCCTTTAATGCTTGTATTGCATTTTCTATTATAAATGCTTTTTGTTCTACATTAGGTGCTATATTCATACCACCATCTGTTAAAAATAATAGTTTTGGATATGCTTCTATTTCATAAGCCATTAAATGACTTAATAATTTACCTGATCTAATGCCTTTTTCTTTATTAAGCACTGCTTTTAGTATTGTAGAACTTTCTACCAATCCCTTCATTACAAAATCTGCCTTACCTTCTCTTACTAATGAAACTCCAATCTCAGCTGATTTAGGAAAATCTAATTCATTGATTATATTATATTCTTCCACATTCTTATTAAATTTAATAAGTATATTTTCAATCTCTTCTTTATTACCTATTAATATTGGTTCTATAAGTCCTAGCTCCTCAGCTTCTAATACTGCCATTAATGTTTCACTGTCTTGTGCTTGCACTACTGATAACACCATTCTGTCATCATATTTGACCTCTAGTAAATCATCCAATTTTTTAATCATAAGAACCTCCTATTATCTTTTTAATCTTTCTAAATGTTTTTGTATTTGTGTGTCAGGATTTATAGAATATGCCTTTTCTATATTTTCTATAGCATTTTCTAATAATCCTAATTGTTCATATACCAATCCAATATTGAAATACAATTCAAAATTATTTGGGTCTATCTCTAATCCAATATTTAAATTGTCCAGTGCTTTTTGTACATCACCTAAGGTAAAGTATGCTATTGCAAGTTCATTATAAAGCGTCGCATCTTCTCCACCCTTTTTTATAGCCAATTCAAAATATTTTACTGCCTCTTCTGTATCATTTAAATTCTTATAAGAAATACCTACTAAATAGAATATATTCCACCAATCTGTCTTTTCAGATAGTTTTAATAATTTATCCAACGCCAGGTGATATTGTCCTTGAGTTAATAATAAAAGAGATTCTTCATATTCAATATCTGCGTTTAACAAGGATATCTCTTCTCTTATTTCATTCTTCCTTTCAACATCATCTTCTAATTGTAAATATTTTTCCCAAATTAATTTTGTCTTTAAAAATTGTTGATTAAATCTATAATAATACCCTAGTTTATAATAAGCCAATGGATATTCTTCATCTATATCTAAAATGCTTTCTAGTACATTTGTAATACTAAGTATTATATCTTCTTTTAGTTCTTCGTCTTCTATCTCATCTAATAAATTTTCTACTGTCATAGTATATTTAAATAAATACAATGGATTTTTATTATCTAAATATATATTTGCTCTAAGATATAATGCTGCCATTATATAATCTTCTTCTACTATATACTTTGAAGCCATATTTGATATATAGTCATTTATATCTTTATTGTAGTTATTTAATATATCAATATAATCTTCATTATATTTAAAAGCACCATCAGAACCTAATAGATATATTATCCCATCTATCATATTTGCAATATTTATTTCATTTTCCGCTTTCCCTAGTTTTATATCTTCTACCAATTTTTCTGTAATAACTGGCAATGGAAGTTCTGGATTTAATTTAAAACCATTTATCTCAACATTTGAACCTTTTTTTAATTCTATAAAAGATAAGTCTTTAGTTTTATCTAAGAAAAACTTTTCTAATTTTTTCATTTATTCACCTACTGTTAATATATTCTGTATTTTGGAGTATTACTTAATAACATAAATAAATTCCCTCTGTATATCATAAAGATTGCTAATAATACTTGATTTAAAACAAATCTAAGTATTCCCATGGGATTTGAAAATAATGCAAGTCCACCAAATGCAGCTGAACTAAAGAAATCTCCTACTAATAGATAAAATAATCCAAAAATTAATATATTTGGTATTGCCCACTGTACCCAATTAGCTTTCATAAAATAAAGAGTTGCCTTTATAGTATCTGCTGGGGAATAATTAGTTAAATATAACGCTTCTGGTATTGCATTTAATAGTATAAATACTGTTATATTAAATAATAATAGTATTATACTTAAATCCATTCTAAATAATCCGCCTATTAAATTAATTAAATAAGATGTTATATATAGAAAGAAGAATACACCATAAACTTTATAAACATATCCTTTAAACCCTTCTTTAAAAATTTCAAAGTTTATCTTTCCACCTCTAACTGCTACTTCTACTAAAGTTAAATAATTTGATATTAAACTACTAAATACCAATATAACAACTAATCCACTTAATATAGAAAATACTCCTCTTAATAATGTGCTCACCACAAATACTACTAATAATGAAATTATTGCATATGCAAAACCTGATAAAATTATCATCCAATTCTTTTTTATTCCCTTTGCCGTACCTTTTATAGCTATTTTATTTACTTCAATTAAATCATTAAAAAATCCCAAATTATTACCTCCTTATATATTTGTCAATATTATATATTTTTGTATGATCTATACCATCAGTATAATCAAATAGTATATAATTATTTTTTTTGAAGCTTTCGTCAAAAATATACTTATTATTTATTATTTCCATAATATCTAAATCAAAACTTTCAATTATAATATTATTTATAAATTTCTTTGTAGGTAAATCCTTATAAGCTATTAATATATCATTTAATAACGCTTCATCTTTAAGAATCTCATGTTTTTCCATCTGTTCTATCTTTCTACCCGACTTTATATAATTAGGTGGATTGAAATTCTTATTAGTTGCATAATAGTCATATTTTAGTAACTCATCACATATATTAATATCAAATTTTCTTTCCTTATAATATCTTACTATTATCTCATATAGATTATTTCTACTATGAGATAGACTTTGATAATCATATTCTTCCCAAAACTTTAATAAATCTTCAAAGAAATCGAAAGGTGTTTCAAAATAGTTCCTTATAATATATTCTGTTGTATGTCTAAAGTAATCCTCATTATGATATTTTTCTACTAAATCTTCTATTCCTTTTAATCTTAGTAAATCACCATATGGAATATCATTGGTTTCCAATACCTCATAAGGTGGTATATCTAAATATTTGAAGCCATATTTTTCTTCATTTATCCTCAATCCCGAACCTTTTAATAGTTTTAAAAAACCTAATTGTATCTTTTCAATTCCAATTTCATATACATCATTAAAGGAATTTCTAAAGCTATTATAATCTTCATACGGTAACCCTGCTATTAAATCTAAATGTTGATGAATATTTTCAAAAGATTTTATCTTTAATACTATTTCTTTTAATTTATCAAATTTCATATTTCTTCCTACAGCTTTTAATGTATCCATATTTGTAGATTGTACTCCTATCTCAAATTGGAACAGTCCTTTTTTAGCCTTAGATAAAAATTCTAACATCTCATCGTCTATTAGATGTGCTGTTACTTCAAAATGAAAATTCATATTTTTTGGATCTTTTTCCATAATAAATTCCATTATCTTCATAGCATATTCTTTATTTGCATTAAATGTCCTATCCACAAATTTTACTTGTTTTACCTTTGCATCTATTAATGTGTTTAAATCATCTAATACCCTATCTATACTAAAATATCTAAGCCCTTTAATTGTTGATGATAAACAGAACTGACAATTAAAGGGGCATCCTCTTGAACTTTCAAAATATATTATTTTATTTTCAAATTCATCTCCCACCTCACTATAGGGCGTTGGTATCTTATCTAATTCGCATAGTAATGCTCTTGATTTTGTTTGTATAATATTTCCATTGTCCCTATAGATAATTCCATCTATATCTTCTTTTTCCATATTTTTCTTACCTATGATAAATCTTATAAGTTCATCAAAGGTTACTTCTCCTTCACCAAAAACAATATAGTCTATAAAATCATATTGTTCCATAACATCTACCCCATCAAAGGATACTTCTGGACCCCCTAAAATTATAATTATATTTGGTTTGATAATTTTTAATATCTCTGCTATTTCAAAAATTTCATTTCTATTCCATATATAAGTAGAGAACGCTACAATATCTATATCCATCTTATATATTTCCCCTACAATATAATCTATGCTTTGATTTATAGTAAATTCTCTTAATTCCATTGGTATATCATTGGAATAAGATTTTAAATATCTAATTGACAATGCAGAATGTATAAATTTCGAATTTAATGTTGTTAATAATATTTTCAATTTCATTTCTCCTTTAATAGTTATTATAACATAGTGGATTATAAAATAATTTTATTCTTATATATTTTATATCTTCATTGAAGATTTATATAAAACAGTATAGAATATAAGATAGTAAATTTAGAAAGGAGCAATATAAATGAGAGAATTTGACAAAATATCTATCCAAGAAATTTCAAAAGATGATATGCTTATGATAATAGAAGCTTTAGAATATACTGGAGAGAAAACTAAGATTGATGATTTTATTCAATTAAAAAATAACATAGTAAAACAATTAAGTGCTTTGGCAGAATCTAGCGAGGAAGAATTTTTAAATTACTTAAATAAATAATATGGTTTTTAATCCAATAAATCCACTTTTGAAGTGGATTTATTTTTTTCATTTAAAAAGAGTTTGACTAATTATTAGCCAAACTCTTTTTAAAATTGTATATACCTGATTTAGTTTTTATTTTAGAATATATATAATTATCTCCAGATTCCTTTTCCATAACCACACAATTATTTAATAATGAGTGATAGAATATCTCACCTTTTTCAAAATCAAATATATTTGGAAGTGTATATTCACTAATATATAATGCTTTTGGGTCTATTCTACTCTTTCTCATATTATATAAATACTTTCCTAATTCCTCAAAGTATTTTATATTGTTTTCTATATAGATATTTTCATCTAGATTTATGCAGATTGATTTTAAGATATCTTCTCTGTTTTTATCAATATTTTCCATATACAATCCAAAGTATCTTTCAAAGTTTTTTATCTTATTTGATTTTATATTATTTAATATATTTATAAATTCTATCTTTGTCTTTTCAATCTCTATTGAATATTTACTATCTTCAATTGGTTCTAGTCTAAAATATTTAAAATATCTCTCTTTAAATTCCATTTGATTTAAGGATATAATCTCCTCTGTTAAGGATTCTTTTATACTTGCATATCCATTTAATATTAAAAATAATAGTTTAGATATCAATAAATTTTCTATAATACTTTTAATATTTCCTGTTGTATAAAGTATGTTTTTAATAACTTCATCTCTCAGACAATCAAAATCAGTATTTGTAAATATCAATGGTAGAAGACGATATATAATACTATCATCTTCACCATTAAAATAAATATTTCCATCAATATCTCTTTTTATATTGTCTAATACTTGATTTGAACTTTCTTTATAATATTTCCAAAGTATAAACTCTTTATTATATCTATTATAATCAATATATACCTTCACTTCTTCTGATGAAGGAAATAGTGATTTTAATGTGATAATAAACAATTCTGTATTATGAGTTACTTTATTTTGATTAAGAGATTTATCCAAAATTATTTTAATCAAATTTTTAAATAATTCTTCTGACATATTGCCTCCTACATCTTTTCCGGTGCCTTTATGCCTAATAATCCTAATCCTGTCTTTATAACTGTCTTTGTAATATAAGTTAATGCCAATCTAGCATTCTTTAACTCTTCTTCAACTGATAATATTGGACAAGCATTATAGAAACTACTAAATGCTTGAGCTATTTCTGTAATATGTCTTGTTACTATAAATGGCTCATATTTATCTAATGAATTTATGATTTTTTCAGGGAAATCATATACCAATCTTATTAAATTGATTTCTTCTTCTGTCTTTAATAGTGAATAGTCAATATTTTCCATCATTTTTTCATCAAAGTTTCCTTTTTTAAGAAGTGATGCTGTTCTTGCATGTGCATATTGAACATAAGGACCAGTTTCTCCTTCAAAGCTTAAAGTCTTTTCCCAACTAAAAGTATAGTCCTTTATTCTGCTATTAAATAATTCTTGGAACATAACTGCTCCTATACCCACTTCTTTAGCAACTTCTTCTTTATTTTCTAAATCTGGGTTTCTATCATTTATCAATTCTAATGCCGTGTCTACAGCTTTATTTAATACATCTTCTAAGAATAATACTTGTCCTTTTCTTGTAGAAAGTTTCCCATCTTCTAAACTTACCATGCCAAAAGCAACATGCACATTGTCATTCGCCCAGTCATATCCCATTAATTCAATTACTTTCATCCATTGTTTAAAATGTAAATTTTGTTCAGATGCAACTACATATATTGATTTATAAAAATCATAATGCTCTTTTCTGAAGAATGCTGATGTTATATCTCTTGTTATATATAATGTTGAACCATCTGATTTCTTTATAAGTGCAGGTGGCATATTATATTCTTCTAAATCTATAATATAAGCTCCATCAGATTCTTTTAATAATCCTTTTTCTTCCATTTCTTCAACTATTGGAGCCATTTTGTCAGAATAAAATGCTTCTCCTCTAAAGGCATCAAATTTAATTCCAAACATTTCATATACTCTTTCAAATTCTTTTAAACTTAAATCTCTAATCCATTGCCATAATTCTTTAGCATATTCATTTCCTTCTTCTAATTCTTTAAACCAATATCTTGCTTCATCTCTTAAGCTTTCATCTTTTTCTGCTTCTGCATTAAATCTAACATATAATTTTAACAGTTCATGAATAGGGTCTTTTTCTATTTGCTTTCTTGTATCTTCATCTCCCCATCTTTTAATAGCAGCAATTAACATACCAAATTGCGTTCCATAATCTCCAATATGATTTAATGCAACTGTATCGAATCCTTCAAATTGGTATAGATTATATAATGCATTACCTATTAAGGTTGATCTTATATGACCTATATGGAAAGGCTTAGCTATATTTGGTGAAGAAAACTCTACTAATACTTTTCTTCCCTCACCTATATTTGTAGCACCGTATTTTTCTTTTTCTTCATAGACTGCATTTAATACAGTTTCTGCTAATTTTTCTTTGTTTATAAAGAAATTTATATAAGGTCCTTCATTTTTTACAGTTTCAAATAAATCCTTATTATCAATCTTTCCCGCTAACTCTTCTGCTATGATATTTGGTGCTTTTCTAAATTGCTTAGCCAATTGAAAACAAGGGAATGCATAGTCCCCCATATCATAACTTGGTGGTATTTCTATTGTTCTTTCTATTTCTTCTTCTGTCAATCCAGTATCTAACTCATTTAAAATATTAACTACTTCATTTTTAAAATTTATCATATAATCCTCCTTATTTCTTTCCAACTAATAATAAATGATTGCTAACTCCTAAAAATTCTGGCTTTTTAGAAATATAATAATGATAATTTAAATATGCATTATATTCTTCATCACTCATAGCATTTATTTTTTCCTTTAATAATTCACTAAATCCATCTACTGCAACTTCAGATATTATTTTTATATCTTCATTTTTTAATAATTCTCTTGCACTATCAATTGTATGAAATACAAAAGGTATATCTGCAACTTTAAATGTATCATGGTCATAGTTATTGCTTAAAAGATAATCTTCTGTATATAAGAATATTTCTGTTACTATTACCATATCATTTGATATAAATGCAAAAAATAATATCCCATCATCTTTTGATATCCTCTTTATCTCTTCTATAACTTTTATCTTATCTTCTATTTTTTCAAGATGATAAAGTGGACCAAAACATAGAACTATATCAAAGGAATTATCTTCAAACCTACTTAAATCAAGAGCATTCCCTTGGAATACTTCTATATTCATATTATCACTTACTTTAGATTTTATTTCATCAACATGCTTTTCAACTAATTCTAGTGAAGTAACATCATAACCCTTTTCTGCAAAATAAATACTATATTCTCCTGTACCTGCCCCTAAGTCTAGAATTTTCATACCATCTTTTAAATATTCTTCAATTTCTTTTATAGTTGTATAATATTCAACTCTAGATCCTTTTGAACTCAATCTTGTACTTTCATTATAGTAATCATAGATTTCATTTACCTTTTTTTCATCTGAATGCATATAGTCTTTTGGCATTTTATCCCTACTCTCTATAAAAAAATAAACTCCCATCTCCATAAGAGACGAGAGTTAATCCCGTGGTACCACTCTTGTTGACCTAAGTCCACTTTAGTTTTATTCTCAAAAGTTCTTTTCAACTATATTATTCTACTGGCTTACACCATCCCAGCTCGCTATTAGAAATCCTATAATCTACTCTTCTTTATCACCGAATCTATTTAGTTCATTATTAATATATAATATATTAATTAAATTTTCAAGATATTATTTCAATTCTATTATAGTAACTCCATCTCCACCTTCACTAAAGCCACCAACTCTTTGTGTTTTCACATGTTTATGTCCTTTTAAATATGATCTAACACCATCTTTTAAAACTCCTGTGCCTTTTCCGTGAATTATTTCAGAAGATTTAACCCCTGCTATATAAGCATCGTCAATATATTTATCCAGATACATTAACGCCTCATCTAAATTATATCCTCTTAAATCTATTTCATTTTTTATATTTTGTTTAGATCTAATTATTTTCTTTGTACTTACAGAAGTTTTCTTCTTCTCTTCTTCTGCATTTCGTAAATTTGATAGATTTACATTAACTTTCATAATACCAACTTGTACTGTTAAATTTCCATTTTCATCCGGCATATCAAGGACTGTTCCTTTTTGCCCTAAATTTAAAACTTCAACTGTCTGTCCAACTTTAACTTTTTTAAGTGGTTTATTTGTCTTTACTTCAAAAATATCACTTGATAAACTACCATCTAATTCAGATATATTATCTCTAAGCCTATCTTGTCCTCTATGAAGTTTTCTTCTATCTTCTTTGTCAACTAATGAGGAGATATCTTTTAATTCTCTTATTATCTCATCAGCTTCATCTTTTGATTTTTTTAATAATTCTCTAGCTTCTATCTTAGCTTTTTCTAGTATTTTATCCCTAGATAATTTAGTCTTTTCTTTTTCTCTTTCAAGTTCTTCTCTTAGTTTAGCTACCTCTTGTTTTAATTGTTCAGCTTCATATTTATCTGATTCAATTCTTCTTCTATCTTCATCAATTGCAGTTAATACATCTTCAAATTCTATATTTTCTTCAGAAACTAAACTCCTTGCTTCATCTATTATATAATCTTGTAATCCAAGTCTTTTTGAAATTTCAAATGCATTTGATTTACCTGGAACACCAATTAATAATTTATATGTTGGACTTAATGTTTCTACATTAAATTCTACCGATGCATTTCGCACACCTTTATTTGATAATGCATATATTTTTAATTGGCTGTAATGGGTAGTAGCTATAGTTCTAATATTTCTATTTAATAAATAGTCTAAGATTGACATAGCAAGTGCTGCACCTTCAGTGGGGTCAGTTCCTGCTCCAAGTTCATCAAATAGTACTAGACTATTCATATCAACTTCTTCTAATATATCAACAATATTTGTCATATGGGATGAGAATGTACTTAAGCTTTGTTCTATACTCTGCTCATCACCAATATCTGCATATATATTATCAAATACTGCAATTTCAGAATTAAAATCTGCTGGGATATGAAGTCCAGTTTGAGCTATTAATGTAATAAGCCCTACAGTTTTTAATGTAACTGTTTTACCACCAGTATTTGGTCCTGTTATAACTAAAGTATTAAATTCATCTCCAAGATATATATCTATAGGTACAACATTTTTATCCTTTAATAATGGATGCCTACCTTTTTTAATATTTATATATCCATCTATATTTAACATTGGTCTTGTACCGTTCATCTCAACAGCTAATTTTCCTTTAGCAAATATAAAATCTAATTTTTGTAGGGATTCTTGATTATTAGAAATACCATATCCATTTTCTGCAACTAATTGGGATAATTCCAATAATATTCTCTCTATCTCTTCTTTCTCATCTATTTCCAATGCCTTCAATTCATTATTTAATTCTACAATTGCCATTGGCTCTACAAATAATGTTGCACCACTTGAAGATTGATCATGAACTAACCCAGGGAAGAATCTTTTATTCTCTTGTTTAATAGGTACTACATATCTTCCACCTCTCATAGTTACCAGATTATCTTGAAGATATTTCTCATATTTTGGAGAATTGACAATTGAGTTTAATTTTGATTTTATAGAGTCATTTTTAACTGTCATAGATCTTCTAATGCTACTTAATTTTGAACTAGCATTATCAGATAATTCTTCCTCAGATATTATACATCTATTTATTTCTTCTTCTAATATTTTTGATGACTCTAAACTTTCTATTAGTCCATATATTATTTCAATCTTTAAACTTTTATCTTCTTCAATATCTTTTGAAAAAGTTTTTAATGCTCTAACAACTCTTAAGCTGTCAGATATCTTTAATAAATCACTCGGAAAAAGCATACCACCTTTTTCTGCTCTCTTTACATAATTCTTAACATTATTAATACCAAATAATGGTGGATTTCCTTTTTTTATAATAATATTAAATGCTTCCTCTGTCTCTCTTTGAAAATATTCTATTTCATCTATTTCCGTACTTGGAGCAATTATATCTATTAATTCTTTTCCTAGAGATGATTCTGCTTTTTCTTTTAATCTATCAATTATTTTGTAATATTCTAAGACTCTTAATGTTCTTTCTTTCATTATTTCACCTCTTTACATAACTCCTCTAAAATAATGTCCCTTTGTTATGTTATTTTTAAGTCTATACTCTTCTAAAAATCTATTCATTATATTTTTATCTATATTATCATTTAAATAATCATAATATATTTCTTGTATCTCTCTTATTCTTTCTTCTTCAAATCTAAAATCAAGTCTTAAATAAGAAACTCCTGCATTTTCAATATCTTTAATATTATTTAAAACCATTATAGGAACTGCATTGTATATTATGGTATTTTTATTTTTCCTTTCAGTATAAAATTCCATTCCCTTTCTATCTAAGAGAGAATGCCCATTACTGTATATGCAATTATCACATTCACTATCATCTTTACAATTTTTTATAATTGACATTGGACATGATTTATTTACCATAACTGGAGTATATCCATATACCTGTGTTTCATATATATTATTTCTATTTTTACAAATATCTTTTATTTGATTTAATCTAAGTTCATAAGATAATGATACAGATTCAACATTTTGATCTTTATAAAATTCTGATGTAAATGTATTAAATATATTTAATCCTTCTCCACCATGGATTTTAAAATCATAATTCTCTTTTAAAAACTCAACTGTACCAGAATTATCTGCTACAACTCCTGTTACTAAATCTTTATATCTATCCAGTTTTTCTTTTAAAATACTTAAATCATTATTATATAATATCTTTTCTGTATCTAAATATATCTCTATATCCCTATTATTTAATATTTTCAATGCTCTATCTAATTTTATATCAAAATTCAAATATATTCTATCTACTTTACCTAAGTTCAATTGTTCTAGTTGATATAAATTGCTAACTCTTATAGATAGCTTCTTTCTAGGTATATTGTCTATTTTATTCTTATATTGATTTTTATCTATTATAATTTCCTTTGATAAATCTCTATTATTATAATTTGATTTAATAGTATTTAATTCTTCAACTAACACTCTTCTTATTTCATTTACTTCACTAATAGGTAAGAATATATTCTCATCTTTATCAATTGAAAAATCATTAAGATAATATACTGTATCATTTAATTTTTCCATCTGTTCTAATATTCTTTCAAAAGTCATAGGCGCTTTTTTTGCCTCTTCTATTATATAATCAGTATTTATCTTTAGTTCTATATCATCCAATTTTACAAAAGCTATTGGATTTTCATTTATATTTAATCTTAATTTTATATCTATTGGATATTTAATATTTTCTACACTATAACTATTAACTGCATTTTTTAATAGTTTAGCACTTGAATTTCTATAAACCTTTGCTCCTTCAGGTATATCTCTAACATTATGCACTTCAACTATTTCATCAATATAGGAATCTTCATTCCAATGAATTAGAAAATTATCATTTTTATTACTTTCAATTTCCAATCCATCTCCAATATTTATACTATGATGTAGTTTTATCTTTATCTTATTGTTTTTATTGTCAATAACCTCTCCTACTAATACACCTCTATTATTTGGTTTTTTATAGGATATAAAA
>RRZU011446296.1_pt1 | contig 12883 bp, 11 predicted proteins | sample 2165561 | NCBI WGS metagenome assembly RRZU01 (sample SAMN10456909, study PRJNA506462) | wastewater metagenome | isolation source: wastewater sludge | place: USA: Moscow, Idaho
CATTCAGACTCAAGGCGCACACCAAGCCCACCAGCAGGTAGCCGGTAACGACCAGCCAGCCATAGCGCCGGGATTCAGAGGAAAGTGACGTCACTTGCACATCGGGCATGAAAGGGATAGTAGCGCAGCCACAAGACGAGAACACTAGCAAAAAGTGAAACGCACCAAGCCCATCAACGATATCTATCACCTAATGGAAAATCGGCATAAAATTCCCGGCGAACGAATCAGCGCCTCCCGAGACAACCCAAAACACACAAAAATGAAAAACAATCAGCCGGTTACACAAAAAGAAGTCCATTTCCCGCCCAATTGCTACCTGGTCTCCAAGACTGATCTGAAAGGCGTGATCACCTACTGCAACGATGCTTTTGTCGACATCAGCGGGTTTGCCCGCGAGGAGCTGATCGGAAAAAGCCACAATATCGTTCGCCACCCCGATATGCCGATGGCGGCATTCGAGTATTTGTGGAAAACGATCAAGGCCGGCCAGCCCTGGCGCGGTGCAGTTAAGAACCGCTGCAAGAACGGCGAACATTACTGGGTCGAGGCCTTTGTCGCTCCTCTCAAGAGAAACGGTGAGATCACCGGCTACATGTCGGTACGCACGCCACTTTCCGCCGAAAAGAAGGCGGCGGCCGAAGGCCAGTATCGTGCGGCCGGCCTTAATGGCAGCCTACCCAGCACCGCGCGCCGCAGCCTGGCAATTGCCCCAAGACTCTGGGCGGTGTTGGGCTTCTTGGTCGCGCTGATGACCATCATTGGTTTTTTCAGCCTGCGCAGCCTCTCGACATCAAACGACGAGTTGAATGCCATCTACCGCGAAAACCTGCTTCCTTCAAACAGCATCAACAAGATGCTTTACCACCTGGCCGACAATCGCTCGCAAGTCATGCTTGGTTTGCAACACGACCCCAGCAACCCGAACTCCAAACTGCATGATCACCCGCTGGAAATGCATGTCGACGCAACGCTCAAGAACCGCGAGATCATCAACGCCGAGCTAGAGACGCTGCAAAAACTGCAACTTAACGACAAACAGAAGGCACTACTCGAGAAACTGAGCGACACCCGCGAGCGCTACTCCAAGGAAGGCACCAACGTGGCCCGCGGCTTGCTGAAAGAGGGCAAATTTGTTGAAGCCAATGCACTGCTTCTGCTCAAGATCAATCCTCTCTATAACGAGCTCAAGCGCGATGCCGATGCCCTGATCCAGCAAATTGCCAGTGATGCCGAAGCCAAACACACAAAAGCCAAAGCCGACTACGAATCAACACGCAATCTCGGCATCGGGCTGATCGTTGCCGCCATGCTCATCGCTGCAATTAGCGGTGCGCTAATGGTTTCTGCCATCGTTGGCCCACTGCGTCGGGCAATGCAACACTTCGACCACATTGCCGAAGGCCGGCTGACGGACGAGATCGACATCGGTGGCCGCGACGAACCTGGCCTGCTGATGTGCAACCTGGCAACCATGCAGGGCACGATCAAAGCCATGCTCGACGAAATCAACAGCGCAGCGCGAGCCATCGATCAACGCTGCCTGCTGCTGGAAGAACAGATGTCCCGCGTTTCGGAGCAATCCGAGCAGCAACAGGCCAGCGTCGAGGGCGTCGCTGCCGCCACTGAGGAGTTCAGCCAGTCAGTACAGGAAGTCGCAGCCAATGCCGAAGACACCGCCTCGGCGGCCCGTGAATCGCAAACACAAGTGGCGCAGAGCAACGCCAACATCAGCCAGAGCATGGTAGCGACCACCCGTGTCGTCGAAGCCGTCACCAGTTCAAATACCACCATCGACCAGCTCAACCAATCAATTGCCAAGATCGGCGACATCACCCGCGTCATTGCCGACATTGCCAGCCAGACCAACCTGCTGGCACTCAACGCAGCGATCGAGGCGGCACGCGCCGGCGAACAGGGCCGCGGCTTTGCCGTGGTTGCCGACGAAGTGCGCAAGCTGGCCGAGCGGACGACCACCTCCACCGCCGACATCAACGCTACGGTCAGCGAAATCCAGAGCGTCACTGCGCAAGCAGTGGCGAGCATGGATCTGGCGGCACAGGAGGTCGACAACGGGATTGGCAAGCTGCGCGAAAGTGTTGCCGGCCTTGAGGGCATCACCCACTCCTCCAGCCAGGTCTCGCTAATGGCAGCACAGATTTCTGATGCCGCCCGCCAGCAAGGCATCGCTTCCGAAGAAGTCGCCAGCAGCATGCAACAGATCACCGACCTGATCGAGCAGAACACACACGCTGCCCGCTCGGCTAAGCTCGCCGCCGACGAACTGCTGAGCACCTCGCGCCAGTTGGAAGCGCTGATCGGCACCTTCGAGCTCTACCGTCGCTAGACGTCGCTGCGCTCTGGTGTGACAACGGAGGACCACCTTGCTCTTTCAAAGCTAGCCTGTTCGCCCTCTTTGCCCTGGCCAATCTGTGCATCGCCAAGCGGCGCTTGTTGGCGTTGCACGCCCAAGGTGCGTCCTGAGGGCAGGAAATAATGGAGGGAACCTGCCTGGTGACGAAAAAGCCCCAAGATTCAGGGCTTCCTGGCCCGTTTTGTTGCCGCTGGCAGGAAAACAATCCCCGGTCAGTGCCGAAGGCGGGATTTGTTTTGCGTGACCCAAACACCACCAGTAATATTTTTCGTTGACTCAACGCTTGTTTATTAATAGGCTGTCGGAATCACCAGTAATAATCAACTTATGTTGATTTGTCCGTAAACATGGATACCATTTTGAGGCAACGCGGCGAATTCGATGAGAACGAACGCCACTTGATTGACAGTTATAGTCCCGTGGTCGAGGCGCTGGCAGCCTTGTTTGGGCCTGGCTGCGAAGTTGTACTGCATGCCTTTGATAACTTGCATGCATCGGTGATCAAAATTGCCAACGGTCACATCACCGGACGCAAAGAAGGTGCGCCGGTCACGGACTTTGTGCTTTCCCACCTGTCTTCGTTTGAAGAAGGGCTTTGGAGCAGCTATTTCACACAGACCCGCGAGGGGGGCATGATGAAATCAGTCTCCATCACATTACGCAACCGTACTGGACAGCCCATCGGGATGCTTTGCGTAAATTTCAGTCTGGATACAACGCTTAGTAGTTTGCTCCAGACGATGACACCCACACCATTAGTAACCTCAAAAAATGAGAATTTTGCTCGCTCTGTCGAGGATCTGGTCGCGCTGGCACTGCGGCGCGTGGATGAAGGGAATCCCCACTTAAGTGCGGGGGCGCACAACAAGACAATCATCGCCACACTCTACGAGCAAGGCATTTTTGACATCAAAGATGCCGTTCAACAGGTGGCAAACAGGCTAGGGATCTCTCGCCACACAGTATACCTACACATTCGTAATCACAAGGCTACCCAATCGAGTGACGATACCGTGGTGCCTATTCTGAAAGATGAAAGTGCATAGCATGAATCAAAAATGGTGTGAGCTAATTGCTCTGCTCAAACGCGAAGTCATCCCGGCGCTTGGGTGCACCGAACCGATCTCGGTTGCTCTGGCTGCCGCGCATTGCCGCGAGTTGCTTGGACATGAGCCCGAGGCGATGTCGGTTTGGGTCAGTGGCAATCTGTTCAAGAATGGAATGGGCGTCGGTGTACCCGGCACGGACATGATTGGGCTTCCGATTGCCGCGGCCGTAGGCGCGGTTGGAGGGAATCACCTCGAAGGACTCGAGGTGCTGAAAACGCTGACGCCCAGCCAAGTGGCGCACGCCAAGACCTTGCTTCCAAGGATCAAGGTTGACATCAAAGAGGTGGCGGAGATTCTTTATGCGGAGGTGCTGGCGACAGCGGCCGGACAGATTGCGCGCGTCGTGATTTGCGGCAGTCATACCCGCGTCGTGTTGAAGGAACTGAACGGAAAAATCCTGCTTCAGGAAGTGCAAAAGGAAGCCAACGCGACACAGGCCATCGATCGATTGGAACACGGCATCACTCTGCGTAACATCGTTGATTTCGCGCTTGAGGTGCCGCTAGACGATATCGGATTCATCCGAGAGGCTGCGCGCCTCAATCTGGCGCTGGCCGACGAAGGCTTACTGGGCTATGGCCTGTGCATCGGAAAGACCCTGACCGAGCAGGTGGATCGCAAGATGCTTTCCGACGACCTGATGACGATGGCAATGCGCTTGTCCTCTGCTGCTTCGGATGCCCGTATGGATGGCGCCATGCTGCCTGCGATGTCAAACTCCGGCTCGGGTAACCAGGGTATCGCCGCCACCATGCCGGTGGTTGCAGCCGCGCGCTTCCTTAAGTCCGATGAAGCGCAACTGACTCGCGCGCTGATCATGAGTCATCTGATTGCCATCTATATCAAGAAACACCAAAACAAGCTGTCGGCCTTGTGTGCCGCCAGTACCGCAGCAATGGGCGCTGGTGCCGCCATTACGTGGCTGTTGGGTGGCCAGTACCAACAGATCAGTCACTGTATCAACAACATGATCGGCGATGTCTCCGGAATCATCTGTGACGGTGCGGGCAGCGCCTGCTCTATGAAGGTCTCGACCTCTACCTCGGCCGCCGTCAAGTCGGCTTTATTGGCCATCAACAATCTGTGCGTCACTCAGCGTGAAAGCATCGTCAGCGACAACGTTGATCACAGCATTGCCAATCTGGGTCGTTTGTCCAGTGAGGGAATGCTCGAAACGGATATTCAGATTATCAAGATCATGCGGGCAAAGCATGCACACCCATGACGGGAACGTGAAGCTCTTTTGTCTGTTTCCAGATCTTTTAAATTAAAAAATCATCGGATGGGGTACGGTTTGGCGCTCATCCATAAACCAGGTAGGCCATTTAACATTTTGAGGGGGGTATAGCGATCATGATGTCTAGCGTAATTGGAAACCTGATTGTTTTCGTGACATTGCTGTTTTTTCTCTTTCGTTTGCAACAGAAACACCTGAGTTTCACTACGCGGGTCTTTGCGGGCCTTGGCCTCGGCATCCTGTTTGGCGCTGCGCTACAACTAATCTATGGCGTAAATTCGCCGCAGATCATTAAGACTACCGAATACTTGGATTTAGTGGGTAGCGGCTACGTCAAGCTACTACAGATGATTGTCATTCCGCTGATCATGGTTTCAATCGTGTCGGCGATCCTTAAACTCAAAGGGGGTACAGCGCTTGGAAAAATCAGCTCACTGACGATAGGCGTGCTCATTTTTACTACGATGATCTCGGCGGCTGTCGGCATCCTGATGACCACTCTCTTCGGGCTCACCGCAGAAGGTCTGACCGCCGGCGCAGCCGAAACCGCCCGTATTTCAAGTCTGCAAACCACATTGGGTAGCTTGAAAAACATGTCGTTTGCCAAAATGGTGCTGGAGTTCTTCCCGGCGAACCCCTTCCTTGATATGACTGGTGCGCGAAAGACGTCGACCATCGCCGTGGTCATCTTTGCCATTTTTATCGGCATTTCGGCCACTGGGATTGCACGCAAGAAACCCGAGATTTTCTCAAGCTTTGAGAAGTTCACCGAGGTTGCCCACGATATCGTTATGCGCATGGTGACGCTGGTTTTACGGTTGACGCCATTTGGCGTGCTGGCGCTGATGACTAAGGTGGTTTCCGGTTCGAACTATGCGGACATTCTTAAGCTCATTAACTTTGTCATGGCGTCCTATATCGCGATTGCTATCATGTTCGGTGTTCATCTACTGCTGGTAAGTGTGGTTGGCATCAACCCACTCCGTCATCTGAAAAAAATCATGCCGGTGTTGGCTTTCGCTTTCACGTCGCGTACTAGCGCCGGAGCGCTCCCGATGAATGTGCAAACCCAGACAAAATTGCTGGGTATCCACGAGGGGGTTGCTAATTTTTCAGCCTCTTTTGGGACAACCATCGGTCAAAACGGTTGCGCGGGCATCTACCCTGCGATGCTGGCCGTGATGGTCGCCCCGACTGTTGGAATCAATCCGTTGGACATCGGCTTCATGGTGATGCTCATCGCCATTATTTCAATTAGCTCGTTCGGTGTGGCGGGCGTCGGCGGCGGAGCGACCTTTTCCGCGCTGATCGTGCTGTCGGCACTTGACCTCCCAGTCGCACTGGTCGGCTTGCTCATTTCCATCGAGCCACTGATTGACATGGGCCGGACCGCCCTCAACGTTTCGGGTGCGATTACGGCGGGTACAGTCACCAGCCGCCTGATGGGCACAACCGACATGTCGGTCTTTAACAGCGATGAAGAGCTCAGCATGGACGGTGACGAATCCACGACGACCGCCTGAGCGGGCAAGGCAACGGATTCGACATCATCAAACGATGGGGAGGCTAGGCCTCCCCGTTTTTAATACGGAGTAAGCAATGCGAATTTTGATTGTGGGCGGCGAAGCTGCCGGCATGAGCGCCGCCGCGAAGGCCCGACGTCTCCTCAAAGCGGGAGAGGTCGTGGTCTATGAGGCATCGGATATCATCTCCTTCGGTGCTTGTGGCCTACCCTATTTCGTCGGAGACGAATTCAAAAATCCAGAATACATGGCGGAATTCACGCCCGAAGATTTTGCCCAAAAAGGAATTTCCGTCAACACCCGACACAAGGTGCTGTCAGTCGATGTGGATAAAAAAACGATTCAGATCGAGCATGACGGTCGTGTTTTAACAGACCACTTTGACCGCTTGATGATTGCCACAGGCGCCCGTGAAGTCCGCCCGCCCATTCCTGGCCTGGAGTGCGACGGCGTCTTCGGCCTGCGGCGTATGGCCGATGGCCACGCACTCAAGGCCGCCGTACAGAACCCGGAGAACCGCCGGGTGGTAGTCATCGGCTCGGGTTTCATCGGTCTGGAAGTGGTCGAAGCCCTAGTTAACCAAGGGAAGGAAGTTCGCCTCATCGAATTCGCCGAACGCGTTATCCCCGACGCCTTTGATCCCGAAATCAGCCAGCACATCGAGACCGAACTGACGGAAAAGGGTGTGCAACTCCACCTCGGCGAACGGGTCGAGGCAATACAAGGCGCTCCGCGTGTGCGTGGAGTGCTTACCAACCGAGGAGAGTACCCGGCAGATATCGTCGTGGTGTGTACTGGGGTCAGACCCAACACGGATTTTCTCGAAGATACGGGCATTGAGCGCCTCGCCAATGGTGCACTCGTGGTCGATCGCCAGGGACGCACCTCGCTGCCGGAGGTCTGGGCCGCAGGCGATTGCGCAACGGTTTGGCATAGCGTGAAACAGCAGCAGGTTTATGTGCCGCTGGCAACCATCGCAAACAAGCTGGGGCGCCTTGTCGGCGAAAACCTTGCCGGAGCAACTCAGGAGTTCCCTGGAACCCTGGCTTCTGCGGCGCTACAAGTGCTCGGGTTGGAACTCGGGCGTACCGGTTTAGGGGAAAGGGAAGCCCAGCAACTCGGGATTGACTATCGCACAGTGGTCGTCAAAGACAAATGCCACACCAACTATTGCCCCGGTCAGTCCGACATCCACGTCAAACTGCTTTACGAGGCCACCAGCAAGCGTGTGCTGGGCGGGCAAATCGTGGGGCGTAAGGGGGCCGTTCATCGAATCGATGCCCTGGCTGTCGCGATCACCATGGGCGTAACGACCTCGCAATTGGGGATGATGGATTTCGCCTATGCCCCCCCGTTCTCGCGAACGTGGGACGTGCTCAACGTTGCAGGCAACATCGCCAAGTAAGCGCCAGAATCGCCGATTTTGCCAGGCCAGCCAGTGTGCTCGCCTGGCTGTCAGGGCCCTACCAGGCGTCCGCTACCCGAACTCGCCACGCATATGGCCGCGTTGTAGGTAAGCGTCGTTCAGAGGCCGTCTGGAGCTTAGATTTTGAGGTCGTGTAGAACGAGGCTGATGGCGACGACATCTACGAACGTGGGGTCGAATGCATCACCGTGCTACTCTCGCATTGCCTGGTGCTCGGGATGTTTGGAGTCGTTCAAAGCTGCCACGAAGTCCGCGTAGCCAAGTGCGCTACCGACATCGTCAGGTGGGGCGGGATTGGCAGCTTTCAGCAGCATTGCACGGTGGCTGAGCTTGGGGTCGCCCGGCAATTTCTTCTCGACCGTGATCCGATGTTCCCAGTGATCGCCAAAGTCGTAGATGTCCTTGAACGAAGCCATGCCGCCCAGGGCTGCCTTGAGTTAAGACCGCTGCACAACTGACCGTGCAAATTAGATGATATTGGCATTGTAAGTTCAGGACTCCTTCGATGCCGAGCTTCTTTCTTCTGGGGGGTTTGCCGCAGGTACAAGAGACACCGACGATGAAACTGCATGCGCTTCTTGATTGGAACTGCCGTGCATTACAAACGCAGCTTTCGTTACAAAAATTGAGCGAGAAAATGTTGTGACGGTAACTTTGACGGTAACTAATTTTTTTCAGGCAAGCTGTTCTTTGTGTGTCAATCGTTTTGAGGTGTTTTTCGAGTGAGCGACTGACCATATTCAAAAGCCCGAACTCGTTTCGGGCTTTTTCACGTCTGCCCGCTACGCCAGTTCTGGCGGCCCTTCGCAGACCTGCCTTGCGAGCGTCACTGCTCAAAAACACGCATTTTTCCTCTGTATGGGCCTCTCTGTTTCCTGTTTTATCTGTTTGCCTCGCGAGCGTGCGCGAGGTCAGTTACTATATTGATGCGGGTTTCTGTGCGGTCGGTTGTGGTTGGAAAGTGGCTGCCGCCAGCGACCGAAGTGCGACCAACAAGCCAAAGCGGCGGGCGTTGCTTGCGGCACGCTCGCCCTCGTCAGCAGCGAACCTTACGAGGCGATCATCGAAGCCGCCAGCCGGGTACGGGCAGACGTCATCTTCATGGCATCTCATGGTTACCGCGGGGTCAAGGCACAGTTGCAGGGCAGTGAAACGCAGAAGGTATTGACGCACTCGACGATTCCCGTGATGGTATATCGTTGACCGCTTTGGGGAAGGCCATGGGATATTTCATCGGAGGTTATGCTTGAAACGCATCAAGATTTCACTCGTCGCCCTGCTGCTCCTGCTCACTGCGCTGTGGCTGGGTGCCGATACGCTGGTGCCGACGCCGTTCACCTACTTCTCGTTCCGCGCCGTGTTCGTGCAGTACAGCGGGGTACTCGGCATCGGCCTGATGAGTATCGCCATGCTGCTGGCGCTGCGGCCGACATGGCTGGAGCCGCATCTCGACGGCCTGGACAAGATGTACCGCCTGCACAAGTGGCTGGGCATCAGCGCCTTGTTGGTTTCCATCCTGCACTGGTGGTGGGCGAAAGGCACCAAATGGATGGTCGGCTGGGGCTGGCTCGAGAAACCTGCCCGTAAACCAAATGCTGATGAGACGCTCGGCGCCATTGAAGGCTGGCTGCGCAGCCAGCGGGGCCTGGCCGAGACCATCGGTGAATGGGTGTTTTACGTCGCCGTGGTGTTGATCGTCCTCGCTTTGGTCAAGCGTTTTCCCTATCACCTGTTCGTCAAGACCCACAAATGGCTAGCGGCGGCCTACCTGGCCCTTGCCTATCACTCTGCCGTGCTCACCAAATTCGACTACTGGACACAGCCGGTCGGTTGGGTGTTGGCGGCCTTGCTGCTCAGCGGCAGCGTCGCCGCCGTGCTGACCCTGACAGGCCGCATCGGTTCCGGACGTAAGGTGCAGGGCACTATCGCCTCCCTGACCGACTACCCGGCACTGCGCGTGCTCGAAACGACCGTCGTGCTGGATGAAGGCTGGCGTGGCCATGCCGCCGGGCAATTCGCCTTCGTCACCTCGGACAAGCGTGAGGGCGCACATCCCTACACGATCGCCTCGGCCTGGAACCCGGCAGATCGTCGCCTTACCTTCATCACCAAGGCGCTTGGCGACCATACCAGCCGCCTGCGGGAACGCTTGAAGATCGGCATGCCAGTGACGGTAGAAGGGCCTTACGGCCGCTTCGATTTCGAGGATAACCAGCCGCACCAGATTTGGATCGGCGCAGGCATCGGCATCACGCCCTTCGTCGCCCGCCTCAAGCAACGTGCCGCCCATCCAGATACAAAAATGATCGATCTGTTTCATCCAACCGCCGAGTTCGAGCAGGCCGCTATCGACCGCCTCACGGCCGATACCGAGGCCGCCGGCGTGCGACTGCACCTGCTGGTCGATGGCAAGGATGGGCGCCTGAATGGTGAACGCATCCGGGCTGCCGTACCGGAATGGCGCTCAGCCAGTCTCTGGTTCTGCGGCCCACCGGGGTTTGGACAGGCACTGCGGGAGGATTTCTGCGCCAACGGGTTAGCGCCGGAACAGTTCCATCAGGAACTGTTTCAGATGCGTTGATGAACAGGAAAGCAAATTACCGGCAACGTGCCGAAGTGCGGTCTCTTTACCCAACTGGAGGCAAGGAATCATGTTGAATTGCGACCCCGAAACTGGCGTGTGCAGCCTACCCGAAGTTTTCGATAAGCCAGCATCGCAAAAGCCGGTGGAGACCGCTGAACCAACTGTCCGCTACATTGGAGACCCGATGTGCTCTTGGTGTTGGGGTATATCCCCCACGCTGATAGAGGTGGCCTCGTACTGTCAGAGCCATGGCCTCAATTTCAGCGTGCACGTTGGCGGCTTGCGCCCTGGCGGTGGTGATGAATGGAATTTGTCATTCAAAGCGTTTTTGCGCCATGAATGGGAGAACATACATCGCGTGACCGGACAGCCCTTTGGTTTTTCTGTTCTGGATGAAGCCGAATTCAACTACGACACCGAACCTGCATGTCGGGCCGTAGTTGCGATGAAATCATTACGGACGAGCAGCCAGGTCGTCTTGGCATTCTTTTCCAGTATTCAGCAGCAGTTTTATGTGAAGGGTGCAGACCCAAAGCAGCCAGAGTTTTACCGAGAACTTTGTGCGGAAGCCGGAGTCTCCTACGAGGAATTTCTCAAGGTCTTCCTGTCCCCGGAAGCCAAAATGGCAACGCTTCAGGAATTCCAGGATTGCCGGAATTGGGGCGTTCGCGGATTTCCGAGCCTTTTGCTCGAGAGGGATGGCCGAGTCACCCATCTGGCGTCTGGCTACACAACCAGCGCCGCACTCATTGAAAAGCTTGAATCGGCACTTACTAATTCTTCGATGTCTTCTTGAGGAGAGAATAATGGCTTACCTGTTGCAGGTTGATTTCCCTTACCAAGGCCCTTGGGGTGATGAGATGACCTCCGCTTTGCGCGGTTTGGCCGAGTCGATTGCCAATGAACCTGGCTTGATTTGGAAAATCTGGACAGAGAACCAGGCAGCAGGAGAGGCTGGAGGTATTTACTTGTTCAATGATTTGCCGAGTGCGGAAGCCTACTTGGCCATGCATGCCCAGCGTTTGATGGGCTTTGGCGTTCCCTTGGTGAATGGCAAGGTCTTTGAGGTTAACGAGGCACTTTCGTTGATTGACCGGGCACCGCTCTGACTACCTTGGTGCCTGCTTAAGCTGATGTGGCAGGCATTGAACTTCACCAGTGACTGAACAGCTTTCCGGCCTCTCTGTTTCTCGCTTTTATCTACTCGCCTCGCGAGCGTGCGCGAGGTCAGTTACTGTATTGATGCGGGTTTCTGGTCGGTCGGTTGTGGTTGGCAACTGCTGGAGCAGATGCGCCATCTACTGCTGATCCTGCCGGTACCGGGCCCACCTCCGCAAGCGTAATCGGAAGAAGCCAGTCCGTTTTGGCCGTGTTGCCCTTGGACCATCGGGGGACTTGACAGACAGTTGCAAACCATTAAGATAGTAATAAGTTACTTACTTTGAGTCGAGACCATGAACCCACATCCTAGGCACCTGCCAGCAGACGAACGCCGCGCCGTCACGGTCGAAGCCGTGGTGCAACTGGCTGCGGAACAGAATCCCAGCGAAATCACGACCACGGCGATCGCCAAACACATGGGCGTAACCCAAGGCGCCCTGTTCAAACACTTTCCGACCAAGGACGCCATCCTGCAGGCAGTCATGGAGTGGGTGGCAGAGCGCTTGATCGCTCGCATGGATAAGGCCGCACAGGCCGCCGCGTCTCCCCTGGCCGCCATCGAGGCCATGTTCATGGCACACGTCGAGTTCGTGGCCGAGCACCCGGGCGTGCCACGGATGATGTTTGGCGAACTGCAACGTGCGGGGGAGACGGCCCCCAAGCGCATGGCGCAGGCACTCATCCGCCGCTATGGCGAGCGTTTGCATCGGCTGATCGAGGAGGGCATAGCAAGGGGGGAACTGAATCCTGCGCTTGATGTCGAGGCGGCCGCCACACTCTTTGTCGGCACGATCCAGGGCTTGGTCATGCAATCGCTGCTGGCAGGCAATGTCGCCAACATCCGCCGCGATGCGCCACGTGTATTTGCAATTTATCGGCGTGGCATTGGGAGCGCCCTATGAAACGCCTACCACTGAAAAGCCGCACCTTGGCGCTCCTGGCCGTCATTGTCCCGTTGCTAGCACTCTTCATTTACGTTGGCCTGCGATCCGGCCCGTTGGCGCCGGTCTCGGTGACGGTAGTGACAGTCGAATCGCGAGCGGTTACGCCGGCTCTGTTCGGGATCGGCACGGTGGAGGCCCGCTACACCTACAAGATTGGCCCCACGTTTGCCGGGCGCGTCAAACGTCTGGATGTGCATGTGGGAGACCAGGTCAAGGCCGGACAGATACTCGGAGAGATGGATCCGGTCGACCTCGATGATCGGGTGCGCTCACAGGAGTCGGCATTCAAGCGTGCGGGAGCGGCTTTGCGCGAGGCAGAAGCCCGGCAAGCCTACGCGCAACCCCAGGCGCGCCGCTATGAGCACTTGCTGGCGGTGCGCTCGCCCAGCGAGGGCATCGGCGCCACCTAGCGGCCGGGAGTGGAGGTCGCCGATGCCGCCCTAGCCGCCGCTCGGGAAGGCCTTGCCCGGGAACGCTCCGACCGCGAAGGACGCGTCGCGCAGCGGAGCGATCTGCGCCCGATCG
>RRZU011750839.1_pt1 | contig 12881 bp, 10 predicted proteins | sample 2165561 | NCBI WGS metagenome assembly RRZU01 (sample SAMN10456909, study PRJNA506462) | wastewater metagenome | isolation source: wastewater sludge | place: USA: Moscow, Idaho
AGAAATGTAGATTTTAAATTTGAAAATATATTAGATTTAATATCACCTAAAAAGGTAATTGAAGATATAAAGCAAACTAGAAAAGAAATTGCCTATATATACAATAAATACGAGAAATTAGATGATGGTAATCCACAAAAAATGGAGTTAGGAGATAAACTAAATATAAAATTTGAAGAAGCGTCACAAAATTATAGTAATGTACTTGGAATGTTACCATTAGCAATAGAAGACATAAAAACTAGATTATTAATAGGTGATAGTGAATATAACTCAAAATCAGAAAAAATAAAGTTAGGAATGCTGCAAGTAGGAGAAAAAGGAGAATTAGAAGTAATAGAGTACAAAAAAGAAGAAACAAATGATTTGATATTGATAGAAGAGAAACAAACAACAGCTCTTGTAGAAGCATTTACTGAAGATTATGAAAATGTTTCAGAAAATTCAAATAAATATGTAAAAGATCTTGTAGTAAGAACATTTGTACCATTAGCAAAAGGAATAATAGATATAGAACCAGAGAAAGAAGTAGAAAATTACAATAATTATTTAGAATTTTATAGAAATGCACAAGAAGATTTTATAAAAATAGCAAAACCATTAATAGAAAAATTATTAGGAATAAAGATGTTTTTTGAACAATATGAAGTAAAAATTCCATTAATGGCTCCAAAATTATTAATAACAAATATAAAAAATGAGATGATTGTAAAGTCTGGAAATAAAGAAAAATTAGAATTATTTTTAAATACTGTAAATTCAAAAAATGATTTCGAAAATACAATATGGTTAGCAATATTTCCAAATGTTGATTTAGATGTAAAGAAAAATGATAAAAAAATAAGAGAAAGATTTAAGGGAAGTGAAAATGAAAACAAAATAGAAAAAAATACTATAGAAATATTAACAAATCTAATGACAATCTTAAGTAAATATAAAGTGCAAGTATTTTTCAATTTTGAAGGTAAAAATGAAACCTCATTTGATAATTTAGCTACTACAGGAGTAGATAAATATATTGAAATGACTAAATCTCTAGAAGATCAAAAGTATTCTGAATATTTGATTCCTGTTATACCGAATTTTACTATAATACCAAAAGATAAATCAGGTGTGATACTAGATTATAAAATGAAGTATGAAGATGAAACAGGTGTTATATTATCACAAGAAAAAGAAGATTTATTAAAATTTTGGATAGAAGGTGTTTATATTGATGCATCATATATTGCAGCTGGAATAATAGCGTCAACGCAGTGTCCAAGCTATTTAAAAGAACGCTTTCAAAATGTTTCGCCAATGTATCCTGGTGTCAGATTTGATATAGAACTGGAAGATAATTCATATAAAACAAAAACGACAATGTCTAAAGAAATATCTGGATTTACAAATTCTATTAAAGATAAAATAAATTATTTTGGATATGGATTTATATTTTCATCGGATTCAGCACATATAAAGAAAGAAAAAATAAAAAATATAGTTGTTTATAAAGCAAGGACATTAGGTAAAAATACAGAAGGGAATTATGAACCATTATATAAAACATTAACTACAACATTTATTGAGAGAACGATAAGATTTATAACAACTGACTTTAAAGAAGATAAACTAAATATGTTTTTTAGCACAAATCCAGAAAGTCAAAAATCATTATGGTTAAAAGATCAGAAATATGTTAATGGGATAATGCAAAAAGGAGATAACATGTATCATAATATTGATGAAGAAAATAAAATATGTCAACTGAATATAGAATTTTCAGGAAATATCAAAAATTTACAAGTTGAAATAAATAAAAATTAATTTAATAAGGTTGCAACAAAATTTATATAAATGGGGGTAATTATGGGTTTTAGATTAAATGTAAAAGGGTCAAATGATGAAATCATGCTGGATAAAGAAAGTATTTTAGATGTTAAATATATTTCTGAAACACCAGATGATAGTAATGCAAGAGCAACAGATTTAAGTGTTATACTAGAAATTAAAGGAAAAATATTAGCAGCAGCAACAGGAGAAGAAGCAGATGACACTAGAAAAGTTGCACAGTGGTCATTAATACCTGCAGAATCAAGTGAAGCATACAGACATGCTATTTTAGAAGTTATATCTGCAGGACAAATGGTTAGAAAAATTGATATGTCAAATGTATTTGTAGTTGATTATACAGAATCATTTGGAGATCAAGCAGGAACAGGAACATTTATATTAAAAATTAAACAGAAAAAAGAAAAGGTAAAGGATGTTGCAATTGAAGGTGGGTATGCCTCTCAAGAAGCTTAAAAGGGATTAGAGGGCAGATTTATTATTATCTGCCTCTTTATTATTTCATAAATTTAGGAGTTATATTATGTTTGAAAATAGATATCCAATTTTTAAAAGAGGAAATGTTCTTGATAAATTAGCATTAGACTTATTGAGAGATAATCCATTAGAAATATTAAGCTTAATGTATAAAAATAAAAGTGATGGAATAATTAGTGGATTTGATTTGAAAGTAGATCAAGAGAATAGAGAAATAACGATAACAAAAGGAATTGTTAAATGTAATGATGAATTATTTTTTCTAAATGAAGATTATAAAATAAATATGCCGATTGTTGAAGACACGTATATATTAAAATTAAAAATTGAATCAAATATTGAAGATAAAAAGTATTACATACGAAAAGGAGAATTCGCTTTAGAAACTGATTTTAAATTAAATCCAAATGAAATAGAAATAACAAGATTTATAACAAGAGAAGGAGCAGAATTAAGAAATAACTATCAAAATTTTCATGATTTAAGAAGAGATTTTAATTTGCTAGAAATAATAAATACTAAATATTCATCAAATAATATTTTAGGGACATTGCATCCAACTATAACAAGATTATGGGGATTAGGTGTATGTAAAAAAAATAATCTTGATATTTTTGATGTTAATTTCTATTTATTATGTTTACAAACTATAGTAGAAAGAGAATCAATAATTGCATATATAAATATAAAATGTAATCTAAATAATGATGATTATACAAATGAAGAACTCTATATGTATTTATTACAAATATTAAATGAATTAGGAAATGAGAGAGAAATTACTGAAAAAAAGAAAATTATTCCTAAAAAAATATCAATTGAATAGGAGAAAATATATGAATTATTATGAATTGTTAGGAATATCAATTGATGCAAATGATATAGAAATAAAAGAGAACTATAGAAAATTAGTAATAAAATATCATCCTGATAGAAATTCAAATGACAGCACATCTGAAGAGATGTTTAGAAGAATAAGAGAAGCATACGAGACTTTAAGTGATAAAAATAAAAGAATTCAATATGATAAAACTTTAAACAAACAGATAAATAAAAAAACAAAAGTTGAGTTAAATACAGAATATGATTATTTTTCAAAAAATCCAAATGATATAAAAAAGCAATTTGAAAATTTTTTCAAATTTAATAAATAAGGAGTTGATATATGTGATTTGGCGAATAAGAAATATTATTAACAAAATGAGAAATAAATTTAGATTAAAAACATTAACTAATGGAGGATTTCATAAATTAAAAAATATATCGAGAAATAATATTAGAAAAGATAATGAGAAGAAAATGTCAGTTGACAGAGGAATCAAAAAATATGAGAAACGGCAATTAGATTATAAAGGTAAAAGAGAATATAAATTCTTTAATTTGAGTAACATAATTATATTATCAATATTATTTATAACATTAATTTTTATTCACGTATCAGGATATTCTGTAACAAGTTTATATTTAGGAATATTTATATTCATAAGTATAACATTGTATTTATTGATTGTAGAAAGATTTAAAGAAAATGTAGAAGTAAAAGAAGAAATAAATGAAATAAAAAATGATAGAGAAAAAGAACATAATAATTTTTTAGATAAAGTAAAAGAAATAGAAGAAATAGAGAAAAATAGAATAGAACACATAATATTAAAAAATTCTGAAGATTATGATATTAAAATATGGAAGATAGGACGTTCAAATTCCCTACTTATAGGAAAACACACACATAGAAATAAAGTAGATATAGATATTAGTGAAGGAATATACTCAAATTTAGTAAGTCGTGCACATGGTGTATTAAATAAATCAAATGGAACGTGGTATTACGAAGATTTAGGATCACAAAATGGAAGTGGAATAGAGAAAAAATCAGATAAGCGCAAAATAAAGATAAAAAAACATACTCCAATAAAAGTTGAAACAGGAGATATTATATATTTAGCAACAACAAAAATATTATTAAAATAAATATTAATAAGGAGAAATTATGAAATTAGAAAGATGTAAAAATGGACATATGTATGATTTGTCACGATTTGGAAGTGAATGTCCTTATTGTAAATCTGAAGGATTAGAGACAGAAATAAAAGAAGAAAAAATAAATTTAGTAGATGAAATGAATGATGATGATAAAACAACAGCGTATTGGTCAAAAGATGCGCATGTAGATCCTGCAGTAGGCTGGATAACATGCATAGAAGGTCCAGATAAAGGTAAAGATTTTAGAATTGTTAGCGAAAGAAATTTTATTGGCCGTAATGATGATATGGATATACAAATAATAGGAGATTCTACGATATCAAGAAAGAATCATTGTTCAATCAGTTATAATCCAAAACAAAGAATGTTTATGTTATCACCAGGAGAATCAAATGGATTAGTTTATGTAAATAATGAAGCCTTATATGATACAAGAGAATTGAGGGCATACGATATGATAGAAATTGGCGAGAGTAAATTTGTTTTTGTTAATTTATGTGGTAATAATTTTGATTGGAATAAAGATAAATCATCAGAAAGATAAGTATTAATGGGGGAATTTGATGAGGAAAGATGATGCGAAATTTAATACGAAATTTATTAGTGAGTTAGGTACAAAATCTAAAAATAATGATTTCTTTGGTTATGTACAATTAGATAATTATGCTATTTGGGTAATTACAGATGGATATGATTATGATGAAGGAGCAGAAATAGCATCAAAAATAGCTGTTGAAGCAGTGATAGAATATTTTATGTTGAGACCTAGATTTAATACAGAAATTATTAGAGAAATGATGAATTATGCAAATTTAAAAGTAAAAGAAAAACAAGAAGAAACAGATAGGTATTCACTAATGCATACTTCACTTTTAATTGTAATAAGTAATTATAATTCTATATTATATGGAAATATTGGGAACACACGTCTTTATCATATAAGAGATGGTTATATTATGTATCAAAGTAAAGATGATAGTATAGCACAATTATTAGTTGATGAAAATGCACTAGATGTGCGAGATATGAAATATCATAGACAAAGAAATGATTTACTTCAAGCAATAGGAGATTATGGGAAAATAAAATTAAATATTTCAAAAAAAGCAATTGAATTACAAGAAAAAGATATTATATGTTTAACTACTATTGGATTTTGGGAGAATGTAGATGAATCAGATATGGAAAACGAGATTTCAAGACATGATGATAAAGCACATTTACTTAAATCGTTAGATAAAAAAATAATTGGTAGTAAAGGAGAAATAATTGAAAATTATACAATCGCAATAATTGATATAGAGAGAAAAGCATCACCAGAGGCTGAAACTAGAGATAATAGAAAATTTTATATTAGAATATTATCGATATTATTATTTATAATAATAATAATTTTAATATTAGTATTTTGGAATATAAGAAAGAAAAATAATATTATAAAAAATGCAACAGAATTTGAACAAATTGCAAATGAAGAATTATTAAAGAAAAATTTTAATAATTCTATAGAGAAATTAAAACAATCAATAAATGAGTACGATAAAATTAAACCTAAAACAAAAGGAATATTAGGATTTTTTGTTAATGCCAAAAATAGAGAATTAGATGTAAAAAGAAGAATAGAAAATGTACAACAAAAAATTAATGACACAGAAAAATTAAAACAATCATTTAAAAATATATTGGATGCTAATGAATTGTTTAACGGTGGTAGTTATGAAGAAGCATCTAAAAAATATCAAGAAGCTAAATACTCATTGGAACAAAATGCATATAAAAGAGAAGAATTGAATATAGAAGAGTTATTAGGAACATTAAATACTAGAATAGAGTCATCTTCAAAATTAAAAGAAGCTCACTTAGTAGAGATTGCAGGTGACAATGCATATTTAGAAGGAAATTATAATTTAGCAAAAAATACTTATAAAACTGCATCTGACATGTATTTAATAAATGGAAGAGCAGATTATATATCAAAAATTGAAAGAAAAATAGAAGAAATAAATGAAAAAGAGAAAACAGCATATAATGGAGCAATGTTAGTTGAAAATAGAGGAGATGTACTAGCTCAAACAAATATAAATATGTCGAGAGAGTCATATTATCAAGCACGACAAATATATCAAGTTTTAGGAGATACTGTTAAGACACAAGAAATAGATAATAAAATACAAGAATTGAATACAAAACAAATGGCAAGTATTCAAACAGCAAATAATTTAGTAAAAGAAGGATTAGATCAAATAACAGTAAATAAACCTGTAGAAGCATTATCTTTATTAACTAAAGCTAAAAATATCTATAATGAATTAGGAGATAATAATAATGAAAATAATGTTGAAAGATATATACAAAAAGCACAAGAATTTATTAAATTTGAAAGTGAAACAAAGGAAAAATTAGTAAATCAAGAAAAAGAACATAAAATTGAATTAGAAAATAAAGAAAATGAAATAAGACATGAGAAAGAAAGAATAGAAAAAATAGAAAAAAATATAGAAAATGATACAAATTATGAAATACAAGACGACAAAATGTTTAATGTTAAAAGGTATACAGAAAGTATACAAAAATACAATGAATCAAAAAAAATATATGAAAATTTGAAATCAACTGTAAATTTTAGTGATCAAACAAATAAAATAGAGTACATATCTAAAAAAATAATGAAAGCAGAAGGCTATTTGTATGAAGAACAAGGCGATATAGAAAGTAAGAATAAAAAATGGAAAGATGCAGAACAAAAATATCAATTAGCAAAAAATAATATGGATGTTTCAGATGTTAGTGTACAAGATAAAATTAGAGTAGAAAAAAAACTTAAAAAAGCAATGATAAAAGCAAATAAAAAATGGTGGCAATTTTGGAAATAAATAAAGATATATTTCAAGAATAAGGGAGTTTAAATGTGAAGTCAAATAAAAATAATGAAATAATATGGATATTACCGTTATTATTAATATTTTTAATTCTGATAATGATAAAAACATGTAATCCTAAAATAAAAGATAAATATATAATAGAGAAAACAAAAAGAGAAACATTAGAAATATTTGTACAGATGAATGGGAAGGTTGAAGCTAAAGATGTTATGTTTATAGGTCTAAAAAATCAGCTTGAAATAGATAAAATATATTTTAAAGAAGGAGAAAAAATAAAAAAAGGAGATATAATAATAAAATATAGTGACTACAAAGGTAAAAATAGAGGTACTAAATTAGATGAATATAAACAATTATTAGCAATAAAAAATTCACAATTAAGATATTTAAAAGAACAATATACGCTAGGAATAAACGTATTAAATGATATCAATAAAATAACAGGAGAAATAAAAGCATTAGAATCTGAATTTAATATATTAAGCAACAAAAATCATTTGATAAAAAGAGTGATTATGAGTCCTATAGATGGTTATATAGTGAAAATAAATATTACAGATAATCCGATGTTAGTATTAGCGAAAACAAAAGATATAAAAATTGTTAGTAACCCGATATCAATAGATAAATTGAAATATGTCAATGTTGGAAATAAAGCAAATATAATTCAATCAGAAAAATCAGATAAAAGTATGGATGCAGTATTATACAAAATAAATAATACAAACGTTGAAGAATTAAAAGTATTAGAGTTTTTAATGTCATCATTTAAAGAAATAACATTAAAGCAATCTGTAAAAATAAAATTAATATATCAGAAAAAAGAAAATATTATAACTGTTCCAATTAGTGCAGTTGTTAAAAATGGAAAAAATAAATATGTAATATATGTTGTGGATAAAGAAGATAAAGTTAGTGAAAAAGAAATTCAAATTGGAATAAATAATGGAGAACAAATTGAAATATATGGTAATGGAATAAAAGAAGGAATTGAGTTGATTGTAAATCCAAATGATAAATTAAAAAATAATGTAGTTATAAGAAGAGATAATAAAATAAATAAAAATAAAAGTGAAAAAATAATAATCGTGAATGATAAACAACAAGAGTTTGAAATAATAAATAAAGTAGAATATATCGAAGATAATAAGAATATAGCAATAAAACCAAAATTAGATTCAAAACTAGAAAAAGAATCAAAATCAAAAATAGAAGTCAAGAATTATGAAGTTGAAACAAATCCAAACGAACTTTATTGGCCAACATTATCAACTGAGATAATAAATAAAGATAGTGATGGAATAAATATTAAATCAATCGAAGGATCAGCAGTTAGTTCTAGTATAAATGGAGTAGTCAAAAATATTGAAAAAATGCAAAATAATAAAAATAAAATTGAAATTCAGAGAAGTGATGGAATTACAGTTATATATTCAAATATAGGAAAAATTAATGTAAAAAAAGATGATAGAGTTATAGAAGGAGATAAAGTAGGAGATACAAGTAATTTAGATCTAAGATATGAGATTATGTTAAATAAAGAACATATTGATCCAATGAAATTTAATTATAAATAAAAATATCATAATATGAAAGGAAAAAATGGATAGATTATCTTTGAAATATAGAATTGATAATAAATATTCGATTGAAAAATATATTATAGCAACAGATTGTTCAAATATATATTTATCAAAATATAAAAATAGAAATTATATAATAAAAGAATGTTTTCCAAGTCAGTTTGTGATACGTAATGTAGATAATGAAGTATTTACAGAAAAATATATAGAACAATTTAAAATAATAAAAGAAAGTTTTCTAAACGAAGGTAACATATTGAAAAGTTTGAATATAAAAGATGTTGTGAAAATAGAAAATATAATAGAAGAAAATGGAACAATATACTTAATATTAGAATATTATAATACAAATACATTGAAAGAATATATTTTAAAAGAATATTTAACTGAAAAGGAAATAATAAAAATATATTTAAAAATATTGAGAGTAATAAATGAAATACATAAAAAAGGAATAATACATAGAGATATTAAACCATCAAATATAATGATAGATAAAAATAAAGAGATAAAAATAATAGATTTTGAATCGGCAATAAATATTAAAGATGAAAATAAAGAATATGTAAAATTAACAGATGGATACTCAGCACTAGAAATGTATTCTACAAAAAGTAAAAATGATATTAGAACAGATACATACAGTCTTAGTGTATTACTATATTTTATGTTGAATAAACAAAAACCAATGAATTCTATACATAGATTTTACTATCCAGAACTTATTCATGAAGATGTAGTAAGTAGACGACTTAAAGAATTTATAAAAAAAGGAATGGAAATAGAAATGGATAAGAGATATCAAAATGTTGAAGAAATGATATTAAACTTACAGAGTTAAAAAATAGGGGGATAAATGAGGCTATTTTATGAAGATGAGTTAAGAAGGAAATCATATTATGAGATGTATCAAATAGCAGTAGAAGAGAAACTTGTAGAATTGTATTCTAGTACATTAACAAGAGAAGAATTGATAAACTTATTGTTAAAATATCGAGGAATAAAACCAAATTATTGTATAAATAAATATAATAAGAATGGGTTAGTAAATATTCAACAATTATTTGATGAAAAATTAAGTAGCAGAATTCATCATGAAAATCGAATAAGAATACCACATAAAATAATTGTATATAAAGGATTAGAATTAACAAGAGAAGATAATTATAAAATTGTTTTACCTAATTATGTAGGTAATTCTAATGCATTTTTAGTAAATGCTAATAATTATATATGTGGAATTTTTCAATTGGAAAAAGATTTAACTTCAAGAGACACATATTATTTAGTGAGTAAAAATGAGTTTTTACGAGTAGAAAACTTAAAAAATAATAAATTTTCATTGTTATTTTTTAAAAATGTAGAATTAGAGTTTATATATAAATTTTATAATATGAAATCAGAAAAAATATTTCCTATATATCCATACACACTTGATTATTATAAAGTTGATATAGAAAATTTTGAAGTTAGAGATTTAGAAGAAACAAATGTTACATTATGTATTGATTTTGGAACTACTAATACTGCATTAGGAGCATATTTAGATTCGAATTATATTAAAGAGTTGCCTACAAATGATATATTAAACGGAAATATCAAATTAAATGAAATAAATTATGTAAAATTTAATGATGGAGAAGGTAATTATAAAGAGATATTTCCAACATTGTCATATGTAGATGATTGTTCGAACAGTGAAAATATAAAATACTCATTTGGATATGATGTAATAAGAAAATTAGAAAAAAACAATTATGTTTTAAATGGATCTTTATTTTACGGATTAAAAAAATGGATCCATGAACATGAAGAAGAAGAGAAAATAACTGATGAACTTGGAAATGTCTTATATCTACAAAAAAAAGAAATAATAAAAGCATATTTAAAGTATGTTGTTAGTAGAGCAGAATATGTATTTAAATGTAAATTTAAAAGAATACACGCATCGAGTCCAGTAAAATTAAAAGAACAGTTTTTAGAGATGTTTCAAGAAATATTCTTAAAACATGAAGATGGTGAAAAATATTATGAATACGAGATAATAACTAAAAATTCTATGGATGAAGCAATTGCAGTTTTGTATAATACGATTGAAAACCAAATTAAAAAAGAAAAATATATTGAAAATGAAGAGTATAGTGCACTAATAATTGACTGTGGAGGTGGAACTACAGACCTCGCAGCATGTAAATATAAAATAAAAAATGGAAGAATAGCATATCATTTAGATATAAAAACAAGTTTTGAAAATGGTGATGAAAATTTTGGTGGAAATAATTTGACATATAGAATAATGCAATTTTTGAAAATAATATTGAAATATAAATATATAGACAAAACAATACCAACAATAGATGATATTATAGAATTTGACAATAATATGTTATATAAAGTTATAGATGATAATGGTGTCAGTAAAATATTTGAAAAAATGGAATTAGAATATAGTGAATGTGAAAAAATAATACCAACTAAATATTCTAAATTTGAAAATAAATTGAGTGATGAATATAAAAAAATAAAAAATAACTTTTATATGCTATGGGAAGCTGCTGAAAATTTAAAAAGAGAATTTTTTAATAAAGATAGCAGGCTACGAAGTAAATTTGATATTCCAAAATTATATGAAAATACAAATGATTTACACATAACACCACTTAAAGCTTGGAACATTCATATAGTAGAAAATGGGGTATTTAAAACAATAAATGAATACCCAAATCAAATATTTACAATAAAAGAAATAGAGAAAATAGTGAAAATTGATATTTATGCAATGTTAAGAAAATTCTTAAATACTTATTATAATGAAGGATTATTATTCGAATATTCACTAATAAAATTGAGTGGACAATCTACAAAAATAAATACATTTCAAGAAGTTCTTAAAGAATTTGTACCAGGTAAAATGATAGAATATAAAGAATTAACACATAGAGATGACTATGAATTAAAATTGAATTGTCTTGATGGAGCAATAAAATATTTAGACTATAAAAAATTTGGACACATGGAAGTAGATATAGAAAATGAAGTTCCATTAGTACCATATTCTGTATGGGTTGAAAAATATAATGGAGAAAATGAAATGATCTTACAAACGTCTAGAAAAGCAAAAACATTAATGGGTTATATAGATAAAACAATATCAGCAATGGAACTTAAAATATATATACATAATGCAGAAGGTGAATTGAAAAAAGAAACTGTGTATAAAAATGATATTCAATTACAAGAAGAAGATGCAGAAATAATAATACCAAAATTTAATGGTGTAATAACACAAAATAATACAGATACTATACAAAACGATACAATCAGATTTTTTATTTATACAGATATGAATAAATGGGGATTTTTTGTTTTTCCGGTAGCAAGAAAACAAAATCAGTTGTATTTAGGGAAAAAACAATATTTCCCATATGAAGATAATTTGAATGAAATCTCATATTTCAATGGAGACTATTGAAAAAATCAAAATTTAGTGTGATAATATTATAGATTTATAAATAAATATAGAAAGTAGGTATTTTTATGAAATTAAAATCTGCAATTGTATTATCATTAATATTTTTAGGAAGTATAAATCTTTCTAATAACCATCAAACAGAAATAGAAAAAGTAATTGTCAGAAAAGATAGCTTTTGTACAGGTTTTAAAAATATTGGATCAGATGGCGGAACAGGAGCTGAAACATTATCAAGATTTTATGATAAATGTGTTATAAATGGAAAAACATATACAGGTAACATAGAAGTAACATATGCATATGCATTTAAGGATATTATAAATGGAAAGATTACAACTATAGAAAGTAGATTAGAAAGAGGTAAGAAATTTTTAAAATATAATTTGTCATATAATGACATGATGTTTATAAAATCAAATGTGAAAGTCAAAATAATTAAAGAAAAAGAGGGATATGAATCATCAACTAGAATAGAAAAAAATAATTGGGAATATACAAGAATTCCAGTTGATTATACTATACAAATGAATGGTAATTTTAAATTATATCCGATCATAGACGAAAAATTATAAAAAAACAACTCAATAAATATTTATTGAGTTGTTTTTATTTTATATAGTTATCTTTTTATATTATTCCAATCAAGAGATTTAA
>RRZU011266520.1_pt1 | contig 12880 bp, 11 predicted proteins | sample 2165561 | NCBI WGS metagenome assembly RRZU01 (sample SAMN10456909, study PRJNA506462) | wastewater metagenome | isolation source: wastewater sludge | place: USA: Moscow, Idaho
TAGGTATCGATAATTAATAGTAAGAAGTTCAATAGAAAGAAGGAAAATACGTGCCAAAAGTTGCCGAAGTTATTGTAGATGTTCCTACACTTCAAACAAATAATCCTTATGAGTTTTTAATTCCCAATCATTTACAACGGGATATAAAAGTGGGAATGCGCGTGGTTGTTCCTTTTGGACAAGGAAATCGTCGAATATTAGGCTTTATTACGAAACTCAAAGAAGAACAAAGTTTCCAAGGTGAGTTAAAAAATATAAGTAACATAATGGATTTAGAGCCCGTTTTAAATGAAGAATTAATTGATTTGGGCGAATGGATGGCCGAAACCACTTACAGTTTTCGAATCAGTTGCTATCAAACCATGTTGCCTGCGGTCTTACGAGCAAGTTATAAAAAGGTTGTTAAACTAGCAGATGATATTCACGAGGAAGTGTTATTTGATATCTTTCGCGGGAAGAATTGGATGAGCTGGGAAGAAGTCGAAGAACGTGGGTTAGAAAGTACGATGCTTCGCTTGAAGAGCGAAGACAAAGTTCTCGTGAATTACCTTGTTGATGATAAGGTAACGAAAAAAACAAAACGAATTGTTCAAACGAATCGCTCCCCTGAAGAATTAGAAAAAGAATTAGAATCAGTGGCGAAAAATGCACATAGACAGATTGACTTTATTAAAATCCTCATGCAATTACCAAAAGATGAATCGATTGATATGAAAGTTTTAAAAGAAAATTATGGCATTACGAGCGCTGTCGTGAACCGTGGGGTAGAAAAAGAATGGTGTCGGATTGAAGAAGTAGAACTGTATCGCGATCCTTACAAAGACTCAGATATAAAAAACACTGCCCCATTGAAATTAAATACAGAACAACAAGCAGCTTTTGATGCGATTAACCATTCAATCGAGCAAGAAAATCATGATGTATTTTTACTTCAAGGAATTACAGGTAGTGGAAAAACTGAAGTTTACCTACAAACAATTGCTGAGGTATTAGAAAAAGGAGAAGGGGCTTTAGTATTAGTCCCCGAGATTGCACTTACACCCCAAATGGTCCACCGTTTTAAAGGAAGATTTGGGGATCAAGTAGCTGTTCTTCATAGTGGTTTATCGACAGGAGAAAAATACGATGAATGGCGTCGAATTGAAAATGGAGAAGCCAATGTTGTTGTAGGGGCACGTTCGAGTGTGTTTGCACCGATAAAAAAATTAGGGATTATAGTCATCGATGAAGAACACGAGACTACGTATAAACAATCGGAAGCACCGCGTTACCACGCCCGGGATGTTGCCATTTGGCGAGGAGAACGGCATAATTGTCCGGTAGTATTAGGAAGTGCGACGCCTTCTTTAGAATCGCGAGCTAGGGCTTCAAAAGATATCTATCAATTACTTTACTTGAATGAACGTGTGAATAATCGACCATTACCAGCAGTTAAAATTGTAGATATGCGCGAAGAAATGCGCGCAGGAAATGCGACGATTTTTTCTACTCCTTTAAAAGAAGCAATCAAAGATCGATTAGCAAAAGGAGAACAAGCGGTATTAATGTTGAATCGTAGGGGTTATTCTTCTTTTGTTATGTGCCGAGATTGTGGATTTGTTTTACAGTGTCCAAACTGTGATATTTCACAAACTTTACATATGGACACTCATACAATGCGGTGTCATTATTGTGGCCATGAGGAAGGAATTCCTAAAATTTGTCCGACTTGTCAAAGTCATCGTATCCGTTATTTTGGAACAGGAACGCAAAAAGTAGAAGAAGAACTACAAGAACTTTTCCCTGAAGCACGAATTTTACGTATGGATGTTGACACGACTCGTCGAAAAGGATCGCATGAAAAAATACTTCAAAAGTTTGGAAATAAAGAAGCGGATATTTTACTTGGAACCCAAATGATTGCGAAGGGATTAGATTTTTCGAATGTGACTTTTGTAGGGGTTTTAAATGCCGATACGGCTTTAGGTTTGCCCGATTTTAGATCAGCTGAGAAGACTTTTCAATTGCTGACGCAAGTAAGTGGAAGAGCTGGTCGAGGAGAAATTAAGGGAGATGTAGTGATTCAAACCTACAACCCTGAGCACTATTCTATTCGCTTTGCTCAAGAACATGCCTATGAGGAGTTTTATTACTATGAGATGAAGTATCGTCACTTGAGTGATTATAGTCCTTACTACTTTCTAACCAGTATCCAAGTAAGTCACGAGAATGAAGTGACAGCAGCAAAAGAGATTCAAAAAATAGCAGAGTTTCTCAAACCTTCATTAAGTCAAAAAGCAATTATTTTAGGACCAACACCACGCTTTGTTGCTCGCACACATAATAAATATCATTTTCAATTAATTATTAAGTATAAAAATGAAGCGCGTTTAAATGAACGATTACATGAGTTATTAAATAATACTCAAAAAGAACAGACGAAGGGGTTGTTAATTCGTATAGATCCGCAACCTACTCAGTTTTTATAGTATAAAAAGTTAAAGGAGTTTAAATTTATGAATAAAGTTATCTTTATGGGAACACCAGAATTTTCCGTTCCCATTTTGCAAGCCTTGATTGAAGATGAAACAATTGATGTAATTGGCGTGGTATCACAACCTGATCGAAAGGTAGGCAGAAAACAAGTACTTACTCCGCCTCCAGTCAAACAATTAGCAATTGAACACGGTATCTCGGTATTCCAACCTGAAAAGTTATCGGGTTCAGAAGAAATGCAAAAATTAATCGAGATGGAAGCCGATTTAATTGTAACGGCTGCGTATGGGCAATTTGTACCCACGAAATTATTAAATGCCCCAAAACATCGAGCAGTAAACGTCCATGCTTCACTATTACCTAAATATCGTGGAGCAGCACCTATTCATTATGCTGTTTTAAACGGAGATGAAAAGACGGGCGTTACCATTATGTATATGGAAAAAGTGATGGATGCGGGAGATATTATTTCTCAGCGTGAGATTCCAATAACAGACGAAGACGATACAGGAAAGCTGTTTGAAAAATTAAGTCTATTGGGTCGCGATTTATTGATGGATACTTTACCAAGCATTTTTGCGGGTGAAAATGAGTCGATTAAGCAAAACGAAGAGCAAGTGACTTTTTCGCCAATGATTTCAAGAGAACAAGAACAAATTGATTGGACGAAAACAGCACGTCAAATCTTTAACCATATCCGGGCTTTACGTCCTGCACCAGGAGCTTATACTTTACTAGATGGTGAACGTTTTAAAATTTGGGATTCCGTTGAAGCGGATGTAACAACGACAAAAGCTCCAGGAACAATTCATGCACTTGATAAAAATAGCTTACAAGTAGCTTGTGGCGAAGGTACCGTTCTGGCCTTGAAAGAAGACCAGCCAGCCGGTAAGAAACGTTTGGCGATTGAAAATTATCTGACGGGTACAGATTTAAAAGAAGGTGACGAGTTTGGCGAGTAGAAAAAATATAAAGTCGACGAGCCGCTATTTAGCTGTTAGCATCTTAGAAGAAATAGAGACGGAAGAAGCCTTTAGTAATTTACTTTTACGTAAAGTCATTGATAACAGTAATTTACAGAGAGAGGAAATCAATCTTTTAACAGAGCTTGTTTATGGTGTTTTACAAAGAAAAATGACGTTGGATTACCAACTAGAACCTTTTTTAAAAAAGCAAAAGAAACTTGAAAATTGGGTGAAACAACTTTTACGATTATCCCTTTATCAAATGAATTATCTAGATCGTGTGCCAGATCATGCGATTGTTAATGAAGCGGCGAATATTGCACATGCTAGAGGACATCGAGGGATTGTAGGTTTAGTAAATGGCGTTTTGCGAAATATTCAAAGAAAAGGACTTCGTGACTTTGAAGAAATTAAAGAAGTGAATAAAAAGATTTCTATCCAGTATAGTTTACCTGTCTGGTTAGTGAATGAATTTATCGAAGAGTTAGGAGTAGAAGAAACTAAAAAATTGGCAGCCTCTTTAATTGAACGTCCAAAACTCAGTTTACGTGTTAATTTGAAGAAAATTTCACGAGAAGATGCTATGAAAGAATTGTCAAAGGAAGGGTATGAAGTTGAAGAAAGTAAAATTTCGCCTTTTGGGCTTATATCTCTAAATGGCGTCCCAGCTGAAACTCGATTATTCAAAGAAGGTTTTTTAGCTATTCAAGATGAAAGCTCCATGTTAGTAGCACCTACATTGAATGTAGCACCTTCTCATTTTGTACTCGATGCTTGTGCAGCTCCTGGTGGAAAGACCATGCATATTGCTTCTAATTACTTGGATGAAGAGCAAGATGGAAAAATTGTAGCATTAGATATTCATCAACATAAAATTGAACTGATTAAAGGTGCTGCGAAACGTCAAGGAGTAGATAAGCTAGTAGAAGCAATCCAACTAGACGCGCGTAAAGTTTCTTCAAAATACCAAGAGGGGACGTTTGACCGAGTATTAGTTGATGCACCATGTTCAGGTTTAGGATTAATGCGTCGCCGTCCTGAAATACGATACACGAAAACGAAAAAAGACATTAAAAGTCTGCAAAAATTACAACTTGAAATCTTAAATGAAGCAAATAAAACTTTAAAATCAGGTGGTGAGCTTGTTTACTCAACCTGTACGATTACAAAATTAGAAAATCAAGAAGTAGTCGATCAGTTTTTAAAAAATCACCCAAATTTTAGTCAACAAACTGTTCACTTTGAAAATGAACGATTGGTTGCGGATGAAACAGGCTCAATCACTATTTATCCACATCAATTTGATACAGATGGATTTTTTATAGCACGCTTAAAAAAAGATTAAAACTGTTTACTGTTACAGTCCGCAGGTCTTGTATTTTTGAGCAAATTGTATCATACTTGACGTTGGTTAAACGCAAATCGTAACGAGGTGCATATATGAATTATAGTATAAAAACAAATCAAGGAAAAAGAAAAAATAACCAAGACTTCACAGGGACATTTTTTAACCAAAATGATGTCTTGTTAGCTATATTATGTGATGGTTTAGGTGGGCATCAAGCGGGGGATATTGCTAGTGAAATGGCTGTTTCTCAAATTGGGAATGCGTGGAAACAGACGACTTTTACTGGCACGGATCTTTACATGATTCAAAGATGGTTACAAGATAAAATAAATGAAGAAAATACAAGAATAGTGGAAGCTGCGAGTACATATGCAGATTTAGAAGGTATGGGTACAACGTTAGTAGCTGCAGCTCTTTTGGATCGTTATATTATTTTTGCAAATATTGGCGATAGTCGTGCTTATGTATTTAAAGATGATAGTGTTCGTTTAGTCACAGAAGATCACTCTTTTGTTTCAGAATTAAAACGAAAGGGTGGTTTAACGGAAGCTGAAGCAGAAAATCATCTCATAAAACATGCTTTAACACGTTCACTTGGAGTTACAGGTCCTGTAGATATTGATTTCTTCCGCGAAGAAAGAAAAATGGTGGATTATGTCTTACTTAATTCAGATGGTCTTTCTAATGTTGTAAGCACTGATGCCATGCTTGAAATTTTCAAACAGGACTATCCAATTGAAACTAAAGCAGATCATTTGATTGAAGCTGCCTTAAATAATGATGCTTCGGATAATATAACTGTTAATATTATCCAGGTTAATCATAAAAATGTTCAGCAAGTAGGTGAGAATAAATGAATAGAGGCGAACGAATAAGTGGTCGCTACAAAATTATAAATAAAATAGGTTCCGGTGGGATGGCGAATGTTTATCTTGCTGAAGATTTAATTTTAGAACGACAAGTAGCGGTAAAAATGCTTAGTTTGGACTTTCATGGGGATGAAAGCAGTTATCGCCGTTTTCAAAGAGAAGCTCTATCTACTACTGAACTAACACATCCAAATATTGTAAACATATACGATGTAGGGGAAGGGAACCATCCTTATATTGTAATGGAGTACGTGGACGGTTTAGATTTAAAAGAATATATTATAGAAAATCATCCGGTACCTTACAAAAAAGTTATAAACATCATGGATCAAGTTTTAAGTGGGATAGACTATGCCCATTCTAGAGGGGTTATTCACAGAGATATCAAACCTCATAACATTCTTATTGATCATGAAGAGAACGTTAAAATAACCGATTTCGGAATAGCGATTGCTATTTCTTCAAATTCGATTACACAAACCAATTCATTGTTAGGGTCCGTTCAATATATTTCGCCTGAACAAGCGAGAGGAAATATAGTAACGAAACAATCCGATATTTATTCTTTAGGAATTGTATTGTATGAGTTATTAACTGGCCATGTACCTTTTGATGGAGAATCCGCCGTTTCAATTGCTTTGAAACATTTCCAAACACCTATTCCATCTCTAAAAGAATTTGATTCTCGAATTCCACAGCCTTTAGAGAATGTGGTCTTAAAAGCAACAGCTAAAGAACCACAACAAAGATATGAATCGGTATCTGCCATGCGTGATGATTTACTGACGGCTTTAGAACCAAGTAGGCGAGATGAACCAGTGTTTGTTCCTTTAGATATAAGTAATGAAGACACTTTAGTGTTAGACGATACGGTATCAGAATTAGCAAATACAATTCAATTACAATCTTCAGCCGAAACAATCGTAAATGAAACGAATGAACCGGTAAAAAATGAGGTTCCAAAGAAAAAAAGGAACCGAATGTGGTTATTTTTAGTGCCTATTGTATTGCTAATAATATCTTTTCTAGTTTGGCTTGGCCAATCACCAGACGAAGTTCAAGTTCCGGAAGAGTTAGTTGGCATGACATATGAGGATGCAGTTGAACTATTAAGTGAATATTCCTTATCTTTAGGAGAAACAATTGAAGAATATAATGCGGATGTGGATGAAGGTGTAGTCTTTCGAACAAGCCCTGATACTGGATCAACTGTACGAGAAGGCGCTGAAATTGACTTAACAGTTAGTCTAGGTGAAAAAGAATATACCATTGAAGATTATGTTGGAGAGAACTTTGAAGAAGTTCGTGCCAAATTAAGTGAATTAGGTTTTACAGTAGAAAGACAAGAAGAAACCCATGAATCTATTCAAGAAGGACGAATAATCGCGCAAGATATTGATCCGGGTGAGCAAGTATTAATTAGTGAAACAACGATTGTTTTAACAGTAAGTACAGGACGCACACCGATTGAATTAATTGATTTTTCAGGGCTAACACGGGATGAAGTAAATAATTATGTCAATCAATACAATTTGAATTTAACAACATCTGTGGAGCCATCCGATACGATACCGGCAGATCAAGTGATTTCTCAAGACCCTGCACCGGGTAGCGAGTTATTCGCAGGCGATCGGATTTCAGTTGTTTTCTCTTCCGGGCCTGAAGAAGAAGAGGAAGAAGTTTTTGTGGTGGGCGATTATGTCGGTGAAAATTATGAAGAAATTCGAGCCAGATTAAGTGACCTTGGGTTCAACGTACAATCTGAAGAAGAACCGCATGAATCTATCCCAGAAGGAGATATTATCGAACAAAATATTAATGCAAATGAAGAAGTTCAAATTAATAACACGACCATTATTTTTAAAGTAAGTACAGGGCGTCCTTCTATTGAACTGCTTGATTTTGCAGGCCATACAGAGACTTCTGTTAGTCAATATGTAGATACACATAATTTAAATTTAACTATTTCTAATCAAGCGTCAGATACTATACCTGAAGGCCAAGTGATATCACAAAATCCAGCGCCTGGTACTGAAGTGTTCGTGGGTGATCGAATTTCGATTGTATTTTCGACAGGACCGGCGGAAGAATAAAGAAAGGGGCAATGTTTTTGCAAGAAGGCCAAATTACAAAAGCACTTAGTGGTTTTTACTATATAACAGATGAGGAAAATATCACGTACCAAACACGAGGACGTGGCGTATTCCGTAAAGATGGTGTCACACCATTAGTGGGGGATTATGTTGTTTTTAAGAGTGAGACTTTAGAAGAAGGAACCTTACTCGAAGTTAAACCGCGTAAAAATGAATTAAGACGTCCTCCTATTGCAAATGTAGATACGGGTGTCGTTGTGACATCCGTTATGCAACCAGATTTCTCTCCTCAATTGCTTGATCGGTTTTTAGTGATGTTAGAGTATAAAGATATTGATCCAATCATTTATCTGACTAAAATTGATTTAGCGGATGCAAAGCAAAAAGAGAATCTCGCTTACTACGAAGAGGTCTATACAAAAATAGGCTATCCTTTTGTTGCTTTAAATGTAAATGAGGTAGAGAATTTAAAAGAAGTATTCGCTGATAAGTACAAAAAATATTTTCAAGACAAGTTAATTGTTTTTATTGGTCAGTCAGGAGCGGGAAAATCTACTTTATTGAATCATTTGAATCCAGAATTTGCGATTAAGACGGCCGAAACGTCAAAATCACTTGGTCGTGGGAAGCATACGACTCGTCATTCGGAGTTATTTCCTTTATTGGGCGGCCGTTTTGCGGATACACCAGGATTTAGTGCTTTTCAATTTGAAGAAATCGAGCCGGTGGAGCTCTCCTCATGCTTCCCTGAAATGCATGCAATTAGCGCACAATGTAAATTCAGAGGTTGTGTGCATCAAAATGAACCAAAGTGTGCAGTAAAAGAGGCGGTAGAAGCTGGAGAGATTGCTTCTATTCGCTATGAAAATTATTTACAGATTTTATCGGAGATTCAAGAACGTAAACCAAAATATTGATACGATAATATAAATATATATAGAAGGTAGTGGATATAAATGGGTAAAATTGCACCTTCCATTTTAAGTGCAGATATTTCTAAGTTAGGTGAAGATATTCAAATGCTAGACAAGGGTGGGGCAGATTGGATTCATATTGATGTTATGGATGGCCATTTTGTTCCGAATTTAACTTTCGGTCCAAATGTTGTAGCAGCAGCCAAAAATTATACTGACTTACCACTTGATGTTCATTTAATGGTTGAAGAACCAGAAAAAATGATTAATGGTTTTGCAGAAGCTGGGGCTACTGGAATATCAATTCATGCAGAAGCAACAAAAAATATTCATCAAGTCATGCAACACATTCGATCATTAAATGTTCAAGCCGGTGTTGTTATTAACCCTGGAACTGCAGTTTCATTTATAGAACCTGTTTTATCTATTGTAGATATGGTCTTAGTGATGACAGTTAATCCAGGTTTTGGTGGTCAGTCCTTTATTCCAGAAACGCTCAAAAAAATTGAAAAGCTTGATGCCTATCGTAAAGAAAATGATTTATCTTACCTTATTCAAGTGGATGGTGGAGTTAATGAGGAAACCATTCAATTATGTCATGAAGCAGGAGCAGATGTATTTGTAGCAGGCTCAAATGTATTCGGAGCAAAGTCGCCTGCAGATCAAATTCAAAAATTAAAACGTTTGGTGAATTAAATGGACACTATTCACATCATTTTAGGTGCTCCAAAGCAAGAAGAGATTAATCCATTAATGGATGACAAAGGATTAGTTATTGGTGTGGATCGCGGAGGTATTTATGCGCTAGAAGAAGAAATTAAAGTCGACATTGCTTTAGGGGATTTTGATTCAATGTCTATCAGAGAAAAAAAGCTACTTACTCGTAATGTAAGTAAGATACGAAACTATCCAGCAGATAAAGACGATACGGACACAGAAATTGCTCTTTTATATGTGCTAGAAAATTATCCTGAAGCAAAGATTTTGATTTATAATTGGTATGGTGGAAGAATCGATCATTTATATAGTCTGTTCATGTTGGTCCTTCAGAAACGGTTTCAACCACTTGTACCAAAAATAAGGTTTATTTCTGAAAAAAACCATCTGTCTTTTTATTTACCAGGCGAGCATATAATAAATAAAATAGGAAAGATGAACTATCTGTCTTATATATTACTAACCCAAGTTAAAAATCTCACTTTAAAAGATGTAAAGTATGTATTAAGTGAAGAAAATTTTGAGCAGCCACAAGCTCTTATAAGTAATGAATTCCTTTCAGAACAAGCTCGTTTTAGTTTTTCCAAAGGAATTATAGGTGTCATTCAAAGTAGAGATTAAAAAACAAAAAGACTGCATTTACTTTTACAAGTAGATGCAGTCTTTACATTTTGTGTTGATTAAACACGTTGAACTTTACCTGATTTTAGTGCTCTAGCTGAAACCCAAACACGTTTAGGTTTACCATCCACTAGTACACGAACTTTTTGTAAGTTAGGTTTGAAAGTACGTCTTGAAGAGTTCATAGCGAATGAACGTTGATTCCCTCTGCTAGCTGTACGTCCAGTAAAATAGCATTCTTTAGCCATCATGTTTCCTCCTTTATGCAAGTCGATAGACTATTTTCATACTCAAGAAGAATACCATATTCTTAAATTAAATACAAGAAATAATTGAGAAATATCTTACTTATTTAGGATTGAAGTTATTAAAGCACAGCAAATGAATGGGCAAAACAGTAGAAGATGTTGATATTCTTTTAGATTTTAGGTAATATTGTCTAAGATTGATAATATGCATTTTTTATGTTTAATTAAATAAATAGAATGAACGGAGAGGAGATAACAGAATGTCCGTTACAGTAAATAATGAATTTGGAGCCATTGAAATTTCTAATGACGTCATTGCAACAGTTGTTGGAGGAGCAGCGACTGAAATTCCTGGAGTAGTAGGAATGGCAAGTAGACAGCAAGTAAGAGATGGTATCAATGAAATCTTAAATCGTGAAAATTATGCTCGTGGAGTAGTCGTTAGCCAAGAAGATGGGGTTAACGTAGACGTATATATTATCGTTAGCTACGGAACAAAAATTTCTGAAGTATCTAAAAATGTACAGGAGCGAGTTAGCTATCAGCTAAAAGCTAGCCTAGGCGTAGAAGCCGATGCAGTAAATATCTATGTACACGATGTACGCGTACAGAAAGATTGAGTAGTTAAGCCACTTGACTAAGTGGCTTAGGGAGGACATGTGCAATGGAATTAATGAACTTAAATAGTAACGAATTTAAAGATATGATTATAGCTGGTCAGGCTCGCTTAGCTGAAAATACAGAGTACGTAAACTCATTAAACGTATTTCCTGTTCCAGATGGCGATACAGGTACAAACATGAACTTAACTTTTACAAGTGGAGCTTCAGCAGTTAAAGAAACAAACGTTAATCATATTGGAAAAATAGGACAAGCTCTTTCTAAAGGATTACTTATGGGAGCCCGTGGGAACTCAGGAGTTATACTTTCGCAATTATTTAGAGGGTTTAGTAAATCAATTGAGTCAAAAGAAGATATTAATGCTTGGGAATTTGCTCAAGCTTTTCAAGCAGGTGTAGATGCTGCTTATAAGGCGATTATGAAACCTGTTGAAGGAACAATTTTAACAGTTGCACGAGAATCGGCAGAAGCAGGAAAAGTGAAAGCAGAAGAAACGGATAATATTATCGAAGTGATGCAAGCTATTTTAAAAGAAGCTCAAGTTTCTTTAGATAACACGCCTGAATTATTAGCTGTCTTAAAAGAGGTTGGCGTTGTTGATAGTGGGGGTCAAGGGCTTGTATATGTCTACGAAGGTTTCTTATCCTCTCTAACGGGTGAGAAAATTGCAACACAAGAAGAACCAGCATTAGATGAATTAGTGCGTGCTGAACATCATCGTATGTCGGTACATGACATTATTAATACCGAAGATATTGAGTTTGGCTACTGTACTGAAATTATGATTCGTTTAGGCGAAGGTGAAACGGTTGACAGTGAATTTGACTATGATGAATTTAGAAACTATCTAAATGAACTAGGGGATTCTTTATTAGTTATTGCGGATGAAGAAGTTGTTAAAGTCCATGTTCATACAGAGACACCTGGAGAAGTCATGAATTACGGCCAAAAATTCGGTTCTTTAATGAAAATTAAAGTAGATAATATGCGTGAACAGCATTCTGCATTAGACCATAGCCATCATGATCACTCAGAAGCTTCAGAAAAATCAGTTGCTAAAGAAGTTAAAGAAATAGCAGTTATTGCAGTTGCAGCAGGTGCTGGGATTAAAGAGTTATTTGAAAGCTTTGGCGTAGATTACGTCATCGAAGGCGGACAGACAATGAATCCAAGTACGCAAGACTTCTTAGACGCAATGGAAGAAGTTCCGGCTAAAAACTATATCTTGTTACCAAACAACAGTAACATCTTTATGGCAGCAGAACAAGCGACTGAAGTATCAGAAGTCGATGCTGCGGTTGTTTCCTCTCGCTCGATTCAACAAGGTTTGAATTCCATGCTTGCATTTAATCCGCAAGTTAGCCTTGAAGAGAATCAAGAAATGATGACTGAAGAATTAAGTTATGTCACATCTGGGCAAGTGACTACTGCTATTCGTGATACTGAAATCAATGGTTTAGAAATTAAAAAAGATGATTATATGGGACTTATTGACGGAGACATTAAAGTTTCCAATGCTAATTTTGAAACAACAAGTATAGAAACAATCAAAAAAATGATTACTGACGATAGTGAAATTATCACTATTTTATACGGTGAAAATACTGAAGGAAGTTTCGTTGATTCTCTAGTGGAACAATTAGAAGAATTGTATCCAGAAATCGAAGTTGAAATGCATAATGGTGGGCAACCTGTATACCCATTATTAATTTCAGTCGAATAATTATTAAATGCGCGAACAATAAAGTATCTAGTACCTTGTACTTCATTCTTTTTTGTTCGTCTTTTTGTATCGAAGAACGGAGGATTGAAATCTCTTGGAACGGTTATTAAAAGAAGGTATCAGCCATTTAAAAGGAGTGGGTGATAAACGCTTAAAAGCTCTAGAAAATTTAGGCATTCAAAACATATGGGATTTACTCACCTATTTTCCCTTCCGTCATGAAGATTTAACGGTTAAAGATATTGAAACAATTGAAGATCGACAAAAGGTGGTCCTAGAAGGAACA
>RRZU011195383.1_pt1 | contig 12879 bp, 12 predicted proteins | sample 2165561 | NCBI WGS metagenome assembly RRZU01 (sample SAMN10456909, study PRJNA506462) | wastewater metagenome | isolation source: wastewater sludge | place: USA: Moscow, Idaho
ATATTGCCTTTTCGGTGGAGATGGTCATCTGGGTGGCTGTCGGCGGCCGCGGGACGCTCATCGGTGCTGTCATCGGTGCGCTGCTCGTCAATGCGATGAAGACGGGCATCAGCGAGACGGCTCCTGACATGTGGCTGTACTTCATCGGCCTGCTCTTTGTCCTCGTTGTGCTCTTCATGCCGAAGGGGCTCGTGGGAGTCTGTTCCGCTCTGTACGCTAAGGTGCGTCCGTATCTGCCTGGCATGCCTGCGTTTTTCGGCGGCAGACGCCGCGCCTGCAAGAGAAAGGAGATGGCATCATGATGCTTCATTCTGACAGCAAAGAGAGCGCCCCGGATGCACTTTTGAGCCTCAGGCATATATCTGTTGAATTCGACGGCTTCAAGGCCGTCAATGATGTGACGACTTCTATCGCCCCACATGAGATCCACTTCTTCATCGGGCCGAATGGAGCAGGGAAGACAACTTTGCTCGATGTTATCTGCGGCAAGACGAAGCCCTCTGCCGGTGAAGTCGATTACGCTGGTGTTGGCAACATCCTGAAGCTCAAGGAATTCGAGATCGTCAAGAAGGGCATCTGCCGTAAATTTCAGGTGCCATCGACCTTTGTCAACCTCAGTGTTTACGACAATATGCGCATTGCACTGAACCATGACAAGAGCGTGTTCGGCTCGTTCTTCATGCGCAAGCGCTACCTCGATACGCGCAAGATCTACGAGGTGCTGAACCTTGTCGGCCTCGACAAGAAGAGCAAGGAGCGCGCGAAATCGCTGTCCCACGGTGAGAAGCAGTGGCTTGAGATCGCGATGCTGCTCGTCGAAGAACCAAAACTCCTGCTGCTCGATGAGCCAGTGGCTGGCATGGGGCAGGCAGAGACCGAGAAGACGGCACGCATCCTTGAGGAAGTCAAAGACCGCTGCGCTGTCGCAGTCGTTGAACATGATATGAACTTTGTTAAGAGTATTGCCGACGATGTGACGGTCATGCATGAGGGTGCCATTTTGACGGAAGGGACAGCAAACGAAGTCATGCAGAACAAGAAGGTCCAGGAAGTCTACCTGGGACGAGGGGAGGAGCAGCATGCTTGAGATCAAAGGACTTACTGCATATTACGGGGAGAGTGAGATCCTCCACAACATCAACCTTTCAGTGCCAGACGGCAAGATTATCGCTCTCGTCGGACGCAATGGCGTGGGGAAGACGACGACGCTCAAGAGCATCATGGGACTCGTCAAAACGCCGGCGGGCAGCATTGAGCTTTCCGGCGAAGAACTCCAGAAGAAGCCGCCGTACGAGCGTGCGCGCTGCGGAATCGGCTATGTGCCGCAGGGCCGCGATATCTTTCCGCAGATGACGGTTGACGAGAACCTGAGGCTGGGGCTTGAAGTCTGTGGCGGGAAAAAACAGGATCCGTCGGAAATCTTCCGCCTCTTTCCTATTGTCGAGAAATTCCTGCCGCGCAAGGGCGGTGATTTGTCTGGCGGACAGCAGCAGCAATTGGCCATCGCCCGCGCGCTCATCGCACATCCCAAACTTCTGCTGCTCGATGAGCCGACAGAGGGCATTCAGCCGTCTGTCATCCAGGAAATCGGTTATGCTATCCGCACCATCAACAAGGAGACGGGCCTTTCTATCCTGCTCGTTGAACAGTATCTCGACTTTGCACTCGAGCTGGCCGATGAATGCTATGTGATGGACAAGGGACAGATTGTCCTGCATGTTGCGGCAGGAGAGGTGAAGAAAGATGAGATTCAGCAGCATATGCTGGCATCTTGAAGAATGTGTATAGTAAATAAGGGAAAGGAGCTGATGACACGATGCGATTGACGCCGCAGGATATGGAAAAGCTCATGCTGCACTACGCCGGCAAGCTGGCCGAAGAGCGGAAGGCAAGAGGCCTTAAGCTCAATCATCCGGAAGCCGTGGCCTATATCAGTATGGAGCTTATGGAGATGGCCCGTGACGGACATACGGTCACGGAGCTCATGGCGAAGGGACGGGAAATCCTCACGCGCGAAGACGTCATGGAGGGCGTACCAGAGATGATCCCTTCCGTACAAATTGAAGCGACGTTCCCTGATGGAACGAAGCTCGTGACCGTACATGAGCCAATCCAATGAGCGGTCCCAGATGAATGGAGAAAGAAGGTCAACGTATGATACCAGGTGAATTCATCCTGAAGGAAGGAGATATCATCCTCAATGAAGGGCGGAATACGCGGGAACTCGTCGTTACGAATCTCGGCGACCGTCCCGTGCAGGTCGGCGCGCATTACCATTTCTTTGAAGTGAACCGCTGCCTGAGTTTTTCGCGCTGGGAAGCGTTCGGCATGCGCCTCGATATCCCGTCCGGCACTTCGGTGCGCTTTGAGCCGGGCGAGCAGAAGACGGTCCAGCTCGTCGAGCTTCGCGGCAGGAACCGCTGCTTTGGCTTCAACGGCCTGACAATGGGGCCGGCCGGTGCCATGGAGCGCGACACGGCCCTGCGCTGCGCAAGAGAGCGCGGCTTTGCCGGAGCGGCGGAGCCAGATCAGGAAGCGAAGGAGGGAGACGCCTGATGAGTTACAAGATCAGCCGTGAGAAATATGCAGCGATGTACGGGCCGACGACAGGCGATAAGGTGCGCCTGGCCGATACCGAGCAGTGGATCGAGGTGGAGGACGATTTGACCACCTACGGGGAAGAGGTCAAATTCGGCGGCGGCAAAGTGATCCGCGACGGCATGGGCCAGGGGCAGATGCTGGCCGCCGACTGTGTCGACCTGGTGCTCACCAACGCGTTGATCGTCGATCACTGGGGGATCGTTAAGGCCGATATCGGCGTGAAGGACGGCCGGATCTTCGCCATCGGCAAAGCCGGTAACCCCGACATCCAGCCCAACGTCACCATCCCCATCGGCGCCGCGACGGAAGTGATTGCCGCCGAAGGAAAAATTGTCACCGCCGGCGGGATCGATACCCATATTCACTGGATCTGTCCGCAGCAGGCGGAAGAGGCGCTGGTCTCCGGCGTGACCACCATGGTCGGCGGCGGCACCGGCCCGGCCGCAGGCACCCACGCCACCACCTGTACTCCGGGCCCGTGGTATATCTCACGCATGCTGCAGGCGGCCGACAGCCTGCCGGTCAATATCGGCCTGCTGGGCAAGGGCAACGTTTCTCAGCCGGATGCCCTGCGCGAGCAGGTGGCGGCGGGCGTTATTGGCCTGAAGATCCATGAGGACTGGGGCGCCACCCCGGCGGCGATCGACTGTGCGTTAACCGTCGCCGATGAAATGGACATCCAGGTCGCCCTGCACAGCGACACCCTGAATGAATCCGGTTTTGTGGAAGACACCCTCGCCGCCATCGGCGGGCGCACCATCCACACCTTCCATACCGAAGGAGCCGGCGGCGGCCATGCGCCGGACATCATCACCGCCTGCGCCCACCCGAACATTTTGCCGTCGTCCACCAACCCAACGCTGCCCTACACCCTCAACACCATCGATGAACATCTCGATATGCTGATGGTCTGCCACCATCTGGACCCGGACATCGCTGAGGACGTGGCCTTTGCCGAGTCGCGCATTCGCCGGGAAACCATCGCTGCGGAAGACGTGCTGCACGATCTCGGCGCCTTCTCGCTCACCTCCTCCGATTCGCAGGCCATGGGCCGCGTCGGAGAAGTGGTTCTCCGCACCTGGCAGGTGGCGCACCGCATGAAGGTGCAGCGCGGCGCGCTGGCGGAGGAGACCGGGGATAACGACAACTTCCGCGTGAAGCGCTACATCGCCAAATACACCATCAACCCGGCGCTGACCCACGGCATCGCACACGAAGTCGGATCCATTGAGGTGGGTAAGCTGGCTGACCTCGTGGTCTGGTCACCAGCCTTCTTCGGCGTGAAACCGGCCACCGTGATCAAAGGCGGCATGATCGCCATCGCGCCGATGGGCGATATCAATGCCTCTATTCCGACCCCGCAGCCGGTGCACTACCGCCCGATGTTTGGCGCGCTGGGCAGCGCCCGCCATCACTGCCGCCTCACCTTCCTGTCGCAGGCGGCGGCAGCCAATGGCGTTGCCGAGCGGCTGAACCTGCGCAGCGCGATCGCCGTGGTAAAAGGCTGCCGTACGGTGCAGAAAGCCGACATGGTGCACAACAGCCTGCAGCCTAACATCACCGTCGACGCCCAGACCTATGAGGTGCGGGTGGATGGCGAACTTATCACCAGCGAGCCGGCAGACGTTCTGCCGATGGCGCAACGATATTTTCTGTTTTAAGGAGAGCGGATGCTTTATTTAACTCAACGTCTGGAGACCCCCGCCGCCGCGACCGCCAGCGTTACGCTGCCGATTGATGTTCGCGTCAAAAGCCGGGTTAAGGTCACCCTCAACGATGGCCGGGAAGCCGGTCTGCTGCTGCCCCGCGGCCTGCTGCTGCGCGGCGGCGATGTGCTCAGCAACGAAGAAGGCACCGAGTTTGTGCAGGTGATTGCCGCTGATGAAGGGGTGTCGGTAGTGCGCTGCGACGATCCCTTTATGCTGGCGAAGGCCTGCTACCACCTCGGCAACCGTCACGTGCCGCTGCAGATCATGCCGGGCGAGCTGCGCTACCATCACGATCACGTGCTGGACGATATGCTGCGCCAGTTCGGCCTGACGGTGACCTTTGGCCAGCTGCCGTTCGAGCCGGAAGCCGGCGCTTACGCCAGCGAGAGCCACGGTCATCATCATGCTCATCATGACCACCACGCTCACAGCCACTAGCATGTCGACAGCGGAACAACGCCTGCGGCTGATGCAGCTGGCCAGCAGCAACCTGCCGGTAGGGGGTTACAGCTGGTCCCAGGGGCTGGAGTGGGCTGTGGAAGCCGGCTGGGTGCCGGACGTCGCGGCCTTCGAGCGCTGGCAGCGACGCCAGATGACGGAAGGCTTTTTTACCGTTGACCTGCCGCTGTTCGCCCGCCTGTACCGCGCCTGCGAACAAGGCGATATCGCTGCGGCCCAGCGCTGGACCGCCTATCTGCTGGCCTGCCGGGAAACTCGTGAACTGCGGGAGGAAGAGCGCAACCGCGGCGCGGCGTTTGCCCGTCTGCTGAGCGACTGGCAGCCGGACTGTCCGCCGCCGTGGCGCTCCCTGTGCCAGCAAAGCCAGCTCGCCGGGATGGCCTGGCTCGGCGTGCGCTGGCGTATAGCCCTGCCCGAGATGGCCCTCAGCCTGGGCTACAGCTGGATTGAGAGCGCCGTGATGGCCGGCGTCAAGCTGGTCCCCTTCGGCCAGCAGGCCGCCCAGCAGCTGATTTTACGTCTTTGTGACCACTACGCGGCCGAGATGCTCCGCGCGCTGGCCGCGCCGGACGGCGATATCGGATCGGCCACCCCGCTCGCCGCCATCGCCTCTGCCCGGCATGAAACCCAATACTCTCGATTATTCCGTTCCTAGGAGAAGCCATGAACTCTTATAAACACCCGCTGCGCGTCGGCGTCGGCGGCCCGGTCGGCTCCGGTAAAACCGCTCTGCTGGAAGCGCTGTGTAAAGCGATGCGCGATACCTGGCAGCTGGCGGTGGTCACTAACGACATCTATACCAAAGAAGATCAGCGCATCCTCACCGAAGCGGGCGCGCTGGCGCCTGAACGCATCGTCGGTGTGGAAACCGGCGGCTGCCCGCATACGGCGATCCGCGAAGATGCCTCAATGAACCTCGCCGCCGTGGAAGCGCTGAGTGAAAAGTTCGGTAACCTCGACCTTATCTTCGTGGAAAGCGGCGGCGATAACCTGAGCGCCACCTTCAGCCCGGAGCTGGCGGATCTGACCATCTACGTCATCGATGTGGCCGAAGGGGAGAAGATCCCGCGCAAAGGCGGACCGGGGATCACCAAATCCGATTTCCTGGTGATCAATAAAACCGACCTTGCCCCCTATGTGGGCGCGTCGCTGGAGGTGATGGCGAGCGATACCCAGCGTATGCGCGGCGATCGCCCATGGACCTTCACCAATCTGAAGCAGGGCGACGGCCTGAGCACCATTATCGCCTTCCTCGAAGACAAAGGCATGCTCGGCAAATAGGCCTGTTGCACCAGCCGGGCGCAAGCGCGTCCGGATGGTGCAGCCTCTGCTCTCTCTTTATATCATCCTGCCTCCACCTCCGCGCCACGCCTGCCCTGCAATATGGCATAAGGTTTGCTAATTCAAGTCATGCCTAACCATTAAGGAATGACTATGTCATCACTGGATCTTAACCCTGAATTACCCGCGACAACGCGGACTTCCGGCTCCCGGGAAACCTTAGAAGATTACACCTTACGTTACGCCCCGCTGAGCTTTCGCCGCTGGGGTCCGGGCGTCGTCGCGGTCACCGCGCTGGGCGGCATCGCCTATCTGGCCGACTTTTCCATCGGCGCCAGCATCGGTATGGCCTGGGGCACCAGCAACGCCATCTATTCGATCCTGGTGGCGGCGCTGGTGATCTTCCTCACCGGCATTCCGCTGGCGATCACCGCCGCGCGCTACAACATTGACCTTGACCTGATCACCCGCAGCGCCGGCTTCGGCTATTTCGGCTCGGTGATCACCAGCATTATTTTTGCCGGCTTCACCTTTATCTTCTTCGCCCTCGAAGGCTCGATCATGGCCCAGGGCCTGCTGGTGGGCCTCGGGATCCCGCTGTGGATGGGATATCTGATCGCCACCCTGATGGTGCTCCCGCTGGTGGTCTATGGCATGAAAGCCCTGACCCGCCTGCAGGTGTGGACCACGCCGCTGTGGCTGGTGCTGATGGTGGTGCCGGTGGTGTGGCTGATTGTCAAAGATCCGCAGCTGGTGGACGGCTTCCTGCATTTCGCCGGTAAAAACAGCGCGTCGACGGTGGATATTACCGCCATCATGCTCGGCGCCGGGGTATGCCTGTCGCTGATCATGCAGATTGGCGAGCAAATTGATTACCTGCGCTTTATGCCGCCTAAGACCGCGGAGAATCGTAAAAGCTGGTGGCTGGCGGTCTTTTCCGCCGGCCCGGGCTGGGTGGTGTTAGGGGCGATCAAACAGATCATCGGCGCCTTCCTCGGCTTCTATCTGTTGACCCGTTTCCCGGCGGTGCACAATACCGAACCGGTGCAGCAGTTCGTCAGCGTCTTCGATAACCTGGTGCCCGGCTGGCTGGCCCTGACGCTGGCGGTGGTGCTGGTGGTGATCTCGCAGATCAAAATTAACGTCACCAATGCCTACTCCGGCTCGCTGGCGTGGACCAGCGCCTGGACCCGCACCACCAAACGCTATCCGGGACGGATTATTTTTGTGGTGGTCAACCTGGCGATTGCCCTGGCGCTGATGGAAGGCGATATGTTCAGCGCCTTGTCGTGGATCCTCGGCTTTTACTCCAACTTCGCCATCGCCTGGGTCGTGGTGGTGGCGACCGACATCACCTTTAATAAAGGCTTGCTCAAGCTGGCGCCGGCGCAGCCGGAGTATCGTCGCGGCATGATCTACAACGTTAACCCGGTGGGCGTGGTCTCCTTTGGCCTGGCCGCCGGGCTGTCGATCTGCGCCTTCTTCGGCCTGCTGGGCGCGACGCTGGCGCCGTTCTCGCCGCTGATTGCGCTGGTCGTCGCCTTTGTCATGACCCCGCTGATGGGGCTCCTTACCCGCGGGCGCTACTATATTAAGCAGGTGGATGACGGCATCGCCGAGCCGCGCTATGACGCGGCGGGGAACGCCTCCACCACCGTGTATCAATGCGTTAGCTGTGAGGAAGAGTACGAGCGCCCGGACGTGATGCATTCGCATAAGCATCAGGGTGCCATCTGCTCACTGTGTAAAAGTACGGAGTAGTCAGGTAGGCAGGCCGACGTGACGTCGGCCTGTTTCAGGACGCTTTAGGCGGCAGGTAGTTCGGCCAGCGGCCAGCGCGGGCGGACCGTCACGCCGAGCTCAGCTTTGGCGCCGGTTTGCAGACGCACCATGCCGGCGTAGGCGATCATCGCGCCGTTGTCAGTACAGAACTCAGGGCGGGCGTAGAACACCTCGCCGCCGCGTTTTTGCATCATCTCCGCCAGCTTCGCCCGCAGGGTACGGTTGGCGCTCACGCCTCCCGCCATCACCAGACGCTTAAAGCCGGTTTGCTCCAGCGCGCGGCGACATTTAATCATCAGCGTATCGACGACCGCATCCTCAAACGCCCGGGCGATGTCGGCGCGGGTTTGCTCATCGTCGCCGTTGCTGCGAATGGTGTTGGCGGCGAAGGTCTTCAGGCCGGAGAAGCTGAAGTCCAGCCCCGGACGGTCGGTCATCGGCCGCGGGAAGACAAAGCGGCCTTCGGTGCCCTGGGACGCCATTTTCGACAGCATCGGCCCGCCGGGATAATCCAGTCCCAGCAGTTTCGCCGTCTTATCAAAGGCTTCGCCCGCCGCATCGTCAATCGACTCGCCCAGCAGTTCATACTGACCAATACCGGTGACGCTAATCAACTGGGTGAGGCCGCCGGAAACCAGCAGCGCGACGAACGGGAACGCCGGCGGATTATCTTCCAGCATCGGCGCCAGCAGATGCCCTTCCATATGGTGTACCGGGATCGCCGGCACGTTCCAGGCGAAGGCCAGCGACCGGCCAACGGTCGCCCCGACCAGCAGCGCGCCGACCAGGCCAGGACCCGCCGTATAGGCGACGGCGTCGATATCTTTCGCCGTCAGACCGGCTTCTTTCAGCGCCGCCTGGATCAGCGGCACCGTTTTGCGCACGTGGTCGCGCGATGCCAGCTCCGGCACCACGCCGCCGTAATCCGCATGCAGTTTCACCTGACTATACAATTGGTTGGCTAACAGACCTTGCTGGTCGTCATAAATCGCGATGCCGGTTTCATCGCAGGATGTTTCAATGCCCAGTACACGCATGAGTTGTTTTACCTCGCTTCAATACCGCGCAGTGTAGGTCCAATGACCGGCGATGTAAAACTTTGCTCACCCCTGGTGCTCTCTTCGTGTATACTCCTCACCCTTATAAAAGTCCCTTTCAAAAAAGGCGCCGGTGCTTTACAAAGCAGCAGTAGTTGCAGTAAAATTCCGCACCATTTTGAAATAAGCTGGCATTGCGGCCAGCGGCAAACCGAATTAATCAAAGGTGAGAGGCACATGCCGGTAATTAAAGTACGTGAAAACGAGCCGTTCGACGTAGCTCTGCGTCGCTTCAAGCGTTCCTGCGAAAAAGCAGGTGTTCTGGCGGAAGTTCGTCGTCGTGAGTTCTATGAAAAACCGACTACCGAACGTAAGCGCGCTAAAGCTTCTGCAGTGAAACGTCACGCGAAGAAACTGGCTCGCGAAAACGCACGCCGCACTCGTCTGTACTAATTCCCCGAGAGCGTTGCTCTCCGATCAGACCGAGTTGTAGTTGTAAGGCCGTGCTTCCGAAAGGAATGCGCGGCTTATTTTCGTTTATGAATTGCTAAAAATCGGGGCCTATGGCTGGACGAATCCCACGCGTATTCATTAATGATCTGCTGGCACGCACTGACATCGTCGATCTGATCGATGCCCGTGTGAAGCTGAAAAAGCAGGGCAAGAATTTCCACGCGTGTTGTCCATTCCACAACGAGAAAACCCCGTCCTTCACCGTTAACGGTGAGAAACAGTTTTACCACTGCTTTGGATGTGGCGCGCACGGCAACGCGATCGACTTCCTGATGAACTACGACAAGCTCGAGTTCGTCGAAACGGTCGAAGAGCTGGCAGCAATGCACAATCTTGAAGTGCCATTTGAAGCAGGCAGCGGCCCCAGCCAGATCGAGCGCCATCAGAGGCAAACGCTTTATCAGTTGATGGACGGTCTGAATACGTTTTACCAACAATCTTTACAACAACCTGTTGCCACGTCTGCGCGCCAGTATCTGGAAAAACGCGGATTAAGCCACGAGGTTATCGCTCGCTTTGCGATTGGTTTTGCGCCCCCCGGCTGGGACAACGTCCTGAAGCGGTTTGGCGGCAATCCAGAAAATCGCCAGTCATTGATTGATGCGGGCATGTTGGTCACTAACGATCAGGGACGCAGTTACGATCGTTTCCGCGAGCGGGTGATGTTCCCCATTCGCGATAAACGCGGTCGGGTGATTGGTTTTGGCGGGCGCGTGCTGGGCAACGATACCCCCAAATACCTGAACTCGCCGGAAACAGACATTTTCCATAAAGGCCGCCAGCTTTACGGTCTTTATGAAGCGCAGCAGGATAACGCTGAACCCAATCGTCTGCTTGTGGTCGAAGGCTATATGGACGTGGTGGCGCTGGCGCAATACGGCATTAATTACGCCGTTGCGTCGTTAGGTACGTCAACCACCGCCGATCACATACAACTGTTGTTCCGCGCGACCAACAATGTCATTTGCTGTTATGACGGCGACCGTGCAGGCCGCGATGCCGCCTGGCGAGCGCTGGAAACGGCGCTGCCTTACATGACAGACGGCCGTCAGCTACGCTTTATGTTTTTGCCTGATGGCGAAGACCCTGACACGCTGGTACGAAAAGAAGGTAAAGAAGCGTTTGAAGCGCGGATGGAGCAGGCGATGCCGCTTTCCGCATTTCTGTTTAACAGCCTGATGCCGCAAGTTGATCTGAGTACCCCTGACGGGCGCGCACGTTTGAGTACGCTGGCACTACCATTGATATCGCAAGTGCCGGGCGAAACGCTGCGAATATATCTTCGTCAGGAATTAGGCAACAAATTAGGCATACTTGATGACAGCCAGCTTGAACGATTAATGCCAAAAGCGGCAGAGAGCGGCGTTTCTCGCCCTGTTCCGCAGCTAAAACGCACGACCATGCGTATACTTATAGGGTTGCTGGTGCAAAATCCAGAATTAGCGACGTTGGTCCCGCCGCTTGAGAATCTGGATGAAAATAAGCTCCCTGGACTTGGCTTATTCAGAGAACTGGTCAACACTTGTCTCTCCCAGCCAGGTCTGACCACCGGGCAACTTTTAGAGCACTATCGTGGTACAAATAATGCTGCCACCCTTGAAAAACTGTCGATGTGGGACGATATAGCAGATAAGAATATTGCTGAGCAAACCTTCACCGACTCACTCAACCATATGTTTGATTCGCTGCTTGAACTGCGCCAGGAAGAGTTAATCGCTCGTGAGCGCACGCATGGTTTAAGCAACGAAGAACGCCTGGAGCTCTGGACATTAAACCAGGAGCTGGCGAAAAAGTGATTTAACGGCTTAAGTGCCGAAGAGCGATCGGGAAGCCCCCGACAGCCGCACTGAGAGGCAGCGGCAAATATATAAGTACGCCCTCGTAATTATCGTTGGCGGTAAACAACCGTTGGATTTCAGCGTTAACGGCTGAAGGACATCGGGTCAATCGCCCAACACCAACCTCATGAAATAAGTGTGGATACCGTCTTATGGAGCAAAACCCGCAGTCACAGCTGAAACTTCTTGTCACCCGTGGTAAGGAGCAAGGCTATCTGACCTATGCCGAGGTCAATGACCATCTGCCGGAAGATATCGTCGATTCAGATCAGATCGAAGACATCATCCAAATGATCAACGACATGGGCATTCAGGTGATGGAAGAAGCACCGGATGCCGATGATCTGATGCTGGCTGAAAACACCGCGGACGAAGATGCTGCCGAAGCCGCCGCGCAGGTGCTTTCCAGCGTGGAATCTGAAATCGGGCGCACGACTGACCCGGTACGCATGTACATGCGTGAAATGGGCACCGTTGAACTGTTGACCCGCGAAGGCGAAATTGACATCGCTAAGCGTATTGAAGACGGGATCAACCAGGTTCAATGCTCCGTTGCTGAATATCCGGAAGCGATCACCTATCTGCTGGAACAGTACGATCGTGTTGAAGCAGAAGAAGCGCGTCTGTCCGATCTGATCACCGGCTTTGTTGACCCGAACGCAGAAGAAGATCTGGCACCTACCGCCACTCACGTCGGTTCTGAGCTTTCCCAGGAAGATCTGGACGATGACGAAGATGAAGACGAAGAAGATGGCGATGACGACAGCGCCGATGATGACAACAGCATCGACCCGGAACTGGCTCGCGAAAAATTTGCGGAACTACGCGCTCAGTACGTTGTAACGCGTGACACCATCAAAGCGAAAGGTCGCAGTCACGCTACCGCTCAGGAAGAGATCCTGAAACTGTCTGAAGTATTCAAACAGTTCCGCCTGGTGCCGAAGCAGTTTGACTACCTGGTCAACAGCATGCGCGTCATGATGGACCGCGTTCGTACGCAAGAACGTCTGATCATGAAGCTCTGCGTTGAGCAGTGCAAAATGCCGAAGAAAAACTTCATTACCCTGTTTACCGGCAACGAAACCAGCGATACCTGGTTCAACGCGGCAATTGCGATGAACAAGCCGTGGTCGGAAAAACTGCACGATGTCTCTGAAGAAGTGCATCGCGCCCTGCAAAAACTGCAGCAGATTGAAGAAGAAACCGGCCTGACCATCGAGCAGGTTAAAGACATCAACCGTCGCATGTCTATCGGCGAAGCAAAAGCCCGTCGTGCGAAGAAAGAGATGGTTGAAGCGAACTTACGTCTGGTTATTTCTATCGCCAAGAAATACACCAACCGTGGCTTGCAGTTCCTTGACCTGATTCAGGAAGGTAACATCGGCCTGATGAAAGCGGTTGATAAATTCGAATACCGCCGTGGTTACAAGTTCTCCACCTACGCTACCTGGTGGATCCGTCAGGCGATCACCCGCTCTATCGCGGATCAGGCGCGCACCATCCGTATTCCGGTGCATATGATTGAGACCATCAACGAGCTAACCCGTATTTCTCGCCAGATGCTGCAAGAGATGGGCCGTGAACCGACGCCGGAAGAACTGGCTGAACGTATGCTGATGCCGGAAGACAAGATCCGCAAAGTGCTGAAGATCGCCAAAG
>RRZU012635473.1_pt1 | contig 12879 bp, 13 predicted proteins | sample 2165561 | NCBI WGS metagenome assembly RRZU01 (sample SAMN10456909, study PRJNA506462) | wastewater metagenome | isolation source: wastewater sludge | place: USA: Moscow, Idaho
AATACGCACACCTTCAGGATGATCGCCATAAGCGCCAAACGGCGATGTGCCGCCGGTACCGATCATGCGGTTGCCGCCCTGATGCTTTTTATGCTGTTCACGCAAGCGCTCTTCCAGCATTTTCATCAGCTCTTCCAGCGAGCCCGCTTTTTTTAATTCTTCTCGCTGTTCAGGCGTCAAATGCTTTTCCAGCAATTCCAAATTAAACCAGTCTTTTGGCAGCTTATGCACCTGATTCAGCAGCGCATCCAAATCGAAAGTTGAAATGCCGTCAAAGTAGTCTTTCATCGCGCGGTCAAATTTATCAAAGTAGCGCTCATCTTTGACCATGACAGTCTTGGCCAGCTGATAGAACTCATCCTGATCAGCAAAGACCAAACCCGCCGCTATAGCTTCATTCAAGTCAATCAGTTCACGTGTCGAAACAGGCACGCCGTATTTTCTAAGTGTGTAAAACAATCGCACAAACATAGTCGGATAAAATCCAATAAAAATTAAATATTCGGGAGGTCAAATCAGTTTGGCTGCATGTGATCTTGTTATTTCATCTGCAACTGAGCAATGCCTTTTCTATCCACATTATGAGAAATTGATTTCAGCAAGTAAAGCCTAAAGCATCTACTGGGAATTCAGGCTAATGCATTATCACGCTGCAGCACGTTTAGCTCACTGTTCACAAGGGTAATCCGTCATTTGCAATTCTTGCCGCAGCAACAAATATTTAGCCTGAACAGCGCTTCCTTCCTGGGTTATCTTTTGCGCTGAATACAGCTTGGTAAACCCCTGATTGCGCATATAGCTTTGGTACTCGGAAAATCGGGCATTCACAAATGCATAGAATCTGTTTTCTTGCGCCAAAGCAAGGCATTGCTTTTGTTTTAATAACAATTGCTGCGCTTCATTCAATGTTTTTCCTTCAAGCAGCTGCCTCACCTGATATTCAGCAACCTGCGCCCAATTACTGTCATTCATTATCTGCAAATAGGCTTTCTCAAACTCAGCTTCAGCCTGTGCATAGCCAGATAAAGAAAGTGCCGCCAACATAACAATAATCCTCAGTTGAATAAATTTCATGGCGAATCTGCTTATTTGACGCAAAATTGTGGCCTTTAATTCAAAACAGCTATTCATGGAAGCAAAATAAAAGCTGGACTAGCCAGCTTTTATTTTGTTGCGATGACGCGCTTAACGGCGTGACATAAACGCCAAGCGCTCAAGAAGCTGAACATCCTGCTCATTTTTAATTAATGCGCCATACAGCGGCGGAATAGATTTAGATTTGTCAGTATTGCGCAGAATATCTTCCGGCATATCATCCGCCATCAGCAGGCTCAGCCAATCAATCAGCTCAGATGTTGAAGGCGGCTTTTTCAAGCCAGGAATCTGGCGCAGTTTAAAGAAAATTTGCAACGCTTCAGACACCAGCGTATTTGAAATATTTTCAAAATGCACATTAATAATTTCGCGCATGGTCGCTTCATCAGGAAACTCAATATAATGAAAAAAGCAGCGGCGCAAAAATGCATCCGGCAATTCTTTTTCATTATTTGAAGTAATAATCACAATTGGCCGCTGAACTGCAGTAATCGTTTCACCTGTTTCATATACATAAAACGACATTTTGTCGAGTTCATGCAGCAAGTCATTTGGAAACTCAATGTCCGCTTTGTCAATTTCATCAATCAGCAAGACACAGCGCTCTTCACTGGTAAATGCTTCCCACAATTTTCCTGGCTTGATGTAATTTTTAATATCATAAACACGGTCATCGCCCAGCTGACTGTCACGCAGGCGCGATACGGCATCATATTCATACAAGCCTTGCTGTGCTTTGGTTGTCGATTTAATGTGCCATGTAATCAGCTTAAGGCCTAAACTTTCAGCAACCTGTTCAGCCAATAACGTTTTACCCGTGCCCGGCTCGCCTTTCACCAAAAGCGGTTTTTGCAGGCTGCGGGCTGCTTTCACAGCAAGTTTAAGACTATCAGTCGCAATGTACTGATCTGTACCAGAAAAATGTTGAGCATCAACAGACATACGAACCCTTATTTTTTTACTTTAAAGTGGTGAACTTTTTTTGTTAAGTGAGATCTGCGCTTTGTTTGCATTGAACTTTGACCAGAAATAGCCAATAACAAAACCAATGCCGACAACAAATAGAATTAAAGACAGATTGGTCCAAACCAAAGGCTGATCTTTAGTCAACAAGCCAAACAGCAGGCCAAAAATCGCTGGCGCAATCGATGCATTGCTGCCTTCAGAGACCGTTGGTGTCAATAAAACAGCAAAAATGATAATCCAGCTAATACTGCCAAAAAATTTTGGCAAGCGTTTCGCTATTGAATACCAGCTTGCCAAAATAATCAGGCTTCCTAAAAGATAAACCGTGATTGCAATGCTATCTTCAGGAATTGAGTCCAATACAGCCCATAAACTATTCATTTCACAACTCCTGAAAGGATTTATGCACCGCGCAAGCCTTCTGGCGCAGCTGCATTAGGATTAATCAAACCTTCCGGCGGCATTTGCAAGAAAAAGCCTTTGGTTTCTAAGGAGTCAATGACATGCATAACGTTGACACGCGCCAATGTACGCGCTTCACTGAGTTCCAAATGCATTACAAATGTTGCGCGGCCAAAAGCGACACGAACAGGCTCAGCCAATACTTCTAAAGGATTGAAATCTTCAGCTTCATTTTCAGCAGGACGGGCAACATAAAGATACATTTCATCTTTTTTGCTCGATTTGTAAATAGAACAATGCATTTTGAATCGGTACTCATAAAACTCAATGCAAAGGATACATCAAAAAAAAGACCGATACATTAATGTTTATTAACGCATCAGTCGTGAATTTGTATAAATGCTAAATCTTTAATCAATCAAATGCGGTTTTTATTCAACTACTTTCATTTGCATCGATAAATAGGATTCATCCGAATGCAGCACGTCAATCAGCGGCTTAGACAGCAAATCATAGCGCCAGCCCAGCAGATACCCTGGCAAATCCTGCTCATCATTATGAAACACTACATGCTGATACAGCGCATTCAGCCATTTCTTACGCATCAGCACTTCTTTCGGCACTGCTGTTTCCTCTGACACATTGGCAATGACAGATTCCACCCGATCAGCAATATCTTTAGATGAATGGCGGATTGGGCGCGCCATGCGCAGCGGCCATTCGTCCTGCTCAGGCAGGAATTTAAGCAGATCTAAAATAGTCTTGCCGTGTTCCCGCACAATATTAGGACGGATGCCTTTTACCGCGCTGAGCTGAAAATGATTTCGAGGATTTTTTTCAACTAAATCCAGCATCGTTGCATTTTTAAGGATAAAACTGCGCGGCTGATTCAATGCCTTGACCATTTGTTCACGCCATACGGCCAGCTGCTGCAGCTGCATGAGCTGCTTGCGTGAATTCCGATAATTGCCGACATCATGATAAAGCATCGCCATTGGCGTTTCCTGACCAATTTCATGCGTTAAATTCCGGCAGTCTTCCAGCGCGCAATCAAGCAAATGCTTTCCGGATAATTCAGCTTTTACCTTTTCTGACAGCTGCATAATGTATTCAACATCATTCGCTGCATACATCAGCTGCTCAGGGCTTAATGGACGCGCCAGCCAGTCTGAACGGGTTTGATCTTTTTCAATATCCACATTCAGCATCGTTTTCAGCGCATTTTGATAACTGACTTGCAAACCATGTCCCAAGAAAGACATGCCTACCTGCGTATCAAAGACATTCTTCAGCGTTTTTTGCTGCGCATAATGGTAGATTAAATCAATATCTTCACTGCAAGCATGGAAAATATTTTGCTGCGCATTAAACAGTTTATTCCAAAACTCGGATAAGTCTAAAGCTGCGCCATCAAGCAAATACACTTTTCCACTAATATTTATTTGAAAAACGCCTAATTTGGGCCACAATGTATCCACCTTGATAAATTCGGTGTCCAGTCCATAAATGGAGCTTTGATCCATAAGGTTGAGTACATTTTGCAGGTCTTGCTGCTGATGGATAAATTGATACATAAATGCTTGAGGCTATTGCTAGAGGCTCTTTTCGGCTATATTAACCGATATCTTATAATTATCGATAAAAAATAAAATATATTCACTATATCTTTTCGATTATAGTTGTTTTTCAAAATCAAAATACCATTTAGTCATATAAAAAAGCTATTAATAAATGATATTTTGAGATTCAATCTTACTTCATGCGCATGCGGTTGTGCACTGCTTGGCTTAAAGTATGGCTGTCGACATACTCCAACTCTCCGCCCTGCGGAACACCTTGCGCAATCCGAGTCATCTGCACGGGCAAATGCTTGGCTGCTTCTACAATATAATGCGCTGTCGCTTGCCCTTCTACGGTTGCATTGGTGGCAAGAATGACTTCTTTGACCTTGCCGTCAGCTAAGCGCTGCAGCAGATACGGAATGCCGATTTCATCGGGGCCAATGCCATCAAGCGGAGACAAGTGCCCGCCAAGCACATGATATTTGCCGCGGAAACTGCCGCTTTGCTCTATGGCCATCACATCTGCTGGAGACTCAACCAAGCAAAGGATTTGCTCATCACGCTCATGTGATAGGCAAATATTGCAGACCTCATCTTCAGTCAATGAATGGCAAATTGAGCATTCATGAATGTAGCTGGTGGCTTCGTTCAGCGCATGCGCTAAACCAATTGCACCCTCTTTATTTTTCATGATTAAGTGCAGCGCCATACGCTGAGCCGATTTTGGCCCAACGCTTGGCAAAATACGCAATGCTTGAACCAGCTGATCAAAACGATCACTAAACATGCACTGCTGTTCCTTAGAATAAGCCGGCAAGGCCTGGCGGCAAACCCATGCCAGAATTTGCTGACTTCATGCGCTCTTCTGAAATTGCTTCAGCTTGACGCGCAGCATCATTCATTGCAGCAGCAATCAAATCTTCAATCATGTCTGCATCGTCTTGAAGCAATTCAGGGCTGATTTCAATGCGTTTGACCACCTTGCGGCAAGTCATGGTCACTTTAACCAAACCGCCGCCTGCTTCCGCATGCACTTCAGTTTGAGCAAGTTCTTCTGTTGCCTTTTTGGCATTGCTTTCGACTTCTTTCTGCATGCGCTGCGCTTGCTGCATCAACATGTTAATGTTCATAAAATACTCCGAACACAAAATCTTTTAGTGCCTGAGTTCTGCTCACGGCAATGAACTCAGGCTGGATCATTTAAAGCTGAATGAATTTGAATTAAATCAAATCTAAACCGCGGGAAATATCGCGAATAATATCATCAATATCTTCTAAACCAACAGATACGCGGATTAAACCTTCAGAAATTCCAGCAGCTTGTTTCGCTTCAGCTGACATTCTGCCGTGTGATGTGGTTGCCGGATGGGTAATTGTTGATTTTACATCGCCTAAATTACTGGTGATTGACAGGAAGCGGGTATTGTCGATCACTGTCCACGCACCTTCACGTTCACCTTTTACCACAAAAGAGACTACGCCGCCAAAACCAGACTGCTGTTTTTTCGCCAGCTCATGTCCAGCGTGATTCGGCAGGCCCGCATAGTAAACTTTTTCCACTTTCGGATGCGCATCCAGCCATTCTGCCAATTTCTGCGCGCTCGCGCAGTGCGCTTTCATGCGCAGGCTCAGCGTTTCCAGGCCTTTTAAGAAAATCCAAGCATTGAATGGGCTCATTGAATTGCCGAGTGTACGAATTACACCGGTAATTTCTTCCATCAATTTTGCGCTGCCCACCACTGCGCCGCCCAATGCACGGCCTTGACCATCGATATATTTTGTAGATGAATACACGATTAAATCCGCGCCAAATTTAAGCGGCTGCTGCAAAACGGGGGTGCAAAAAGTATTATCAACCGCAAATAATGCGCCCTGTGCATGCGCAATATCCGCAATAGCTTGGATGTCGCCCACTTGAGCCAAAGGATTAGACGGTGTTTCAATAAACAAAAGGCGTGTATTTGGACGAACCGCTTTTTTCCAGCCATCTAAATCTTCTAAATCAACAAAAGTGACCTCTACGCCAAATTTAATGACATATTTTTCAAAGAGAGAAATGATTGAACCGAATACTGCGCGTGAACACACCACATGGTCACCGGCTTTCAAGTAAGCCAAAGTAATCGCATGCACGCCCGCCATGCCCGAACTGGTTGCTACAGCAGCTTCAGCGCCATCTAATACAGCAAGACGTTTTTCAAATGCTTGCACAGTTGGATTGGTATAGCGTGAATAAGTATTTCCTTCAATTTGTCCTGAAAACTTAGCAGCCGCATCCGCAGCGCTTTCACAGACAAACGATGACGTTAAGAAAATTGGTTCACTGTGCTCGCCTTCAAAAGTGCGTGTATGGCCGGTACGAATCGCTAAAGTATCAAGCTGGTATTCAATGTCGTCTTGTTGGCTCATCAGCATTACTCAGTCTTATGACTGCCTTTTGTTAATAATTGCCAATATTTTGAGCGTCTAAGCTATTTCAGGTCAAGGCATAATAAGCAAATATCGCTTAGACTTCGATCAAACCTGCAAAGACATAGGTCAATTACAATCATGCATCCATTAAAAAAAAGACTTTTAAGCCAGCAAAAAAAGCTGAAACACCTGTCTACACGTGTTTTCAATGCGAAATCGCTGGTGCTGTCACAAAGCAACCCTTATGAAGTAATTGAAGAGTATAAATATTGCCGCATCCGCCATTATGCGTCACCCAATAAAAAATACGCAGAACCGCTGGTCTTTGTTGCGCCGCTGGCTATCAATATGGCGATTTATGACCTGTATCCATACCGCTCTTTGGTTAAGCATTTTCAGCACAGCGGTTTTGACGTGTATTTGCTGGAATGGACTAAGCTGAATTATCAGGACCGCTTTCTGAATTTCCTGTCTTTTATTAATGATGCGATTCCGCATTGCATAGACACAATCAGCCAGCATGCCAACAGCAAATATATTTCCCTGCACGGCTGGAGCATGGCAGGCGTTTTTGTCACGCTCTATACCGCACTGCATCAGCCTGAACATGTCAAAAACCTGATTGTGGTGGGCAGCCCAATTGACAGTTATGCGTCTGGGCGTGTCGGAAAACTTTTTCAAAACGTCAATAAGCTTGTATCAAGGAGCAAATCCGTGCGGGATACCATTTACACTGGGCAAATTCCTAAACGCATGATCCATACCCCCGGCCTGCTGAATGCGCTGGGTTTTAAAATTTTAGATCCTAAAGGCTGGATTGACAGTCAAAGGCAGTTTTTATCCAACTTGTCCGACACCCGCACGGTCTATGAACATGCCACCATGGGCGACTTTCTGAATAATATGATTGACTACCCGGGCGGCATCAATCAGGACATGGTGCTGAATCTTTGGCTGCAAAACCCGTTAAAGCAAGGTATTATTCAATTAAAAGATAAAGTTATCAAATTAAAAAATATCAACTGCTCTTTGTTGATTGGCGCAGGCTCCAGCGATCAGATTGTAACAGCCGAAGCTATTCAGCCCTTAGGTGAATTGACAAGCAGTCAAGATGTCACGTTTACTCTCATCCCAGGCGGGCATTTGGGCTTAATGTCCAGTCAGAAAAGCGCCGCTGAATTTTGGCCAAAACTGACTGCTTGGCTAGTACAAAGATCGACATTATTAGAAACACACAATTAGGGTTTAATCATGATTCAATCAGTTGCATTCATCGGCTTGGGCGCAATGGGCTACCGCATGGCCGCGCATTTGCCTAAACACTTTGACAGCGTTTATGTCTGGAACCGAAATTTCGACAAGGCGAAACAGCATGCAGCTGAGTACGGCACACAGGCTGTAGAGTTAAATCAGGCAGTACAGGCCGATGTTATTTTTTCCTGCCTGCCGACCAGCGCCGACGTAGAAGCGCTGATCAGCACCTTAAGCATCAAGTCTGGCGCAATTTGGCTGGACTGCACCAGCGGTGTGCCTGAATCAGCTCAGAAGCTGGCAGCCGCGCTCAAAGCGCAAAATATTGATTATCTGGATGCACCCGTCAGCGGGCAAACTATTGGCGCTGAAAATGCCACATTAACCGTCATGGCGGGCGGTAATGCCGAAGCCTTTGAAAAGGCCCTGCCTGCCATGCAGGCTGTGGGTAAATTAATTAAGCATGTGGGTGCATCCGGCGCAGGCTTTGCAGTCAAAGCTGTAAACAACATGTTAATGGCTGTAAACCTTTGTGCCGCCGCCGAAGGCGCTTTGACATTGAAAGCCCACGGTGTAAACCTCACAGAAGCATTAGACTGCATCAATGCATCCAGCGGCAAAAGCAATGCCACCGAAACTATTTTGCCGCAGCGCGTGATCAACCGCACATTTCCGCTCACCTTTGCCCTGCCGCTATTAGCCAAAGATACAGGGATTGCTGTAGACTTGGTCCGTCAGGCCAAACTGTCTGCGCCGATCATTGGATTGACGCAAAGCTTAATTCAGGCTGCCAGCGATACCGCTGCGCCAAACAGTGATTTTTCCACTGCTGTAAAAATGTACGAATCATGGAGTAAAATTACAATCGAGTAATAAGCCGCCATTGAATAATCATAATGAAACCTAATATTGTGATGATATGGTCATACATATTGTTACAGGTACAGAGGAAACTCGCATGAACAAATTTACTGTTGCCGCTCTGATCAGTGCAGTAACTTTTATTGGGGCATCTTCAACCGCATTTGCTTCTGAACAGGAATGCCAAAAGCTGAAGAATGACCATGATGTAATTTACGCGTCTAAAGGCTTCTGTTTTAAAGACCCTGAGGCCAAGGCAAAATTTGGCAATGACAATTGCTATACAACCAAGCCTAAATTCTCAGAAAAAGAACAGCAGCGGCTTGACGCCATCAAGGAACGTCAGAAAGAATTGAACTGCAAATAACTGAACACAATTCAATTCACTCACGCTTAAGGAATTTAGCCATGGCTTATGATGACCAAAACATTTTTGCAAGAATTTTACGCGGTGAACTTCCGGCAATTAAAGTCTACGAAGATGACCAAGTGCTTGCATTTATGGACATAATGCCGCAGGCGGAAGGCCATACGCTGGTTATTCCAAAAGATCCGGCTGTCACATTGCTCGATTTGGCGCCAGAAGCTGCAGCCTACACCATTCAAATTGTGCAAAAAGTTGCGCAAGCCATGGAAACTGCGCTTGGCGTTAAAGGCATTGTACTCATGCAGCTGTCTGGCACTGTCGCAGGCCAAACTGTGCCCCATGTGCATTTTCACTTGATTCCAACCAATGTCCATGAACTTGGCAAGCATGCAGCGACTATGGGCGACCAAGAAAAAATTAAAGCGCAGGCAGAACTCATTAAAGCGGCCTTGGCTGCGGCATGAAATTGAACTGATTTTGCATGCAATTCAAATGGAGCTTCGGCTCCATTTTTTTTGCACTGAAAATTACAGATCAGACTTAATCTGACATTTTATATAATCATGGCCGCCGCAAAAAAACACTCTGCACGCTTCCTAAGCGCTCGTTTAATAAAAGCTTTTCTTTTAAAAATTATGAAACATACTCAATAACCCACTGATTAATTTTAATATTTTTGAAATATTTCCTTAATATAAATGACTTATTTGTAATGAATACTTAGCGCCATTAGATAGCGAAATTATTTTTAGCAAAGCTACTGATAAATCGAATTGATAAAACGCAAGTCTTTATGGAGCTGCAAATGAAAAAAACACTCTGTGCATTAGCAATCGGGGCAACTATCCTTACACCGATAATGGCATCTGCTGCTGATGTCAAAATTTATGGCCGTGCACATGTTTCTTTAGACTATTTAGACGATGGCAAAGACTACAATGAAGTTGGTTTATCATCTAACTCATCACGGCTTGGCTTTAAAGTTGATCAAAAAATTAATGATGACTTAAATGTTTTCGCACAAATTGAACAAGAAATTAACTTTGCCAGCGGCTCTAAAGACAGCAATGGCGTTAACTTTTCAACCCGAGATACCTTTGTTGGCTTGAAGAGCGGCACATATGGCCAGGCGCGTGTAGGCCGTTTTGACAGCCCGTTTAAAGCGGCCCGCGGCCCAGTCAATTTCTTTGGCGACATGGTCGGTGATGTGCGCAATGTAACACGCGTTGGCAACTTGAAGTTTGATGAACGCAATGAAAACACCATTGAATATAAATCACCAAAATTTGGCGGCGGTTTTAACGTATTAGCCGCAATGTCGATGCATTCGGGCACTCAAATTGCTCAGGATGCAAATGGCGAAGGCGTTGACGACAACAAAGCCTATGACTTAGCACTCACTTATAACGCTGGGCCTATCGATGCTGCAGCTGCATATGAAAAATATGATGAAAATGCAGCGAATGCGGCAGGCGGCGCAAGCCGTGATGCGTTCCGTATTGCCGGCGCATATAAATTTACTGATGCATTCAATCTGGGCGCCATGTATCAAATCGCAAAACACGATAACGATACAGCCAATCCAGACGCGCAAGTATTTGGTTTAGCGGGTGAATACAAAATCACGCCAAAAACATCAGTACGCGGTGAATATTTCTACCGTGATGTCGATGCGGATGATGCCAATGCCAGCTTAATCGGTGTAGGTGTTGAACACAAACTGGACAGCACTTTGCGCGTATATGGCAACCTGGCAACAGTGTTGAATGATAAAAACTCTAAGCTTAACCCTTGGAAAGAAGGCCGCAGTTTTGGCAACACAATCAGCGGTGTTGCAGATGAAAACTCAACGGCTCTGTCTCTAGGCTTGCGTTACGATTTCTAAGCCTAGAAACAAACTCCCCCTACACAAAGGAATATGCGCGCATGTTCCTTTTTTTATTTGCAATACTCCGGTTGTTTTTTAAACTATTTTGTGATTTTATAAAGTATCAATACATTATCAAGAAAGCATTAATACCCAATTAAAATAGTCGGATTAAATATATTTATATCCACACCAGCCATTAAACATAAGTAAAATGGTCGGAATTATTTATTATATACAAGCGTTTTAATCAACATTATAAACAGCGGTATTCAGTTTTAATTTTACCCAAAATGCATTTTAAATTATTGTTTTAAATCACTTTAATAATATATTTTTATTTTAACTGTTTAACCTATTTATTTTTAGTAAACTTTTGTCAATAATAGGTCATGAGTTTAAAACATAGGCTTATCACTATGAGCTTAGTCCCCAAAGATATTAACCGGCGTTCAGTCATTGAAATCACCGCTATTTTAATCATTAAAGTGGCAATTTTACTCACCATCAAACACATCTGGTTTGATGCGCCGACAATTCCCAAAGATTTTGATAACCAAGTTGCTGAGCATATCGCTGGCAGTCCTTCCCAAATCAAGGAGACACGTTGATGATTTCTGAAAGCGTGGTCGATTTATCACGGTTCCAATTTGCAATGACCGCGATGTATCACTTTATATTTGTACCACTTACTCTAGGTCTGGCTTTTATTCTTGCCATTATGGAAACCACGTATGTGATTTCCGGTAAAGAAATCTATAAAGACATGACCAAATTCTGGGGCAAACTTTTCGGTATTAACTTTGCCTTAGGTGTAACCACTGGTCTGACCATGGAATTCCAGTTCGGTACAAACTGGGCGTACTACTCTCACTATGTGGGTGATATTTTTGGTGCGCCGCTTGCCATTGAAGGATTGATGGCATTCTTTCTAGAATCAACTTTTATTGGTTTATTCTTCTTTGGCTGGGATCGCCTTTCAAAAGTTCAGCATTTAAGCGTGACATGGTTAGTTGCACTGGGTTCGAATCTATCTGCATTATGGATTTTAGTTGCCAATGGCTGGATGCAAAACCCGGTCGGTTCAGAATTTAATTTTGAAACCATGCGTATGGAGCTTGTCGATTTTGGCGCTTTGATTTTTAACCCAGTTGCTCAAGTGAAATTTGTTCACACTGTGTCTGCGGGTTATGTCACTGGGGCAATCTTTGTTTTAGCCATTTCAAGTTATTACTTATTGAAAAAACGTGATTTACCATTTGCGCGCCGCTCTTTTGCCATCGCTGCAATCTTTGGTTTAGCGTCTACGCTTTCTGTGATCTTACTTGGTGATGAATCTGGTTATGAGCTTGGTGATGTTCAAAAGACTAAACTGGCTGCCATTGAATCTGAATGGGAAACTCACCCTGCACCTGCACCGTTTACCTTATTTGGCATTCCAAATCAGGAAGAACAACGCACTGACTATGCCATAAAAATCCCATATGTCATGGGCATTATTGCCACACGCTCATTAGATAAAGAAGTCACAGGTCTTAAAGATTTGATGGTTCAACATGAGGCGCGCATCCGTAATGGTATGGTGGCATATAGCGAACTCGAAAAACTTCGCGCCGGCGACCGTTCTCCTGAACTTATGGCGTCATTTAAAGAAAACCAAAAAGATTTAGGCTATGGCTTGCTTCTTAAAAAATATACTGAGAATGTAACTGATGCTTCTGAAGCGCATATTCAAGCAGCAACAAAAGACACGATTCCAAATGTAACCGCATTGTTCTTCTCTTTCCGTGCAATGGTGGCTTCTGGTTTCTTAATGCTCCTTCTGTTTATCCTGGCAACTTTTGCTGTGGCAAAACGTAATGCAGAAAATAAACCATGGTTGCTTAAGTTTGCACTGTTTGCCCTGCCTTTACCTTGGATTGCAGCGCAAACTGGCTGGTATGTGGCTGAAGGCGGCCGTCAGCCATGGACCATTGGTGAAGTGCTGCCTACACACCTTTCAGCATCTAGTTTGAGCACTGGCGATGTATGGGGCTCAATCATCGCATTGGCAGCGTTCTATACTGTGCTGTTGATTATTGAAATGTATTTAATGA